>Ga0209210_1000098_pt1 | contig 108820 bp, 117 predicted proteins | sample RifGroA1_FD_183991 | JGI IMG/M metagenome (GOLD analysis project Ga0209210, IMG submission 183991) | Contaminated groundwater microbial communities from Rifle, Colorado, USA - Rifle Groundwater A1 (SPAdes) (version 2) | ecosystem: Environmental > Aquatic > Deep subsurface > Groundwater >...
TTAAGGTTAACCAAAGAGGGCCATATGGGGAATAACGATGGGTCCAGCGCATAAAGCGGATCCATGTATCCGAAGGGAAATCCAAAGCACTATGCGTATAAGGGCTTAAGTGGTAGTAGGCTATAATTTTTGTGTCAAATATATAGTTAAAAATATCATAGGACAGTAAGGGGTAAGCAAAAACCAAAACTAAAGTATTAAACACAGTAGAGATTAAAACAAACTTTTTTCCAATCTTTTTTTTCTGAAGCAAGAGTAAATTTATACCAAAAAACGAATAAGCAAATAGGACTATAAATATAAAAATGATAGTTGCTTCCGGCCTATGGTAATAACCCAACCGTTGCATTGCTCCCACGAAATGAAGTAGGAGAGGATTTTGGCTTAAAGTTAAATTCAAGTCGACATATGCATACGAGAAAACTGCAAGCAAAAGGTAAATTACCGAATTTATGGTTATAAGGATTTTCTCTAGGTGTGACACACCATTTATTTTACATTTAAAATTTGCGAAAACAAAGAAGAGTTTGACTAATTATACACTCCACGAAGATCGTTGAGGCGAATTTTGATAACATCTCTTAGCATCCTTAATGAATCTTTTATTGGACTTACTCGACTGGTGCTCACATGATGCCAAATTATGGGTACTTCCTTAATCTTGAAGCCTCTTTTTTTGGCAATAAATAGGAGTTCAACATCAAATGCCGTAACCAGCGCTCCTTGAACTTTTTTTGCCTTTCCATAAACCTTGAGCTGGCCAAAGAGTTCTTTTGCAATTTGTGCTTTAAAACACTTAAAGCCGGCTTGAGTGTCCCAGATGCCGCGTATGGCGATTATCTGGACTATAATATTAAAGACCAAACCCATGATATGCCTATGGATAGGCTCTTTTTCTCTTTTTGCACCCGGAAGCTGTCTGGAACCTATAACAATATCGTATTGGGAAAAATATGGCAAAAGCTTTTCAACCTCGCTGATAGGTGTTGCCTGATCAAAATCGGTAAAAAGGATGTAGTCCCCTTTTGCCTCTTTGACACCGGTTTTAACGGTAGCCGCTTTGCCCTCGTGCGAATTTTTTATAACGCGGACATGGTCGTGTTTATTGGCAAAATCTTGGGCTAGCGATGCCGTGTTATCACTTGACCCGTCATCGACAATTAGAATTTCGTATGTGTAACCCTGTTTTTTTAGAAACTCGGGCACCTCATTGACGGTTCCTTTCTTAAAGTTTGGCTCTTCGTTGTAAGCCGGGATGATAACTGATAAGTGTGGGCCTTGGGCCATAAATTAATTATCGAGTTTTTGCCGAGGGTTTGTCAAAGAGGTAAAGCAAAAGAGCCATCCTTACATATAATCCGTTTTGAACCTGTTCGAAGTAAACTGCGCGGGGATCATCATCTACATCCGGAGTAATTTCATTTACCCTTGGCAGTGGATGCATTATAATTGCTTTTTTCTTGAGACGTTTTAAGCTATTTTTGTCCAGAATGTAGAGCCCTTTGAACTTTATATAATCTGTTTCATTTTTAAAGCGCTCTTTTTGAATTCTAGTCTGATAAATAACATCTGCGTTTTTAAGCGCTGTATCCAGGTTCAAAGTTTCGCTATACTTAATTTTTTTACCTTTTAAGAAGGTTTTCAAGCTTTTTGGTATTGCCAGTGCTTGAGGTGACACATAGATTAGTTTAATTTGGGGGTACAGTGACAACAAAACACTCAAAGAATGGATTGTCCTGCCGTTTAGCAAATCACCAACCATCGCAACTGTCATATCTTTGCCTGAGAATTTTGAAAAGATTGTGTAAAGATCAAGGAGTGCCTGCGATGGGTGCTCGCCATTACCATCCCCCGCATTTATAATCGGTACCCTCGAATATTTTTGGGCAATTATGGAGGCGCCAGCCGCGAAATGCCTGAGGACTATAACATCGCTAAACGCATTTACAACCCTTATCGTATCTTCCAGGGTTTCCCCTTTGGATGCTGAAGAAAATTCGGCCGCACTTTCTGTAGAAATAACACCTCCGCCAAGCCTTAACATCGAAGATTCAAATGATAGCCTTGTTCTTGTGGAGGGCTCATAGAACAACGTAGACATTATTTTCCCGGACATAGCATTATTGTCATACTTTCCGGACTTAACCAAGTTAACAATACGAAAAATTTCCTCAATTGAAAGCTTATCAAATTGTTTTGCAGAGATAATATTCTTTATCATTTTTTATTGCCTATATTATCCACCTTTGACTGCCGGTTTTCCAGCCGGGGAAGGAACACCCGGCCAATGGGTTAAGCGGAATAGCTTGAAGCCGTATTTGGGCAAATCCCATTCGCCTACCACTTCTCCCCTACCAAAGCCGGCTACTTCCCATGAGGGGTTGCCAAGTGGCGAGCAGGTTTTTGATTCGCACAACACAATAAGTTGATCTGTTACTAATGTTTCCAACCCTGTTGGCGGTTTACCGCGAATATCAAGGAAATAACGATAAGCATGATCGCTGTTATGGTCGGATATAAGTGCGAAATTATAAGGCTTGCCGTCTGTTCTTTGGATAATCTGGCCTGCGATATCTTCAGTTTGGTTAATAAGCCGGTTCGGCTCACCTTTATAAAAAGCGTTATTGGCAAACCATATTAAAGCCAATACTGTTAAGGTAAGTGGGAGAACCCTAAGAAATTTGTTCTGCCAGAGTAGGGAAAAAACCAGTCCTAATAAGAAAAAGGGAGCAGGAAATAGAAAGCCGAAATAATAATCATTAAGGGTGCCGGTATAAAGACGCAGGAACAGTAGCCCGCCAAAAAACCAAACAGTGCCGATTATCCACTCAATCCTTTTTCCTTTTTCTTTCCATGAGTTATAAAGGCCTACCACACATAAGAGTAAAAGGGACCATACGATGATTCTTGTATAAATAGTGCCGTATAAATGAGAAATGTTTTCCAAAAAAATATTCCCTGAGCTGGTTAAAAGCCAAAGAAAATTGAAGTTTTTATATCCAATATTTGTTCCGCGTGCAACAAACTCCGAGATTGTCCTAAAATTTGGAAAATTATGGGCGGCCTCGAATATTAAAAATGGGGAAAATGTTACAAGTGCCCCAAGCGCATAAAGCCCGACAGCTGTAAACCATCTTTTCCAGTTGAGGCTTGCGCAGATAATACCCAAAAATACTAAGCTGAGTAATAAAGCCAAGTAGTGGAGTTGGATTGCTATACCAAAAGAGGCTCCTGCTAGGAGAAACCAGAGGCTTTTATTGCGTTTGATTGCCTGATAAGTTGCATATACAAGAAGCAGGGAAAAAAACGGCAAAGGGTTAGGGTTCCATGACGACCTAGAGTACCTCACAATAAGAGGGGCTGTTGCATAAAGAAGGCTTGCCATTATTGCCGGCCAGAAACCGGCTGTTTCTTTTAAGAATTTATAGAGTAAAAGGACAGTCAGAAAACCGACAGTAGCAACCATATATGACGGCCCCACCGGATCAAAACGCCACAGAAATAAAAAGGGCGCGGCCATCCAGTAATAAATGGGGCCCAAATAAAATCCGCCCACTGATGCTGTTGGTCCAAGAAACGGGATATGGTGTTTTACGAAAATGTCCCTTATAACAATCATGTCACGGCCTTCATCGCCAAGAAAAACCATATAATCGCGAATCTGCCAAAACCTGAAAAATATTGTAACCAGGACAACCGCAATCAGGGAAAGCATTTTTACACGGTCATAAGAAATTTTGGGCATAATTGTAAATTACTTTCCGTCTGCCGAATTAGACAAGAGATTATTCGTTGCTTCGGGGTGTTCTTTCCAGATCCAGAGGAGATTAACTGTGTAGTTTACAAACAAGCCAATAAGAACTCCAACCGCTAGGCCGATTTGTTCGTTAACATGAAGTACTTGTGCAAACATCAGGATACTGGCAAGCTGGATTACTGGACTTCCTGCTGACGACAGGTTAAATTTAAGAAACCTTTTCAATTTAGCCCCTTCCCGGTTACGATGTTTAAAAGTCCAATTTTCGTGAAAAATAAAATTAACTATTATTGAGGCTTCAATCGAAATTATTGATGCTACAAACAATCTATCAAAATAAATGGAAAAAAGTTTTGTAGCCGGATGGCTGACCGGTATAAATGATAAGATTGGGCCCGGCAGAATTTTTGTGGAATAAATATTTCCACGGTATAAAAGCCCTAATAGGACTGCATTTATAAAATAAGTAAGCGTGCCTACCGACAAAAATTTGAAAAATGTCTTTGACCTTTCAATGCGAACTTTTACCCCAAACCTTAACACATCCAGGGTGTAGGAGGTGATTTTTGCTTTGGAATAACCTTTTTTGCGATCTTCAAAAGTAATAGGTATTTCTTTAACTCTTGCCCCAGCCAGTAGTGCTGCATATAAAAAGGCGGGCTGAATAATGTAGGTTTTTGATTTCCAGGGTACTTTTTTGAAGTTGATGCTCTCAAAAAGCTCCTTTGTAAACACCCTGTAAGAATTAGTATATTCTGAAATCGAAAAAGTGCCCCAAGCAAATTTGCAATAAAAAGCGGAACCACGGGTAAAAAGTCTTCTGTGCCAGCCTAATAAATTTTTACCGCCCTTCATTAACCTTGAACCGACCACAAGGTCAAAACCATCCTCTATTATATATTTGACCATATGAGGCAGAGTTGCCGGATCATGAGACAGGTCACCATCCATTTGGGCTAAAATGTCCGCTTTTAATTTATCAATTGCAAAACGGTGCCCTTTGACAATACCTATTCCCAGTCCGCGCTCTTTAACATCCAGATAATGTACTTTTGGATTTGTTTTTGAAACTTCTTTGACAATTTGGGAAGTTTTGTCAGGCGAATGGCTATCGGAGACCAATACGTGCAGATCCAGTTCCGGCATTTTGCTGCCGCTTGCAAGTACCCTTTTTATTACCTCCCTAATGTTATCTTCTTCGTTGTAAGTCGGTATGTTTACAACCAGTCTCATTTGGAATTTTTCTTAAGAAGTTTAATATCGTTTTCGACCATCATTTTAACAAGCTCTTTAAAAGATACTTGTGGTTTCCAGCCCAAAACTTTTCTTGCTTTTGATGAATCACCAATTAGGAAATCAACTTCTGCGGGCCGCATGAATTCCTTGGAAGTTTTTACATATTTTTTCCAATTGCCAATACCGATTACCTTAAATGCCTCTTTAACAAAATCTTCTACTGAATGGTTTTCGCCCGTTGCAATAACATAATCGTCAGGTTTGTCGTGTTGAAGCATAAGCCACATTGCCTGCACATAATCTCCGGCAAAGCCCCAATCCCTTCTTGCTGCCAAATTGCCAAGAATGAGGTGATCGGTTAGCCCTAATCGGATTCTGGCAACCTGGTGTGATATTTTACGTGTGACAAATTCCAAGCCTCTGCGTGGAGACTCGTGGTTAAACAATATGCCTGAAACTGCAAAAATATTATATGACTCCCTGTAGTTTATTGTTATCCAGTGTCCATAAATTTTCGCAACCCCGTAAGGGCTTCTTGGGTGGAAGGGCGTAGTTTCGGTTTGTGGAGACTCTACAACCTGGCCGAACATTTCAGACGATGATGCCTGATAAAATTTTGCCTTGGGGGCAAGCTGCCTGGTTGCTTCCAGCATTCGGGTGACACCAAGTGCCGTAAATTCCCCGGTTAAAACCGGCTGCGACCAGGATGTAGCAACAAAGCTTTGGGCAGCAAGGTTGTAGATTTCGTCAGGATTGGAAACCTCAACCGCAGTTGTTAATGACTGCTGATCCAGTAAATCGCCGGGTATTAATTCAATTTTATCCTCAATATGCTTAATTCTTTCGTAATTGGGGGTTGAAGTCCTCCTTGTCAAGCCAAAAACCTTGTAATTTTTTGAGAGCAAAAATTCTGCAAGGTAGGAGCCGTCCTGGCCGGTTATTCCTGTTATCAGTGCCCTTTTTTGCGACATTTATTTAACCATATCCCTTTCGTATTCAATTGTATCAAAAAGTGTTTTAGCGATTGGTATTTGCGGATACCAACCCGTTTGCTTTTGGAATTTTGAAAAGTCACAACTAATTTTCTCTATATCCATGTCTCTCATAAGTTTAGGGTCAAGTTTGACTTTAATTTCTACCTTTGAAAATGAAATTAATTCCTTTAATATATCAGCAATTTTGTAGGCTTTGCCAGAACCAATATTATATACATCACCCGGGTTGCCTTTTTCCAGAGCCAAAAGATATGCCTTGACCATGTCGCGCACGTCCGTAAAATCGCGCCAAGAGTCAAGATTCCCAACTAAAATTTCGCCTCCTCCAGCTTTTTCCAATTTGGCAATTTGTGAAGCAAACGCAGGAACCACAAATACTTTCGATTGGCCGGGGCCGATGTGGTTAAAGGGCCTCACACGAATTGTATTCAATTTATAACGCAAATAATACTGTAAACCCAATAAGTCCTGTGCGACTTTTGAAACTGCATACGGGGACCGGGGCGCAAGGGGGGTATTTTCTTTGATCGGCAAATATTTTCTTTGTACTGCACCATATTCATCTGCCGATCCTACAATTAAAATTTTTGCATTAGATTTAATTTGAGATAATATTTCCAGCAAATTTAGCTCTCCAATTATATTGTTTTCCAGGGTTTCTTTTGGGTTTAAAAAGCTTTGCGGGGGAGATGAAAAAGCGGCCAGATGAAAAATGTATTCAAAATCCTGGTTTTTTAAAATATTTTCCAAATCCTTTTTCCTTAGAATGTCGCATTTTATGATTTTGTTTTTTTTCTCAAGTGATTTTGTATGTTGAGGAGAATGTCCGGGATGAATTAATCCATAGACTTCTATTCCGCTTGCGGTTAAGTGTTGGCTTAGGTGGCTTCCGACAAAACCTGCTGCTCCGGTAATTAATGCTCTTTTCATCGCCCGATGCCTGTATATGAAAAGCCAAGCTCCTTAACTTTTTTGGGGTCAAAAATATTGCGTCCATCTACTATTATTGGCTTTTTTAGCAATTTTTTTGCCTTTTCAAGATCCATCTGGACGAACTCCGGCCACTCTGTTACGACAACCATAGCATCTTTGTCTTTTAAGGCCAGATAGACATCGTTTGCGTATTCAATATCCGGTAAAACTTTCTTTGCAATTTCATTCGCTTTAGGGTCAAAGGCCGTAACTTTGCCGCCCAAATCCAAAATAGCCTGGACTATTTTGACCGAAGGGGCGTCTCTCATGTCATCAGTATTTGGTTTAAAAGCAAGACCCAGGATTGCAATTTTTACGCCGTTTAGGTTTTTGCCTTGTTTTTCAGTTAGGTTTAGTGCCACCCTGATTTTATTGATAAAATTGGCAATCTGGCCTGTATTGATTGCGTCAACTGCCCTCAAAAGTTCAAAGTCGTAGTCGAAATTTCTGGCCTGTGCAATAAAGGCAAGGACGTCTTTTGGCAGGCAGGAGCCGCCATAGCCCACACCGGGGTAGAGATAAGAATGGCCTATCCTTTTGTCTGCCCCAACACCCTGGACTACTTTTGAAACATCCGCTCCAGTGCGTTCGCAAATACAAGAAAGTGCGTTTGAGAAAGATATTTTTGTGGCCAGAAAAGCATTTGCCGCGTATTTGATAAGCTGGGCGCTTCTTAGATCACAGACGATTCTTTCTCCGGGCAAGGGGGCATGAAGTTCGAGAAGTATCTTTTGCGCTTTTTGACTGCTTGTGCCTATTACAATCCTATCCGGGTGAAGTGAGTCTTCAATTGCCGTTCCTTCCCGTAAAAATTCCGGGGACGATGCAAATTCGTATTTTGCCCTGGCATATTTTTTGACAGCTGCCTCGAGGTCGTCTTCGTAGCCGATTGGGATAGTGCTTTTTATGGTAATTAACGTATAGCCGGCCAAATTTTTTGCGGTTTCTTCAACTGCCGAAAATAAAAAGCTTAAGTCGGCTTCCCCGTTTTGTCTTGGGGGTGTGCCGACGCAAATGAAAACCACTTGTGATTTTGGGACAGATTGGCTGTATGATGTCGTGAATTGTAACCGCTTTTCTTTTGCGTTCCTATTTATGTACTCGGCAAGTGATGGTTCATAAAAGGGGACAATGCCCCTGTTCAGGCGGTCAACTTTCTCCTGGTCAATGTCTATGCAAAATACTTTATTGCCCAGCTCTGCAAAAATGGATGCCGTAACTAATCCTACATAACCTGCGCCTATTACAGTTATTGTCATAAGTTTATATAAAAACCACAGCCTTTTTCAGCGGTGTTGGTTTATTTTAGCCAAAAACAAGCCTTTAAATCAATTTTTGTGGCTTTGAGAATAAATTGCCTTAATCCCACTTTGCCAATCGGTTGGCCGAAACCCGATACTTTCAACTTTTTGTGTCAAAAGAGATGAATTTATAGGTCTTGGTGTTTTTGTTTTATCTTTTAAAAATTCAATAAGCGAACCTTTTTTCAGTTCTGAAGTCCCCATTCCAAAAACAGTCAGGAGTTCTTTTGCAAAATCATAAGGAGTTGATGGTGTAGGGCTTGTTATATGAAATATTCCCGACGAGTTACTTTTTATAAGGATTTCAAAAGCAGGAGCAAGGTCGTCTATGAAGGTGGGTGTAAATATTTGGTCGGCAAACATAGGGTACAGCGAGTTATTGCGGTATTTTTCAAGTATTTGTCTTGCAAAATCGGCTTTTGCCGGAAAATTTGCCCTATACGGATAAGCTATACGGATAATTAGGTGGTCACTAAGGCTTTTTTCTATTTCTTCTTCGGCGTTAATTTTGGTAATAGCGTACCATGGAATTTTTCCTAAATCGCCTCCCCTATTTGCGTTTTCACTGTACGGCGCATTCTGGCCATCGAAGACAAAATCCGTAGAGATAAATATTAATTTCCTCTGTGTTTTGGCACATTGTTCAATAACCTTATTTACTCCCTCAACATTAATTTGCCAGCAGCTGGCATTTTGGTCATTCCTTTGCTTTTCGGCTGCGTCAACATCGGTAAATGCTGAAAATAAGATTACATACTGAAAATCATGGTTTTTAAAAAAAGACCCGACTGACTGATCACTGGTTATATCTATCGAGTTCTGACCTTTTAAATCGGCTTTTATCAGAGATTTTTGGTATTTAAAAAGATCGCAAAAGCGCGACCCTACCATTGATGATGCACCAATAACGGCAATCCTGGGAAAGCTGTCAGATTCCAAAGTCCTCCCTTACGCTCTGCCAGGTGAAATTTTGGTCATGGTCTATTCTGCCTTCGTCTTCAGGGTTATAAAGCTGGGTTGGGAAATTCAAGAGGTAACCCGGTTCTTTGGAAATCACCATAAAACCATGGTAAGTTTCGGGCGGGATAATGACCATATACATTTCATCTTCAGAGGCGGGGCTCATTACAAATAAGTTTAACTTCCCGAAAGTTTTCGACTCGGGCCTTGGGTCGAAAACGGCAGTAATAATCCTTCCGGAGGCGCAGATAAACCTGTCGTTCTGGTTTTTGTGGACATGCCACTGGTCTTCGTCCCTGGCAATCCCGGAAGGTGTTATTGACATGTACTGCATGGAAAAAGCAAGCTCTTGGTCGTTAAAAACATCCTGCCAATCGCGCCTTAGAGTTTCAAACAAAACACCTGTCGGGTCTTTGTGGACCGTGAGTTTTCTAAATTTAATACCATCGACTAGTTCCTGCTGGTGTGCAAGGTCAAAATAACTGTTATTCATATGCTTATCTTTTAGTATACTGCCTTTGGTAATACTCTTCGTAATCTTTGTTTTTTAAGCTTTTCCACCAATTTTGGTTATTTTTATACCAGTTGATGGTTAATTTTAGTGCTTCCTCGAACTGGTACTTTGGCTGCCATCCCAGTTCCTTTTTTATTTTGGCAGCATCGATTGCGTATCTTCTGTCATGGCCGGGCCTATCCGTTACATGCTCTATTTTTTCTTCACCAAACCCTAGTATTTCCAGTATTAGTTTTATAACCTTGATGTTTGGAATATCGTTGTCAACACCGATGCAATAAGTTTCCCCCACTTTCCCTTTTTCTAAAACCAAATCAATTGCACTACAATGATCCTCTACATAAAGCCAATCGCGGACATACAAACCGTCGCCATATACGGGAATTTTACCGCCTTCCAATAAATTAGTGACTGAAAGTGAAATTAGTTTTTCCGGATATTGGTATGGCCCGAAGTTGTTTGAGCAATTAGTGATGGTTATTGGCAAGTTGTATGTTTCAAAGTATGACCGGACCAGATGGTCAGACGCAGCTTTTGAAGCGGCGTATGGACTATTAGGACTATATTTCGTTTCCTCGTTAAACTTTTCTGTTGAGTCAAGTTTTAGGGCACCATAAACCTCGTCTGTTGAAACATGATGAAACCTTTTAACCTTAGCGCTTTTTGCAATATCTAAAAGAACTTGAGTGCCAACTACGTTTGTTAAAACAAACGGTGCAGGATCCTGGATGGACCTGTCGACATGGGATTCTGCCGCAAAATTTACAACGGTATCGACGCCATCCATTACCTTTTTTACGTCCTCCGAGTTGGTTATATCGCCTTTTACAAATTTGTATTTGGGATTGTCTTTTATATCATCAAGATTGTTGATGTTGCCGGCATAGGTTAATTTGTCAAAATTAACTACTTCATCTTCGGGGTGGTTTTTAAGCCAGTAATGTACAAAGTTGGCGCCGATAAATCCGGCTCCTCCTGTTACAAGAACTTTACTCATGGTTACTTGTTTTTGGAATTAAATTCTGCATTAGGAGATTCCTCCGTTTTGTGCCTTCCTTCGCTATTATGGGTATTTTGAAAAACCCATAAAGACTTCGAAAGGGCTAGAAACCCGGCTCCACCGGTTACCAAAAGTTTATTCATGACTTTCGATGCCGACTTCTTTGGCAACCAGAACATTCGCTTTAAGAAGCTCGTCGAAAGAAGTCCCGGCGTCTACCCACCAAGAATCCAGCATTTTGCAGACCATGGTCCCTTCGTTGACATAAAAATTATTAAGGTCCGTTACTTCCAACTCGCCCCTTTTTGATGGTTTAAGTTTTTTGATCAAACTAAAAACTCTGTTGTCGTACATGTAAACCCCTGTTTGGCCCACATCCGATTTTGGATTTTGCGGCTTTTCCTCTATTGATATGACTTTCCCGTCTTTTACTTCTATTACCCCATATTGCTTGCTTTCTGTTGCCATTTTCTTACCGTAAACAACAGCGCCTTTTTCTTTCTTTTCAAATTCCTCGACATCGGCCTTTAATGACTGGTCAAATATATTGTCACCTAAAATCACCAATATCTTTTCGTTGTCCGCAAAATCATCCGCAAGTGCAATCGCCTGGGCGATACCACCTGCTTCTTCCTGGATTTCATAGGAAAGCCTGAGGCCAAAATCGCGACCCGACCTAAGCAGGTTTATAAAAGCACCGCTGTGGCTTGGTCCTGTAATTATGAGTAAGTCACGGATTCCGGCTTTTGCCATAGCTTCCACCGGATAAAATATCATGGGTTTATTGTAGATAGGCAGAAGATGCTTGTTAGTAACCCAAGTCAGAGGCCTGAGGCGTGTAGCGTTGCCGCCTGCCAAAATAACACCTTTCATAAGACTATGTAATTATATCGTAGGTAATATAGACAGACAAGGTTATCTAGCTGAAGCGCCAACCAAAGTAGGTTTACTTTCTACAATAGGTTTAGTGCGGAAAAGAGCTGTTCTCGCTGCTAACGCGTCACTTCTATCTACAATAACCCCTGCGGCCAAATTATGTCTAAAGGATACAAATTCTTCGCTTTGTGTTGAATGAACCTCAATTCTCTGTGCACCTGAAAAGTGATGTTTTTCTCCTGTTTCTAGAGGTTTTGGGTAATTGTCCTGATCGTGTTCATATAACAAGACTCCTATAACATCCGGGCTTGACGTGTTAACGATAACTGTGCCGTCAATATCACCTTTGTCACATTCAACAATAATTTCCGTAATAACTCCGTCTCTGCTAAAACGTTCTGTGTCGATTTTTTCTTCGCCCGGACGGACAGAAAACCACTGTTTAGGCTTTTGTTCATCCATGTGTGTATATGATTCAATCGGGGCCATTTTACCAATAAAAACTGCGCCCTTGCGCAGTTATAGGCTAATTATAACTATTGGGAATTTATGATGTCAATATTATTTAATTTCGAGAATTTTGAAGGTGACTGTACCGTCGGGGATGTCGACTTGTACGTTGTCGCCCACTTTTTTGCCGATCAAAGCGGCGCCTATAGGAGATTTTTCGGAAAGTTTGCCGACGGTTGGGTCTGCCTCAAAATGGCCAACTAAACTGAATTCGCCCTTTTGCCCACTATTGTCAACTATGACTGTATTGCCTATTCCAACAGTTTCTATGCCTTTGGATTCGATCACTTCACCGAAACGGAGCAGCAACTTTATTTCGCCTATGCGGGAATCAACATGACCCAGCTCGTCTTTGGCTGCGTGATAGCCGGCATTTTCCGAAAGGTCGCCCTGCTCGCGGGCAGCTGTCAGACGAATAACTACACCCGGCCTTTTTTCCTTTAGCGCTTCAAGTTCTTTTTGAAGTTTTTCAAAACCTTCCTTTGTAAGCTTTACATCAATCGGCTTTTTCATTGGTATATTATATATGAAGCTCAGTGGATGTGGGCAACAGATATGCTAACTGATTTAAATTCGCGCCTTCCATCTAGTCAGCCTCAGTTTGTTATACTTCAAGTGTGCAGGATATCAAGGTTTTTATAAGCGCCGTTGCTGTAATTTTAGCTATTCTTGGTTATATTCCGTATATCCGCGACACTCTTAAGGGAAAAACTACGCCTCACGTGTACACATGGTTTATTTGGGGATTTGTAACTGCAATCGCGTTTGGTCTCCAGGTAAGTGCAGGGGCAGGCGTTAGCTCCTGGATAACACTAACTGTGGCAGTTTTGGCTTTTTTTGTATTTTTTCTCGGAATGAGGAGAGGGAGGAAGGACATTACAAATTCTGACACGGTATTCTTCTTACTTTCTTTCGTGGCTTTATTTCTTTGGCTTATTGCAAAGCAACCGGTAATATCGGTTATTTTAGTTTCTACAATTGACATACTAGGCTTTATCCCTACAATAAGAAAATCTTGGAATAAGCCTTACTCAGAAACTTTATTTCTTTATGGCTTGAATTCGTTTAGGCATTCTTTGGGGATACTTGCCTTACAACAGTATAGTATCGTCACTTGGCTCTATCCCGTTACTTGGGCTGTTGCTAATTCATTATTTAGTATGATGCTAATAATCAGACGGCGACAAGTTGGAAGGTAGACTTTGATACAATACAAATAATGGAAGTTGAAGAACTTGTCCGCGAATATTTAAAAACAGCAAGAATGATGCAGGTTGCAACGGTCAGCGGCGACCAGCCCTGGAACTGTACTTTGTATTTTGCTTCGGACGACGACCTAAATATTTACTGGATCAGCACAACAGAGACCAGGCATAGCAAGGAAATCACAAAAAACCCAAAGGTTGCAGTTGCAATTCCCGTTAAGTTTGATGATTTAACTGTTGTCGGCCTGCAGCTGGAAGGCGATGCCAGGCTTGTTGAGGATGCAGATGAAATAAAAAGAGGGGTAAAACTTTATTCCGACAAATTTAACAGGGGTGAGGAGTGGTACAAAGATTTCACTTCCGGAAACAATGAACATAAGCTTTATGTAATAAAGCCAAGATTATTTGTAATTTTTGACAGAGTAAATTTTCCAGACGATTCCCGCAAGGAATTGCGAATTAACTGAAATAATCTTCTGCGATAATTTTCAATAAATCTGAATAGGTAAGCGTTGGGTATTTAAGTTCATGAATCTTATTTAAATTAAGCGTACTGTTTGCCGACCATCCTTTTTCTTCGCCATCATGTTTTATTAGGCTAGTGTCTAAATTGAGGATTTTTGCAACATCGAAAATAAAATCGAAGTACGTTTTTACCTCATCCACTCCGATATTTAAAATTATTTTTTTACCCAAGTCTTTTTCTATGTAGTGAACGAAAACTGTGCAAACATGATTGATTAAAGTTGGATTGAATAGTTTATTTGGGTCAAGGTGGACTGCTTTATGGTTTATTAAACTTTTTAAGGTATCAGGGAACTGCTTTTGTTTTTTGTAATTTTTATTTATCCCAACCAATCTGTGCCCTCTTAATATCAGATAATTTAATCCGGAATTTATTATGAGTTTTTCTACCTCGACTTTAGACTGTGCATAGGGGCTTCTGGCTTTATATGGATCTTCTTCTTTATAATCTCCTTCATTTTCTTTTCCTCCATAAACGGATTCCGAGCTCATAAAAACAATTGGAGTATTGGTTAATTGGGCAACTGAGATTATATTTTTGGACATTTCTATATTTATATTTTTGGAGTTTTCGGAGTTGTAATTTATGTCCGCCGCCAGATGAATTATTACGTCCGGTTTGTAATTCAGGTATTCTTTTTTTAATTTCTCAAAATCCAACAAGTCTAATTGTGTTTCGGGATCGTTTTTGGAGAAAGCGAATATTTCAAAAGAGTCGCTATAAAGTGCTAGAAACTTTGAACCCAAAAAACTTGTCGAGCCCGACAAAAATATTCTCATAATATAATGGGTATTCTAATATAACAGTCATACAAATTCCCACACCTAACTGACCAGTTTAAATTAGCCTCTTTTGATATAATTTTGTAGACAGCAATGAACATTCCGACAAAAAAACTAAAAAACGGATTTGAAATGCCTATATTTGGGCTAGGCACCTGGCAAATGGGAGGTAGGGAAATCCGCAACCCTAAAAATGATGACAAAAAAGATATATTAGCAATTCAGTACGCTGTAGAGTTAGGGGTAACCCACATCGACACAGCAGAAAGCTACGCAGATGGTTATGCAGAAATTCTTATCGGGCAGGCACTTAAGGGCTACGACAGGGAAAAACTTTATATTGTTTCAAAGGTTCACCGAGAACATTTAAGCTATGACAACGTTTTAAGCGCTTGTGAAAAAAGTTTAAAACGGCTCCAAACAAATTATTTAGACTTATATCTTATCCATTCCCCAAGTTTTGATGTCCCAATTCAGGAAACGTTGAGGGCACTGGACAAATTACTGGAAGAGAAACTTGTAAAAAATATCGGTGTCAGCAATTTTAAAACAGAACGGTTAAAAGAAGCTCAAAAATTCACAAAGAATAAGCTCGTGGTAAATCAAGTTTATTACAACCTAGTGACGAGAGAGCCGGAGCACGAGGGGTTATTAAAATACTGCCAGGAAGAAGATGTATTGCTCGAAGCCTACAGGCCGGTGGAAAAAGGAGCAATCCTTGACTCACCTGCCCCGCTTCTTGGTGAACTTGCGAAAAAATACCAAAAAACTCCGGCACAGATTGCCATTAACTGGCTTATTTCACAACAAAATGTAATTACTCTTTCGAAAACGTCTGCAAAAGAGCATTTGCAAGAAAACCTCGGAGCTATTGGGTGGAATATGGAAAAAGAAGATGTAGAAAGGCTTAGAAAAGATTTCCCAAACCAACGAGAAAAATCCGAAGCCCTGCCGCTAATATAAGTATTAATGTTTGTCTGTAACTAATACGATGGAGGAGTACAATTTACCTAGATGATTAAAAATAAAACAGTTTTAGTTACAGGTGCTTCAAGCGGAATAGGCCAGGCAATTGCAATTGAGTGTGCAAAAAACGAAGCGGTTGTTTTAATCGGTTATCGTGATAATCTTGCGGGTGCCAAAGAAACTCTAGAGCAAGTTAACAAATATAGTAAAGGGGATATTTTCCAGGCAGACCTCTCAAAAAATGACGACGTAGAAAAGTTATTTGGCGAAATCAACAAAAAAGGCTACATAGTCTTAGATTCTTTGGTAAACAACGCAGGAGAATATGCAGACGGGAAATTTGACGATTTAGGCGTTTGGGAGGAGCAATTTAAGAATATTTTTATGAGCCAGGTTTATGTTTCCAACGCGTTCATTAAACAGGGTAAATCCAAAAATATTAGGAAAATAGTAAATATAAGTTCGGTTTATGGAATCGGCGAAATGGGAAATCCGGATGCCCCGCATTATTCCGCAGCAAAAGCGGCAGTTTCCAGTTTTACCATGAACCTGGCAAAAAAATACGGACCTGATATTGCGGTTAATGCAATTGCCCCCGGTTACGTTTGGACACCCCCGTGGGAAAGTACTTCCAAAGAAGAACTTAAGGCCTGCGAGGAGCTAACTAAGATTAGGCGGTTTATTAAACCCGAAGAAATCGCAACTATGGTAGTCGAGGTTCTTAATAATGACGCGATAACGGGGGAAGTCATACGTGTTGACGGTGGGCTTCATCTTCTCAATTTAGTTTAAATAGAAAGTTTGTATAGCTGAAATTACCAACTCTAATGAGCTTCGTTTGCTATAATTATCGCATGAGTTTGCCTTTCTATTTAGTGATTATTACTGTCGTAATTTCTCTACCGGTTTTGGCAATTTTTCTGCCAAAGCCCTGGTGGAAATTATCGCAGTTAGAAAAAAAGGGACGATTACCTTTTGTAATTATTGGAGTGATACTTGCAAGCCTTGGAGTTATCAACTTAATAATTGTAACCCTTTTGGGCAGGTAGTATCTTTTAATGGAAGAAGAAATAAAAATTCCTCTTGAGAATAAAAAATATATCTACGGAATATTGAGAGGTCCTTTGGATAAGGATTTTGCTTAAATATCCTAAAGGCTGTCGATACCGAGCTAAATAAAGATTGGTAAAAATCGATAGTCTTTTTTAGGCCTCAAATTCTTTACAAATATTAATAACTCTAATACACTAGAGTAATAGAGTGACAAAAGTGTCTAGAAAATTGTTAAATAAAAAAATCGAGGGGCAAATTTTCGATAATTTATGGGAATCATTGTCGCAGCTTAAAAATAAGAAGGACATTGAAATCTTTTTAGCAGACCTACTTACCCCCACAGAAAGAATCATGGCTGCAAAAAGGTTAGCAATTGCTGTGTTGCTTCTTAAAAATATGGATTACGGCAGAATTAAGGAGACTGTGAAGGTGTCTAACGAGACCATTTCCAAAGTTTCAACTACGGTTAAATATAATCACGGTTATCAGCTTGCTGTAAATAAAATTATTAAGACTGAAGCCGGGAGAAAGTTTTGGGCAGATATTGAAGACATAATTTGGCGATTAGGCAACCCCAGCAAAACGCTGTTGCCGGAACATGAGATTAAACCAATCCGCAAACGCTACTCTAATACACTAGAGTAATAGAGTGAGTAAACTGTTTTGATGGCAATTATGGTGTGTAGCGGAAGGATTGGGCAATTTGGTCTAGATCGATATAAAGGTCTTCAGATGATGTAGAAATTTTATAAACATAATTTTCTGCATATATGAAGTACGTTTTCTCTATCCCAATGTTTGGGTTTTTTGAGATTCTCTTTCTGGCTACATTATTATTAATAATCATATTTTCATCCAAAGATATATCTAGCTGTGTTGTTTGGTCAAAATTACTCAGGTATGTATCAAGGTCATTAAATTGAGTGCCATTTCTGTTTACAAAAATTTCCCCTTTACTGCTCTGAATTTTTACCCTGGATGATTCATCAATTGCTGAAAGTTTATCTGGCAACGCTATGGTGAATTTCATTATTTTTGATTGAAATGTTTTTAATTCTCTGTTTGAAGGACTAGGTGTTGTGTTAGTTATACTCTTAATTGTAGCTGATCCCTTTTTAGGTGTTTGGACAATTTGTTTATAGCCAAGATACACACTTGCAAGAACCAGTATTACTAAGAGTGGCAGCAATATTTTCATTTCTTTATATATTTAAAGATTAACATTGTCACGTTCGGTTTACAATTATTTTCTCTGGTCATGCAGAACAGTTATTTCTGCAAAAGCAGCAGCTTCGTTTCCGGCCAAATCAACCGCCTTTATTCTATACTTCCTTCCGTCTAAGTCCTCTCCTCTTCTGCTCACCTGTAATTGAATTGTCTGACCAAAATTATCAATAGTAGGTTCTATCAAGTTATATTCATCATCAACTTCAATTGTAAAAGGTCCATTGTTATCCTCAGCGTGACCATATATTAAAACATCAATCATTTTCCCATTTGGGGGCCAGAGGATTGCCGGTGATGCTGTTATTGACGCTGTAGGAGAGGTTTTGTCGATGTTAAACTCAACTGTATTGATGTCTTCTATATTTTCGTCTTTATCCGCAGAATAGAATTGAATTTTGTAATTTCCTTCAGCGGAAAAATTAACTGACGAATTGTATTGTTGCCAGCCTTCGTCGTTTACCTTATAAAGGGTGTATTCAACTCCAAGTCCGCCGGTGTTGTCTTGCGCATTCAAACTTAACTGGACGTCTGACCCATACCACTCTTGTTGCCCCTGGTTACCAGACAATACCGCTTCGGTAGTCGGCGCAGTTGTGTCCAGTCTATCTGCCATTAGCGCAAAGTGGCTTAAGTGGTTAATTTGGGCTGATGCTGTTTTTTCGTTGAGGTTGATTATTGTTATCTCTTTATTCCAGTTAATGCCATCTTCGCTGGAATAAATTGAAATTGTGTCTTGTTTATACGAAGTTAAATCGAAACCGGAAAAGTTTACGGTGACAGTAAAGAAGTTTTGAAAAGAATGAATTATGTTTCCGGCCGCGTCTTTAGCAGAAACTGTAATTGTAGATCCGATTGAACGCAGAAAGTTGTTTGTTTTTGCTGTGGGTGCGGAGTTGATTTGAACGTCAAGATTTTTGTCTGTTGCACCCTGGGGGAAGTTGAGTTTGTATCGTTCCAGTTCGAAAAATGCCCCATTTGCTGTGAGCGTCGTTGATAAATTTGGAATTGCTTTTGTCCATAGATAATAACTGGAATTCCCGCTTCGGTTTTGGCCTCCATAAGAAAAGTTGAAGTTTGGCCACGGGTCGGGGTCTTCACTTTGCCAGCCAAACGGGTCTGTTATACCGTCGGGGATATTATCGTCGAAATTGCCATCGCCATTTTTGTCCTGGACTACCATAAAGTGGATATGAGCGCCAAGGTCGCCGGGTGGAATAACATGACCCGTGAATCCAACTTTACCGATTTGCTGTCCTTTGGTTACAGTAACTTCTTCGCCTTCGTTTCTTGTGATCAAGCCGTTGTCCAAAAGGTGCATATACCTGGTTTGGTAACCGTTTCCATGATCTATCAACACCATATTGCCGCAAGGATCGCAGCTGTTTGAATAAGTTGCTACACCACCAGCAGCGGCGAGCAGTGGGTCGTTTATATTAGCGCTTGCCGGTTTGCCGTAGTCGTAACCATCGTGAGATGAATAGGCATCTGTAGTTCTCGGTGGTCCTTTATAAATAATAATTGATTTGTTTGAGCCATCGGGCTCACTTAAGCCACTGCTTAACAGTGGGTATTCGTGGTCGAAATATGAATTGATTGCAAGTGCGGCGTCACTAAAGCTTAAACCTTTTCCCTGGTAATCCCATGGCAAGTCTAAAAATGGTTGAGGGGCTGTTTGCTCAAGTACCAGTTCCAACTTTCCCATTCCTCCCCATTTGCAGGTTTCGCCAGCAACTATGTCCAGCTTATTTTCTCCGACTATTAAGTATTGCGCTGCGGCCTGTCCTAAATTTCCATTCCCGAACCAACCGTCTGTTTCATTTGCGTAAGGTGCAGTGCCATTGAAGCCTAAATTTGATGCACCATAGCTAGTTCCCAACCTTTTTACAAAACTTCCGTTTATGTATATATAGGCATTATCGTTTATAGGAAAAGAATTATTCGGATAATAAGGACTTTTTAGCTGAATGTTTTGAATGTTTGCCTTAGTTGCTAGGTTAAATTTGGCTTGAAAGTGCCTGAGTTCCTTTATTGGGCCGCAACTTCCGGATCCGGCAGAATATTGCGACCAGGACACCCAATGTACTTGTGACTGGACATGATTTTTGTTTATTTGAGGCGTAAAGACCCCATCGTCAAAAACCTTCTGGCTTGAATCAAGCGGCAAACCTAGGGCTTCTGTGAGTTTCGACCCGATCGTTGTTTCTTTAACAATTTTATCAGGAGCTTCTGCGCTTCGCTGCCATACAAGCTGCGGTTTGATAGTATTCGTAGCTAAAGAGGATTTTGGCAAAATTGCCAGAAATAATATTGATGATACTAAAACTAAAAGTGACTTTAAGGGAATTCTCAATTCAATCTCAGCAAACAATAAATTATTAGATTCTGTCAAGTCCTCTCTAATACACTAGAGTATTAGAGAGTAAGAATTAGACTTGAGATTCATTTAAAAGTTCCAGATGATTAAAGTAAAGAACGGTAGAAGTCGATAGTCTTTTTTAGGCCTTCTTTTAGAGAAACTTTTGCCTGCCAGCCTACTGCTTTTTTGAGCTTTTCGCTTGACGCGTAATTTGCCTGGACATCGCCCGGCCTTTTGCCCAGATCGTTGATTGGAACCTCGTAGCCTACAATATTGAAAATTTCCTCCAAAACGTCTTTCACTACAACGCCTTTTTCGGTGCCGATATTGAAAATATTAAAACCGGTTTGGTTTATGACATCTACGTGCGCTCTTGCCAGATCTTCTATATAGATGAAGTCGCGGACTTGCCCGCCGTTCCAGTAAAGCGGAATAGGTTTTTTGGCCAAAGCCGCTTTTATGAAATTTGGAATTGCGTGCGTTTCGGGTTCGTGCATTTCGCCTGGTCCGTATGGGTTAAAGTAGCGCAGGATTGTAACATCAAAGTTAAAGTTGGCGTTATAAGCCTGGAGGAAAGCTTCGATTGATGCTTTGGAAGCGCCATATGGATTGTCCGGATGGACCGGTGCATCTTCTTTTATCGGCAAAGTGGCGGGAGTTCCATAAACACAGGCGCTGGATGAGAAAATTATTTTTTTAACATCGTTTTTGCGCATTGATTCCAAAAGATCTATGGTGCCGATTACGTTATTGTCTGCATATTTGATAGGATCTTCAACGGATTCCGGCACAATAATTAAACCCGCCATGTGAATTACCGAATCGACATTTTTAAACGCGTGGTCGGGGATACTCCTGATATCAGCTTCTATGAACTGCGCACGACTGTCCACATTTTCCCTTTTGCCGCAGGAAAGGTTGTCGACGACAACTACTTCGTGACCTGAGTCTAGAAGTAGTTTGGTAACATGACTACCGATGAAACCTGCACCACCTGTTACGAGTATATTCATACTTAGTTAATTAAGTTAATCAAGTTAATTTAGTTAATTGAGCGCTTTATGTTTGATTGATCTGATAAAACTGTTCATGCCTTTTATTAAACCAATGTATTCCTCTTCCAGTTTATCAAAGTCTTTTTTGGAAATGTAGTCCAAGTCAATGCAGGCAGTCAGGTGACTTCTAACCTCTTCTGCTGACCCTCGTGCGTTATATATAAAATGGATAGTTTCCGCATCATGATATCTTCCCTGGGCTTCTGCAATATTGGCCGAGACCGATGTAGCGGCCCGTCTTATTTGTGATGTTAAATTAAATGTCTCTTCTTTGGGAAAAGTGTTAGTTAACTCGTAAACCCGTAACATTAATTCGTGGGCATTTTGCCAAATTTTCAGTTTTTTAAAGTCCTCAGCCATCTCAAATAAACTTAATTATCTAAATTAACCAATTAGCTTTTGTCTTCTATCCCAAATCAAATTTACTTTTTTCGTAAATTGGTAATACTATTTTACCCTTTTTGCCCGCTCCGCCGCGAGGCGAGCCGTTGACCGGGATATTAAGCGCGTAGCCAAGAGCATTGGCAACAGCAACCCCAACCCTTGTTCCGGTAAATGAACCGGGGCCCGGATTAACTTTAATTTGGGTAATATCTTTAAAATCTACTTTATTCCTTTTGAGGATTTTAACTATCATCGGCAAGAGAACTTGAGAACCTCTTTTTTGCTTTGTGACAATCGTGTCTGTTTTTTTGCTTTTATGATCATCAAGCGAAACAATTATTTCTTCCGAGTTTGTTGTGTCAATTTTAAGCAACATTAATATTAACTGCTCCTTTTCGCATAATTTTAATGGGGAAGGAAGTTGCGTCTACAACCGTTGATTCGGTTTTTTCTTTGCAATTTCCGCGGACGACAAAGTCTGCAAGTGAAATAATCCCGGGATCCAGCTCTTCATATGAGATTGGTGGTTTTTGGCTATGGAAATTGGCAGATGTGCCAACAATTGGAAAGCCGAGTTTATCAATTAATGACATTGCTATTTTGTGGTTAGGAATTCTGATGCCGATTTTACCGCTACCCGACTGTTTTTCTAAAATTATTGTTAATCCTCCCGGCCAATATTTCTGGGCAAGACCAATGGCTGCATTATTTACTTTGGCAAGCTGATGCGCCTGCTTTAGGTGGGAAATCAAAACCGGGAAATTTTGTCTGCTTCCTTTAATGCTTTTAATCCTCTCTATTGCAGCCGGATTATCAAATCGGCAGCCAATTCCGTAAACCGTGTCTGTTGGGAAAATGACCACACCACCTTTCCTTAAAATGGCAACAGCTTTTTCAATTTCCTTTGATTGTAATTCTTCTTGTCCGTTCATCCTGGCGCTCTAAATAAACTTTTATGTGGTTTTTGGGTAATTCCTTTTCAATTTTGTCCGCCCACTCTAAAACTACAACAGAATCCGGCGCAAAAATTTCCTCAAGACCTAAAGCTTCGAAATCCTGGTTATTTTCGCCCCTGTATAAATCCAGATGGTAAAACGTCATTGATTTTCTATTTAAGCGAATGGGGTAAGTGCGCATAAAAACAAATGTTGGTGACACAATTCCTCTTTTGATGCCTAAGCCTTTTGCTAATCCCTGGACGAAAACAGTTTTTCCGGCACCTAAATCCCCATAAAGGGCAATGACTTCTCCGCCTTTAAGGTTTTTGGCCAATTTTTCGCCAAGCCTCTGGGTTTCTTTGGGTGATTTGGTTTTTACTTTTATATTCACTGGAAAATATTAACATTTAAAGGGCAAAAACCCAAATTAAAGCTGGAAAGGGTCTTTTGTTTCAAGCAGCTTACCCTTGTTGATTTTCCTGTACCAGAGATGGAATCCAAGCGCAAACAGAACGAGTGCTGCGCCGGAGATAATTAGAATCCCCGCAACTTTTTTGCTTGGAGCGTTTAGGAACGTATCTTGAGGTTGGGTACTGGTGTCCATGAGACCGGCACCTGATGCAATGAGAGGCCGGTCTTGCTCTCCGAGGACTTGAGGGCTTGCGCTTGGGGATGCGCTCCTAGTGGCTGCTGGTGATGATTTTGGTGTAGCTTTTGGGGTCGGTGTAGGCGTAATGCCCGCAGTTGTCGTTGATGTCGGGCTTGGTGTTGGAGTCGGAGTAGGGGTGGGTGTCGGCTCTGCAGTAGGCACATCTTCGATGTTTTGACTGCATTTAGTCGGCTCTTTCGTTTCTTTCCAGTCCCCCGTACCATTAGGAATTCTTCCAATTGTCTTGCCCTCTGCGGGTGCTGTCCAATTTTCATGAGAATCTACAATATTATTTGCTTGGTCGTATAAATAGATTGATTCCTCTCCGGTATTGTTCACCCAACCTTCAGAATGTTCATAAATAAAATAATCGCCGCAATGCTGGGCGCTATCTAATATTTTATTAGTAGTGTTGTTATCGTGATCATTTTTATCCTGCAAATAATAGCCGTTAAGATTATCTACACCGGGTGCATATATTTCGACCCATTCACTTTCACCGCTTGTAGGATTCGCTAGAATTTCATTGATCTTAGGGGCTTCTACGGCATAAGCAGATGTTGCTGAAAATGAAAGCAATAAAGAAAGTATAAGCAGTTTTTTAAACATCATTTTAAAAAATAGAGGGTTCGGGGAGAAAATGCAACGATTAATTTGGAATCATATGAAATTAAAGGCGCTTCTTTATCAATTTACAATAAATAGTTTATATGTAAATAAAGTGTATCTAAATCTGAATCAGAATGATCAACTCGAACATATCTAAGGGAACAACCTCCGGAACCAGAATAGGTTCCCCTGTAAAGAGTCCCGCTTTTGACTGCTCTGACTTCGGTTGAAGATGAATTGATATCTATACCATTATGAAAACTGTAATATTGTTTAATGATAGGATCGTTTTGTACAGCCCAAGTGACCCCATAACCTTGGTTGAATTGTATTGGAGGGCTTATCGGCCATTCCCAATTACCTGATGGGTTGAAAGGATCACCACCTGAGTTATTTTCATAACTTACATTCTTTAAATAAGTGAATGGATTATCAGTTACTCCTCCAGGCTTTCTTACAATAAAGTGAGTATGGGCACCATTCGAATTGCAAGATGATCCTTGAATAATGGAGGCAATTTTCTGCCCCTCATTCACTTGACCCACTTGTGTTTCAGTACCGTTTCCGGCGATGATTGCTTGAATTGCTTCGAATTCTGCTCTTGCCCGTGCAAGCAGTTGTTGGTATCTTGCTTCGTCATTTTGAGTTATGCTTAAAAACGCCTGCTTTTCGGCTTTTTGTGAATCCAAGCTTGTTTTTAATCCTAAAAGTTTTTCTTTTGCGGCTTCAATTTCCGCCTGTTTTTGTTCCCTTTCGTCTTTCTGGCCGGCATAATTGGATTTTGTTTGCTGAAGACTTGCCAGAATACGCTTGTCGTTTTCCTGGACTTGTTTTAGGTACTGAAGCCTAAGAATAATATCCGAAAAACCACTGGATGATAAAACCAACTCTAAATCGGAGACGAAACTTTCCTGGTAGGTGGCTACAATCCTTTCTTTTACCAAAGTCTCGAGCTTACCTATTGAATCGTTAACATAGCCAATCCTAAACCCCAGGATATTGATTTCGTTTTCAAGTTTAGCGAGGGTTGTTTGGGCGTCTGAGATTTTTAACTGTGTAATTTGTATTTGGCTATTAAACTGGGTAATTTGGCTTGCTAGTGTCTTCTTTTGGCTATTTAGTTCCCCTACTTTTTGGGAAAGGACATTAATGCATTCGGAGATTTTGTCTGACGGGATATTTTCCTTGTCACATTCCTCAAGGCTAACAGAATAAATTTTGTTAAAGGAAAGTAGCAGGAAAACTGCGGGCAGGATGATTAAGATAGCAAATCTCTTCATTCAATCCTCAGATACCTGAAAAGGGCGATAGCAGCACCCACAATACCTATTGTGGCGGCGGCAATAATCTCGGCCAACCAAAGATAAACAAAAAATAGGGGAGATATTGGGAATACCTGTATTGGACCCAAAAAGTTTTGAATGTTTGGAGAATAAAATAACAATAACGAGTAAACAAGGAAGGTGGCAATACTGGCACCTACTACCCCATAAAGGGCTCCCTCTATAAAAAACGGCCGCGAGATATACCACTTTGTTGCCCCGACAAGGTTCATAATAGCTATCTCGTCCCGCCTAAGGGCAATTCTCATGCCGATAACCATTATAATAATAAGGAAAGATACTGCCAGGAGCGTTGAGACAAAGGCGATGCCTCCGATTCGGATTGTATTGGTCCACTTTACAAGCTGTTCAACAAGGTTTTGGGGTGTAATGACCCTTTCCACTTGTGGATCGCCTTGAACTATATTAGTGATATTTTGAATGTCTGATGCTTTTTTTACGGAAATATCGATTGATGCAGGCAAAAAGTCTGCAGTAACGGATTCTAAAAGAAGCGGATCGTTTTTGTTGCGCTCCCTATAAATGGCAAGGGCTTCTTCTTTGGAAACGTATTTAACGCCGGTTGTCAGGCCTGTTGCCTGTACTTTGGAGGATAACTCGCTTATTTGCGACTCCGTTGCGTTATCCTTAAAAAAAGCAATTACCTGAGGCCTTTGTTCAATATAATTTAAGACTATTTGGCCACCTATGATAAGAAGGATAAAAATTGACGATATAAAAAAAGTGAGGGACATTGCAAGCGCTGCCGCCAGTGCCTGGTAGGGGCTTCTTCTTATAAGCCGCATTGTTTCTTTAGGTTGTTTCATACCTGCCCTCCTTCTCGTCTTTTACTATTTTACCCTTTTGGAGTGTGATGACGCGTTTTTTGAAATGATTAACTATCTGGGCATTGTGGGTAGCCATAAAAACAGTTGTTTTATCTTCATGGTTTATTTTTTCGATAAGCTTTATTACTTCCAGCGAATTTTTTGGGTCTAAATCCCCTGTCGGTTCGTCCGCCAAAAGGACCTGGGGCTTTGAAATTATTGCCCTTGCGATTGATGTCCGCTGGACTTCGCCGCCCGAAAGCTGAAGGGGGAAACTGTCGGCTTTTTCCAATAGTCCAACTTTATCCAGTACCGCCGAAACCTCTTTTTCTACTTCCGATTCTTTAACACCCAGTACTTCAAGAGGAACTGCCACGTTTTCGAAGACGGTTTTTGTGAGCAGCAATTTAAAATCCTGGAAAACCGTACCTATTCTTCTTCTTAGAACATGGACTTTATTTTTGGGGATTTTTAAGATGTCCTCTCCGTTGAAAAGAATTTGTCCGGAAGTCGGTAAGATTTCTCTAGTTATTAATTTTAAGAGTGTTGATTTACCTGCGCCGGAAGGCCCTACGACGAAGACAAATTCCCCCGCTTCTATTTTGAGATTTACTTCATCAAGTGCCATGGCACCTGAGGGATATTTTTTTGTTACGGATACGAACTCGATCATGGGGCAGCCTTTAATACTACTGGATAACTTCTACTTTTCCAACGTCCATAAGCCAACCTACTTGGGATGACCCGAAAGTTTCCCCGAATACCTTTACTTTTTTGCCCACATACTGCCCCAGGTCCAACACGGACGAAGTCAAGTATGCAGTCTGGCTTTCGCCACCGGGCCTGATTAACTTATGGGTGCCTTGCGCGTATTTATCAAGCTGGTCATTTTCCTCAATTGTCCCTTCCGCCTCATCTTTGAAAGTTTGGTTAAATGATTTTTGGACTTCGGCAGGCAGGTTTTTATCGTCTTTTAGGGCTGATGAAGCGGCCTGGCTTGCGCTTTTTGCCCGGGAAGAGAATACAAGGCCTGAAAATATTCCGGCAGCGACAAGGATGACAACTACAAGTACCGGTAAAAATTTAGAGAGCATGTTTTTCGGGGGCACACTCCTTAGGGGTATTGTTTGACGGGCACCTTGCTGTTGGTTTTGTGAATTTTGCGGATCCATTTACGTGAGGGTATTATATCAGCATATTTTTGGCCCGAGCAAGCCACAAGTATTTACCGGCCATTACTTGAGCGTAATTTCGTTTTTTATGAACTCGTCAAGTTTACCATCCAGAACGCCTGTTGCGTCTGATGTTTCGTAATTTGTTCGCAGGTCTTTTACCATTTTATACGGATGCAATACATAGGAGCGGATTTGGTTGCCCCAACCTGGGGTAATATGGCCGCCCTTTATTTCATCTTCCTTTTTCCTTTGCTCAGATTCTTGTAATGCCCAAAGTTTTGCTTTAAGAAGTTTGAGTGCGTTTTCCCTGTTTTGCGCCTGATACCGCTGTGTCTGGCAGGTGACTATTATGCCTGTCGGTATATGTTTTAGCCTGACCGCTGTAGAAACCTTATTGACATTCTGGCCTCCGTGGCCGCCCGAGCGGAATGCTTCAAATTCAATATCCTCTGTTTTAATTTCAATATCCGGTAACTCGTCTACCTCCGGCATTACCTCGACCAAGGCAAATGACGTTTGCCTTAAGTTTGCCGCATTAAACGGTGACTGCCTTACCAGGCGGTGGACTCCTGCTTCACGCCTTAGCAACCCATAAGCGTAATCCTCGCGGATTACAACTGTGACAGTCTTAAAACCGGCTTCCTCACCGGGAATTTCGTTAATTACTTCAAAATCCCAGCTTTTTGACGAAAAATATTTCTGGTACATGCGGGACAACATTTCTACCCAATCCATAGCTTCCGTACCGCCCTGGCCGGCGTGAATAGAGAGAATTGCAAAGTTCTCATCGTAAGGAGACGATAAAAACATTTTTATCTCAAGAGTTTCCAAATGGCTTTCAAGCTTCTTGAGTTCTTTTTCGATCTCACCTGCCAATTTCGCGTCATTTGCAGATAATGTAATCATTCCATCCATTTCTTCAATTTCTTTTGAGAGGTTATCGAATGTTTCGATATCTTTTGTGATCGAGGCAATTCTTTTCATTGTTTTTTGGGCAAATTGCTGGTCTTTCCACAAATCTGCTTTGCCACTTTGCTGGTTAAGTTCTGCTAATTCCTTCTGCTTTTGATCGCGGTCAAAGCTCCCTTTTATGAGGGTTAGGCGTTCTTTTAAGTTTATGAGCCGCTGATTTAATTCCATCGCAAGTGAATTATAACAATTTGAAGCTAATTTAGATTATCCTTTATGCTGTGGAGCATTTATGAGGCCGCATTTTTTCCACTTCAGGCCGGAGCCGCCCTCCTATTCTTACTTCAAGTCTTTTCAGTTCTATGCGAACACGACTTGAAGAGCGAATTTAGGAGGACTTCGCGATTAGCCTTTATGGTAAGGGGCGTTTACCATTCCACACTTTTTATACTTATAGACTTTACTTGTTACCGGATTAACCGCTCCGCACGGGCAGGGATCGTTTCTGCCAATTTTTTCGATTCTTAACGGCTGATTTCGCTTTAGTGCCTGTTCCATAGGGTTTTCGGCAAAAGAACCGGGTTGTATCCCCTTTTGCTTTTGCGCTTCAATAGCCTCAAGTCTTGCAATTTCAGCTTCCAGCTCTTCATCGGTCATCTGTTGTGGATCTTTTGAAAATTGCACATCGCTGGTTTGCGCGCCCTTCGATTCCTGCTGTTCCAGTTGGGCTATCTCCGCTTCAAGTTCCTCATCTGTCATTTCCATCGGGTCTTTACCGTTGTTTTTATCCTTCTCGGCGGGAATATCTTCTTGAGTAGATGTGAGCGATGCTTGAGGATGGACTTCTATTCCAGCTTCCTCAACTGATTCAATAGTAGGTTGTTCGCGTACTTGAACTTTAAATATCCTGTGTACTACTTCGTAGTCGATAGTAGAAACAAGCTTCTCGAATAAGCTGAACGCTTCCTGTTTGTATTCAACTAGCGGATCCCTTTGGCCTGCCGCCCGAAGACCGATTCCTTCCCTTAGGTCGTCCAAAGTATCAAGATGCTGAATCCATAACGTGTCTATTACGGAAAGGTTGACGAATTTTTCGATATCCCGGGCAACCACCGGACCGAGTGATTTCTCCCGCTCCTGGTAAATTTTATCGACAACATCCCCTAAAAAAGTAGTCAAGCGGTTCGGGTCTGTGATTTTTTGGCAATCACCCAAAAGGTGCTTTTGGGAGTTATCATCGAACAAAATAATTGTTGCAATTTCTTTTATAATTTCCTCATGTTCGGGCTTGGAAACACCTTCCGGGGAATGCATTAAAACAAGGTTTTCAATTTCCATGTCTATTTTTGCTTTCATTTCGTCTTTTATTTTTTTCTGGGACTCTTCGCTTTGGGCCGCTTCCAGGAATTCGCGTCTTCTTCCATAGATTATTTCCCGCTGGCGGTTGGCAACATCGTCATATTCAACCAGCTGTTTTCTTATGTCAAAATTATGGGTTTCTACTTTAACCTGGGCGTTTTCTATCGCTTTGGAAACCATCGCGTGCTCAATCGGGGTATCCTCGGGGAGTTTAAAGGCAGTCATTATTTTGGCAATCTGTTCTCCGCCAAAAAGGCGCATGATATCATCTTCAAGAGATACATAGAAACGGCTGGAACCCGGATCTCCCTGCCTTCCGGAACGACCGCGAAGCTGGTTGTCTATTCTTCTTGCCTCATGCCTTTCGGTCCCCACTACATGAAGGCCGCCGAGCTTGACTACTTCTTCATGGTTTTTCTTCCAACTCTCATAATCTTTTCCTTTTTGGGCAGGCCTTCCAAGCTTGTCTGTCGGAGGGGTCCCGCCAAGAATAATGTCCACACCGCGGCCGGCAATGTTTGTTGCCAAAGTTACCGACCCTTTAATACCGGCGGCTGATATTATTTCCGCCTCGCTTTGGTGGTTTTTGGCATTAAGCATTTTGTGGGGTATACCCTTTTTCTTAAGAAGCGAAGAGAGAAATTCGTTTTTTTCAATAGAAGTTGTACCTATTAACACCGGCTGGCCATTTGTATGTTTTTCGGCAACATCTATGGCAACTGCGGTGTATTTTGCTTTGGCAGTTTTATAAACAACATCCGCGGTATCTTTTCTGGCAGTGGGTTTATTTGTAGGAATAACGACGACATCGAGTTTGTATATTTTGAAGAACTCCTCCGCTTCGGTTGCGGCAGTCCCGGTCATACCGCCTAATTTTTCATAAAGCCTAAAGTAGTTCTGGAAGGAGATCGTTGCAAGCGTCTGTGATTCCTTTTGGATATTGACGCCTTCTTTGGCTTCGATGGCCTGATGCAAACCTTCCGACCAGCGGCGGCCCGGCATAAGACGCCCCGTAAATTCGTCGACTATTATTATTTCTCCGCCTTTTACGACATAGTCCTTGTCCTTGTTAAAAAGCGTTTTTGCCCTAAGGGCCTGCTGGATGTGGTGTATGGATGCAAAATCTTTTTCGTAAAGGTTTTCGACCCCCAACCGTTTTTCTACCTTTGTGATTCCGTGTTCCGTTAAGTTGGCGGTTTTTAACTTTTCGTCTATTACGTAATCCGTGTCGCTGGAGAGTTCAGTTACCAGTTTTGCAAAAGTTACATATTTTTCGGTTGCCTGCGAGGCGGGTGCGGAGATAATAAGCGGGGTCCTGGCTTCGTCGATTAAAATAGAATCTGCCTCGTCTACAATTGCAAAATAATGACCGCGCTGGGCTGCATCTTTTAGGTCCCAAACCATGTTGTCACGCAAATAATCAAAGCCGAATTCGTTATTGGTACCGTAAGTGATGTCTGCGTTGTAAGCCTCTTTCTTTTCAACCGGCCTGAGATGGCGAAGGCGCCAGTCGTTTTGGGTTTTATCTTCAAATTTAGGGTCGTATATAAATGCCTTTTCCTGCATAATGCAGCCGGCTGTGACCCCAAGGGCTGTATAAATTGGACCCATCCAGCCAAGGCCGACGCGGGCCAGATAATCGTTTACAGTTGCCAGATGGACACCTTTTTGGGAAATGGAATTTAAATAAAGTGCGAGAGAGGCGGTTAGGGTTTTTCCTTCACCGGTTTTTTGCTCGGCAATTTTTCCCTGATGAAGAACAATTCCGGCAATAATCTGGACGTCATAATGCCTTTGGTTTAACGTCCTTTTGGCGGCTTCCCGAACAGCCGCGAAGGCTTCCGGCAGAAGGTCGTTTAAGGTTTCACCGCGCTCGTGACGCAGCCTAAATTCGGCGGTTTTGGCTTTTAATTTTTCGTCTGTTAGTTTTTCGAATTTTTTCTCCAGAGAATTAACGTCGTCTACAAGCGGGTGCAGCTTATTAACCTGTTTTTCGTTTGAATCTAAAAATTTACCTAAAATTCCTAGCATTTTATTATCTTTCTCTTATTGTTTCTATTGCACCTCTCATTATCTCCCGATATTGGTTAGGGGTCGTTCTATAAAACAGCTTCCCGCCCTTTTTTAGTTCCTGTGCAACTTGAGCAACGAGCAATAAACCTTCCTGGTCGATTGCATTAACTCCCCCTTCTTCTCTCAGCTCTCCTAGTGCAACTAAGTTTCTCCTTACTTTCTCCAGCCAATCACCCTGAAGGCCCATTATTTCATTTAGAGCCCGAAGTGCAGCTGACCTTGGTGCAGGCCAAACTTCAGACAAACTTTTAATTTTTTCCGCAGTTATTTGCGGACTTTGCCCCTCAAGACTTTGGCCTATGTGGCCGACTGCTTCTCTCAATTATCTGCCTCCATAGTGATTTTGTTGACCTTCCGGATTCATGCACAATTTTATGTTTTTTGGATGAAAGTCTTTTTGCTCGATTTCTCTTTTTGAGAATCGCTTCTTCATCTTCGGGCAGGTTAAACATAGTAGCCAATTATATAATAATACCCTTGAGCTATCAAAGTTAACCTTCACAAAAAAACAAGCCTCCTTCGGCAGATAAGAGGCTTGCTATACTTTAAAATTACGATGTGGAAAATTGCTTGTCAAGTAAAATTTTGAGGCTGTTTTCAGGCTGGGATTTTGGTGAAGCCTGTGTATTTTTGAAGGGCTTTGGGGACTAGGATTGATCCGTCTTTTTGCTGATAATTTTCCATAATGGCAATTAGCGTCCTGCCGATTGCAAAAGCCGTACCGTTAAGGATTGATACATAATTTGTGTGATCCCCTTCTTTATACTTAATGTTTAAGCGGCGGGCTTGGAAATCGCCTGTCGTGGAAACAGAATGGGTTTCGCGATACTGGTTTTGCGAAGGAAGCCAGGTTTCAATATCGAATTTGCGCGATGCTGGAAAGCCTAAATCTCCTGAGGCAATGTTGACAACCTGATAGACGAGTCCTAAGTCGCTGACGAATTTTTCTTCAAGAGATAGCAGAAATTGATGTTCTTTGTCTTCTTTGTCGGGCGTGGTAAATGAAACCATTTCAACTTTATCGAACTGGTGGACACGAAAAATCCCTTTGGTGTCCTTGCCATAAGAACCGGCTTCCCTGCGGAAAGCTGTTGAAAATGCCGCATATCTTTTTGGTAAGTCGGAAAGATTGAAAGTTTCATCCATATGCATGGGAACGATGGAATGTTCGGCCGTACCGACTAAATATTGGTCGTCGACTTTATAGCCTTCGCCGTTCTCGTATTCGGGGTAACCTAAACCATTGACAGCTTTTTTATTCACTAGAACGGGGGGGACCACTGGAATAAATTCCTCTCCGTTTAATTTTTCAAAAACGTAGGATACTAAGGCAAATTCTAAACTGACCAGTTCGTTTTTCAAAAATGCAAAACGGGTTCCGGAAATTTTGGATGCGCGCTCAACATCTATTAGATCCAATGACAAGCCTAGCGATAGATGGTCTTTTGGCTCAAAACCAAACTTCGGTTTTTCTCCAACTTGCCTGACAACTACTTTTTTGGATTCGTCGCCAATTGGCACATCGTCTTTGGCAGGATTGGGGATTTGACGGATAAGTTGATAGTATTCTTCCTGCAATTTTTCAAGTTTATCTTCTTTCGATTTTAATTCCGTTTTTATTTGTGACCCTTTTTTTTCGTCTCGAGCATCTGCGGCTTTTTTGCGGGATGATCTGAGCTGATCAACCTCTTCTATTAATTTGCGGCGGTCTTCGTCGACTTTTAAAAGTTTATCGACGTCGACGTCGTAACCTTTTTGTTTGGATTTTTCTTTGACTAATTTTGCGTTCTCGCGGATGAATTTTATATCAAGCATATTAGTGATTATTTTTTTGCCAATTCCTTTCAGGTTCGACTTGGTCTTTTAAAATCATTTCCACTGCCTGTTTGTGCCAGGGGATTTTGGTAATATGATAAACCTCCTTAAAGTATTTTAACGCGTCACGGGCACCGGGTACACCTTTGGCTTGAGCAAGAGCATCGAGATTGTCGGCAACTTTGCAAAGACGGGCTTCCAAAGTTTTCCTTTCCATATATTCCTGGACAAGTTCGATAATTTCGCTGTTAGACGGAAGGTCTTTAACTAGCCACTTGAGGCCTTCTTCTTCGATCGGCGCAAAAGCGCCTTTGGCCATACCTTTCACAAATGTGCCAACGTCGCCCACTATGGTTTCTGCCATGTCGTGGAACATGGCCATTTTGACAGCGCGGTCGACATTAATTTTGACGCCGTTCTTTTTCATTTCTCCGGCTAAAAAATACACCAGCATGGCAGTTGTCCAGGAATGGGCAGCAACAGAATCTGCTTCCTGTCTTTTAAAACCCATGGCAATAAAACCCTGGCGGGGCAGTTCTTTCGCCCACTGCAAAGTCAAAAAAACTTTTAGAATTTTTTTGAGAGTCGATGCTTTCACAAACCCAGATCCTCCGATTGTTCCTGCATTGATTTTAGCGTAAGTGAAGTGAATTCATCGAGAGGTATATTAAGTTCTGCTTCACAGGTTTTAATTTGGTCGCGGTTGGCACCCGCTGCGAAAGATTTCTCTTTGAATTTTCTTAGGACCGATCCTAAGGTAACTGATTTTAATTTTTTGTCCGGTTGGACCAATGCGCAGGCAACAATCAGACCCGTCAGTTCATCGACAGCGTAAATAGATTTGGCAACTAAAGTGTTTCTTGGTTCTTTGTCGCAGTGTCCGCGGATGGCGTTAGTGATTATTTGATCGGCGTTGATTTGATTTAAAAGTTTAGTAGTTTCTTCTGTATGCAAATCTAAGGATTTATTGGTTTTTTCGTAATCGGCATCGTGAAGCAGACCGACAATTTCCCAATCATTTTTTGATAGTTCCGGATTTTGGTTTTTGGATTTAAAAAAATCGTAAAGTGCTACCATTGCAAAGCCGGCAGCTTTGCCGTGGTTTGCCATGTTTCTGGAATTTTCCAGTTTGTCCAAGATCTTAAGTGCATCATCTTTTGTCATTTTTCGGGGCGCAGGGCAGGAAAGAAAACTGTTTCGCGGATGGGTTTATCTACTAAAACGGAAAAAAACCTTTGTGACATTCCAAAACCTGCAGCAGGCGGCATTCCGTACTCCAATGCCTCCACAAAATCGCGGTCGTACATTTGGGCTTCTGTGTCCCCTTCTTTTCTTAGCTTTTGCTGCTCCTCAAAGCGCTCTTGTTGATCGATTGGGTTATTAAGTTCGGACCAGCCGTTTCCGATTTCCGTTCCCGCTGCCAATACCTGGACCCTTTCAACTTTTTGCGGATCGTCTTCTTTTCTCTTTGCCAAAGGTGATACCAAAACCGGGTGGTTTATTAATAATGAAGGTTGGATAATTTTTGGCCTGATTGTTTTTTTGTAAATCATATCGATAAGCCGGCCGGCACCAAGTTTTTTGTTCGGTTTAGCCCCGACTTTTTCGGCAAGTTTAAAAAGGTCGTTGATTTTCGGATCTTTTGCAAGATCTGTACCGGTTGCATCTTTAAAAGAATCGAAATAGTCGATTTTCGGCCAATCATTTTTCCAGTTAATTTGGGTGTCACCGTTTTTTGATGTCTCTTCGCCTAATGTTTGTTTTATGATAAACCTGTAATATTTTTCAATAAAATCAATAAGATCTTCAAAGCTTGCGTATGCCCAGTAAAATTCCATCTGCAAATAATCCTGCAAATGTTCTGCATCGATTCCCTCATTTCTAAAAATTTTGCCGATTTCAAAAGTCTTTTCAAAACCGCCAACTAACAGGCGTTTTTGGTAAAGTTCAAGTGATATCCTTAAATAATAATCAACATCCAAAGCATTGTGATGGGTAGTAAACGGGGTTGCATCGGCACCACCGGGGATTGCTTCCAAGGCTGGAGTTTCAACTTCCAAAAAGTTATTATCTATTAAAAAATTCCTGGCGGCAGTCCAAAATTTGGCTTTTTTTACGAACAAATCCTGGGCTTCGGGATTGGTGATTAAGTCGATATACCTTCGGCGTAAACGGGTTTCAATGTCTTTTAGCCCATAGAATGAAGAGGGGATTGGACGGATTGATTTTGCGAGTAGCTTAAAATTGTTTACAAAAATTGTGATTTGGCCAGCCTGGGTTTTATCAACAGATCCGGAGACTTCGACAAAATCCCCTATATCAAGGAGATCCAACAATTGACAATTGACCTTTGACAATTGACTTTTAGAAAAAAATAGTTGGATTTGGCTTGATTCGTCTTTTAAATCTGCAAAAGTCGAACCGCCGTGGCCGCGAAGGCCGACCAGACGACCGGCAGTCTGTACATTTTTTCCAATTGATTTGACACACTCCTCTACTGTTTGCTTTTTGGAGGCTTTTGCAGGAAAAGGATCAATTTTGAGTTTTTTGATTTTTTCCAGCTTTTGAAGGCGGATTTTCCTGAGGTTATCTATAGGCTCCATGGCCTACAGTATACGAGAAGGCAATTAATTAATCAACGAATTAAGCTGCGGGTTTTAATAGTTCTATTGTCGGAAATTCAATTACACTTTTACCGTCTTTATCTCTAAATGGTACTCTACCGCTACCGTATCTATTATCCGGATCATTGACTAAATTCATAACGAACTCGTATTCTTGCTGAGGCGTTGTTGGTCTACTGAATATGTACCTTAATAATTCTCTTTTTCCTTCTGTATTAAGGCAAAGTGCATATTCCTTATGCAAATAAAAACCATAGCCATACGACATCCGGTACGAGCTTTTAGCTTCGTCAACTGTCCTGTCGTGGATTTCCCTCTTGATATCTTCGAGGCTTTCAGCGGGTAAATATTTTCTGACATATCCAACTACCGACTCCTCAGGCAGATCGATTGTGTTAAGCCAGACCTGCACGTTGTGGTAAACCATTTGCCGCAAACCGTACTGCTCAATTTCTATCTCTGTTTCGACTACTTCCCTACCATCTAAATCATTTAAAATCCCAGGCACAAAATAATTGATAGTCTGGGCCATACCTTCTGAGGTTATTTGTTCAGGATCTGTAACGGATGTTATGCCAAGCGCGTCAATTAGGTTGCCGCTGTCAATAGCCTTTTGCCAACCATACATTTGGCCAAAATGACCAGTAATTTCATGAAGGCCTAAAACGGAGTTCCTGCCTCCGGTAAATTCAGTAATATGATTTTCGTGTGTATTGACTCTTAACCTGAAGCTATTTCTTGTGCCGTCTGCCCAATTTATCCACCATTCATTTTCCTGCACCTCTTCAACTTGGTAATTTGGATTAATTTCTTCTCCAATGAAATCCGAGGCCCTCTTTAGAAATTTGTCCCCGCGCTCTTTGATCTGTGTCCCGATTTCATCTTTTGGCACTAGGTGGTCTTGTCTGTACTTTGATATTGACTCTGCAGAATAATTCTGTACACCACCTTCTTTGTAGAGCGCTTTTACTACTTCCAGTTGGGCTTCCAGCGCATCTTCCGCTATAAGTTCCGGTGTAATTCCCTGTGTAAGCTCAATATAATTATGGAAATCTATAATCGCACCATTGCGTCTTTGCATCACTGTGTCCAGTGCTAACAATTTTCTTTCTAAAAAATCATATTGCTGAGCTTCGTCTGGATCATTTGGCCTTTGTGTCTTTGCTAAATCACTTCTAACAATCCTTATTTCGTCAAACTGTATTCTTCGTTCATCTTTTGTCGGGTTTGAGGTGAACATCCTTTGTAATCTTGCGCTCCTCGGATCCATTGGAGCTAAGTCAAAATCAACCAATCCACGTCTTTTGCCTCCCGCTGCATGAAGGTCGCGGAAGAAAGCCGTAAGAATTTCCGAGCTGTTTACGAGTTCAGATGGCTCTTGGGGTTCTAACGTAGCCTGTCCCAAATCCCGCTCTCCTAAATTAATAGTCTGAGCTTTTCTTGCTTGTCTATTTCCAAAAATTCGGTTAAATACCATGTTTGTTGAAAAGTAAACGCGTATTATATCTTTTCAAAGGAGTTCCTTCAAGTTTGGTAAGAACCTCTCGAAGATATCCAGCGAGGCATGTTTTTCGATGAATTGTTCGGCGTCCTCGTAGGACCCAACTGCAAGGATCCTTTCCAGGGCGTCCGAAAGCTCGTTTATTGAGACAAATAGCTTTGTAAAGTTGGGCCAGGAAAAACCGCCGGATTCGCGGATCGCACCGCTTTCGACGAAAAAATTAAGGGCAACGGCAAAACCCTGGGCATAATGGACAACTCCGGGTTCACGAAGGTAAGTAAGCCACCACGAAAAAGCCCGTGCTATGAACATGACCATAATAGCTTCAAGTTCTTTCTGGCTGATTGCGTCTTTTAAAAGTAATGCGCCACAACTTTTTACACCAAAAACGGATGAGGAGATCTCATCGAAAATAGGGAAATATTCCTTTAACCTGGTCTCGGCGTCCCTGTACCTCAGCACACTATGGCCAATTTCATTAAGGTAGGAGTTTCTGAGTGACCCTAATCTTAATACATCGACCGGATAGTTTTCCTGAAATTTCTCTTCAAAAACCGCATGGAAAATTGGATGGTGTTCGGTTTCAAATTTCCTTTCAAACGAGGGTTTGAAGATTGAAACCCTCGATCCGTACCTTTCCATTATATTTACATCGTTTGGTAAGTTCGTGCTGGTAAACATAAAGCGGGAAATTAGGCCGGAAAAAATAAGTGTGTTATCTACCCGGATTTGGATTTTATCCAAAAAGTCGACTTTTTCGGAAGGGGCAAGTACACGCCTGCGGGATCCGATTATAAAATCTTTAAACCTTATTGCATCTTCCGTCAGTTTTTCGTCCATTACACCTACCCAGGCTTGGCAGGCGCATTTTGTAAAAAATAATTTGTCCAGGTACCTTTCTACCGGACCAATGACGAAGCTGATTTTATAAGGCTTCATAGAAAGCCAGTAAATGTCACTTGCTTCGTAATTACCGTCCAACAGGGCATTGGCTTGAACTTCCAGCCTTTTGGCAAAATCCTTATTGTCTGTTAACTTAGCCGCTTCCCGTATAAAACCGGCAGTCTTTTTAAGCTGGCTTTTGAATTTAACGTGGTAGGGAATTGCAATAAGTTTCCCTTTTTTGTCCCTTTCAACAATTGTAAATGGGGAGAGGATTTCAGGATCCTTTTTTGCAGCTTCCAGAATTTGAATTCTGGTTGCGTCACGCGGGTAAAAATTTGCACCGTTGTTTCTATTATTCTCCTGCTTTAGGTATATTGGGGCAATCGACTCTGCGGCTTTAACCAATTTTCGGACAACCTTTTTTTCGGAAGTTGATAATTTTATTCCTTTTGAAGGGAATTTAACGATTGGAATTTTGGTTGGGGTCATTTTATCTCAAGAACTTTGAGTTTACTGGTAACAGGACCTATGCCGACTTCAATGGTCTCGCCTGCTTTGAGGCCAAGCAGTGATTTGCCAACAGGAGATTCGTTGGATATTTTATTTTTGGCAGGGTCCGCTTCCATTGAACCGACAATTGAAAATTCGTGGATTTCGTCGTTCATTGCAACTACAACCGTTGAACCAATAACAACTATATCGGCTCCTTTTGCCTGTTGGATCAGTTGGGCTTTTGGTAGTACTTCTTCTATTTGGGCAATCCTGGCTTCTATTAATGACTGCTCTTCTTTTGCGGCATCGTATTCGGTGTTTTCGGCAAGGTCGCCAAATTCACGGGCTGTCTGGATCCGTTGGGCAATTTGCGGGCGAATTACTTTTGTGAGTTTTTCGTGCTCTAACTTAAGGTGTTCTAAACCTTCTTTCGTGAGGATAAACTTTTTGCTACCCTGCTGAGCGTTCATAGAAAAATCATTCTATTGCAAAAGGGGCAAATAGTCAAGAAAAATTATCCGCGTTCAGGGCTGCCTGGATGAGGAGAGACTCGGGATTCATAAGCTCCGGTTCCGTTTGAACGGTATTGGCCACCTTCGACTGCAGAATGTAAGGCCATTTGTTCAGGATTTAATGAGGGTGCTTCTGTTTCACGATAGACTCTGTAGTATGCCTCGCGCAACGCCGTGTGCATTCTCATTATTTCCGGTCCTTTTTGGGAATTCCGAAGTGCCTCAGGGTCTGCAATCAGTAAGGTGTCAGCATCTGCAATCCAGCTCATAACTTTTAAGCGATAATCATCTCTAGTGTAACCATTTTCGCTAACCATAGCTCCGTATCCGGCGTTTGTTTTAACCAAAGGGCCTATTCCCCCATGAACTATTCTTATTCCCATAAAACCATGTTCTCTGCAGAAAGCTCTGAATTCTTTGGGGTTTTTAGGTGCGCCGTTTTCCCCTTTTATTACTACTCTTCCATCCCAGCCGTTTTCCTCTAAAAGTTTTTTAATGAGAAATCTTTGTTCGCCCAATACTACGTCCGGTTCGAGGTCTCTGATTGAATTAGCAGGATTGTCATCTCTGGCTAGAAATTGTAATTGGGGTCTTTTGTTAGACTTCCTCCCATAAATAAAGGCGTCCAAGACAACAAGGTCTGCTCTTGTATCCTGACGGGGTTCCCAGTCGATTCTAAGGTTGTCTGAGAGTTTTGCTTCTTCCACCCAATCTCTTCCACAGAAGCCAATATCACGTGTATCAATAACCTCTCCGGGAATATCTCCAGTCCTGATGCGGATTACCTCAGTTAATGTTCCGTCTTTTTGAAACGCTGCACCATCATCCAATGGTTTCCCAGCAGTGCCTATAGGGAATAAAATTGGCATACCGGCCTCTTTAAAATGATCCGGAATTATTTCCATATTTTTTGCGATGACTAGCTTAAGCATGATATTTATTTTTTATAAAAATGGAGTCTAGATAATATCATAAAACTAACTAAATTTCTAGTGAATATGTCACAGTTTTTTGTTGATTGGCTGCTTGGCTTCAGTTATAATTGGCAATGCTTTGGCTCCATCGTCTAGTGGCCTAGGACTCCAGATTCTCAATCTGGCAACATGGGTTCGATTCCCATTGGAGCTACTTGGGTGAATTTATACCAGAGCGCTTTCAAAGCTTAGTATATCTGATATATAATTCATCGCCAGACGTTTTATCATGCGATTTATTTCAGCTTGCCTTGTAGTTATCCTATTGTTTTTTACCAGCATTGCCCCTGCTTTTGGCCAAAGTGATTACAATTTCCCAAAAATAACCAGCGGCGAGATACAGGGGGCTTTACAGAAAACAGTGCCTGTAAGGTTTCTGCCAGGCCATCCGCTTTATTTTCTAATTTCAACAAAAGAAGCCGTTAATAGATTTTTCAAACCTTCTGCGGTTGAAAGATCTCAGTTTGACTTAACGCTTTCCGGAAAAAGGCTAAAGGAAACTTATATGCTTATGGTAAAAAGCGACTATAAAAGGGCCGGGGGCAACCTAACAAGGTACGCAAAACAGAACGAAAGTGTAATAAGGCAGCTTGAGAAGGCAAGGTCCCAAAACCAGGCAGTTGAACCGGCCATTTCCCAAATGGCAGATAGCCTTCGTTTTCATGAGGAATTATTAATCGCAATCTACGATATGAAACCTGCTTCGGCCGATACTTATAATTTTGACGGCAGTTTTTCTCAGGCTATTGATGGTTTTAGAGCGTTGGTTGGAAAAATCGATAATATTAATCCAGGAATTAAAAACCGTTTTAAGATCAGTAAGGCTAATGACGCAAGCGAAAGTGCAATTGTGAACCCAAGCCCTCAACCTTCAGCCACTCCGGTTGAAGCAACTCCTACATACAAACCCAGAAGGATAATATATTAATTGTTAGATTGTTATATTGTTAAATTGTTCGACTGGACAATTTTGACGAGGTTAGACCAGGAACGGGATTAGAAGCAGGGCAATAATATTTATAATCTTGATCATGGGGTTTATTGCAGGACCGGCTGTGTCTTTGTAGGGGTCGCCAACAGTATCCCCTGTAACTGCCGCCTTATGGGCTGCAGAGCCTTTTCCTCCAAACTGGCCCGACTCAATATATTTTTTGGCGTTATCCCACGCAGCCCCGCCTGTGGTCATTGAAATTGCCACAAAAATTCCCGAAACAACCGACCCAATTAACAATCCGCCAAGGGCTTTTGGGCCAAGCAATAAACCGATTGCAATAGGGGCAATTAAGGGAATAATAGCCGGGGCAATCATTAGCTTTAAAGCTTTGGTTGTTACAATGTCTACCGCTTTGTCGTACTGGGGTTTAGTTGTCCCTTTCAAAATTCCCGGGATTTCCTTAAATTGCCTTCTGACTTCTTCAACAACTGCTCCCCCTGCCGCTTGAACAGCTTCAAGCGCAAACGAGGCAAACAAAAATGGTAGTGATGCGCCAATAAAGAGGCCGATTAAAACTTTTGGATCGGAAAGAGAAAATTCGACTGCAACCCCTTTTGCGACCAATTCCTGGGAAAAGGCAGAAAAAAGCACCAGTGCAGCCAAAGCTGCAGATGCAATTGCGTAGCCTTTGGTTATTGCTTTGGTAGTATTGCCGACAGCGTCCAGTGGATCCGTTACATCACGGACTTCTTTGGGCAAATCCGCCATTTCCGCAATACCGCCGGCATTGTCTGTGATTGGCCCGTAAGCGTCAATTGCCACGACTATGCCGGTTAAGGAAAGCAGTGAGACTGCCGCAACCGCGATACCATAAAGTCCCGCCAGAGAATAAGCTGCCATGATTCCGCCGCAGATTATGACGATAGGCCAAAAAGTGGACCGCATTCCAACCGCAAGGCCACTAATAATATTTGTTGCGTGACCGGTTGTTGAGGCTTTGGCAATACTTTGGACCGGGCCGAATTTGGTTGCGGTGTAATATTCGGTAATCAGAACGATAAAAATGGTAACCAGAATTCCAATCAGTGATGCAAAATAAAGGTTCATTGGGTCGTAGATGCCGTTTGCGTTCATCATGATGACGGCAACTGGATAAAACCCGAGTGCCGAAAGTGCTGCCGCTACAATGAGCCCGACATATAAGGCGCCCATTATGCTTTTGTTTTTTGGCAGTTTCACAAAGAAGGTTGCAACAATAGATGCGATAATGGCTACTGCCCCAAGTGCTATGGGGTACAAAATAGCGCTAATTGAGTTTGGGAAAATCAGGGAGCCCAGAAGCATTGCTGCAACTACCGTTACGGCATAAGTTTCAAACAAGTCGGCCGCCATACCGGCACAGTCGCCGACATTATCACCGACGTTGTCTGCTATAACTGCGGGGTTTCGGGGGTCATCTTCGGGGATTCCGGCTTCGGTTTTTCCAACTAAATCTGCCCCCACATCTGCTCCTTTGGTATAGATTCCGCCACCAAGCCTTGCAAAGATTGAAATAAGCGACCCTCCAAAACCAAGACCAACGAGTCCCTGAACGTCGCCAGTTGCACCAAAATAGCCGGCAACGGAAAGCAAGGCAAGACCGACAACCAGCATGCCGGTTACTGCTCCTCCCGAGAACGCAACGGAAAGAGCTCTGGCAAGACCATGTCTTGCTGCCTCGGTTGTTCTGACATTCGCCCTGACGGAAATGTTCATTCCAATAAAACCTGAAGCAGCCGACGCTATTGCGCCTATCGCAAAACCTATGGCGGTTTGTAGTGACAAGAGGAACGTTATCAGTGCAAAAATTACAATAGCAACAGCGGCAATAACCGAGTATTGCCGAGTCAGGTAAGCAGACGCCCCTTCGGCAATTGCGTCTGCGATCTTGCGCATCTTGGGTGTGCCTGAGTCAAGGGAAATGATCCTAAATGATGTTATAACGCCATACAGAATAGCAGCAACAGATGCTGCGAGGGCGAAAGGCAGTGCCAGTTCGGGATTAAGATTTGCAATGTTCACAGTGATAGCCTGAAATCATACAAACTTTTTTTGAAATTTGCAACAGGTGCGCCGGTTAGCTCGCCGGTTGTGGCAGGGGGAATGCTTTCGGAGCTTTTTTATCTTTGGTAGACACTTCGGCCGTTTTCTTTTCCTTTGGAAGGGGTTTTGTGAGTGCGACTTTTAAGACTTCGTCCATATGCTCTGCAAGGATAAATTGAAGGTCGCGTCTTACATTTTTTGGTATATCGTCTAAGTCTTTTGCGTTTGCTTTTGGTAATATGATTGTTGTTAAACCTGCCCTGTGGGCTGCCAATGTTTTTTCTTTAAGGCCTCCAATTTCTAAAACCCTACCCCTTAATGTAACTTCCCCGGTCATGCCAACTCCACGCCTGATTGGAATTTTGGTAAGGGCAGATACAAGTGCGGTTGTTATGGCAATTCCGGCGGATGGGCCCTCTTTGGGAACTGCCCCTTCCGGTACATGGATATGGACGTCCATTTTGGATGCGAAAGTTTCAGGAAGCCCCAATACACTTGCGCGCGACTTAACATAAGAAAGTGCGGCTTGGGCGGATTCTTTCATAACATCACCTAATTGCCCGGTTAAAATAAGTTGTCCCTTGCCGGCCATTAAGGTTACCTCCACGAAGAGTATTTCGCCCCCGGCTGCCGTGACCGAAAGGCCGGTGGACATGCCTATTTCGTCCTGCTTTTCGGCTATAGCCTTTGTAAATTTAGTCGGCCCAAGGTAGGACGTGATCTGCTTAGGGGTGATTTTTATTTTCTTTTGTTTTTTCCCTGTCGCTACTTTTTTGGCAACTTTTCTCAGAACCGCTGCCAGTTCCCTTTCCAGTTCCCTAACGCCCGCTTCCCTTGTGTACTTTGAGACCACTTCCTTGACTGTGGCATCGGATATTTCGACATTATTTTTGGAAAGGCCGTGCGACTTCACCTGCTTTGGGACTAGAAACTTTTTAGCTATCTGGAATTTTTCCTCCTCTGTGTACCCTGGGAAGTTGATTATCTCGAGCCTGTCACGCAAGGCCGGCGGGATAGTATCAAGGATATTTGCCGTTGTTATGAACATGACATCGGAAAGGTCATACGGCACTTCGAGATAATGGTCCGAAAAGGAATTATTCTGTTCGGGGTCGAGCGCCTCAAGTAGGGCAGACGAAGGGTCACCACGGAAATCAGTGCCGACCTTATCTATTTCGTCGAGCATAAATACCGGGTTTTTTGTACCGGCATTTTTTATACCCTGAATTATTCTACCGGGCAGGGCACCAACGTAAGTCCTTCTGTGGCCACGAATTTCCGCTTCGTCGTGGATTCCACCCAAGGACACTCTAATAAATTTCCTGTCAAGGGCACGGGCGATTGACTTACCAATCGAGGTTTTCCCGACGCCGGGCGGGCCATAAAAGCAAAGTATCGGCCCACGGATTTTACCAACAAGCTTGTGGACAGCCAGATATTCAAGAATCCTTTCTTTTGCCTTGGCAAGGCCGTAATGGTCTTCGTCGAGGACTTTGGCAGCAAATTCTATATCTGCCTGCTTTTTGTCCGTGATTTTCCATGGCAAATCAACAAGCCATTCCAGATATGTCCTTATATAAGAAGACTCGGGGTTATATGAGGACATTTTTGCAAGGCGTGATAGTTCGCGGTCAGCTTTTTCCCTGACTTCATCGGGCATACCCGCCTCTTTTATTTTCTTGCGGAATTCGCCGATTTCCCTGGTGTCGTCATCTTCGCCCAATTCTTTTTCTATTGATTTCATTTTCTCCCTTAAGATTGCTTCTTTTGTGACTTTGCCGACCCGCTCCTGGGTTTCCGTATCAATTTTTGATGAAATTTCCAAGATCCTTATTTCGCGGGTTAAAAGTTCAGAAAGCCTCCCAAGCCTTGCTTTTGTATCGACCATTTCCAAAATTTGCTGTTTATCAACGGTTTTAAGATCAATTGAGGCCGCGACAATATTAACCAGCTGGTTAGGGTCATCGGTTGAGAAAATATGGATTGAAGATTCAAGGGTTAACACTCCACCTAGTTCCCCATATTTTTTGATTTTTGTGAGGGTATTTCTGAATAAGGCTTCAGTTTCTTCTGTTTTTTGGGAAAGTTCGGGGATTTCTTCTACTTTTACGGCAAGATAGGGGTCTATTTGGCTAAATTCCTTAAGATAAACACGCGTTAAACCTTCTACGGCAAGATTATATTCGTTGTCTACTTTCCAGAGTCTTCTTATAAGGCCCACCGTCCCAACAGAATAGATATCATTGGGAGCTGGATTTTCGACCCTGGGGTTTTTCTGGGCTACAAAAACCGCCAGCCTGTCGCCCGCCCAGGCACTGTCCAAACCTAATTTTACCTTTGGCCTGCCAACGGTAATCGGCACCATTGAAGACGGGAAAACTACAGTGTCCCTTAGGGGTACGATTGGTAATTCGTTTCTAAGCCTTGGTTTTTGCTGGTCCAAAAATATAGCCATCCTTTCCTCCCATCATTATACTTCTCTGTGTGAAGCCGTGGGCTAGGTAATTTGTAGATTAGCAGACAGAATACCATGAGTGCTAATTTATGTCAAGGCTTTCTTTTTGAGAACATAGAACAAATACAAACCTAAAAATAGGGTCATTATTGCCAAAAACTGTGCTATTTTTATTGTTCCAATAGTCCAAGTGTCTATTCTGTAAAATTCAATGAAAAAGCGGCTTAGTGGATAAAGAACCAGATAGAGGGCAAACACGTGTCCCGGGATTTTTGATTTTTTTGCAAAATAAATTAGGATGCCAAAGACGACCAGGTCCAGAATAGCTTCATAAAAAAAAGTCGGGTGAAAGAATTTAAATTCGATGTATTCAAAGGGTCGTTTTTGTGGACTAATAAAGACTCCCCAAGGCATAGATGTGGGCGGACCGAACCCTTCCTGGTTTATGTAGTTGCCTATTCTGCCAATTGCTTGACCCAAAGCCAGGTATGGAACTGTTAAGTCCAGTACACCCAAAATAGGAAGCTTTTTGACCCTTGTCACAAAATATGCCCCTAATAAGCCTCCCAATAATCCTCCCCAAATCCCCAATCCTCCATTTTGTATATAGAATACTAAAAGGAAGTTTTGGCTGTAGTAATCCCAATAATCCAAAACGTGATAAAGCCTTGCCCCTGTTAGGGCAAGAGCTAGTATTACAAAAAGAATAGGGTCATCGAATATTTTTTCCGGAATCCTATATTTGGAGGCCCGCTTTTTTGCAAGAGTCCAGCCGATAAAAACGGCTACTGCAATAATCAGGCCATAATAATGGACTGTAAAGGGACCAATATTAAATGTGGGGCTTATCATTGATTTTTCTTATAATGGTTGCCGACAAAATCAGTACTAGCGACGTAATAATTATATTCCCTATAAGAACATAGGAAAAATACATAAAAAATCTTTCAGGAAACATTTTTATCAGGTTATCACTTTCGTCAAACAACCAGTAATTATTTCTAAAAAAGATTTTATGAAAATCTATAAAAAAACCCTGAAAGTTAAATATCAGAAAAGCCGAAATAATTATTGTAAGAATAATGGTAGCTAAACCACCTTTAACCAGACTTCCGGTTAATCTTTTTAACTCTTTCTTATAAACAAAAAGGCCATTCAAAAAAAACACTGTAGTGATGACGATTAGTGAAGTTATAGAAACTATATTGAGTAAATATTTTACGTCTTTAAGATGAATTTGCGCTTGTCCTGAATAATAATTTTGATCGAGTATATTTTTATTTCTAAAATAATCTATGAGGTTTTTAGTTGCCGAATCGAGAATAGATTCGTTTGGAAAATTGTTATAAATGTTTTGGGTTTTATAGATTGTTAAGTAAAAATTATAATTTTTTGCCAAAATAGATATGTTTATAAGAATAATTGTTACCGGAATTAGTACTATAATTAAAATTGAGAGATATTTCATAATTTAAGTTTATCAGTATTCAATGAAACTAAGTTCACTATCGGTAGTACTCATTGTAATCATTGCAGTGAGTGCATATGCACTTTCCAATTGGCAAAAATACGGGTCATTTTTCGGCAGGCACGGGTATAAAAACGTAAAATTAGTCGATTTGGTTGGTTTTGCCAATCTGTATAACGGTAAAGACGTTTGCACAAATGGTTATATTATAGAGGGAAATAATACTCTGTTCATAAAAGACAGTGTTTTGGGGAGCAAGTTTGAAGGTTCTGCGTGGGTTGTAAATAATACAGGTTCCGGTTTTCTCTTCAACACTTCAAACACGGTGACGAAGGCTACTATGGCCAGAGCCTGTGGACATTTTGTAAGCAAAGGTGAAAGTGAATTTGGCAATCCCCCTTTCTGGAAACACCAACTTACGATAAACGAGTTTAGCGCGCTAGAAGAATCTTTTGCCGTAGATTACTAAGGAAACATCCTGCATTTTTTGCAATAGACGGGATAGCAGCTTAGCTATTTAAAATCTACTGCGTCTTGATTTCCTCAGTTTTAAATAGTATTATATCCCCACTGGGGGGATATATGGCTTATAGACCGAAAGATACACAAGAAAGAATTATACATAGATTAAAGATTGCACAAGGCCATTTGAAAAAGGTGATAAAAATGGTTGAAGCGGATGATTACTGTATTGATATTCTTCATCAGTCGCAAGCAGTCCAAAAAGCTATCAAGGAAACGGATAATTTAATGCTGGAAAATCATTTGAAATGCTGTGTTGCCGATGCAATACGGGCCGGTAATAAAGATGAAGCTTTGGCGGAAATTATGCAGGTTTTTAAGAAAAATGAATAGGAAAATAATTTATTATTTTGTTATTCCAGCGGCTTATTTACTTATAGTGATTAGTACTTTTTTGATTTCAAAAAGTTTGTTTTTACCTTTTAAAACGCATTACCATGCGGGGTTTGTAGTTTTTCAAGATAATAGAAAGTTAGACTTCTCAGATAATAAATACATGTATATTAAGCCGTGTTTATTAAACCCAAATCACAATGATGCGGTTGAGGATAAGCAGCTTGAAAAAGCACACTTGCATGAAAATGTTGGAGACTTGGTCCATGTCGAGGAATCTGGTGCTTATTGGAAAGATTTATTCATAAACATTGGTTATCCTGTTGATGATGCTAAATCAACTGGATATATTAATGGAAAGCAAGTATTTAATTTTCAAATGCGGCCGATACATCCCTATGAGAGTCTTGTAGTTATTACTGGTGATAATAATCCGGAATTTCTTAAGCAGGCTGTCACGAAGGACTACATTTTGAAAATGGAAAAAAAGAGTTCAGCTTGTGGAGATTAAAATGACACCGGATAAAATATTTATAATATTATTGAGTTTAATCGGAATTGGATTTACTTATTGGTTCTTTCTCATGAAAAAAGATAATGCGGTGATAGTTAAAGACTCTGTTGATATTAAAGTTGATGGCGGTTACTCTCCAAGTGTTATCTCTGTTCCCAAAAATAAAAAAATTACACTTAGTTTCCTTCGTAGTGATCCGAATAACTGTCTTGAGGAAGTACTGCTCCCTGAATTTAAAATCCGTAAATTCCTTCCATTGAATAAAAAGGTTGATATAACTATCACGCCAAAACGGGCGGGTGAATATGAAATTGTTTGCGGAATGAATATGTTCCACGGAAAGATTTTGGTGAGGTGATGGCTAAAATCAAAAAAACATATCCCATTCGCGGTATGCACTGCGCTTCATGTGTAGGTGTCATTGAAAAATCCCTAAAAAGGACACATGGTGTAGAAGACGCCAATGTTAATCTTGCGACAGAAAAAGCAACTGTAACTTATGACCCTGATATCTTGAGTGAAGAGCAAATTGAATCTGCTGTTGCCGGCGTCGGGTACAAGTTAATCACCAATGATGATGCTACTCCCTCGGACCAGGAAAAAGAGGAAAAGGTAAAAGAGTTAAAGGATTTAAGAAATAAAGTTGGTCTAAGCTTGTTTTTTGGGGCGTTAATTTTATGGGGAAGTTTTCCGGGACTTTCCAATACGTCTCCCGTTATATTAAAAAACTTCTGGGTTCAACTTTTGCTTGCCTCCCCTGTCCAGTTTTGGGCAGGCTGGATATTCTATAGGGCAACAATTCCCGCACTAAAACATAGGACTGCGAATATGGACACCTTGGTTGCCATTGGGACAACCGTTGCTTACCTTTATTCGGCATTCGTGACGGTATTTCCCAAAATAGTTATGGATTTAGGGATTGAAGTAATGCCTTACTTTGATGTTGCAACAATTGTCATCGGGCTAATTTTATTAGGCCGTTATTTTGAGGCAAGAGCTAAAGGACAAACATCGGAGGCCATAAAAAAGCTAATTGGAATGCAAGCCAAAACAGCCAGGGTCTTAGTTGGCGGCAAAGAAATCGACATGCCAATAGAGCAAGTTGTTATTGGATCTGTAATCAGGGTGAGGCCGGGTGAAAAAATTCCGGTTGACGGGCAAATATTAGACGGAGAATCTTCTATTGACGAGTCGATGATAACAGGCGAAAGCATTCCGATTGATAAAGCAAATGGCGATATGGTTGTAGGGGCAACTCTTAATAAATCCGGTACATTTACGTACAAAGCAACTAAGGTTGGCCAGGATACAATGCTCGCCCAAATTATAAAGTTGGTCCAGGAAGCACAAGGCAGTAAAGCACCAATCCAGCGGATTGCAGATTTAATATCTTCGTACTTTGTCCCAATTGTGATAATGCTTGCGATCTTTACTTTTAGTGTCTGGTATGTTGCGGGACCTGCTCCAAGTTTGGCCTTTGCCATGTTAAATATGGTTGCGGTCCTTATTATCGCCTGTCCTTGTGCAATGGGACTTGCGACACCCACTGCCATTATGGTGGGCACAGGAAAAGGCGCTGAGCAGGGAATTTTAATAAAAGATGCGGAGAGCTTAGAGATTGCCCATAAGGTAAACACTATTATTTTTGATAAAACCGGAACTTTGACACAAGGTAAACCTGAGGTAACAGATATTGTTCCGACAGGCAACTTTTCGGAAAATGAGGTTTTGAAATTAGCAGCATCTCTTGAGAAAGGTTCGGAACATTCGCTTGCCGAAGCAATCACCAAAAGTGCAGATAGCAAAAAAATAAAGGTTGGGAAGGTTAGTAAATTTAGGGCCGTCTCCGGTTTTGGTGTCGAAGGTGTTGTGTCTAAAAAGCAACTTTTTTTTGGGAATAGAAAGCTGATGGATCGGGAAAAAATCAAATTTCAAATTTACGTCAAACAAATCGAAAAGTTGGAACTTGAAGGTAAGACGGTCATGCTGCTTGCATCCCGTAGAGAATTGATAGGCTTGGTCGCTGTTGCTGATACACCAAAAGAAAGCGCAAAAGCGGGTGTTGAGGCACTGAGAGGTAAGGGCATTGAGGTTGTAATGATTACAGGAGATAACAAGCGGACAGCCGAGGCAATTGCCAAGAAACTCGGTATAGAAAGGGTTCTTGCCGAGGTTTTACCGGACCAGAAGGAGGCAGAAGTTAGGAAGATTCAAGCGGAGGGTAAAGTAGTTGCGATGGTTGGTGATGGAATTAACGACGCGCCGGCATTGGCACAGGCAAATGTTGGGATTGCGATGGGAAGCGGGACGGATGTTGCCATAGAGGCTGCCGATATTACACTAATAAACCGCGACTTAAAATCTGTTGCTGCGGCAATTGAACTTTCCAGAAAAACCATGAGGACCATCAAAATGAATTTGTTCTGGGCTTTTGGATACAACATTCTTTTGATTCCTGTTGCTATGGGGGCTCTTTACCCGTTTTTTCATATACTTTTAAATCCCATTTTTGCATCTCTTGCCATGGCAAGTAGTTCAATTTCTGTAGTATCAAATTCCCTTTTGTTAAAAAGGTACAAAGTATGATCAGGTTTAGAAATTTAGAAAAAGGTAGTGAGTTTGACAAAATTTTTAAAAAAACACTAAAATGTAAGGTGAAAAATGAATTTTAAGAAAATATTCAAAATTTTTATAATTTTTGCTATTCTTGGGTTGTCATTTTCTTCTTTTTTGTCGTTAGATCATAATATGGGAGGCAAGTACAGCGGAAAGATGTCTAGTTGTCTTTTTGTAGCCGCAAATTCAACTACATGTCAAATGAGTGTTGGTGAACACCTTTTAGAGTGGCAAGAAACATTTGTAGCCAGTATTAGTTCTAATTTTATTTATATTCTTAGCTTATTGGCTATTTTGTTACCTGTCACTTTTATAAAATTTGGAGGGAATGACCCCCCGCCACTACTTCCAAAAAGACATGATAAAGAGAACAGTGCATTAAATATTTTTAATTATCTTCTCTGTGCCTTATCAAAAGGCCTCGTTCACCCGGAAATTTACGCCTAAATTCCAATAGCCCGATATTCTCTTGTTAAGTAAACTTTGCGGTTTACAGAATTTTATGAAATTGAATACAAATACTTAAAAAATGAAAAGGATAATATTTAACCCATTGATAATGATCACGGTTGCAACTTTTGCAATTATAGTTTTGGGAGTTTTACTATTCTCAAAAACTTCTACCGAAAGCTCCACAACCAGTAAAAAAGTGGCGGTTGGCACTATTGCACCCAATTTTTCATTACCCTCGACCGACAATCAAACCGTTACACTTTCGTCATTTAGAGATAAACGGAATGTTTTAATCTTTTTTCATGAGGGTTTATCTTGTGATCCCTGCATGCAGCAGATGCCTGAGCTGGAAAAGGTGTCCGGTAATTTCGAAGAAATGAATGTTGAGTTGTTGTATGTAACGTTTGATCCTATTGACCAGTCAAGAGAGGCTTTAAAACGTTTTGGGATAAAAAAGCCTATCCTTTCATATAACTCGGCCCAAACAGAGGTTGATTATGATCTTACGAATTACTCAATGGATATGGGCAGACGTGCGGGCCATACTTTCATATTAGTTGACACAAATGGCCGGATCATATGGCGAAAGGATTACTGGCCGGGCAGGGGTCACATGGTTTCAGGGGGAACTATGTTTGTCAGCTCGAATGAAATTGTTGAGGAGGTAAAAAAAGTTCTTAATAAACAAATATGACGCCGATAACCAATGTCGCATTTACGTCTTTGTTTACCAACGCATCGCTAATTGTTGCTTTCTTTGGGGGTATGGTGATGCTTTTTGCGCCTTGCTGCATAACTTTGATGCTACCTGCATATTTAGGAACAGTATTCAAATCCAGATCAAGAGTTATGCTTATGACTTTAGTATTTGCTGCCGGGGTGGCAACAATTATACTTCCCCTAGTACTTGGTGCCCGTTTTCTGGCTTCCTTTTTTAATGATTATCATATTTTTGTTTTTGCTGGTGGTAGTTTACTAATGATAGTTATTGGAATGATGTCGCTTTTTAATAAAACCGTTGAGCTCCCCTTTGTTTCAAAAATCCAAGCGCCAAAAATAACAAACGCGGGTACAGCTTATTTATTGGGGGTTGTCTCAGGTATCTCCAGTACTTGTTGCGCACCCGTGCTTTTTGGTGCTCTGTCTCTTGCTGCTTTATCCCCAACAATGTTAATGGCTGCGGGTGTGGGTCTTGCATATACTTTTGGCATAGTTTTCCCGCTTTTTTTGTTATCGCTTTTTTTCGAGAAAGGCGTACAAAAAAGAATGATGAGCCTACGGACAAAAGCCTTGAAAATTGGTGATTACCAAATTCCTTTTTCCAATTTTATTTCATTTTTAATTTTTACGGGAACGGGGATAATTTTTCTTGTCTTAGCCCTCACGGACCGTTTGCAAATGAATGAGCAGGCTGTCAACCTTTCCATTAAATTTAAGGCTTGGGTTGATACAGTTACGGCGCCAATTAAAAATATCCCTTATAGTGAACCTTTGTTTGCAATTTTGCTACTTGGAATTTTTATTTATTTTATTTATCTGGGGACAAAAAGGGGTAAAGATAAAAATTGAGAGGAGGTGAATTATTATGTGTAGTCCTAAAACAATGATTAAATACGGTGCTGTAATTGCCGTTCCTTTGGTTTTAGGTTTTGTTTTCTTACCACAGCTTCGGGCAGAAATTATCGGAATTGCACCGCTTGCCTTGTTTGCAATATGTCCTTTGATGATGCTTTTTGGCATGAAAGGGATGATGAGCAAAAATGGACATTCTTGCTCAGATTGTAAACATAATCACACAAAAGAAAAGGTTGGGGAGGAGATTTAATTTAATGAATGATGATCAAAATCTAAAAAAAATTGAGCTTAAAATTTACGGTATGACTTGCAATAGTTGTGAGGTTTTAGTTTTGCAAAAATTTAAGCAAATTGCCGGTATTGAAAAAGCTTATGCTCATTATAAAGAAGGCAAGGCGGAAATTTATTGTACTGTAGAGCCTACTATGTCTTACCTGCAAGAAATGTTGAGTGAGTATAATTTTAAGGTTAGTTATTGGGGGGATAGGGAGAAAAAAGAGCCAGAAACCCAAAAACCCCAAGCTTCCGCAATAGATTTCTTAAAAATCTTACCAATTCTCCTTCTTGTTGCTGCGGTCTATTTAGTTTTTAAAAGGTTTAACTTTTCTCCTCCAATTCAGAATACGGAAAGCTTAAATCTTTGGGTGATTTTTGTAACAGGACTAACGGTAGGGGGATTGACCTGTCTTGCTGTTCAGGGAGGACTACTGGCTTCCGTCATTGCAGCAAGAGAGGAAGAAAGTGCCTTAGGAAAAGGAACCGCGAAACATGCAATGTATGCAACTGGTGTTTTTCTTATCACTAAATACATTGCGTATGTGGCTTTAGGGTTTATTTTGGGAGCCTTTGGAGGGGCATTAAACATCGGCGGTAGAGTGCAAACTGTGATGCAGCTAGCGGCAGGCATTTATATGATTTCTGTTGCGCTGAACCTTTTAAATATTCACCCAATATTTAGGTATGCAATTATTCAACCTCCGAGATTTCTAACAAAGATTGTCAGGAACCAGTCTAAATCCAAAGATTTATTTGCTCCCTCACTTTTAGGGGGCATGACAATTTTTATTCCCTGCGGAACGACTATCGCAATGGAAGCTTTGGCTATAAGTAGTGCAAATGCTTTTGTCGGGGCTTCGATTATGGCTGTTTTTATTCTTGGCACAATGCCTTTATTTTTTGGAATCGGCGCTATAACTTCTATAATGGGGGAAGCATTTAAAAGTAAGTTTCTAAAGCTTGCGGCGGTTGCAGTAATTTATCTGGGTATTACATCCATTAACGGCTCGCTTACTGCTTTGGGTTCGCCTTTCACATTGCAATCGATAGCCGATAATTTTCCTAAAATTAGTCTTGGAAATAGTGACAAAACTTCTCAAAGCGGCCAACTGCTTTCCCAAAATGCGGAGATTGAGGTTACGACCAGCGGTTACACGCCTGATTATTTAAAAGTTAAAAAAGGCAAAGAGGTGACTTTGACCCTTAAAAGTAAGGATGCATATAGCTGTGCTTCTGCATTTAGGATTCCGGCAATGGGTGTAAGCGTTAATTTAAAGGCTAATGATACAAAAACTGTTAAGTTTACACCGCAAAAGGCAGGTAAAATTACGTTTGCCTGTTCTATGGGTATGTATAGGGGGGTGATCGAGGTCATATGAGCAAAATAGTTAAGAAAAAATTAAAAATAAGCGGGATGCATTGCACTTCGTGTGCCATGAAGATAGACATGGATTTGGAGGATCTAGAAGGTATCAAAGAGGCCAGAACGAGTTTTGCAAAACAAGAATCTGAAGTGGAATTTGACCAGGACAAACTTGATATCCAAAACGTTATTGCGGTAATTGAAAAAACCGGTTATTCGGCTCAAATAAAGGCAGACTAGAATACAGGGTTACTATCTACCTTTTCTTTTCCCTGTCTCCTTTGTACCATAGCCAGCGTGCTAGAGAAATTAAAACAGCTAAAACCACAACCCAAGTAATTAGACAAAGAATCGAACCAATCCAAAATCCAGAACCATTACCCCATCCCCACATCATCGGATAACCGGCCCAGTAATTGGCGCCGTTGTAGCATCATTCGGGTAATACGCACCATTTCCATAGCGCATCATTTGTGCAACCAACATTTATCTCACCCCCTTGCTTCTATACTAATATTATATAATCAGCGTCGAGGGCTGATATGGTAAAAATTTATACAAGAACCGGAGATTCGGGTACTACTTCCCTGTTTGGAGGAAAAAGGGTTGATAAAGACGACCTTAGAGTAGAAGCTATTGGAACTATTGATGAACTTAATGCAAATGTTGGTCTGGTTCTTACTGAACCGATGGTTCCAGAACTTCATAGAAGCTTAAAAAGAATTGAACAAGAACTAATAATTGCAGGTTCTGATCTAGCATCTCCAGCAAACATAAAAGTAAAAACAAAACGTTTAACAAAACGGCATGTTGGTAGACTAGAAAAAGAAATTGACGATTTGATGGATAAGCTGCCACAAAGAAAAAATTTTATAACTCCTACAGGAGATCAACGAGTAAAATCAAAAGCCGAAGCTATTATGAGAAATTATTCTGTACACCATGCCCTAAGTTCAATTCCAAGCAACGAATTTATATGGAATTCAACATTAAATACTTATCAAGTTTCAGCTCAACTTAATGTATGTAGAACAATCGCTAGGCGCGCAGAAAGAAAGATGATTTCGCTATCAAAACAAGACGACATTAATAATAATCTTCTTGTTTATATTAATCGATTGTCCGATTGGTTCTATGCAATGTTTAGATACACTAATTTGTTAGCTGACATGTCAGAAATAGTCTGGAAAGGGAGGGGCAGATGAAAATATTGTTGGCCAGCAATTCTGGCGAACCTTTTTACGAATGGTTGGAGGATGATCTGATCCGTTTTGTAAAAGGTGAAACTGTGACTTTTATTTCAGCTGCTACGGTTTACGATGCTGATGAATATTTTAAAAGGGTTGAGGAGAAATTAAACAGTCTTGGAATAAAAGTAAACCATCTTAGGCTTGATAAAAAACCAGAGAATTTAATAGCAAGGACTAATATTTTTTTAGTAGGCGGTGGAAATACCTACAACCTTTTAAATAAGCTTAATGGATACAAACTTCTTGAACAAATCCGCAGTAAAGTTAAAGCTGGTGCTAAATATATTGGCATAAGCGCAGGAGCTAATATCGCTGGCCCGACTATTCTAACTACAAACGACTGGAACGTGGTGGGTAGCACAAATTTCAGGGGTTTAGAACTTGTGAACTTTAATATTAACCCTCATTACATAGAACCGCATGATAAATCTGTTTTCTCTGGCGAAACCAGGGATGAAAGAACTTTGGAGCATTTGCTTTTTAATAGTCACCCGGTTGTTGCTATCGAAGAAAAAACTTTGGTCGAGGTAGATAACAAAAAAATAAAGGTTGGCGGAAAAGGAAAGGCAAAAGTTTTTTTAAAGAATCAAAAACCGAAAATTTTCAAATCCGGCGAAAGCTTTATAATTTAAATAGTTCCTCTTCGGTAAGGGTTCTGTATTTACCGACTTGTAAGTTCCCAATCTTTACAGGTCCAACTGATGTGCGTTTTAGTTCCAGTACATGCAGGTGCAAAGTTGCCAGCATACGCCTAATCTGGCGTTTTTTGCCTTCATAAAGCGTAATTTCTAAAATGCTGTGGTGGGGGAGAGACTCGGATTTTATTTGGACTTTTGCCGGCTTTGTTGCCCCCTCTTCCAGTTTTATTCCTTTTTCCATCATTTCTATTTGGGTTTTGGACACGCTTCCCAACACCTTCACCTCGTAGGTTTTGGGTATGTGGAATTTTGGATGGGTTAACTTTTGTGCCAGTTCACCGTCATTTGTGAGTAAAATTAAACCAGTTGAATCTTTATCCAGCCTCCCGACAGGGTACAGGCGGACAGATGATTTGATGAGTTCTAAAACGGATTTTTCGCCTTTGATGTGAGCGGCCGTTGAAGTGTAGCCCTCGGGCTTGTTAAGGGCGATATAGACAAGTTTCTCCTTCTCCCCTACCTTTCGGCCGTCAACTTCCACAATGTCTTTTTGCGGGTCGGCATGATCGCCAAGGCTTGCGGTCTTTCCATTAATTTTTACTCTGCTCTCCCCTATTAACTCATCGACTTTCCGGCGTGATGCAATGCCAATAGAGGCAAGGTATTTGTTAATTCGCATGGAAATTATTTTTTTGTGAAAATTACTTGTCTGCCTTTTTGATAAATTATTTGGTAATTTTGATCTAATTTTAAATCTTCAGCCAGTTTATTTGCATCATCCTCAGTTAAGGGGAAAAAGTCATTAGCATTTTGGCCACCTCTCAAATCCAGTGCTACAGTGTCAGGATTTATATCTTCATAGTTGGTATGTAGTAAAATAACCGAATTGTGGGTCAGATGGCTGGCAATATTATTTTGAGCCATTATTAATCCGTTTTTGGGAATATTTTCTGCAAATTCATTCAAGAAATCCGTTTGTTTTAATTGTTGGTAAAATATAGGGTCTGTTGCAAGCATTAGAGGGCCGTGGTAGTAAAATCTATGGATAAAAATAACCCCCATTATTGTAATGACTGCCCAAATAGTAATTAACAGGTTGGGTATCTTTCTCTTTTGCAAAATTAATAAAACCTCCAACGTTGCCAGGGCCATAATTGGTGAAAGTAAAACATTGTAATGAAAACCCAAATCCCATCTTGTTCCGGCTACATTAAAAACAAACCTTTCTAAAAAGTGTTCAAATATAAGAGGAGCGGCCGAAATCGAAAGAATAGGCATAAAACCAAATGTGGCATAGGCAACAACTATAGCCCTCAGTTTCATACTTGCTGGAAAAAATAGACCAGTTACCAGATTGTACAAATTGCTAGGAATTGTTGGGTTATATGAATAGCTATGACCTGCAAATGCCGGCATAATAATTTTTGTTGATACGATACCCCATAAGAGGCCTAAAATAATTGTTGTAAATGCAATTTTGAACAATTTTCTGTCTTTTATTATTAAAAATATGCCTATTCCTATAACTACACTCGCTAAGGTTTCCTGAAAACCTAAAGTGAGCATTAAAAATAACCAATATAGTTTCCATCTCTTCTCATAAATTGCCCAAAACGTCAAAGATAGGGGCAATATTGCAAATACAATATTGTGAACGTCCGTATAGATTGCGTTTTGCATACCAACGAAACCAAGATAGCTCATAATGAGTGCTACTCTTGCAAAGTGATTTTTAATGAGTTTTCTTGAAATCTTGTAAATTACAATCGCGCTTGCAACTACGAACAAAACCTGTGCAATTAATATTATTTCCGGTTTATCTGTAATCCAGTAGAAAGGCGTGAGCAATATAGCACTCGGATTAAGATGATCTCCCCATACGACAATTCCGTTGGGTGGATTTAGTTGTTCTATGTATGGAAGTTGAAATCTTGAAAGTTCCCAGACTGTTTCATCAAATATCCCAAAATCGTACCAGAAAGAATTGAATTGCCAAAAACGGTTTAGGGAAACACTAATTCCTGCAAAGGCGTACGCGGTGAGAAAAAGTGTTAAGAAAATTATCTCTAATTTTTGTTTTATAAAAACCTTTAGGTTTTCCACTGGCCCAATTATTATATATTTTGGAAGAAAATACTATTCAATGCAATGCCAAGAAAAGCTAAGTATTTATTTATACGCATGAATATTTATTTAAATTGGAATAAATAAAATTATAAGTCGAATAAGCTAAGTACCTTTCGGCTTAAGAAGCTTGGTATGTCATAATTTGGCGATTTAGCAATCAAGTTTCTTGTTATATTATTTAAAGTTAAACTGACATAAAAATATCTATATTCAAGCGTTTCTCCTTGACTATTGGTGTAAGTATTCTTGTTATCGATTTTAGCCCAATTTACTTCATTTGCAACTATTTTTTGCAATAATTCAATTGAAAATATTGGATATTCGCTATCTGAGGTCGTTAGTGCTTTCGTACTAAGCTCTCCATCAGAACCTGTAATCTTTACGGTTACTGAAGTTGACTGTGAATTATTACTCATTTACTCTACACCTCTTAAGATTTCTAACTGCATTTACTCCAGCCACACGTCGGGTTGATGCATTTGCGGCAGCCCTCTGCATAAGTTACCGGCGAACCGCAATCGGGGCAGGACGTAAACTTGGATTCAACAGCTTTTTCGTCCTGGTAGGCCGTCATCATCTGACCATACTGTTGGCCGGTTGGTTTAAGGCTCAACTGGGCCGGTTCTTCCGTTGTTTGCGGCTTCGAGTGGCCGTTTGACAACCCGCTCGAGTGACCGTTTGTGTATCCGTTTGATGAATGACCGTTCGTGTGGCCGTTGGTATGGCCATTTGACCTGATACGAACCCTTTCTTCTATTGTTGCTTCCTCTGACATTTGAGGGTTGGCAGACTGAACGGTTTCTTCAACAACCGGCAGCTGGAGCTGTTTGGCGCGGGCAATCTCAAGAAGTGATTTACCAACTGCGTCAAAGGCGCTGAGGACACTTTCCGGACCTAAGCCGTATGGCGTGCCGCAGGAAATGCCAACCAAATCCGTTGCGATTTCTTCAAGTGATGCGCCGTATTTTAGGGCACGTGATGCCAGCCTGCCGGTTACTTCGGCTGCACCGGCAACATAGCCGCCGGTTTTGCCGATAGTAACAAAGACTTCAACAGGTGCACCGTCGCTGTCTCTAAAAACCGAGGTGTAAACGTGGCCGACATCCGCTTTCTTGCGGACCCTCATACCCCAGGCCTCCTGGGGTGTTGGGCGCTTTGTTGGGGTGTAAGGGACTTCTTCTTTTTCCTGATCGATACGCTTTCCGGTCATTTGGTCGTAATATGATTTGCCCTTTTTGACTTCCAAAACTTGCTTGACCCTGGAGCCGTCACGATAGATTGTGATCATATTACATCCCAATTCGTAGCTTAGCCAGTATGCCTCGCGGACATCTTCAACGGTTGCCTCATTGGGAAAGTTAATAGTCTTTGAAATGCCGTTGTCGGTAAACTTCTGGAAGGCGGCTGCCATTCTGACATGGTCTTTTGGCGAAATATCTCCGGCTACTACAAAGATTTTTTTGAGGTCACTGGGTATTTCGTCAAGGTTTTGGACAGAACCGCGGTTTTCACCGACTTTGGAAAGAAGATCATCGTTTTCGAGGCCATTTGACCTTATGGCTTCTAAGAAATACGGGTTGGTGTTAAAAAGTCTTTTACCCTCTATGGTGTTTTTGGCAAAAGTCAGGGCAAAATGCGGTTCAATTCCGCTTGAACAATCTGCAAGAAGCGAAATTGTGCCGGTTGGAGCAATCGTGGTTCTGGCGCCGTTTCTGGGTTTGAAACCATCTTTTCTGTCGTAAATTGAGCCTTTGAAAGCAGGGAAGGCGCCGCGGGTTTTGGCAAGACCGGCAGATGCCATGTCTGCTTCACTTTGGACAAATTGCATAACACGTTCGGCAAGATCAAAACCTTCCTGGGTATCGTAGCCGATGCCGAGCTTAACGAGCATGTCCGCCCAGCCCATAACACCAAGGCCTATGCGGCGGATTTTGCTTGTCATTTCGTCTATTTCTGCAACCGGATATTCGTTCATATCCAGAACGTTATCTAAGAAGTGAATTGCTGTGTGGATTGACTCTCCCATTTCTTCCCAATTGATTTCTTTGGTATTTTCATCTACGAATTTGGAAAGGTTGATTGAGCCCAATGTGCAAGCGTCATAGGGAAGAAGCGGCTGTTCTGCACAAGGGTTTGTAGCCTCGATCATGCCGATTGCGGGTGTCGGGTTGGCACGCGAGTGGTTAACCCTGTCGATTAAAATCATGCCCGGATCGCCATATTGCCAGGCCAGTTTGGTTATTAAGTCAAATACCTTTTTGGCGTTAAGGCGACCGGTAACCTCACCGGTTCTCGGGTTTATGAGTTCGTACCCTTCTCCTTCTTCTTTTGCTTCACATAGGCTGTAAAGCTTTTGGACTGCTTCCTCGATCCGGACATTTTTAAGGTCGAGGTCACGGATAGCGTATGCTTCTTTTAACTCTTCAATAATTTCGTCCGTATCCATTTCCCCTTGAGTGAATTTAGTGTCTTCCTTGACCTTCTCCATAAACTTCTCGTCGACAGTCACGGAAATATTGAAGTTGGTTAGAGAAAACTCGTCGACTTTGTGAACTGCAAAACGCAAAACATCAGGATGCGTGTAGTGAAGGATCCCCATGTTGGCGCCGCGCCTGACTCCACCCTGACGAATCTGGGAAGTAACATCGTTGTAAGCCTGCAAGAACGCAACGGGGCCTGTTGTTTTACCTTTTGAGGTGCCGATAACATCGTCTTTTGGCCTGAGCCTGGAAAAAGAAAAGCCTGTACCGCCGCCCATTTTATGGATCATGGCCATGTCGCGCATAGTCTTTAAGATTGATTCCAAATCGTCGTCTACAGGCAGGACAAAACAGGCGGAAAGCGACTGGCCGGTCTTTCCTGAGTTGACCAGGGTAGGTGTATTGGGGATAAATTTCTGGGCAGCCATCAAATTGTAAAACTCGCGGGCAGATTTTAAATGGGCTTTGGCATCGCTATAGATACGGTCTGCTGCTCCGATGTAATAGGCAACACGCCAAAAAAGCTGTTTTGGCGTCTCGATAGGTTCACCTTTTTTATCCCTAAAAGAGTATCTGGTCTTTGCAATATAGGCAGCGTTCTCGGACAAACTAGGCTCAAAAAGATCCTTTGGGGCAGCCGGTATTTCCCTGCCTGCCTTGCGTGCTGCTTCGCGTTTGGGTGTCCTTAAATCTACTTTAAAACCTTTTTGTTTTTTCATTTTTTAAACCTTCTTGACAGTTTTGCAAGCTCATTTTCAAAATCGCTTATATCGGCAAACTGCCTGTAAACCGATGCGAACCTAATGTAGGCTACTTTATCTAATTTCTTCAGTTTCTTGGTTACCTGTTCCCCTACCGTTTTGCTTGGCACTTCGCTGGCCGAGCTTTTTCTTAAATCCGCTTCTATTTCGTCGATGACTTTTTCGATACTTTCTGCCGAAACCGGCCTTTTCTCGCAAGCTTTGATAATTCCGCCCCTAAGCTTTGTCCTGTCAAATATCTCTCTTTTGCCGTCTTTTTTAACTACTAAAAGATCCAAGGTTTCGGCTCTTTCAAAAGTCGTAAACCTGCGGCCACATTTCTGACATTCGCGTCTTCTTCTGGTTACTTTTCCAAAATCCCCTTCACGCTTGTCTAGTACTTTAGTTGCATCGTTCGCACAAAAAGGACAAATCACGTCATTTCTCTATCCGCTTATAAAGCTGCCCTGGTTTGAAAATGTTGCTTTTGGCTTTGCAGGCTAATGTTTCACAGTTTTGCCAAAAGCACAATATATTGTGGTCTACTTCCAGATTAGACACTAAATCTTGCACTTGTCAATACCCCAAATAGGGTTCATTGGCCCGTGGCCGATTGTTTATAATCCAACAAGTATTATAACGAATAAAACCCGAAAATCAAAGAGGGCAGTTTTCGCGTTTTGCGTAAAACCTAAAAACCCGAAAATCAATAGGCAGAAGCTTAGTTTACGAAACCCAGGACATCTCTGGTTTCGTCCGACATTTTTGCAGGATCCCAGGGAGGGTCAAAGGTTAGCTCAACAAGTACATCTTTAACTCCTTTTAAGGTTTTTAGCTTTGTAGTGACATCTTTGACGAAATATGAATCCAGGGGACAGCCGGGGGTTGTCAGGGTCATTTGCACACCAACATTTGTATCATCAATATTTATACTGTAAACCAAACCAAGATCGACAATGTTGATCCCCAGTTCGGGATCCAAACATTCCCGTAATTTTTCAATTATAGCCTCCTGCGTAACCATGAAGTACACTCACTCTACTACATAGCTTAGGTCAAGTCAATTTGGTTTTATAGCTTGTTATTGACTTTGGGTAAATCCTTGATTTATTCTATGGGGTATAGGCAAGTATGGACCAAATGAGGCTTATTAAGTTCCTGTCGACCTGGGTTATAAACAGCGTACTGCTTGTCGTAATTTCACAAATTTTTGCCGGTTCGGTCGTTCTGGGCAACGCAGTGCTTTCAAAGGGTATTGCTGCTGTTTTCTCGGGATTTTTGCTCACAACCGTATTTTTTTTGGTGCCTGTGGCAGTTGAAAAATCGGAGGCAAAAATCAAGGACTTCCGGTTTTGGCTTATTTTGGATTTTCTAGCCTTGGTAATAGGTGTATGGGCCGTTAAGCGGCTTTCGGTTTTAACGGGGCTGGGGATTGCAAATATTCTTCTGGTTCTTGTTGTAGCAGTGTTAGTTGCGCTTTTTGATTTCGCAACGGATAAATATTCGGATACCCTTCTTAAGAAAAACAAGTAAGACTTCCGCCTGTGAATGTGTTTTGGGTCAGATTTATGTTCGTGCAGAATTTATTTACCCATGAAAGGTTCTGAAGCACAAAAATCTTTACTTAGAAAAAGAATGATCCTGAAAAGAAAAGGGATGACTATTTCCGAAATTGAGGAAAAAAGTGCGGTTATCTGCCGCAGGGTACTTGCAAATGAGCAATTTGCGTATGCTGGTAATGTACTTTTGTATCTGCCCGTAGGCGGTGAGGTGGATACAAAATGTCTTTTGGCGCATTTTCAAAAAAAGAAGGCGGGCGTTTTTTTACCCGCTTATTTTAAAGAGGAAAAAAAATGGATTATCTCTAAATTTGAGGGTTTGGATAATCTGAAAGCGGGTCCGTTTGGGATAATGCAGCCTCGAGAAGCGACTATTCCCCTTTTACCCTCTTTAGGTTTGGCAATTGTACCTATTGTTGCTTTTTCACCTGAGCTTGATAGGCTCGGTTGGGGAAAAGGGGTGTATGACAGGCTCCTTGGCAAATTTAAAACAACCAAGGTGGGTCTTGCATACGAATCACAAATGGTTAAAAAATTGTTTACTGCGCCTCATGACATAAAAATGGACTGTGTTGTTACGGAAAAAAAGATATACGGGAAAATTGTGTAATAGTTCATATTAATTCACGTTCCGTTTGTGTTTAAATTAAATAGTAACGTGGGTTTTATCAAAAATTACCAACAACTGGCAACAGGCAATGGGCGCAAGGTTGCCCTTGAGCTTATTGAGGCTGCTTTCCTTTCTATCCAACCCGAAATAGTCATCGGCCAAAATTTTTCTCTCCAAGGCGGGACTTTGAAAATCCGGGACAAAACCTATGAACTTTCAGCCTATGAGCATATTTATCTATTGGGTTTTGGAAAAGGGTCGGCCAGAAATTCACTTCTTGTAGAAAAGGCGCTCGGAGAAAACCTTTCTGGTGGTTATGTAATTGACGTTTCTGAGGAAAAATTTTCTAAAATTGAATTTACACTGGGAACACATCCCCTGCCTTCTGTTGCCAATTTGGAGTTTACAAAAAAAATTATCGAAAATTTAAACCGTGCAAGTGAAAAAGACCTTGTAATAGTTGTTACCTGTGGCGGGGGATCAGTTATGCTTGAGTCCCCACATAACCTGTCACTTGAGGAGATGGTTAATGTGAACCGGGAACTTTTGCACAGCGGAGCAAGCATCCAGGAGATGAATGCCATAAGAAAACATCTGGATATAGTCAAGGGCGGAGGTTTGGCGCAAATACTTTTTCCGGCAAAGGTTGTAAATTTGATATTCTCCGACGTGCCGGGTAATGACCTTTCTGTCATCGCATCGGGACCTACCGTTGGGGACAGTACGACCCAGCAAGATGCCATAGGTGTCATAGAAAAATATGGGCTAGGTGATAAGTTGGGGCAAATTGAGAAAAATTTTATTGAAAGCCCCAAGGAAGACCGCTATTTTGAGAATGTCGATAATATCTTAATTTTAAGTAACGACACTGCGCTTTCGGCAATGCAAAAAAAGGCAAGTGAGCTTGGACTCACTGCCAGCATTTTGACCGACAGTTTCCAGGATGAAGCCAATTTAGCCGGTAAGCAGTTGGTTGACGCAACCACGCCCGGTTCAATACTTTTGGTAGGCGGTGAAACCGATGTAAAAGTAACGGGTGGCGGAATCGGCGGCCGCAACCAACAGCTTGTTCTGGCTGCCCTACCTTATATTACGGAAGGGACAGTACTTGTTTCTTTTGATTCCGACGGCTGGGATAACAGTGAGGCGGCAGGGGCAATCGGGGATTTGGAAACTGTTAGAAAGGCTAAGGAAAAAGGGCTCGATGCCCAAAAATTTTTAGATGAAAATGATAGTTTTACTTTTTTTGAGTCAACGGGCGATGCTATACTGACAGGTAGGCTGCCTTCAAATGTATCTGATCTAATGGTGGTTTTTAAACCGTAATGAACGATCTGGACGAAAAAAAAATTAAAGACCTTGAGAGACGAGCCAATAAGATTCGTCAGCTGATAATAGAAATGCTGGCTGAGGCAAAATCGGGCCATTCGGCAGGACCTTTGGGAATGGCTGACATATTTTGCGCTTTTTATTTCCACATCCTAAATCATGATCCCAAAAATCCCGATGATCCCAACCGTGACAGGCTAGTGCTTTCAAACGGACATATATGTCCTGTTCGCTACGCGGCCATGGCTCTTGCCGGATACTTCCCCACGGATGAGCTTGCGACTCTTCGAAAGATTGACTCAAGGCTGCAGGGCCATCCTCACAGAAGTGCTTTACCGGGCGTCGAGACTACTTCCGGACCGTTAGGTGAAGGCCTTTCCCAGTCGATTGGTATGGCAATTGCCGCAAAGATGGATGGGAAAAATCACCGAATTTACTGCATCGCCTCGGATGGGGAGCATCAGGAGGGAAATACGTGGGAGGCTTTGATGCTTGCACCAAAATATAAACTGGATAACTTAACTTTAATTCTGGACAGGAATAATATTCAAATAGACGGTGATACGGAAAACGTCATGCCGCTTGAACCTGTTACCTCTAAATACCAAGCCTTCGGCTGGGAAACAATTGAAGTCGACGGCCATAATATGAGGGCTTTTGCAGATGCGATTTCTCAAGCACAGGCTACCCATGACAAGCCAACAGCTATAGTTGCTCATATTATTCCCGGCAAGGGTGTATCCTACATGGAAAATAATTACCTGTGGCATGGGAATCCGCCCGGGATAGCAGATGTTGCTGGAGCGCCCCCAAAGGACGAGCAAGTGAAAGTCGCGTTAGCTGATTTAAAAAAGATTGAAGCAGGACTTAACTAGCATGTTAAACCCGAAACTGTATCTAAACGAAAAGGTTTTCGACTCCGATTGCGAAATGCAGACGACGCGTCTCGGCTTTGGAGAAGGTTTAGTTGAACTTGGAAAGGCCGACAGGGATGTCGTCGCCCTTTCTGCAGATCTTACTGAATCTACACATTGCCACAAGTTCGCAAAAGAGTTTCCTGAACGTTTTATCCAATGCGGAGTTGCTGAGCAAAACATGGCGGCTGTTGCGGCCGGTCTTGCGGTTTCCGGGAAAATTCCGTTTATTGCCTCTTACGCAACATTTTCGCCCGGTAAAAATTGGGAAACCGTAAGAACGACGATTGTTTACAATGATGCAAATGTTAAAATCGCAGGCCATCATTCGGGGATTGTTACCGGACCGGATGGTGCGACACACCAGGCAACTGAAGATATTGCAATTATGCGGGCACTTCCCAATGTCCAGATATTTATTCCCTGCGATGCGAACCAAGCTAAATGGGCAACACTTGCCGCCGCAAAAATTAGAGGGCCGGTTTATATTCGGTTTACCAGGGACAAAACCGCAGTTATGACTTCTGAAAAAACTCCCTTTGAGCCTGGAAAAATTGACGTTTACTGGGAAAGCGAAAGGCCAAAAGCAACTATTTTTGCAACCGGTTATATGGTTTACCATGCACTTTTGGCAGCCAAAAAGCTTAAAGAAGAAAAAATAGATGTAGAGGTTTCCAATGTCTCAACAATCAAACCACTTGACGTTGAAGCCGTTGTAAAACAGGTTAAAAAATCAGGCGCGGCAGTTACTGTTGAAGATCATCAAGTTATGGGAGGTCTTGGCGGTGCAATTGCAGAGACTTTGGCTAAACACAAGCCTACACCAATTGAATTTATTGGTCTTCAGGACACATTTGCTGAATCCGGAAAGCCCCAGGAACTTTTGGAAAAATACAAAATGGGCAAAGATGCTATTGCCGCTGCCGTCAAAAAAGTTATCGCAAGAAAAACTTCCTGAATGACAAACCTTGCCCAAGACCTTTCTAAAATCACCAAGGGTGAGGTTTCGGATGATGCCAAAACACTTACACAGTTCAGCCACGACGCCAGTTTGTTTGAAATAAAACCCCAGGTTGTTATCTTTCCAAAAGACGAAGAAGATGTTGAGGCAGTTGTTTCTTATGTCAGTAAAAATAAAGACAAACATCCAGAACTTTCACTGACAGGAAGGTCTGCCGGAACCGATATGTCCGGCGGCGCCATAGGCGATTCAATCGTTGTCTCATTTACCAAATACTTCAACAAAACTCCGACGGTTAATGGAAATATCGCAACATGCCAAAGCGGTGTTTATTACCGGGATTTTGAGGCGGAGACCCTCAAGCGCGGATTAATTTTCCCATCGTATCCTGCGTCGCGTGAGCTTTGTGCAATGGGCGGAATTTTTAATAACAACTCCGGCGGCGAAAAATCTCTCCAGTATGGAAAGACGGAAAAATATGTAAAGCGGGTGCGAGGAGTCCTTTCCGATGGAAAAGCCTACGATATAAAAGCTCTTGATGAAAAAGGGCTAAAGGCGAAAATTGGAAAGAATGATTTTGAGGGAAAGATCTATAAAAAGATGTTTGAGCTTATTGATTCTGATTATGATCTTTTAAAAAAGGCCAAACCGGACGTTTCTAAAAATTCTTCAGGCTATAACCTTTGGGATGTTTATGACCGCGAAACTAAAATATTTGACCTAACAAAACTTTGGGTTGGGGCTCAGGGTACTCTGGGTATTTTTTTGGAGGGGGATCTGGAGCTTGTACCTGTTCACAAACACCGCGAAATGCTTATTATTTTTTTACACGATATGTCCCATTTGGGACAAATTATCAATGAAGTCCTGGAACTTAAACCTGAAAGTTTCGAGTCGTACGATGACAACACTTTGAAACTTGCCCTGAGGTATTTTCCGGAATTTGCCAAACAGCTTGGGCTTTTAGGGACGATTGAAGCGGGATTGGCATTTTTCCCTGCTTTTTTCGACCTTTTTACCGGCAGGAGTTTACCGAAGCTGGTTCTGCAAGTTGATTTTACAAGTAACGATCTCTCGGAAGTTGAACAAAAGATAAAGACGCTGCGCGAAAAACTCAAACCTTTTCACCCGCAAACACAAATTGCCGAGGACTCCGCTGAAAAAAGATATTGGCTTGTCAGACGTGAGAGTTTCAATTTGCTTAGAAAAAAAATTAGGGACAAGCACACGGCACCATTTATTGATGACTTTGATATAAAGCCGGAGTATATTTCTGAGGTTATTCCACAAATCACGGATATTTTAAAAAAGCACCCGGAATTTGTTTTTACTGTTGCCGGACATGTGGGCGACGGAAACTTCCATATTATTCCGCTGGTTGATATTAAAAACCCGGTTGTCAGGCAGTTAATACCGCAAATTGCCGATGAGGTTTATGCAATTATCATTAAATATAAAGGTTCAATAACGGCTGAGCATAACGACGGCCTTATTAGAACCCCTTATGTGGAAAAAATGTTCGGAGAAAAAGTTTATAAACTTTTTGAAGAAACTAAGAGAATTTTTGATCCGGAAAATATTTTTAATCCGAGAAAAAAAGTCGGCGGCAGCCTGGACTTTGCAATGAAGCATTTGAGGGTTTCCTGGTAAAAAAAATGGATACTAATTTTCGTGAATATTTAAAGTTACGACACAAGCCCGAGAACGTTAACGTCAAGCACAAGACGGGGCTTGGAGTCCAGGACAAAATAGCCCTGTTTTCAACCAGAATAATAGGTACTATGTACGCTGTCTATTTCTTTATTGTATTTTTGTCGGGATGGATTCTATGGCAAGCATATTTTGCCAACAAACCTTTCGATCCGTTTCCTTTTGTTTTTTTGCTTTTTTTGGGCAACATTGTCCAACTGCTTTTAATGCCTCTTATTATGGTTGGCCAAAATCTTCAAGGCAAGCATGCGGAAATTAGAACCGAGGAGGAGTATAGAACAACAATCTCAAGTTATGAGGATATCGAGCAAATACTTCTTCACTTGAGCGAGCAGGATAAATTATTGGAGAAGCAGCTTGAACTTTTAAATGATTTAGCGAAAGGTTTAAAATCTAAGGCCCACTAATATGGTTGGCATAAATTTTCATCCGCTAATTGTCCATTTTCCTGTTGCCCTTTTAACAGTTTATTGTCTTTTCGAAATTATAAGATTTAGAAGATTACTCACAAGCCAGACCTTTTTTTACACTAAAGCAACCTTTGCAATATTAGGGTCAATTTCACTTCTACCTACCTATTTGAGCGGAGAGATAATCGAGCGTGAATTTGAAGATGTGCATAGGATTGTAGAGGTCCATTCGGCATTTGCAAAATCGGCTATCGGAATTTTCGGGATTATTGCTTTTTTTTATCTGGTTGAGCTGGTCGGGAAAAATCAGGTGACAATTGACATGTTAAGAAGTAAGGTGCCTTTTGTTTTGAAAATTACAAAAATGGTTGATGTTATTATTTTCAGGAAGCATATTATTGCCGTTCTTGCCGTAATTGGTTTTTTTATAATGATGATGTTGGGAGCTCTAGGGGGGATAATTGCGCACGGACAGGATATTGATCCTTTTACTTCAATTGTATATAAACTTTTTTTCGGGAATTAGATTAAAGGTCGTTTAAATATTTTAAAAAATCTCCTTTTAGCTTTTCTTTTAAGATTTCGGCATCGCATGTTAGTCCTGTCTGGATAAGCATGGCGTTGGTATGATCCTGGGAGTACCCTTTAGAAATTAATGTACTTTTCATTTTTTCGATAACCAAGACTTCGGTTGAGTATTTTGCGCTTAAATCCTCAAAAAGGGCGTATCCATGTTCACGGGAAAGAGTGTTTGTAAATTGGGTTACCCACTCCGTTATTCCCTCAAGAAAACGCTGATAAACTTCGACCAGATGGTTTTTGGCAATTTGGTAATCGCCTGGTGACTGCAGAACAATATCAAATGAGGTCGGGTTGATATCATTTTTATTTTTGAGTACCAGGTCAAGGTCAAATGCCTTCGCTATCTGAAAAAAAAGCTTATTTGTTGAAAGTTCCATTTGTAAAATAGCAAGCCTATGGATTGATTCATGCAAAATGTCGTGCAAATTATCTATTTGGGTTATCGGTATAAAAACCTTGGCGGTTTTAGGGGAGGCCGAGACTTGGGCATTTTCCTGCCCTTTACCTTTGGTAATTAAAAAAGCATCGTCCTGCCAAATTTTGGGCACAAAAACGAAGATTTCGCTTTTGGTACCTTTATCGATTGCGTATTCAACAACCCAATCCAGTGCTGTTTTTACCAAAAAAAGGTTTTTTTTAAGGCTCTCTTCCACATCTTGGGTACTGGGGTTTTGGGAATTCATACAAACAGCATATCAGTTCGGCTGACTCCAGGCAAAATATATAACTTTTTAACAAGCTAAATTGAGGAAGAAAAAATTGCCAATAGAAAAAAGGCAATTATTATGCGGTAGAAGCCAAATGACGTGAGGTTGTGATTTTTTAAATAACTGATAAGCCACTTTACTGCCACAAGGGCACTGGCAAAAGCGGCAATAAAGCCGACTGCCAAAATGCCAATCTCGGAAGTGTTTTGGAGTAAATATGGTGCCGATTTAACAAGGTCCAGTCCTGAGGCGGCAAGAAGTGTGGGAACTGCCAGAAGAAATGAATATTCGGCGGCATCATCGCGCTTGACTTTTAAAAACATCAACCCCAAAATAACTGCTCCGGCGCGTGAAACTCCGGGTACTACTGCTAATGCTTGGATAAGACCAACAAGCAGCGCTTCTCTGAAGCTAAGCTCTGATGATTGCCGTGTTAATTTTGGTTTATGGAAATTTTCGAAAAAAATAAACCCCGCCCCAATTAAGGCAAAAACCGCAAGCTGAAGGGCAAAGTTTTCAAAGAAAAAGCCTTTGATGATTTTATATAGAAGCAGGCCAATGACTGCAGTAGGGATAAAGGAGCAGATGATTTTGGGAAACAGAACCGCTTTTTTCCGCCAGAGAGGCAGATATAAAAATACAACGGCCAAAATTGCCCCTCCCTGGATAATAACTTCAAATGCCTTTTGAAAATCGCTCTGGCCAAGCCCTAATATCTTTGACGCCCAGATCAGATGAAAGGTTGAGGAGATTGGCAGATATTCGGTTGCCCCTTCTACTATTCCAAGGATTGCCGCCGAAGTATAAGTTATTACTTGCACGTCTGAAGTATATTAAACCTAATTAGATGATTTCAATATGCCGCTGTATATAAACGTTTTGGCGATTGACAAATGCAAGTTGGTTGCATATATTAAATGCAAGTAACTTGCATTTATGAATCCCGGACACAGTTGTTTGGATGAATTGCATAACGTGGACCTTAAGGCGACACCCGCGCGGCTTGGGGTTCTGGCCGCGTTGGAAAATACCAAAAGGCCGCTGGATATTTCCTCTGTCGAAAGCTATTTGGCAGGACATAATATTAAAGTAGATAAGGCAACTGTTTTTAGGATAATTAATTCCCTTAAGCGAAAAGGGCTGGCTGTCCCAGTCCAGTTTAATGAGGGTAAGTTGCGGTACGAACATGTAAAAAAAGCCAACCACCACCACTTTGTTTGCGAAAACTGCGGCCAAATTGAAGATATTTCCAACTGCAATATAGGAAAACTCGAAAAGGCAATTGAAAAGCAAAAAGGGCTTTTGGTTCACCGCCACAGCCTGGAATTTTTTGGAATTTGTAAAAAATGTCGACATTAGCATATATTTTAATCTTTACTTTTTTGGGCAGTATAGGTTCCTTGATCGGCGGGTTCATTCTGCTATATTATGAAAAATTTACTTTAAAAATTTCCCATTTTTTGGCCTCATTTGCTGCGGGTGTTTTATTGGGAAGCGCATTTTTTGACCTGATGCCGGAGGCCTCATTGGAAGCAGAAAGGCTGGATATTAATGTTTTCGGGTGGGTGCTATTCGGGATCATCCTGTTTTTTTTGATAGAAAGGTCAATCCATTGGTTCCACCATCACGAGGAATTCCACAAAGATGAGAATGGGTCCAAATCAACAGTGCCCCTGATAGTTATTAGTGATACTTTGCATAATTTCATTGACGGTATTGTAATCGCGGCAACGTTTATGATCAGCATTCCTTTGGGAATAATCACAACAATGGCCGTTGCCGCCCATGAAATACCCCAGGAAATAGGAGATTTTGGTCTCCTGCTTCATAAAGGTGTTTCAAAAAAACGGATTATTATTATAAATATTTTTAGCGCGGCCGTTGCTTTTTTTGGTGCAATATTAACTTATGCTTTCGGCGGACTTTTGGAAAACTATGTTGCAATCTTTCTTGCTACTACCGCCGGGTTTTTTATTTATATCGCCACTTCCGATTTAATTCCGGAAATACACTATGAAAAAAGACGCGGTTTTGCGCTCATTGAGAGTTTTCTTTTAATCTTAGGGATTGTAATTATTTATATATTAGTGTCCTCACTGGGGACAGCTTAAATCTTTGATTGCCGCATGGTATTTTTTCAAGCGAAACTTCGCCGAAGATAGGGTAAACTTCATCCTATGCGGCCATCTGCAGAGTTGAAGAGCTTCCTATTTGGCTTTTGTAGTAATTGATAACCAGATCCTGGCCTTTTGCTACTGCTTCGGCTTGGATTTCGATTTGTTTTTTCTTGTTTGGGTCCTTTTCTTGTGTGGCTTTTGCCATAATTTCTTCTATATCCGCCTGTTTGCACCGTTCAAGCACACCTTCCCCATAAGGATCCTCTTGAACATTCCAATTGTTAAAAATTTCGATCCAAGCACCTCTTATTTTGTCTTTTTTCAATTTATCAATTACTTGGGCGCGAGACTCGGGATTTGCAAAAGCCGGCAGCAAGCTGATTTTTTGCGTAATCATGCCAATCCCCTGCTTGATTAAGTTTTCGGCTGCTTCTTTTGCCTCGGGGTTTTGGTCTGCGCCGAGTTTCCTGCCGATTTCGGCCACAGCCATTTTAAATTGAGGACTATTTCCGGCCCCTTTAGCGGCATAGTCTTTGGCTGCTTCGGTGTACCTTACAATCGGTGGTTGTGGTTGTGGCTCGCGTTCCATAGATTAGGCGGCTTTTGATATTCGGTTTGGGAAAATCGGGCCTCTTTCTAAAAACTTGCGTCTGACTTCGGCAACGTGACTATCAATATCGGCTTTTGTTTGCAAATGCGGAATAAGCTTGGAGAGAGTTCTGTCTACCCCGACGAGGCCTTTTTGGGCCTGGGCTTCTGTTGTCATTATAGCAACAGGCATAATTGCGGGGCCTTGATGTTTGCTGTTTATTTTTCTTATTTGGACAAATTGCGCTTTTTGGATTTTCTCTAAATGTTCGGGGTTTGTGAATCTCAACTCCATCATTATTGCCTGAGTTTCTTCTGCAAAACGGGTGAAGTCTATTTCGTCTCTTTCGTATTGCCGGTGAAGGTGTGCCTGGTAACCGTTTAGGTATTTTCTGGTGATAATTGACTGGTTTGCAACGGCTTCAATATGCCTGGCGGCTATAAGCTGTTCTTGCCTGCCACCATAAAGTTTTTCGTTCTTAGGATCAAGGGAGCTGACTGAATGCGATTGCTCGTGTGCAACCGTTTTAAGCTGGGCAATTGGCGGAAACCGTTCAAGGTTTTTATAAAAGGTTAGTGTACCGTTGTAAAGTTCCCATGTTCCGAGTATATCCTCTTCACCTCTTCTTGCTTCGCGGTAAACTACTCTTTTGATGTTTTGAGCCGGCATGCCGAGGTCTTGAATATACTGCCTTGCCCTTTTTTCCTGATCTTTAGTAAAACCGATAAATTCGGCATTGAGTTCATACGGGGACTCTGGTGTTTGACGAAGGCGTTCGGGCATATAGACCTCCTTTTGGAGAGCCTACAATATACCATATGAAAAATCGGGGTGCTTTACCTTGGCACGAGCTTTTCGAGGTATTTGGCCACCTGGTCTACTTCCACATTTGCCAAATCCCCTACCTTCAGCTGACCTAAATTTGTATAGGTTAGCGTGTATGGGATAAGGGATACGGTAAAGGAACTGTTGCCAGTCGATACAATAGTAAGGCTGACTCCGTTTACGGTGATTGAGCCTTTGTAAATAATGTATTTTGTGAATTTTTGAGGGATATTAATTATTAGAACTGCTGATTCTTTCTCGTTTTTGATCGAGGAAACTTTGGCAATCGTGTCGATGTGGCCGGAAACCAAATGGCCGGATACTAAACTGTTAAGTTTGAGTGGTCTTTCGAGGTTGAATAAATGTGAGCTTGATATCTTGGAAAGTGTGGTTTTTTTTAAAGTCTCGGGCATAAAGTAGAATCCGAAACCTTCTTTTGTCTTTTTTTCGACGGTTGAGCAAATACCGTCTATTGATACACTTTCCCCTGCTGAGACCTTAAAACCCTTAGGCTGTTTAAAAAATAACCTCAGGCCATTTCCTGCTTTTTCAAATTTCAGGGCTTTTGCCGTTGTTTCTACAATTCCGCTAAACATAGCTATATTTTAAAATAAATTTGCGCTTCCTTTTTGTCTTTTTCCATTTGGGTGATTAAGTCATTTGCCGATTTAAATTTCTGACTGTCACGGATTTTTTTTAAAAGAGTAACGCTTATTATTTTTCCGTAAAGGTTTTCCTTGAAGTTTAACAGGTAGCTTTCTGCGGTAACCTCTTTTTCAGCAAATGTTTCGGCCGCGCCGATAAAAGTCAGGGCCGGATAGGTTTTTTTGTCCAGATGGACTTTGGAGATATATATGCCTTGATCCATTTTTTGGTGCAGCTTGATATTTGCCGTTGGAAAGCCAAGGCCTGCTCCCCTACTTTTTCCTTTTATAACTTTCCCCTTGAGAATGATCGGGTGCATAAATTACTTGAGATTTAACATCTCCCAAACTGCGACGACAGCATCTTCTGCATAAGGTTTAAGGCGGGGTTTGATTTGGCCGGGTAAAATTTCCGGCCCGAGGATTCCAACACCAATTGGTTTTTCCAGCTTAAGCTGTATATCTATGATTGCAGATATTACTGCCATTCCCATGACAAGGCCGTGTTTTGTTTTACCCCGTTCGATTAAACCTAAAACCACTGCCCCGTCTATGTCTTTTGACTTGAGAAGTTTCAGCAGAGCAAGAGGTGTTTCCAAAGATCCCGGGACCCAAATTTCCCGGACGACCTTTAGTTTTTTTTGATCTGCGGTTTTTCGGGCTGCTGTGAGCATCACATCAATATGCTTTTTGTGAAAGCTTGTTGCAACAAGCGCAATTGATTTAGCTGCCATAGTCTGCTGAGTTTAGCAGAATAGGATTTTTTGTCAATGATGAGTGGTCTGGGCTTTGGGCTAAGGTTTTGCAAGGTGCCAGACACCGCCGACGCCATCGCCTGTTGTGTCATCCTGCTGCTTGTCCTGGATGTAGTAGTAAAGCGGCTTGCCTTTGTAGGTATACATATATTTGCCGTCTGTAGATTTGATGATACCGAAGCCCCCTTCAAGATTTTCGGGGGGGGCTTGGGGTGACTCGAAAATCGGCCAATTGGTAAGGCATGTGTCGCTGCAGTTGCTTTTTCCGAGCTCATCTTTGTCGAAAATATAAAGGGTCATACCCTTTGGGTCTACGAGATAATTTCCTTTTTTGGGGTCGATTTTGGTCATTGCCACATTTGAAAGCTGGACTCCACGTACCGGCTGAGAAGTTTCAGGTGGGGTTTGTTGCGAGTCTTGGGTTTTAGGAATTGAAGGTTGAGGTTTTTTGTTGAAAACAAAATAGTAAACTAAACCGGCAATAACAAGTAACGCAATAATAACTATAATCAAGACTTTTGGCTTTCCTTTCGAAATAGGCTTAGGCTGAACGCTTGGTTCTGCGGGTTGAGAAGCCGGCTGCGGGGTTGTTTGTGCGCCCGGTTGTGAAGCTGGAAATTGCCCGTCCATTGGAAATTATAATCGCACTTTTGGCACCAAGGGTCAAGTTGTTTGGTTGAGATTAAAGCTTTAAAAACTCGAAGACATTGTAAACAAAGTACGCCGGCCAAAAGATGGCTTTAAAAATGCCAACCAAACCTTGCGTTAAAGTTGTCGCGTGCTGGAGAAAATAGATAAGGGCTCCGATAAGGCCCAGGCCGTAAACCGCACCACCGCTAGCATTACAGTTCATTCCCTTCCATTCTTTTGCCATAGTCTTAATTTATTTATAACACTAAATGGCGGGCCTATCAATTCAAAATGGTTACTGTTGCAGCCTAACCAAAAAGCAAAGCTATATGCGGATAAAACAAGACTAGGCCGATTAAAACTGCAAAAGCGGAGACCAAAAGGACAACGCCTGCAGAAAGATCTTTCACGGTTTTTGCTTTAGGGTGCACGTCGGGCATTGCCAGATCCACAACAGTCTCAATGACGGTATTTGCGAGTTCTGCCGAAAGCACCAGGCAAATTACAATAAGAAGAACGAGCCATTCTCCCCTGTCAAAACCTAAAATGAAAGCGGCCAGAATAGCCAATAAGCCGGCTGTAATCTGGATTTTAAAATTCAGCTGTGTTTTTATGGCATAGGCAATTCCTTCGAGGGCAAAAGTGAAGCTTTTCTTCTCTGCTTTTAAGACACTGCCTGTCATATGAATATATTACCAGAATTATTGCCAAATATTTTTATATAATGGATATGCACATAAAAAATGAGTTTGGAGCTGTTTGCTAAAGCAATATCACGCCTTTTTGATTTTCCCATATGGGCGACTGTACTTTTGGTAGTCGCGCTTTTTAATACCGGTCTTTCCGCCGGACAGATTAAAATATTGGCTCCGGTACTTTTGGTTGTGGATTTAATATCGCCAATTGCCATTTTTGTTTTGCTTCTGAGAAATGGGGCTGTCAGCGATATTGATGTTACCATCCGAAGCCAAAGATACCGAATTTTTGGTTATGCCTCTTTGGCTTCTTTACTTTCGACTATTGTTATCTACTTTCTGGGAAACTACTACTTCTTTGTTTTATCCGCAGCGGGATTTTTGGTAACATTTACGCTTTTTTTAATAACTTTAAAATGGAAAATAAGCGGGCATATGATAATTAACTGCACAGGTATCTTTATTATTAACCACCTTTTGGGCTGGCAGTATACATGGCTTTTTCTAATAGTCCCCTTTGTAACTTTTGCGCGGTTATATTTAAAAAAACACACGGTTTCACAAGTACTGGCAGGCGGAGCCTTAGGCTTGCTTGAGCCTTACGTGGTGCTGAAGCTGTTTAATATAATCTAGCGGGAATCCTCGTGTCTGTATTTGAGCTTTAGCTTTAAAATGATAAAATATGTCTACTTTGCAAGTGTAATGTTTGCAATGTTTGACTTTGCGGAGTCGTCTAACGGTAGGACAACGGATTCTGGATCCGTTTATTGGGGTTCGAATCCCTGCTCCGCAGCAAGATTGGACACCAATCAACCGTAAGCTCTAAAAAAGCGCGATTCTGCTTGCTGAGTGTCATTATACTTTAGGAAGTTTTGGGCCGTACGCTTGTTATTCAGCAATCTGTTTGTTTATGGAAGTTGATACATTTTCTATAATTTTTAGCGGGAGTAATGGATGAGATGGTAATCGGATGTATCCGTTTAATTATTCAAGACTGTTTATATATAATTAGCTTATGAAACCAGTCTCTTTAACAGGCTCATGGGTTATTAAAGCTCCACTAAGAAGTGTTTACGAGATAGTTACTGATTTTGAGAAAACTCCAATGTATTTCCCTGCGGTAGCAAAGTCACTAAAGATAATCGAGAAAAATGGTAACCATCTCTCAATTCAGGTAGTGACTAAAACATTCGGTATTCCGTTTAAAGTAAAAATGGAAACGGATTTATTACCAAACAAAGGTTTTAAGTCAATAAACGAGTCAGTTCTTGCTGTTGAGGATGAAACTTTCTTAATGGAGGAAATACCTTCAGGCACTAAAATAAATTATCGAAATGATGTAACAATTAAAAACAATCTTTTGAAGTTGTTTTCCAGGTTACTGATTGGTAAACCTGCCCTGATATTTTGGGAGCACGCCTATATCGATAAGTTAAGAAAAATAGTAGAGGGAAAGTCACAATTATAATTAAAATGTGCAAGAAACGGTTTACCTCTTTGGTTGTATATTTTGGGTATTTGGTCCGCTCTTTTGACTATTGTGCTAATTCTACTTGGAATCATCTTCGCTTTTAGGGTTTATGGGGAAAAATATGTCAGAAGATCAGCAAATAATTGATAAATTTCTAGTTGAACTTACAGAAAAAGTGGCTACTACTTATGGGGATCACATCGACTTTATTATTTTGTTTGGCTCTGCTGCCAGAGGTGAGTTTAAAAGAGGTGTTTCGGATATAGATTTGGTTATTCAATTAAAAGATGGCGAAAAATTCAAGCAGGTCGAAGACTTGGCTACGGAAGTATTCTGGCAGCTCGATAAAAAGTACCATACGGAATTTGAAAAAGTCCTTTCTACGGTGAAATCCAAAGATATCGTTGACGGATGGTTTAAAAAAGTGGAAGAAACTGGACATTTATATGTACCGATTTTTGTATTTCCTCCGGGATGGATAGACTGGGAAAGAGGCCGTTTCACAAGGCCTCTCTGGCGATCAGCTGCAATTTTCTTTATCCACCAGGCATTTATACTTAAAAGATTCAAAGAAGAAGGGAAAATTTTGTGGGGAAGGGATATCAGGCCTTACATTCATCCAAATATTAACTTTTGGGAAAGATGGAAGGCTATTCAGATACCATTTTGGATAAGCCTATTTTCTATACTCATTCTGCCAATTTCTCGACAGAAAGCTCTGAAGTATTCAACTAAAGCAGTTCTATACGAGCTTGACAGCGCGTTGGATTTTGTTGATTCAAGAGCTAAAGCAAAAGAAGAAAAAGTTGCTGATTTAAAAAAGACTGCAACTTTTACAATTGATTTAAAGTTTTTGAATCTCTACTTGAGCCTCGCTTTGAGTCTACTTCGATCAAAGGACTTAGAAATTTTTAACACAGCTGCCAATGTTAAAAGCGAAGAAATATACCTTACCAATAAAGAAAAAGTAAAATTTGTCTGGAAATCATTTTGGTTCATTACTCAGACTAACTGGTCCGTAACTATACGAAGGATTGCAACAAGAAAAAACGCTATAAAAGTAGGAGTAACATTATTAATTGTCACAATCCTCGTATACTTTTCAATCAGTTTTTATGCATTGTATACACTTATTCACCCTAAACTTAAACCTCTCACCGTTGATCCTGCAACGATAAGTAGGAACTATGAAAAAGTTAATTTTAGAAGCAGAGACGATAAGGCAAATATTGCCGGATGGTTCTTCAAAGCAGATTCTAGCAACAAAACCATAATTCTTGTTTCCGGAAGCGACCAAAACAGAATAGATCCCGGTTTTGGTTCTGATAAAGTTGCTAAGGATTTGTTAGCTAATAATTTTAATGTTTTAATGTTCGATTTTCGCGGAAGAGGAGAGTCTGATAAAGCAGTTTACTCCATTGGTTATTACGAAAAGTACGATTTGGCAGGGGCTTACGATTATCTTCTTGGTAGAGGTTATACACCGCAAAGAATAGGAGTTATTTCCATTTCTCTTGGTGGGGGTACAGCTGTGTTAGCTCTACCTTTAATGTCTCAAGTAGGTGGTTTAGTGCTTGATTCGAGTTATTCTGATATGCACTCACTTATTTCTCGTGAACTACCTGGAAGATCAAAGTTACCTAAGCAATTTTCCTGGGGAATTGGTCTTTGGGCAAGGATTATTTATAGGGTGAAATTCGATGAAATGGTGCCAAAAGATGTACTTAAGAATTACCAGGATAGGAAATTTTTAATAATCCACGGCACCACGGATAAATATGTACCTGTTCAAGACTCACTAGACTTGGAAAAATCAAGTCCAAAAAGTGAACTTTGGATAGTTTCTGAAGCAGGACATGTTAAAGCTTATGAAAAAGATCCAAAAGAATACATAAAAAGGGTTACAAATTATTTTAATCAAGAATTTGAATGAGTTATTATTAAATAGATGTCTGATCAAGAGATCTCTCAAACTAATGCTCCTAACAATCATTCTGGAATTCAAACAAACATAGGCACATCTGCTCTTGTATGGCAAGAGCACTATTGTGTCTCATTTTGTCTTACTTCGACTTCGCTCGGTATAAACATTTAGCCTCGGAGTAAGACAGAATTATAATAACAGAAATGGCCTTGACCGGCCTCTGCCCAGCATGGAAATTTTGATAACATTTTGTAGTTGAAATTTCTGTATTGTCGGGACAGAGACCAGAGTTTAGGGTTTGGTTTTTCGGACTCAATAGTTGCGAAGAAAATGCGGGCCACAATGGTTTAAGAATTAATTAAGGCGTTTCGGGCTCGACTTGGATATGAAAGGCATCGGGTGTATCCTCTCGAATTTTGCTCTTTACCTTGTCAATTATCTTCTCGATTGAATCGGTATCAACGTTATCTTTAATATGTATTTCAATATTTACCAGAAGCTTATTTGGTCCAACGTACACAGTTTTTAAGTCCAAAACGTCAAGGACCCCTGGAATACTTTTTGCGGATTCTGTTATTCGTTTCTTAACTTGAAAGGGGGCACTTTTTCCAATTAAAAAACTCCTGACCGAAAATAAGAGGAGAAAAGAAAGTGTTCCAAGCGCAATGCCGATGATCATTGCTCCAAGACCGTCATATCTTAAATTTCCGGTTAATCCAAAAGTGGTGAGCGCGATAAGACCCAGGATTGCCGAAGTTGTCCCAATCAGGTCAAGAATAAAAGTCGCCTTGGTTTCCACTTTTGAGGAATGGGTAAACCTATGAAAAATTTTAGTTAATTTTTCCCCATTTAACAATCGTCTTGTCCCAAGGCTTAATGAGTAGCCGTTTGAGGCGATGGCTATTGTGAGGGCCGCATAAGCAAAAAGGAGATTGTCTATTAACTGGGGGGACAAAAATCTTTTTAATCCAAAATAAAAAGAAATGCCTGCTGTTACTGCCAGCATTATAACCGAGGAAAGCAGTGTCCAGAAATACATTTCACGGCCATGGCCGAAAGGATAAGTTTTATCGGCCGGTATTCCTGAACGCTTAAGTCCGATTAAAAGAAATCCGGCGGCGATCAAATCAGCAATACCCTGCAGAAGTTCGGCCAGCATTACCACGCTTCCAGTGATTATTGCTACGGCTAAGTTCATAGTAATATCCAAAAGATCTACGAGAAATGATGTCACTAAAACTTTTTTTGCGGATATTGCCCTTTTTTCATATTTTGACACTCAGATGGTTTTGGACCTGTCAACAATCAATTCACCAAAGACGGCAAACGGAAGGGCGACTAGGGTTATTAGCACCAATATGTGCATGCTATTATCTCGCCCGTGTTAATTTTTATGGCGATAACATTTTCGACAATTCCCATAACTACTCCGAAAGCTAAAAGTAGAAAGGGGGATTTAGAATAAGTTATTCTACTTTTTACCTTCAACTATTTTTTTGTAAACCCTTTCATATTCTTTTGTCATTTTTTCAATAGTGAAATTTTTTTTAAAATGATCCCTGCTGGCTTTTCTCATTTTTTTATATTCCCCTTCAGGCATCGAATAAATTTTTTCTACCGCTTCGCAAAGTCCCTCAACCCCTGTTTTTTTGATAATCCAGTCTCCCCGGATATCCTGTTGGGAAGGATTTACGATGAGACCCGTTTCACCGTCTTTTATTATTTCCGGAACTGAACCTCTAGCGAATGCCACAACAGGTGTTCCGCAAGCCAACGATTCTGCAAGAACCAAACCAAATGGTTCATCCCATACAATTGGAAAGAGAAAAAGTTTGCTCTTTTGAAAAGACCCAACCAGGCTAGCCCTTTCCTGGTCAAATTCAATAGAAATTAAGTCAGGTTGCGATTTAATCTGCTTTAAAACTGTTTCTAGCCATGCCCCATGATCTCTTTTCCTAATCGCGAAAAGCTTTATTTTAATTTTACATCGTCTGGCTAACTCTACTGCCAAATCCATCCCTTTATTAGGAATTGCCCTGCCGGCCCATACAATGTCGCTTCCGCCTTCCGGATCAAACCTAAAAATGTTTCCATCAATGCCATGATAAATAGTTGCAGCATAACTTAAGTCCGGTAAGATTTTCCTTTGGAAATTACTGACAGAAACAAAGAAAACATTCTTGAGGTTTTTGAAAAGTGAAAAATATTTCCTGGAAAAATCTGCGTTTATTGTGTGGTGAAGCGTGACAAGTATCGGCTTATGGACAAAAGACGCAAAAGGCAGAGCAATGTCACCGTCACCAATGTTAATATGAAAAAAGTCAAAATTATCCTGCTCGGAAAAAGCTTTAGAAATAAGCGCCAGTTCAAAATTCACATGTTTTCCATTTTTAATAATTTCAGGGTCGGCAGATGTTGGCTTAAAATCAACGCTTTCTACTTTTACCGGCAGATGAGATTCCCCGGAGGCAAAAGCCGTTATATCAAAATTATTTATTTTTGCATGTTTGGCTAAATTGTTTATTAGGTCATTGCAGAAAATTTCCGTTCCCTTTGGGGTCTTTTGGCTTATATTAAAAAGGTTTGAACAAACAACCGCGATTCTCATAAATTTTTTATCCCAGGTTTACCATAGCCTTTAGGAATTCTGCCGACCACCTGTAAACATTATGGTTCCTAACTGTCTGCCGTAACTTTCTCATGCGTTTTTTCTGCTGTGAAACAGACATCCTTAATGCCGCATGGATTGCTTCAGCGGTCTGCTCACCATTGTAAGGATTAATCAATATTGCATCCTTCAGCTCCCTGGAAGCGCCGGTAAACTGGCTTAAAATAAGAACTCCCTGATCATCATCCCTGGCCGCAACAAATTCTTTGGCAACCAAATTCATTCCGTCGTGAAGCGAAGTTACAAGACAAAAGTTGGCTGCCCTAAATAATTTATTTATTTCATCATGACCTTGCAGTTTTTCAATGTAAATAACTGGCTTCCAGTTTTTCTCTTTAAATTTTGAGTTGATTCTTTCCACTTCATTTTCAACTTCCCGCGCGAAATCCCGGTACTTCTCAACCTTAGTCCTGGAAGGTGCTGCAATTTGAATAAAGGTAAAATGCCTGCGGTAAGCCGGATTTCTCTGAAGGAAAATTTCGATCCCTTTTAACCGTTCAAGAATTCCTTTTGTATAATCAAGCCGGTCAACACCAACACCTATATATCTTGTCTGGATCCCTAAATCCTTTAATGTTTTTTCCCTGTCTGATTTTTGATTATTTCCACCGGGGTTTAAATTATTGTAAAAGGCAATACTGATAGGAAACGTCTTGACGTATGATGTGTGATCGGTGTGGGTTATTGTGAATTGTTCAAAATCGATTAACGACTCTAATTCCCTTTCAACGGTTTCAATAAAATTATTTAAATGAAGCTGCGTATGGAAACCAATCAAATCAGACCCCAAAATTCCGTTTAAAATATCCTTCTTCCACGGGCAAATACTGAAGGATTCGGCGCTAACCCATGGAATATGCCAAAAAAGGCTAACCGTTGCATCAGGCCTGGCGTTTTTTATAATCCTTGGCAAAAGGGCAAAATGAAAATCCTGGACTAAAATTATGGGTCTTTTCAGGTTTTTAATTTCTGAGAGCACTGCTTGGGCAAATTTCAGGTTAACCTTTTTATACTCTTCCCAATCTTCTTTTCTAAAAATCGGCCTGGTATGGGCGATGTGGCAAAGCGGCCATAGACCCTCGTTTGAAAAACCGTAGTAATAACCTTTCTCTTCGCCGTCGGTCAACCATACCCGTTTTAAATTATATTTCGGTTCGCCCGGTGGAACCCTAACTTTATTGTCAGTATCAACAACTAACTTATCAGCATTCCCGCTTCCATGGGCAATCCAGGTACCCCCGCAAGCTTCCATCATCGGTTCAATGGCAGTCACCATTCCGCTTGCAGGTATAGAAGAACTGATTTTGTTTCCTGATTTGGAATGAATATAAGGTTCCCTATTTGAAACGACTACTATTTTTCGGTTTTTTAAGATATCCTTGACAAATTCTTTCAATCTTTCCCCGGTCCAGGGAGAGTCGAGTCTTTCAAGATTAATTTTCGCTTCTTCACTCGCCGCCATTCTTGCCTCAAACAGGCTCTTTTTTATATTTGAAATCTCATTAACTAAAGGCTGGAAAAATATAGAGCCGCCGTCAGATTGGCTATGATCGGAATCAGGCCCCTCCGTTTGGACCTTTAACAATTTCAGGGATTCCGTAAGTTTTCTTATCGGTTGAAAAAGCAGCCATTTGATCCCCAGCAAAACCGCGACTGACAAAAGAAGAATTTGCAAAAAGAGCCTTGTGAGATTATTCTTCCATATTTCCGAAAGGCGGCTGTCTATATAGTCGGCCTTTTGGACCAACATTAACGACCCTACAACGCTTTCCTGGTCGTGAATGGGTATAGCAAGAAGATATACTTTTTGGCCATCGAGACTGGCAAAATCACCGTTTGCCTTATCTTCGTCCATTGCGTCCGCGGCAATCTTTTTTGAATCCGCTATATCGATCGGGAGTGTTGATGAGGCGGCAATAGGATTTTCCTTGTTGTCATAAATTCTCAGGCCGGCGAGCCTCTCCCTGTTCTCAAATTTATCAACAACACCTTGAAAATACTCCATGGAGTTGTTTATAAAGTTCGGCTCGATTGTTTCCCTCAGGCTCTCCGCAAGAAGGACGGAGCGGCGTTCCAGGTCAGTTTCCAGGCGCTGGCTTTCACTACTTACTTGACTTATGGTAAAGGCAATAGCTATGAGGGCAACAGTTAAAAATATCGTAAAGATGACAATCAGTAGTTGCTTCACAAGTTAAAATTTTACCACTATCCCTGTCAATTGACCAAAATGTCAGGAAAGTAGTTATTCGGGATAGCAGGCTACAGTAAGCCCTAAAAAAGCCCGAGTCCGTTTGGCTAAGAGCCATTTTATTTTCGGAAGTTTTGGGACCATACCCTTGTTATTCAACCGCCTTTTTTACCCTTGAAAATACGATTATTCCCCGGAAATCTTGTACAATACCAATTGTATGAGTCAAAATGTAAGTAACTTTGTCCAAGACTATCGCAATAATAATAAGGTTACCCAGGAAGAGCTCGGGAAAGCTGTTGGGGTAACCCGCCAGACAATTATTGCAATTGAAAAAGGCAACTATACGCCTTCGGTTTTACTTGCCTTGAAGATTGCAAAGTATTTCAACACAGCCGTTGAGAAATTGTTTACAATTGATGGGTAATTATGATTATTGAAACCATTAGCGCTATCGCAATACTGGGAATTGCAATCCTGTTTTTAAGTCCCGGGCATCTGACTATGCCGGATAGTACGCAGTCGATGCTTATTGTCGCACTTATTGTTTCTTTTCTGGCATTTTCCGCATATCTTTTCAGGGAAAAATCATCAGACGAACGGGAGGCTATGCATATTTTGACTGCAGGAAGAATTTCCTATCTTGCAGGTGTCGGGATTTTAATTCTTGGAATTATAATACAAGCACTTAAGCACGACATTGACCCCTGGCTTGTGGTTGCACTTTGTGTGATGGTCTTTTTCAAACTTCTTTCCCGAATTTACTCCTATTTCAGAATGTAAAGTTGACTTGACATTTGTATTTTGATTTACTACGATTGATAAGTAAAGCTTTTCTACTAGAAAGATAGGGGGTGAATTGATATATGAAAAATCCAATGATAATTTTTGCCATTATTGCTTTTGCGGCAGTTGTTGGCTTCGGAGTATACACACTTTCTCAGAATTCTTCTCAACCTGATTCCATGATGAAAAAGGATGAGGCAACTATACCTAAAGACGATACGGCCATGGAGTCCACAGATGCGACGACGGAAAAAGATGGCGATAAAATGATGAGCGACTCGCGTTATGTCGAGTATTCCAAAGCTAGCCTTGACCAAGCAGCAGGCAATCGTCGAGTTCTGTATTTTTACGCTAACTGGTGTCCAATCTGTAAACCGGCCGATGCCGACTTTAAAGAGAACGTCAGCAAAATTCCAGAAGACGTAACAGTTATTCGGGTTAATTATAACGATACCGATACAGACCAGGAGGAAAAAGATTTAGCGAAAAAGTATGGTATTACTTACCAGCACACATTTGTCCAAATAGACCCGCAGGGAAAAGAAATTGCTAAATGGAATGGCGGACAGACAGATGAACTGCTTGCCAATATTAAGTAGACGTTAATTAATACTATATGATACTGCTTATCGCATTTGCATTTTTAGCCGGAATTGTGACTATCCTTTCTCCGTGTATCCTACCAATTCTACCTATAATCCTTTCCTCATCAGTTGATACCACCGGCAAAAGAAGGCCGTTGGGGGTTATTGCCGGGTTTGTTTTAAGCTTTACGTTTTTTACCCTTTTTCTTTCAACAATGGTAAGGCTGAGCGGCATACCTGCCGAATCGTTAAGGTACTTGTCCGTTTTAATTCTGATCATTTTTGGATTAAGCATGTTTGTTGTCAAGTTTCAGGTACTTTTTGAGCAATTATTTGGCAAATTAACACGGTTTGCGCCAAACGGAGGGACAAAACACGGATTTTGGGGAGGACTAGTTTTGGGATTATCGCTAGGGCTTCTTTGGACCCCTTGTGTCGGCCCAATTTTGGCATCCGTTATATCCCTCGCAATTGGCGGGGCGGTTACGTTTGATGCGTTTTTAATTACTCTTGCTTATTCGCTGGGTACGGCGATACCGATGTTTTTGATTATACTTGGCGGACAAAATGTGCTACGTCGTGTCCCATGGCTGGTTTCGAATTTAGGCCATATCCGAAAACTGTTTGGGGTGTTAATGGTCCTTACTGCAATAGGTATATTTTTTAATGTGGACCGCAGGTTTCAAACATATATTCTTCAAACTTTTCCAAATTACGGTGTTGGTTTGACTAAATTTGAAGATAACGAAACGGTAAAGGGGCAGCTCAACAATATGAATAATTCTGAAATAAAAAGGGAAGATATAGGTAAACCAATGTTTGATCTTTTAGGACCAAAGGGTGTAAAAGCCCCTGAAATTATTCCCGGAGGAGTTTGGTTTAACCTGCCTGCCGGCGAGGCGGGCAGTGGGCCTTTAACACTTGATGTATTGAAAGGAAAGGTGGTTGTCTTGGATTTCTGGACGTATTCATGCATTAACTGCCAAAGAACCTTTCCCTATTTACGTGACTGGAATGAAAAATATAAGGATAAAGGCCTGGTTATTATTGGTGTCCATGCACCGGAGTTTGAATTTGAGAAGAGTGAAAAGAATGTTGCAATGGCAATTAAGGATTTTAAACTCACCTATCCCATTGTTCAGGATAACAACTTTGCAACATGGAGAGCATACAATAATCGCTATTGGCCGGCAAAGTACTTTATTGATAAAGAAGGATACGTTCGATACACCCATTTCGGAGAGGGTGCTTACGATGAAAGCGAAAGGGTAATCCAAGAACTTTTAAAGGAAGCCGGTGCGACTGATGTATCTTCGGAAATAAACAACCCAACCTATCAGGTTAATGCAAAGACACCTGAATTGTATTTGGGGTATGGGCGAATTGACCACTTTGCATCAGTTGAATCCATCAAAAAAGATGCGCCAGGGATTTATTCCATACCGGAAAATTTGGGGAATAACCAAATGGCATACGCGGGTAATTGGAACGTTATGGAAGAATACGCCAACCCCCAAAAAGGTGCTACGCTTAGACTTAATTTTGACGCAAAAGAAGTTTTTTTGGTTATGCGGACAAAAGGAAACCCTGCGAAAGTAAAGGTGTATTTGGATGGCAAGATGCAGGATTATGGCGAGGACAATATAAACGGTGTGGTAACTGTTGATAAGGACACGCTTTACAAATTGATTAATCTCCCGTCCCCGGGCCGACACATTCTCCGACTTGAGTTTGAAGATAGTAATGCGGAGTTGTTTGCATTTACATTCGGATAATTAAAAACACACCCCTTGGGCCTGTACCCCAAGTCCGGCAGAAAACTATTTTTTGCCTTTGATATAATTATGCCGTGGCTTTTACTCCCGGTTTTTACCTTGGCGTCGACGGCGGTGCTTCCAAAACAAGTGCAGTTTTAACCGATAAAAACGGAGAGGAAATATCGGAGGGTTTTTCTGAAGGTTCAAACTTCGAATCATCGGGTTTTAATAAGTCACTTGTCAATTTAAAAGAAGCAGTCCAAGAAGCAACCAAGGACAGTGATTTAGCTAAAATAAAAAGCTGTTTTGCCCTGGCAGGGGTTAATATAGAAGCAAACAAAAAGGACTGGGAAAAACTTATCCAAAAAGATCCTTTTCTTTCACAACTGGCAAAACCGAAAATTGTCAATGACACCAAGGCAGCCCTACGGTCGGCAACGGAAGACAAAAATGCCATAGTGGTAATTTGCGGCACAGGTTCCAATTGTTGGGGACATAACCGGGAAGGTAAAGAAGCGTCAAGCGGCGGCCTTGGGCATATTCTTTCGGACGAAGGGAGCGGGTACTCAATCGGGCTTGCGGCCCTTCACGCAATTACAAAGGCTTTGGACGGCAGGGGCGGAAAAACGGTGATGACTTCCCTATTATTTGATAAATACGGCTTGAAATCAAAAGATGATTTGGTAAGCCTGGTTTATGGAAAAAACAATTGGACAAAAAAAGAAGTTGCGCAGGTTGTTGAAACAGTAAAATCTGCTGCCGAAAAAGGTGATAGGACGGCTGGAGAAATTTTAGAGGATTCGGCCGGAGAATTGGCTTTGATGGTTAAAACTGTTTCCCAAAAACTTGAAATTCGTGATAAAAAATATTTGCTGGCTATGTCCGGGAGCGTTTTTAAGATAAAAAAACTTTTTGCAGATAAATTTGCCCGGAAGGTCAGGCAATTTAGTCCTCTTGCAGAATTTGAGAATCCCAAAATGAGTACAGCGGAAGCCGCAGCCATTTTGGCAAGAGAGGAATTTTAAAAAGCATACGTGCACCTTTTTAAGATATCCTGTAACGATTTTAAGAAGGCAGATTTAGGATCCTGATTCTTTTGAAGTTTTTGCGGGAGCTGCTGATAAGTTAAACATCGCATTGCCAAATTATTTATGTTCCCCCTCTTGGGAAAAATTTTCGTCTACTTTCCAAACCCCTTTTTCGCGGAAAGCCGGTATCGTTTGACGCTTTGCGGCGTTTAAAAATGCCGGCAAGGATCTTGCGATGTTTTTTGCGTATTGAGCAAGCTCAATAATTTTTGCACCTTTAAGGTATGCGGTTCTTTTGTGTAATGACTCCATAACAGATTTGGCAATTATTTCCTCCATTATTTTAGTGTTGTGATTGTCCTGATATGCCTTAAAAGCACTATAGTAATAGTCTTTTTCCTTATCCCTAATAATAACGGGTGGGAAACCGATTTTTAAAAGCTGGAGATTAATAATCATCCTTCCGATCCTTCCATTTCCGTCAACAAACGGGTGAAGTGTTTCAAAATCAAGATGAAATTTGGCTATTTTATCCGTGAAGTAGGCTTCCTGGTCACTTGAGTATTCGCTTAGTGCATCGCCAAGAGTACGCTCGATATGTTCCGGTGCAGGTGCAATATAGGTTCCTATGCGAACATATTCGCCTTTTTCCCGAAACTTGCCTGCTATATCGTCTTTAATGTTTGTAAGAAGCATTCGGTGTAATAGTAAAATGACCTCCCTGGAAATTTCATGAGTGCCGCTTTTGACATATTCCATAACGCGAGCCAAATTTTTTGCCTCAAACACTTCCCTGAGTGATACGTTTTTGGAAACCTCCAACTCCATAAGTATTTTTTCCGTCTCCTTAAGCGTTAAGGTTGAATTTTCAATGGCGTTGGAGTTGTAAACACTTTCCGGAATCTCCGCTTCATCAATCATCTGAAGCAGTGAATCTTTACCAACTTTCAGAAGGTCGTATTCCTTTTTCAGTTTTTTTATTCTTTCCCTGGCTGGCCTCTGGATAGACATAAACGCTATTATAATATATTCACTCAATATTGTCAATATTACGTGAATTATGTCCGTATACTGATATAAATTCACGGGTTTTATCCAGTCAGCAGTCGGGATTGAGTACCTTTTAGCGTTTTAGGATCCTGATTCTTTTGAAGTTTCTGCGGTGGGTTCTGCAGCTTTTTTCTGTTTCAATGTGTGGTGTTGGAACTTCTGCTAAAATAAATTCATGAATTACAGAATTCTTGGTAAAACCGGGCTTAAGGTTTCGGAAGTTGGAATGGGAACATGGCAGCTTGCTGGAGAGCCTTGGGGTTGGACTGTACCGGACGAGGCAGAAAGTCTTCGCGCTTTAAACCGTTTTGTAGAACTTGGAGGTAATTTTATCGATACTGCGTATGTTTATGGGAGAGCTGACGAATTAAATGGCCCAGTTGATAAACACACTTCCGAAGAGCTGATCGGGAAATTTTTAAAGGAAACGAAAAGTAGAGGAAAAATTATCGTTGCAACAAAAATTCCCGGGAAAAACCGAAAGTGGCCGGCCTGGAAAGGTGTTGGGATTTCCGAGGTTTTTCCGGACAATTATATTGTGGAAATGGTGGACGCTTCCCTTAAGGCTTTAGGTCTTGAGACTATTGACTTGATGCAATTTCATGTTTGGCAAGATGATTTTGCAAAAGAAGACGGTTGGAAAAACACAATTGCCAAAATCACTAAAGCGGGAAAAGTTAAATTTTGGGGACTTTCTATAAACGATTACCAACCAAGCAATTGTTTAAAAACCTTAGATACCGGGTTAATTTCTTCGGTGCAGTTTATTTTTAATATTTTTCATCAAAGACCGATTGAGCGGCTTTTCCCTTATGCCAAGCAAAATAATATCGGCCTGATAGCCCGTGTTCCACTCGATGAGGGTGGTTTAACGGGGAATTTAACAGTTGATACAAAATTTACTGACGAGCTTCATTCTGTTTATTTTAACCAAGAACATTTAAACATGCTTATACCACGAATTGATGATCTTAAAAAATTGTTAGGGGCGGAAGCAAAAACAATACCGGAACTTGCCCTTAGATTTATTCTTTCCCATGATGAGGTGGCGACAGTAATTCCTGGGACAAGGAAAGTTAAAAATGTCGAGGCGAATGTAGCTGTTTCCGACGGAAAGAAATTGACGCCTGAAATGCTGGCTGAGTTGAAGAAACACACATGGGAAAGAAACTTTTATCCCGATATTGACCCTTCTATGAAAAATGTCGGTTATATTGAGAACTAAAATTCCCATATAATCAGCTAATCCATCGTCTAATTTAGCTTTGACTTTCTATTGGTGTATAATCCTCAGCATGTCAGAGGACGAACCTCATGCAAGCCAAGCGGTAGAATTCGAAGATTATCCCGAGCAAACCTTTCGTGGACGTGTGGTAACCCATCCTGTAATGGCCATTTCTGATAACCACGGCGCCGTAACAAGGTTTAAGTTTGAATATGAAGAAGATGGACAAACAATAAAACGGGAAGTAGGTGCCTATGGGGTTGATCTAGCAAGGCATGCATGCTCAGTTACTGCCATTGGCCAAGAGGTAACAATAATTGGTAGATATTATATCCGTGTTAGGCAAAAACCCGGAGGCAAAAAACACTTTCACAAAATTATTAAAGCCGCGGAAATTAGAACCTGAGATGATCAGACCCACGATCAAGCTTAAAATTGGTTTTGGTTTGATAAATTGGGATTTTTTGGTTATATCCCCTCTCCAATATGGGAGACAATATGAATATTAGAATGGCCGGCGAGTTGTGTTCTTGGGATCATCATGCCTGTTATTGTGTGATTAACCAAGTGAACTGTCACATCCGGAAACGTAGCCGCAATGACAAGCGCTGTCCGCGGATCGTCTTCAAAATGCTCAACTTTGTTACCATCCTCTAAAAAACCTCTTATTACATCCAGTTTGCTTTCTGTGCTGCTCATGCCGGAAGGCTTAAATGTATATCTTTGAACATACGGGTCTATTCCAAGCCGGGTAAATTGGCCAATAGTCATTTGTGTCCATTCGAGCTTATTGGAGCGGCCCGTATTGACTACGTTATTACTTGGGTTTTCGCCTTCTCTTGTCTGGGCAAGTGCAGTACGGACTCCAGCAATCAGGTTTCTTCTGGAATGGGCAGTTAAGGATAATTTTTCAAGTATGCTTGTTATACGGGTGTTTTGGGGTGAATGATCATTTTGTGGAACTGAGCTCAAATCAACAGTTTTATGCGTCCCGCCCCGTGCTTTCTCGACCGCAAGTCCGAATGCACGAACCAGGCGTCCACGGTCAACTAATGTGTCATCAACATCGAATGATCGAACGAGCCTTTCAGCCATTGGGGAGGATTTTAACATTTAGATTGCCAAAAAAGCAAAAGGGGCCAACTAAAAAATTCGCTTCGATAAATTATAATACTGAGTGGAATCGAAGTACTCAGTGCATGACTAGTGCCGATTAAAAATAGACATAACTTGATATAATTTTCAAATGACCAAAGCTATCATTTTTGACCTGGAGGGTGTGGTTGTTGACAGCGAAAAGCATTGGGATGCTTGCGCTTTAATATTTTTAGGAAGACATGGGCTAAAGTATGAACGTGAACCACATAAGCCACTTTTGATGGGCAAAACACTCGAGGAGGGCGTTGAGATTTGGAAGAAAATGATCGGTTTAACGGGAAATACCAAAAAGCTGGCCCAAGAGCGACGGGATATTATAAGAGACCTCTACTATGACACGGATTTTATACCCGGATTTATGGGTTTTTTTAAAAAAGTTGAAAAGAGGTATAAGCTTGGCGTCGCTACATCGATTGAACGGCCATTTTTAAGGATAATTGATGGGAAGCTTGGGGTTACTAAATTATTTAAAAATAAGGTTTATTCAATAGAGGATATAGGCTTTATTTCAAAGCCAAACCCCGATATATTCTTGTTTGTTGCCGGTAAATTAAAGGTTAATCCCGGCGATTGCGTTGTATTTGAGGATTCGCCCAACGGGGTTGAGGGCGCAAAAAGAGCCGGGATGGCGTGTGTTGCAATAACAACCACGACCGACCCAAAAAGGTTATCTCGGGCTGATTTGATAATTGACTCGTGGGGTAGCGGAAAAATCGTTGATTTTTTAAATAGATAGGTATATTGTTTACTTGTATTACAGAGAGGGGGTGATTTAGATGGCAGAAAAATCAGTAAAACAGTTAGATAAAGTTCTTGAAGATTTTTTTAAGCAGTTGCCCCCACTACCCGCAAATGCGGTAGACGTTATTTTCAAAATTACTCCGTGGCTTGCTTTAATTTTCGGGATTTTGGGCGTTTTGGGTGCTATTTCCGCATTCGGTCTATTTTCCGTACTTGCACCTTTTGCCGTTGTTGGAGGGGTTGGCAATTGGGGCTTAGGGATGGTTGCAAGTATCGGATGGCTTGTTTCGAGCGTGATGATGCTTCTTGCTTTTCCCGGCCTTAAAGCAGGCAAAATGGGCGGCTGGAATTTATTATTTTGGAGCGAAATTGTAAATATCGTTACATCTGTTATAGGCATTTCGATAGGAAGTATTATTGGTGCGGCAATAGCACTTTACTTGCTTTACCAGATAAAGCCTAAATACAAATAGTATATTGTGCTAATTTTGTAAAAAAACTCCAAAAGGCGTCCTTTTTGTGGTGGGCAATTGGTGTGTTTGCACATGGCGTTGCCGCTTTGCCCCCGACCGCTTCCCCAACGCTTATTTTTCTTGATTGAGCAGAGGGTCGAAACCAGGTTAGTCTCCATACCTTGTATGTGAAATTGCTTTGATCTTTGGTATTTTGTAATGTGAACTTACTTTCGGTCCCTGTTTTCCCGGCAAGCCTTTTGTGCGCTTCCAGAGCTTTATTGCCAATAGATAAGGTGGAAGATTTTAGAAGGGTATATTTTCGTCCTCAGCTTCATTTTCTTCTGCGTTCTTTAGGCGAAGCGTACCAAGCCTGTCTCTAGTGTATTTCCATGCACCTGCCGCTGAAGAAGATGCTCCAGCTATAGTGGCAGCTATTGCCGCAAACAGCATATTCTGGTCGGGCTCTCGGGCGTTACCGGCATTTGGCAGGTATTTAACAACACTTGGGCCTTTAGCCTTTGGGGTTTGCGTATATGCCGGCATTTGGGTTTCTGTTGGTTGGGGAGTAAAAGTCGCTGTCGGGACAGGGGAACTTGTTTCGGTAACTGCAGGAGTTGCTGTTGCGGGAAGACTGGTTGGGGTTTCTGTGGGCGCAGGAGTCGGCGTTTCGGTAGGTGTTGAAGTAGATGTTGGTGTTGGTGTTTCGGCATTACAGTCAAAGTTGGGTGTTGTCGGTGAAGGCTTATCGGCACCGGATGCATAGTACCAACTTTCCTGCAGTCCGAAGTCGGGACCCCATATCGTGTAGAAACCGTCTAGATCTTCCGGTTTGTCCTTTGTGTTTTCAAATATCCAGTCTGTCTGAATACCTTCGTCGCCTTGTACAAATTGATCCTCGGGAGGACAGTAGCATTGCAGAATATTTCCGTTTTGCAGACTGTATACGTCATCGCTTCCTTCAAGCAGTCCGTCACCGACTATCCAGTGCAGCCCTGTATCGTAATGAGCAATATCGCCGGGTGGTGTCTGGTCTTCACAGTTTGGAAATTCCGAGAATGGTGTTGAGGTCGCCGTGGCTGTTTGCGTTGGGGTCGATGTCTCGGTAGGCGTTGAAGTTGGGGTAGAAGTTTCTGTAGGTGTCGGTGTTGAGGTCTGGGTTGCAGGCGTAGTAGTTGGAGTTCCGGTTGCTTCGGATGTCGGAGTCGATGTTAAGCCAGGTGTTGCTGTTTCCGTCGGTGTGGGGGTGAAGGTTAGGGTTGGCATAGGTGTTTCTGTAGGTGTTTGAGTGCCTGGGACCCCTGTTGACGTAGGAGTTGGCGTTGAAGTTTCCGTTGGTTCTGGAGTTTTTGTCGGTGTTTGTGATGCTACAGTTTCTGTTGGCTTAGGGGTAGATGTTTTGGTGGGAGATACAACCGGGGTGAATGTTAATGTCGGCGTTGAAGTTGGAGTTATCGGAGTAGCTGTTTCTGTTGGTGTTGATGTGGCAGGAATGGGTGTTGATGTTTCTGTCGAAGTTGGCGTAGCTGTCGCTTCCGGCACTTCACAGTTGTTGTTGTAAATTGCCTGATTGTCCGAATCCCAGTTTCTTCCATCAGAATCCCAATCTCCGGGAGGGATAATATCCTTTCCGTTTTGATGATTATCACTGTTGTGGCCAGAGCCTGAATCCACAGCGTTGTCATCAACTGTAATCTCTACATATGGATTATTATCTGAACCTGTTGTGTGACAAATAGTCACTTTTTGGTCTTTTTCGTCTTGTGATTGGGTTGAGCTTTCGGTTGTACTTTGAGGTATCGCTGGTGCCGGTGCTTCTTGCTTTGGTGGGGCACTTTGCGCTGTTTCTGGAATATTTACATTAAGCTTTCCGATTGTTTCAACAGTTTTTTCGGTTACATTATAAGTTCTGACTTCCCCGTCGCTGACTACGTTATCGTGAGCAGCCCCCATAGAATCCGCAAGTTGAAATGCTTGCGTATCGTCTAATTTTGTTCCTATTTTTCCTTCTACGTCGTCCCTTATTGCCCAAATCACCGTATCAAATTTTTGGGGTCTTTTAGAAGCATCAAGTTTTATTTCTACTTTTTCACCCAGGGCAGACTTAACTTTTTCTTTAGTAGTCAGCGGTCGGGCGGGATTCGAATTAGGTGACTCTAAAATCTTGTCCATTTGAGCTGCCACCGAGTCATATTGAGCTTTTTGGTTTTGGACGTTTTGTAAAGTTCGGGCGTCTAAACCCAAAAAGTCTCTATTTGGGTCTATCGTGAAAGATGAACCTACCCGATGAGAAATTGGTTCTTGCCTTGCGGGATTTTCCAATTTTGCGGCTGTTGCTGAAAGGCCTAGACCTGCAATAACCCCGGTACTAAGCAGTGTTTGTTTGTTTAAAAATCTATGGCGTGTGCCTTTTTCAATATTTGACATGTATAAATTTCCTTAAAGAAGAAGACTAAATGAATTTTGTTAAGAAAATAATAAAGTCGTGTAATAAAACTGTAAGCTGATTTATTACCGTATCACTACTTTTTTCTAAATTGCAGCTGATCCTGGCTCAAGTAACTTTAACTGGCTTGCATCGTTGAATTTAATATACAATTAAGTTAACCCTAATGCCTTTTTTGGCGATTATTCCCATTGTTGTTGTGAGCCTTGTTTCGATTGTGCTTTATTCAAGGCCGAATAATAACCCCCGGCCTGCACCGGGGCCTGTTGTTTCCCTGACCCCACCTTCTCCACTAGCTAGCGCTGATGGCGTTGCCGCTTCTCCATCCCCGACCGCTACTCCAACACCTGAGTTGTTGATTGAGCAGAAAATTGAATCAAAGTTAGCCCCAACGCCTACTCCTACCCCTACTCCTGTTCCGACAACATCTCCGGGAAGCAGCACAAGTTCCGGTTCCAACTATACTGTCGCGACATTTGACATCGGCTCGACAACTATTGTCACCGACAGCGCAAACGACGACGACTGTTCAAACAATTGCCCCGTTAAGCCGCTTGCCCAGTATATTTCGGAAAACGGGGGCAGGGCAGGTATCAACGGCACTTATTTTTGCCCGCCGGATTATGCTTCCTGCGGCGGAAAGGTAAATACCTATGACTTCCCCGTTTGGAATAACCGCAAAAAGAAATGGATGAGGGCAGATACACTTTTTTGGAACGGGCGGGGCATGATGGTTTTTAGGTCCGGGTCGGTACAATTTTTCCCTTGCGCCGCGTGTGTGGGTGCACCTTCCGACATAACCGGCGGGATAGTCAATTACCCTTCACTTATAGCAGGCGGCAATACTGTTTTGGATGAAGGGTCGTTAACTGATAATTTGAGGGTTACGAAAGGTACAAGATCCGGTATTGGCTTTGGTAGCGGGAAAATTTTTCTGGTTGTTGCCAGAAGCGCCAATATGGGCGACATGGTAAATATATTTAAAGCCTTGGGGGCGACAGATGCACTAAATCTGGATGGCGGAGGTTCCAGCGCACTCTTTAACGGTGGCTACAAGGCAGGCCCGGGCAGAAATTTGCCGAATGCAGTTATTGTGAAGTAGCTACTTGCGTTTTTTATTGAAGAGCTTTGGCAGGACAAACCGGTCCAAGCCGAGCCAACCGGCTGTACGCCAGGCGAGAACTAGAGGAATTTCCAAAACAAGTAAAGTAGGGTTGGTGCTGACTGTTCCCGCAAAGAGATAGTTCAGGTTCATAAATCCGCCAAAAAATGCGGCAAGGCCGGTAAAAAGTCCAAGGATTAAGCCAACCCCGACAAAAAATTCCCCAAAGGCGACCATATAAGAAAAGGCGACGGTGTGATGAATGGCAAAATTGTTAATGAAAGCTGCGTACCAGTCTTGGACGTCGGGGTGGGCACCGGAAGTTTTTTTAAGCGCTCCCATTAAAAACCCCTGGACAGCGACCCCAGCTTGGTCACCCACCCACTTGGCGCTTGCGGGCCCGGTGATTTTTTCAAAACCGGCCTCCAGCCATTGCCAGCCGACATAAAGCCTTACAATAAGCCAAAATATGGCCATTTTGGTATCGGCAAACAAAAACTTAGAAAAACTTAATTCGGGCAGTTTCCCCACTAATTTATTTATAGCATAAGCATGCGAAAAAACAAATTTACTGGGCTGGGCTTGGGCTTGGTGACGAAGCTTCCTTTTGCAGGATACAGGGTTCTAGCTTTGTTTTTTCTTCCGCTGAGAGTGACGATGTGCTACCCTCCGACACTATTTTTTGGATGCTGTCCGTTGAGATAGCCTGTTTTACGCAGTTCACGTCAACTAGACCAATACCAGGTATTAGTGTTTGCGATGCTTCTTGGGAACCTGCTGATGTCGGCGTGGATTGGGGAGATGAAAAAAGACCAGCGAAGGCTCCCTGCCTTAGGCTTTGGACAATAACAACCAAGAGGAAAGCTCCTATTACTATCCATATAAGAAAAAAGATGATGCTAAGTGAGAAAGTGATGCTCTTGAGGCTTAACCTTGATTTTTTTTGCTCAACAACAATTTTGTTAGTTTGGTCTTTCGGTTGGACTTTAGTGGCTTTTTTAGTCGGCATTTTTGGTTTTGTGTAGAATAAACAAATTCACAGATTAAATCAACAGGCAATATTACAAAAGGTTAAGACCAAGGATTTTTGAAGCGGTGTAGATTGCTTTGAATTTCTCTTCGGATATATTTTCTTTTGCCGCTTTTCGTAAGACCATGATTGCTCTAGGTGTATTAAAGTCATCGTCCAAGGCTTTGAAAAAGTCCGGGAGAAACCTTTTTGCCCGGTTGAGGTCTTGGTTATCATCCTGCCTTGTTGGGGACTGACTTTTGCTAAGGCCAGACCTTTGCTTTTGGCTAACCGTTGTTAAGGTCAGGCCTTTACCCAACGCTTCACTTAATTTTGCGGCAATTTTTTGAGCGGTTTCCAATCCTTTTTCTTCGTAATTCCATGGAATTCGGTAATGGCGTGAAAGGAGAAAAATACGTATTGTGTTTGCGGAATATTTTTTCAAAAGGTCGGAAACGAAGACCATATTGCCAAGGCTTTTGCTCATTTTTTTGCCGTCGCAATAAACCATTGTCACGTGCATCCAGGTCTTGACGAATTTTTTCCCTGTAAAATTTTCACTTTGGGTAATTTCCGCTTCGTGATGCGGAAAAATAAGGTCCGATCCTCCGCCATGGATAGTAACTGTCGGACCAAGAAACCGCATAGACATGGCAGAGCACTCGATGTGCCAGCCTGGCCTGCCTTTACCCCATGGCGAATTCCATGATGGTTCTCCCGGTTTTTGGGCCTGCCAAAGGACAAAATCCAAAGGGTCTTCTTTGTTCGGGTCCTGGGGGAAATTACCTCTTTCATTTGCAATTTCCAGCATTGCGGGATAATCGTATTTAGAGAGTTTGCCGAAATTTTTGTCGCGTGAGACGGAAAAATAGACAGAGCCATTTTTTATATAAGCAAGATCCCGGGCTACAAGTTTTTGGATTATTTTTATCATTTGTTTAATGTTCTCTGTTGCATTAGGGTAAAAATCTGGACGGATAACATTTAAATTATCCATTAATTTGAGATAGTTTTTAGTTTGGATTTTGCCCAATTGCCTCCATGTGAAACCTGCCGCTTTTGACCTTATCAGAATGTCGTCATCAATATCCGTTACGTTTTGGACATAAGTAACTTGGGCACTTAAAAACCTAAGGTAGCGGATCAGGGAATCATAAGTTACAAACAAAAAAGCGTGGCCCAAATGCGTTCGGCCGTCCGGAGTAATTCCGCAGACGTAAATGCCGATTTTTTCCTTAAGATTAATTTCTTCCTTTTTTTGGGAAAAACTGTTGTAAATTCTAACAGGCACAATTTTTATTCCTAATTTTTACGAACACTATTTAGTAGCAACTAAGAAATACTCTTCTTTTGGCAGACCCTTCATTCTTTTTATTACTTTTTGGGCGTCTTTTGCCTGCGATTTGTGGGCTTGCATTGCCATTTTTTTGAGATGCCAAAATTTCTCTATGTTGACGATTTTGTCGACTTTGGACCTTTTATAGCCGGGCGGAAAATAAATAAAATAATTTTTCATTTTGGCCGCTGCTTTTTCGTCTATACAATAATACATGAGCTTTTTTACAAAAGACAGTTTATTAAATACAAAAGTTGTAACCATAGATACCGTAATATGGTCTATATGGCCGGAAACACCTTGCGGTTCTGTTGTTATTAATATTTCGGGCTTTAAGAGTTTCAACTTTTCTTCTATCTTTGAGGCGAGTTTGTGGTAAATAGAGTTGGAAAGGGTTCCGTCTTTGAAGCCGAGAAAATAGACCGCTTTGACTCCCAAGATTTTTGCCGATTCCCGAAGTTCATCGGCGCGAATCTTGGAAAGGTTTAACTTGGGACCCATCCCCGATTCACCTTTTGTGGCACATATTACATAGACGTCATTGTTTTGCGCTAATTTGGCAATGGTTCCCGAAGGGCCAAACGATTCGTCGTCGGGATGGGCAAAAACCGCAACAACGGTTTTTCTATTCGAAGAAAAGACTTGCTTATTTTTTGAGTTTTGCGAGTTCATCTAATCTCTTAATTGTTTTATCTTTCCCTATAATCGTTACCGATTCGGGTAGTGGTGGGGTTACTGTGCTATCGAATGTCGCAACTCCTAAATTCCTGTAAAGATCTTTTAGCGCAACTCGTTTCGACTCAGCAAAACTGACAGTGCCTGACCTGATACTCTCGGGATTCCAAGAATCAAGTGCTTCTAACTTTTGGGCATATTGATTAATGGTCACCCCTGATAAGGGCGTCGTTGCTACTATTAATGTATCTAACTTTGGCTCTTCGTAAAATGGGTCAGCAATTTTTGGAAAGTCATTTAATGTCGTTATCCTACTACCCACGAGTGGAGCAATACTAGCCGTTACTGTTGATTTATATGCATTTTTATGAGGGAATTGAAATTCGATCTTTTTCTTAAATTCTTCAGGTGGTAAGCTTTTTATCCATTCTTGGTTAAACCAGTTTAGTTTTTCGATATTGAAAATCGGACTGTTTTTGTTGATACGTTCAAGGGAAAATTGGCTAACTAACTCACCCAGCGAAAATATTTCCTGTTCCCCTATCGGCGACCAACCAAGAAGTGCCAAAAAATTGACGATTGCTTCCGGCAAATAACCTTCTTTAATATATTCGAGGACTGACTTTGCACCTTCGCGCTTGGAAAGCTTTTTGTGGTCGGCACCTAATATTGGCGGCAGGTGGACAAACTGCGGATGTTGCCATCCGAACGCTTCGTAGAGAAGGATATGCTTTGGGGTTGATGAAATCCACTCGTCACCGCGCATAACATGGGTGATTCCCATATCGTGGTCGTCAACAACCGATGCAAAATGGTAAGTGGGATAACCGTCGGATTTTACAATTACAAAATCCTCAATCACATTTGCCAGAAATGAAACAGTGCCGTGGACTTCATCCTGCCAGCTGATGTTTGCGTCTTTAGTTTGGATTTTAAAACGCCACGCGCCATCATCTTCATATGCAAAACCTTTTGATTTAAGATCGTTTAAATATTTTTGGTAAATGTCCAAGCGTTTTGACTGAACAATGATGTCTTCGTCCCAAGTAAGATTTAATGACTTGAGGCTTTCTTTTATTTTTTCAACGGCACCGGGAACAATTCTTGCTTGGTCCGTATCCTCGATCCTGAGAAAAAATTTACCGTTTTGGTTTTTGGCAAAAAGGTAGTTGAAGAGGGCAGTCCTGATATTGCCGATATGAGGAATGCCTGTTGGGGACGGACCGTAGCGAACTCTTGGTTGTTTCATGATTGTTGGCTCCAGGCGGTTGGCTCAAGGGCGGTCCTTAACCTGGAGCGTGCTTGACAAAGGCCTGCCCTTAAAGTTGAACTGACCCGGATTAATTGACCCTTGGTGTGCCTCAGAGTAAAATTGTATCACCGACTATAATTATACTCAATTAATTTTAATGGCCAATTTAACTGCCACTGCCCAATTTTCCAGAAAAGCATTTCTTGTTTTGGCAATAACTTCGGGTCTCGCGTTGGCCGGATTTTTAATAATCACTTTCAGTGCCTCATTTCGAAATAGCCTTTTCCCACCTCCAAACATTGCAATTGCTGCTTTTGGCAAATTGCCACCTGTTAATTTAAGTAGTGGAATTCCTGCCCCGGCCGGTGTTAATTACACTCTGGAGACAGTCAGCGGTAATTTACCTAATTTGCCGACCATTGTTAACGTTTTTGCTATTGGGCCGATCCTGCCGTCGTTTGGGGACTTGGACCGTGCTAAACAGCGGGCAAGGTCTGCCGGTTTTGGTGACTCGCCAACAAGTAATGCCGGAGGGAAGGCAACTTTTACAAACAGTAAGCAGGGAATGTTACTTTCAATGGATATGGCATCCGGGAATTTTGTAGTTTCTAGTGATTATTTTAACAACCAAAAAGTGCTCTCTACAAATCCGCAGTCTGAAGAAGATTCAATCAGTATAGCAAGAAGGTTTATTAGTTATTTTAATCTCCCGGAAATAAATTTCCCAAACAAAAAGGTTGGAACAATTAAATATAAAGTAGACGGAAATAAGCTTTCGGAAGCATTATCTATTGCATCTTCAAACCTTATGCAAGTCAATTTCGGCCGGGCAGACTTGGGCGGACTTCCTATAATATCGGCTAATTTCAAAAACCCTAATTTGTGGGTTTTGGTTTCGGCCGACGGCGTAGTGGCTGCGAAAAATTCGACCCAAAATATTTTGAAATACAAGTTTTCAACTTATCCTCTGATGGGTGTTTCAAAAGCGCTTGACCAGTTAAAAGCCGGGAAGGGTGCATACAACAAAGAACTTAAGGGCACGATTTTCCCGATCCGAAGCGTAAAATTAGGTTATTTGGAAACGGACGGTTCCCAAAATTACCTCGAGCCCGTATATATTTTTAATAGTGACGAAGGGCTCCTTGCTTATGTTGGGGCAGTTGATGAGGCTTTGATTAACAGCGCACCAACTGTTAATCCGAGTACAAGTAAATTTTAAGTTATCTGCCGCTTCCGGCCCATTTGTAATTTTGGAATGACCACTCAATTAGCCCCTTTGAATCACCAAACCGGTCACGTGATCCGAGAACAGCTACTAAAACCGAATTTCCGTCCCGTGTTGTTTTGGTAATCAAATTTTCGAGGGCGCCGTCTGTTTCACCGGTTTTGACGCCTTCAACTCCGGGCACTGTTCCTAAAAGTTTATTAACGTTTTCAAGATAATAGGTCCTTGTCCCCGTTACATCTGTTACGACAGTACTTTTTATTTTGACGATTCTGGCAATTATCGGGTTTGCTACCGAGACCCTTGCCAAAAGTGCCAAGTCACTGGCAGTTGTGTACTGGAGCTGGTTATCGTAGCCTGCAGGATTAATAAAATGGGTATTTGCCATTCCCAAATCTTTTGCTTTCCGGTTCATGGCTGCCATAAACTGTTCATAGGAACTACCACAATTGCGGGCAATAACGAACGCCGCATCGTTGCCTGAGGGGATTAAAAGACCGTAAAGTAAATTTTCAACAGTGACTTTATCCCCTGCTTCAAGGCCCATTTGTGAACCTTCACCTTCAATGTTTTGTACTTTTACTACATCCCCCGGAGAGCACTGTTCAAGAGCAACAAGTGCGGTCATCAATTTTGTGGTTGATGCAGGCAAATGGCGTAGGTTTGGGCTCTTTTCATACATTGTGATTCCTGTTTTGTTGTCAACTACAATTGCGGAAATTGCAGAAATTTGTGGAGCTTCAACAAAGCCTGATTCCGGTACCGGGTATGGCATATCTGAGATTACAGTTGAATTTTCGGCTTGACTGGCAACACTATTGGGGACAATCAGATTTAACCCGGCTTTAGGTATGGATAAAATTGTCACTGCCGAAAGGACTATTAATATAACAACAAAGTACCTGGAAATCACAGTTTTTTAAGTTTGAGCTCTTTTAATGTTTTTTCGTCGACTGTTGACGGTGCGTCCATGACAGACACCTGACCGGAAGAGGACGTCGGAAATGCAATTACTTCCCTGACGCTTGGTTCACCTAAAGCCGTCATCAGGAACCTGTCGATTCCGGGCGCTATTCCACCATGGGGAGGGACACCGTATTCAAAAGCTTCCAGCATATGGTTAAATTCCGCTTTTTGCTTGCCGGAAAACCCGATTAAGCTAAAGATTTTCTCCTGAATTTCCCTTTTGTGAATTCTGATGCTTCCCCCGCCAACTTCAAAACCGTTGCAAACCAAATCCTGCTGCAGGCCTCTCACTTTTGTCGGATCTGTTTCCAAAAGCGGAATGTCTTCGGGATGCGGGGCGGTAAACATATGATGGGAAGGCGCAAATTTTGCGGTGCCGGAACCATGATAGAAATCCTCTTTAGACTGCTCGGTGAAAAGCGGGAAATCGACAACAAAAGCAAAAGCGAGTGTGTTTGGGTCTTTATTTTTCCTTAGGTCAAACTTGTCTGCACCATATTTTTTAATTGCGTCTTTATGGGAAATCCTTGGAAAAGGATATTCCAGTACTTTTTTGCCGAGAACTTTTTCGGTAATTTCCTTAAATAATTCTTCTGTGAGTTTTAAAATATCCTCCTGATTTACAAATGACATTTCGATATCAAGTTGGGTAAATTCCCCATACGCCCTATCTGCACGCGGATCTTCGTCGCGGAAACACCTTGCGATCTGAAAATAACGCTCAATGCCGGCAACCATCAGAAGCTGTTTGTACTGTTGCGGTGACTGGGGAAGAGCATAAAATTTCCCGGGTTGAAGACGCGAGGGTACAAGAAAATCACGGGCCCCTTCGGGGGTGGCTTTGGTTAAAATAGGCGTTTCAATTTCTGTGAAGTTCCTGCCACCTAAAAACTGGCGCATGTGGGAAATTACTTGATGACGAATACGCAGATTTTTTTGCATCCTTTCGCGCCTGAGGTCTAAGTAGCGGTATTTAAGACGCAGGCTTTCTTCAATATCCAGGCCGTCTGTTTCTATTGGAAACGGTGGAGTGTTAGCTTTATTCAAAATTTCGATGTTTTCAACCTCTATTTCTATTTCTCCCGTTGGAAGGTTTTGGTTGATTAAGTTTTGGGGGCGTTTTTTGACAGTACCTTCGATTTTGACTACGTCTTCTGTCGAAACACCAAAATCTTTTTTAGCAACAGTTTGGATTAGGCCAGACATATCGCGAAGATCGATAAAGGTTATTTTTCCATGGTCCCGGATTACATTCACCCAGCCATAAAGGGTGACTTTTTGGCCAACCTTGCCGTTTGTGTCAACAGCCAGCGTACGATTCATAGAGTAAATTTTAAACTATACACGCTTGACAAGCAAAGGGTTGAGCCTTTAAAATTTTCACAATGGCTTTGAATTTCGTCAAATTAAACCTCATTACGGTATGTCTCTTGCTTAGCAAGAGGCTCCGGGAGGTATTGGCTTAAAATAAAGCCAAGTTTGAAAAACATACCTCCCAAACGGGAGGTTTTTTTATGGAAAAATGAGTATCGAAGCAAAAATTGGTCAAACAGTATCTCCTGGAACTGAACGGGAAATGTCGGGTTTCTATACACGGTATTATGTCAGTGAGAAAGAGGACAGCCCAAATAAAAGTAGGGTTTCTTTAAGGAAGAGACTGCGCAATGTGTGTAACAGTTTTGCGCCTAATGCATTGGTACTTGACGTAGGTGCCGGAAGACAAGTATTTGAAAGAGAATATGCACAGGCATATGGTAAACAGGGTCTGAGAATGGTTTCTGTAGATATTGCTTCGGTTTCGCACAAAAATATGCTAGCAAATGCTGCCGCAGCACATATCAGAGCAAGCGGTGGGACATTACCTTTTAATGCCAGCGTTTTTGACGCTGCTGTTTCAAGCATGGCCCTGGACTTTATGCCACCGGAAGCAGTTTTGGAAACACAAAGGGTCTTAAAGCCCGGGGGGAAGGTACTTCTTAACCTCCACCACCCTTCCCTGATACCGGAAAAACTCGACAATATAGCTAGACGCAACAGATTAAGCCAAAGAACAAGAGAGATATTGGATTTTTTTAAATATTTAAGAGACAACAATATATTGCTTGCAGATATACCAGCGATTTATGAAAGGTTTGAGGGTCATGGATTTGAAGTTGAGAGGATTATAGAAGCAAGTGACAGTCATGACAAATGGTGGGAAGTTGATATGAAAAAAAAGGAGGTGAAATAAATGGAACGTGATGATAGTGCTCAAGAGTTAAGGAGGCAAGACCCGAGGCCATGGGTTGGAGTGGGTGCTTCGCGCCATGACACGCCAGCCGATGGGGAAAGTGGTGGACACACTGCTTTTCGTAGGTTGGATAGCATTGCTCCGGGTGGTACCAGGACTGATTTTGACCCGAGACCAACAGCAGGTGATCCTGTCCCCGATAGTCATCTTGAAAGCCAACCCCAAATGGGTGGAGATTAATTTTTGACTATTGCAAGGTCTTTTATTTTTAGCTGCAGCCCGCCGCTGTAAGTGTCATTGGCGAGGGTATAAACAACATCAATTCTATAGCCCGGCCTGATGTTTGTTCTTGACTCGCCCAGGTTAAAACCGATTGCCGAGATTCCGTTTAGTTGAAGCTTTAAATGTTTGTTCCCTTGGCCTACTCCCCTGACGTCTTCAACAAGCATGCCCTTGGTTAAAAAAAACGGCTCCGGGTTGCCGACACCATATGGAGAGAAAGTTTCAGCGGTTTTTAATGTGTTATTGTTGATGTCCTCAACATCCAGTTCGCATTCAATTTCCAAAACAGGCGAAAGCATTTCTTCCTTAATAACTTTTTTTGCATAGGTGTTTATGCTGTTTTTAAAAATTTCGATGTGCTGAGTTTCAATCGTAAAACCTGCAGCCATTGGGTGGCCACCCGCATCGACTAAGTATTGACTAGATGCCCGGATTGCTTCGATAATGTTAAAATCGGGAATCGAACGAGCGGATCCTTTCGAATAAACCTGTCCGCGGGAGATAACAATCATTGGCCGCCAATGAGCTTCAACTAACCTTGACGCCACCAGACCAATAACACCTTCGTGCCAAGAGTCGTGAGCAATTACACCAACTAAATCACTGATATCTACCATTTCCTGGGCTTTAGTGATCGCCCCAGCCGTTAGATCTTGCCTTTTGGTGTTTGTCTTTGCCAGAAGGCCTGCCAGCTCCTGTGCCTGCTGTGGGCTTTTGGTGCAAAGAAGCTTTAAGGAATCCAGCCCATGCTCAATCCTTCCCATTGCGTTTATACGTGGAGCTAAGATATGGCCTATTTCGTAAGTGCCAATTTTGCCGGAAATTCCAGAATTATTAATTAAACTTTTAAGACCGGGTCTTTTGGTATTTTCCAATTTTTCCAAACCAAGTTTCACTATCGCCCGGTTTGCACCAACTAAGGGGACTAAATCAGCAATAGTTGCAATTGCTGCAAGCTCAAGTTTATCCAGTAAACCCTCTTTTTTCTCGGGCCTGATTTTGTCCAGTAACTCCCAACAAAATCTCCAGGCCACACCGGCACCGCAAAGCTTAGTTGTGTGGACCAGTGCAACGGCTTTTGGAAGGGTTTTGGGTAAAACATGGTGATCGGTAACAATGACGTCTACGCCGAGTTTGTTGGCCTCTTCTATCTGGCTTGATGCAGTGACGCCGTGGTCTACCGTGATTATGAGATTGACGCCTTTTTTTGCGAGGTCTGCGATTGCCGGGTTGGAAAGGCCGTATCCTTCCCTAATTCTATGTGGCACATAGGGCATAACATCGGCGCCAAGCCCGTGAAGTGTTTCCCACATAATAGCGCTGGCACAAATGCCGTCGGCATCGTAGTCGGAATAAACAATTATCTTTTCTTTATTTTTTATAGCAGTAACAACCCTTAAAACACCTTTTTCTATTTGGGAAAGCACAGAGTTTGTAATTTGGTCTATAGTGGGATTTAAAAATTCATCCATCTCTACTTGATTTTTAAGTCCCCTGTTTTGAGCCATTGTTTGAAGGAGCCAGTTTTTTTTATTTTTCGGGGGATTTTTTGTTTTAACTTTCCAAATTTTTGCAATCACAGAACTCATTTTACCAATAAAGGCTCCCAGTTGATATAATTTTTACAGTGATTATAAAAGAGGTACTCGAAATACTGAATAAACTTGATGGTGCCGGGTTTGAGGTAGCGGTGGTCGGTGGCGGTGTCCGTGACTATTTGGCCGGAAGGGATATCGGTGACTGGGACATAACGACAAACGCAAAACCTGAAGAAGTTTTAAAGCTTTTCCCAAATGGATTTTATAACAATAGGTTCGGAACGGTCGGCGTGCCGGTTCAATTGGAAACAGAAAAAAAGATAGTTGTTGAGGTGACGACGTATCGGACAGAGGAGAGTTATTCAGACTCAAGACATCCGGACAAGATCACTTGGGGAAATAGTCTTGAGGAAGACCTGGCTAGGCGTGATTTTACAATAAATGCGATGGCACTGAAGCTGGGAAAAAGGTCAGGCCTTAACTCGGAGGGTGGGAGCAAAGGACTGGATGGATGGATTCTCGTCG
>Ga0209210_1000099_pt1 | contig 107097 bp, 108 predicted proteins | sample RifGroA1_FD_183991 | JGI IMG/M metagenome (GOLD analysis project Ga0209210, IMG submission 183991) | Contaminated groundwater microbial communities from Rifle, Colorado, USA - Rifle Groundwater A1 (SPAdes) (version 2) | ecosystem: Environmental > Aquatic > Deep subsurface > Groundwater >...
GTTCGCTACCTCGATGTCGGCTCATCACATCCTGGCGCTGAAGAAGGTGCCAAGGGTCGGTCTGTTCGCCCGTTAAAGTGATACGCGAGCTGGGTTCAGAACGTAAACAACATTGCGTTATACGCTAGTAATGGCGTAAAATGAACAAAGGCTTTGTCCAAAGCCTAAAAGTAAGTAACTGACTAAAATCGGTGAAACCCTAACGCGAAAGCGAGGGCAATACCGAGGGTAAGCAGAAGATAATATGACAAAAGAGGAGTTAAGTTATATTGCAGGATTTCTCGATGGAGACGGTTGCATAATGCTACAACTTGTTTATCGGCACGATTATGTGTTCGGTTATCAAATTAGGGCTAGTGTCGTTTTTTATCAAGATGTTCGTAATAGATACTTTTTGGAATGGTTGAAAAAGAAGTTGGGTTATGTGGGTTACGTTAGAAACCGAAACGACGGTATGAGTGAATATACAATTGTTGGAGTTAAGGCAGTAACCAATATCCTGAAGATTTTAAAACCATACTTAAGACTTAAAAAGAAGCAGGTAATCCTTGCTTTAAAGGTTTTAAGACAAATGCCAGAAAGAGATTATAAATTAACCCCAAAGAAACTACTTAGACTTTCAAAACTGACAGATGGTTTTTCCAAATTGAATTATTCAAAAAGGAGAACCAATACAAGTGCGAAAGTTGAGGAATTTCTAAAGTCAAAAAATCTTCTTTGATCCCGTAGAGACTGATTCCCAGGCTTAGTTAATTGCTAAGCGTAAGATGACACGCCGGTTGGCGTGAAATGTCAGCTCCTAAATCGATATTAATGATGATTTAGGATGAAGATATAGTCCATGCAATTAGAAATAATTGATAAACATGCGTGAGACAGTTGACCCTGATACATATCAGGGTGACATGAGCTGTCTTTTCTATAGATTTTTTGGACTCGTTTAAGTTTAAGCGAAGGTAACATCTGTTAGCAAAATAGAATCTCAAACTCCAGTTTGAGAATAAATCTGACTAAATGCTGGAAAAACTCAGTATCTGATCGGTACCGAAAGGTGACAATCTGATCAGTGGAGTCAATCAGCAGGAAAGACCCCGAAAGGGGAATCCTCACAGGCCATACGTCAGAGGCCGCGAAGCTCGGAAGAGCGAAGTGGTCAAGATATGGTCGGATCCTTACAGCGATGTAAGGTTTGCGGAAACCGGAGGGTTGACGCAATTTAAAACTATTATGTCGGACTCTATCCTGTAGAAGCGTTGGAATCTTGAGGAGAGCTGGGGACAGTACGAGAGGACCTCCCTGGGGAAATCCCTGGTGTGCCGGTTATTGCATCAGCAGTAACGCCGGGTAGCTATATTTCCAAATGATAACCGCTGAAAGCATCTAAGTGGGAAGCATACTCCAAGATTAGGATTCCGTATCAGACCCCTAGAAGAATACTAGGTTAATCGGCGAGCGCTGGAAGTCCTGTAAGGGATTAAGGCTACTCGTGCGAATTGGTCGATTTCTTGCGGTCCCGGAATTATGTTTTCTGGACGCGGCCTTCCTTACCATAGTGAGATAGTTTCTTTGAAACATCTCACGTGGCCCCGTTAGATGCTCTTTTGGAGCTATCTAATGGGGTTTAATCAAAAAAAACCTTAACTTTTCAAAATATCGTTCTGGTGATTTGTGCGCCCTGGCACCACCTGTTCCCATTCCGAACACAGAAGTTAAACGGGGTAGCGGAGACGATAGTTGTGGGGCAACCTACCGCGAAAATATCTCATCGCCAGAACCATATCTTGAAATTAAACTACAAATAACTCGGCGACAAGCTTGCCTTATCGCCAGAACAATGTTTTGAAAGCAGATTTCAGTTGCCGTCACAATTTATTGTGCGTGCCAACTGAACCTGATTCTCTAATTTTTCAGAAGAAAAATTAGCAATAAGAATCCTCCGAGAAACCGGGGGATTTTTTGTGCCTGAATTCCCTTTATTTCCTTTAAATTCCTACACTCTTGCAACTTCTGACGCCTGACATTAATATTTAATCAATGAAAGACTTCTGGGTAATGGTTTTTAATCTTTTTGCTCAAATAACATTTCTTCTGTCTATCTTTTTCTGGTATGTAATTCCAGACCCCGTTACTAGGTGGATCATGATGGTTGCCAATCTAGTATTTACCTTGATCTTTATAACGTATTCGTTTAAATTATCTAAAAAGAAATGATACCTTTTTATTATTGGTTGGAGCCATTGTGGGTAGAACTGGTTGTTGTTAGTTTTATCTTAATTGCTGCTTACTTTACAACCCGTACAACCCGTAAACCCTAACCTTCCTAATCACTCCAAATTTCCCTAAGTTCCTTTATATTCCTTTAAATTCCCTTACTTTTCCTTACCTCAAGCAGTCCGGAGCCAGAGTGAAACCTGCCGTCATTGCCTCTTTTTCACTACAAAAAAATCCTTCACCGATATCCAAATCCAATACTATTTGATTATAATGACGACAGTTGGGCAAGTGGTAAAAATGTTCTCCGGTTCCTTTATCAATGTTACCTTTAATAACACAGTTTTTAGATGGAGGAGTTGGGTTAATCTTTTTACAAAGCGAAGAATTGATTCCGAGTTTGTTATCGCTGGCGTATTTATAAGCCGATTTTAACTCTTCTGATTTGGAGTTGGGGTCATAATTCGGCTTTGCCCAGCCTGCTTTTAGCATTTCTTCATTGACAAGTCTCTGACCCTGAGCGAAGTCGAAGGGGTCCGACCCTGTCAAACCCATAGTCCAGACAAGTCCCATCCTACGCCCGTAAGTATCTCTTTTCTCTTCTGTAATTTTAACGGCCTTACCTAAAACTAAACTTTTAAGTAGCTCGGCGCTTTCTGTTGCTCCGCAATTTCCGATTTCCGGCGCATTGATTCCCAAAAGTCGCACTCTTTGCCCGTCATCCAGTGTAAATGTGTCTCCGTCATGAACTTCAGTGGCTGTCATTTCCTGATTTTTGGACAGGAGAAAATACCCATTTAAACCAAGTGAGGCCAAAATAACGATTGCGAGGGTGATTTTTTTAATCATGGGATTATTATTAATTAATAATATACCCAAAATCCTTTAAGTTCCTCTAATTTCCAGGGATTTGATTTTTGGCCGTCTTGGGATTAAACTACGGGCAATTGTAACGCAGTTACAGTACCCTTTATTTGCAAAGGAGGCATAGATGTTGTACTGGTTAACAATATTTCTAGGTATTTGGATGGTCGTGAGTGTACCAATTTTGATAGTCGAAGTAATATGGCACAAAAGACACCCAGGACAACCAAATATCCAAGAAGATTAAACCATCGCTCCTGAGGAGAAAATAAAGAATTCTCAGGAGCGGTTGAAAGTTTTTCCTCCAAGCGCTATACTATCCGTACCAAACAAGAAAGGTGGACATGAACGGTGACTGCAAAAACAAAAACTTCAGAAACTAAAGCCCCAAAGGCTGAAATAACTATGGCAGAGCTTCTTGCTCATGCCAATAAACACGTTGCTCAGTTTACCAAAGGCCAAAGAGTAAATTCCAAAGTCCTTTCAATAACCCCTACAGCTGTACTTCTTGATATAGGCGGGAAATCCGAGGGCATAATCAAAGGCAAAGGTTATCTTGACGCCAAAGAGTTTATCGCGACTCTGAAAGCGGGGGATATGGTTCTTGCAACAATTTTGGTTCCCGAATCCCGCGACGGTACAATTATTTTGGCTCTCAAAGACGCAATGAAGGATATTGCCTGGGAGCATCTTGCTAAAGCCAAAAGTACCGGAGAGGAAGTTCCGGTTTTTGGCAAAGGAGTGAGTGCTCCGGGGTTTGTAGTGGACGCCCTCGGAGTTGAAGGCTTTATTCCCATGTCACAACTTGGCAAGGACGCCTCAGAGAATGCCCAAAGCTTGGTTGGAAAATACTTTAAAGCGCGGGTAATGGAAGTTGATAAAACGAACAACAAACTTGTTCTTTCTGAGAAGGAAGTCTCAGAAGCAGGGGATATAGCCTTAGGTAAAAAAGCTCTGGAGAACGTTAAAGAGGGTGAAGTTTATGACGGAGTTATCACAACCGTTGCCACATTTGGGGCGTTTGTTAAAATCGAAGTTCCCGTCAAAAAAGAAAAAGCCTACATAGAAGGACTTGTTCATGTTTCGGAAATTTCCTACCGCAAAGTTAATCTTCCTTCTGACGTTCTTAAAGTTGGGGACAAAGTAAAAGTCAGAGTTTTGGCGGGCAGGGATGGTAAATTGGCGCTTTCAATTAAACAGGCCCTTAAAGACCCTTGGAGTGAAGTTGAAGGTAGGTATAAATTGGAAAGTAAAGTTACTGGCAATGTGGTTCGAATTTCTGATTTTGGAGTTTTTGTGGAGCTTGAGCCGGGAGTTGAAGGCTTGATTCATATAACAAAGATTCCTCCTACTCATAAAATTGCAATCGGACAGGAGGTTAAATGCACGATAGAAGATATTAATGTCAAAGATAAAAGAATTGCTCTTGGCCTTGTTTTGACTTCAATGCCGGTGGGATACAAATAAAATAAATACCAATAATCCAATTCCAAATGCGTCATTGGATTATTGATAAGTAGTATAATCATTTTCGATGGCGCTTCATTCTAAATATATCTGCCAACCCTCCTTCGCTAAAGCTACGGAAGGGCAAGGCAATGCGGTAAAATACTAATATGGGATTCCATTCTAAGTACGTATGTCAACAATGTGGTTACGAGAGTACGGGTTGGCTGGGGAAATGCCCGGAGTGCGGGACTTGGAACAGTCTTGTGGAAACTGTTGTTTCGACAGGTAAAGGGCAAGAGCATTCCATCGGCTCCGCCGTAAAAGGTAAAAGGCGGACTTCGGGAACAAAACCAATCAACCTCTCGGATATAAAGTCGAGCGCGACAAAGCGCATTTCAACCAAAATTTCCGAGCTTGATAGAGTTTTGGGCGGAGGTTTGGTCTCCGGGCAGGTGGTTCTGGTTGCCGGCGAGCCCGGGATGGGGAAAAGCACCCTTCTTTTGCAGTTGTCCGATTCACTATCTACCAATCACCAATCATCGGCCACCGTTTTGTATGTCTGCGGGGAAGAATCGGCCAATCAAATAGCAATTAGAGCCAAGAGGTTAGGGGTAACCAGTAAAAACATTCAGCTTCTTGAAGATACCGACGTAAATTCTGTAGTTGATCAAATAGGCTCTAACCTCCAACCTCTAAGTGCTGTCATTGTTGACTCAATCCAAACAATGACAACATCGGATCTCTCCGGCATGGCGGGGAGTGTGGGGCAGGTTCGCGAGTGCGCATTCCGGCTTCTTAAAGCTGCAAAAGAGAAGAATATTCCGCTTTTTTTGGTTGGACATGTGACCAAAGAGGGAACCGTTGCCGGCCCGGCGGTGCTAGCTCATATAGTAGACACGGTTCTATGGTTTGAAGGGGATAAAACGTTAACTACGCGTGTCTTGAGGGCGGTTAAGAACAGATTTGGGCCAACTGATGAGGTGGGGGTGTTTGAGATGCAGGATAAGGGACTTATGCCTGTAGCTGATCTTGAAAAAGCATTCCTCGAGAAGGGAATTAAGAACGTGTCCGGAAGTGTGGTGACAAGCGTTATGCAGGGCACACGCCCCCTTCTTGTAGAAATTCAGGCACTGGTCGTGCCTACAAAGCTGGTAATCCCGAGGCGTGTTGCCCAGGGAATTGACTCCCGCAGGCTCGAACTCCTTTTGGCTGTTCTCACAAGGCGCTGTAGTCTTCCGATGTATGACTTTGATGTGTTTGTTAATGTTGCCGGGGGGCTAAAAGTGACAGAACCGGCGAGCGACCTGGCAATTTGTTTGGCAGTTGCGTCAAGCTATTTTGATAAACCAATAAATAATAAAACTATTGCCGTTGGCGAGGTTGGGCTATTGGGGGAGATCAGGGAAGTGGTGGCACAGGATAAAAGACTAAAAGAGGCAAGGAGAATGGGATTCGGAACACCGGTCTCCAGTCGTGAATATAAATTCGTTGGGCAAGTGGTAAAAACTCTCTTCAAGTAACTTTGAAATAAGCGAATAAGCAAATGAGTGAATAAGTAAATAATTAGCCACCATTTTCTATTCGCTTATTCCCAAATTCGCTTATTAAGTAATTGTCCCCGAGTTACGCCAGCAGGCGAAGTTGTGTTACACACAACTTATCCACATTTAATTTACTCAATTTTTTCGTGTCGAAAATACGGTCAATTCCATCACTTATACGACTATGGGCGGGTGTGAATGAGTACATTTAGATAGTTATGGGATTTGACAAAATGACACCTTCGGTGATAAGATAATTTTGTACATTGAATTTAAAGGGAATTTACCCGTCCCAACCTTACCGTTCGCCTTTAGGTACTATAAGAACACCGATAGCGGTGTCGTACACGGCTCACGGAGCGGTTTTGGGAGGGTTTCTTTCGAAAAAAAGAGCATCGCCATCGTTGGGTTCTCCTCTAAAATTAAAGGAACTCGCCACGAGTAGAGATGCTCTTTAAAACTTACCAGTCGCCAGAGGCGACTGGACACGGGATTTGTCTTGCTTGTCCCGTTACAACACTGGTTTGTAATGGGAAGGACAGGCCGTCACTTGCGGTGACGGTAAGACAAATCACATAGAGACTAGAACGCCGGACGCAGGTTGTCAAGTGCCTTTGAGGCATAAGAAAAAAACGCACTTTTATTCTTGACTGGGGGGACGGGTGGTTTGTCCCACAGGATCGCGAAACGCGACCAGCGGGATAAATTGGGCAGGTTTAGGGCGTTAAAATTGTGTATTTTGATTCTAGTTTAAAGGGACGGGTGGATTGTTGGGCAGGCGATCTACCCGCTCCTTTAGATTAGAAACGCAATTTTGTGCCCCGAACTACCCGCTCCTCGAGTTTAGAAGCGGTGCGTTTTTTTTGGCGCTATTATTAACATATGTCCGAAATTGTTATTTACCACGTTCATGACTCTAAGAACTATAAACCTTTGCCTATTCAAAAAAGGACCAAAGAGAGACCCGGTATTTCAAATATTCTTCTAAGGTTATCCAAAATATTGGCTTTTATCGGCTTCGGTTTTATCATTTTTGCCTACGGGCCATTAGCTTTAAATAGCCTTGGAAACTATAAACTTTCTGACTCTGAGGTGACAAATTTGGCGCGTGTGGCAGCAACGACAAAAACTACAAAAACTGCCACCAGCAAGATTGCATTGCGCTATGCCCCGCCTGTTGACCCCAGACTACCCAAAACCAACCACTTGGTCATTACCGCCATCGGAGTTGATACAGACATAGAGGAGGCAACAATCGACAATTACGAGGCAGCCCTTAAAAAAGGGGTTTGGAGAGTGTCCGATTTTGGCGCTCCGGGAGATCCCGGCATTCCGGTGATTCTGGCTGCTCACAGATTCGGATATCTGGCCTGGGACAATCTTTATCGCAGGCATAATTCCTTTTTCAATTTACCCAAGCTTATAACGGGGGATATGGTGGAAATTACCTATCAGCAAAGGAAATATGTTTATGAAGTATATGGTGATAGCGAGGGACCGGAAATTACCGATTATTCGGCAGACCTGATTCTTTACACTTGCGAAACCTTAACCGGAGAAATAAGAATATTCCGGTACGCAAGGCTAATTAAGATGTAGTTTTGTTGAAACCACTTATAATGTTGACAAATTCAATCCTGTAGTATATTATCCTTTGTATGCTTAAGAAATTCGTGTTTTTGGCCTTAGTTCTTGTGAGCCTGAGTGCGCCAAGTGTGGCTCTTGCCTCGCAGGTTCCGGATGAACAAATAATTTGTCCTCAGCCTTATGGTGGGGGAGTTGTCTGCGGGGTAAGAACCCGTGTGCACGCGCCTGTAAATACCGGTATTGCAGACAATTTGCCTCTTTTTGGCGCCTTAGCCCTTGGAGTTTCAGGAACGCTTCTCTATTTTTCAAAGAAAATTAATAAGTCAGAACTTTAATCACTTGCGGGTGGGAACCTGTTCTTCTTTTTAGAAGAACAGATTTCTACTCACAAACTTCGTAAGCTCTGGACATCTCTTAAAGCAAGAGCGTAAGCCCCGAGCAGATTCGAAGAAGTACATTATCACAGCACAATATTTGCTTGTTCCCGAGGGCTACGTCCTCGCGTCTCAAGCGCATATGTGCATGGACTGCAGAGCAAGTTGCTTTAGCAGTTGCTCTTTAAAATATCGAGGCAAAAATAAGTTCTTTGGCAGTCATTTTATCTGACGGTGGAATTCTGATTACTAGGTTTCTAGCAGTTAGACCTTCACCGCTAGGTGAATTCTCTGGCCAGAGAATATCTATGTTTTAGACCCTAAAGGAGGTCAAAATGTTTTCTACATGGGAACGGAAAGTGTTGTTTGGTTTGGCGATTCTCGGTTTGCTACTGTTCGGTTTTTTCGTGTGGCCTGGCCCTCAGGTTCGTAATGCAATGGCCGCGCCTGTGTCATCTGCGCCCGCCGCGGTTCAGACGCCCTGGGTGATCACTGTGGTTGTTCAACAACTCGTGATTGATCCCCTGTCAACGTCCGCACCCGCACCCACAGCCCAGCCGTCGTTCGTTGCACAAGTTCTTGCCGAATGGAATCCTTATGAATTTGAAGGAGGGATTCCTTATAACGGTACGACATGGTCGGTCGACGTCGCTCCGGATGAAATTGAGGTATTTACCTCTGGTCCGGCCTGCATCGCTGGTGTCTGCTTGCCTGGTGGCACCGAACGTGGGAGCATAATCATTTTGCTTCCTGGTTCGGAAGTCGTGCATTACGAAGTTACCGGAGTCATTCCTGGCTCGAACTGGCATGGTTCGTATAGGCCTTTGAGTGGGGATTCGGCTGGTGAGGCTACTTGGCGCGCACTCGCTAACGATCGTATTGCAGCCATGCAGGTCGCTCCGAATTGCACCCCAGGAAAGGGTTGCACAGTCATTGACGTCCTCGTCGTGGGTCCCGACAACAAAGTCGTCGCCCAGTGGGTCGTCAACAAGTAATTTGCCTCGATCCGGCTCTGCCAAATCTTTTACCCATTAGGGTTTTTTAAAAAGATTTGTGCAGGGCCGTTCGACTAAGAGAATAATTTAAACTATTATTAATTTAGTCGAACGAATGAAATGAAAAAGCTTCTTAAATTTATTTTCCCGGCAATTTTAATCTCAATTACTGTTTTTCTGTGTGTTAAAAACTATTCATCCGGAACTTACCTAGTCGGTTGGGATAGTCTTCACCCTGAATTTAACTTCCCTGAGGCTTTTGGGCGCATTTGGCAGGGTGTATGGAGAGCAGAGCAGGGTGTGGGGGCAATCGCTGCCCATTCGCACATGGCGGATTTACCAAGAATTGTTTTTCTGTGGCTAGAATCATTTTTTCTGCCTGTTTCGTTTCTTCGCTATTCGTATATTTTTCTCTGTTTGATTTTGGGTCCTCTTGGCATGTATTTCTTTCTTGAATATGTATTCGGGAGGCAAAAGGAAAGCAATTGGAATTACCTGGCGGCATTCCTGGGGGCGCTTTTTTATCTGTTAAATCTTGGTACTCTGCAAAACTTTTATGTTCCCTTTGAAATGTTTCCGGCCGCGTTTGCCGCCACTCCCTGGCTCTTTTATCTGGGTTTAAAATATCTTCGCGAGATGACAAGGGGGGCCCTTGTCAAGTTCGCAGTGGCTGTGGTTTTAGCCTCTCCGATGGCTTACGCCGCCACACTTTGGTACGCCACTTTTACCGGTCTTTTTATCTTTTTAGTAGGTTACGCTATATTTTCTTCGGCAAGGAAAATAAAAACCAAACGTGTTTTTCTCCTAGGGGTAGTGGCACTACTACTCAATCTTTATTGGATCTTACCCAATTTTTATTCAATGGTTATGCAGTCCGGGACGGTTTCGAATTCAGATATAAACAGACTTTTTAGTCCCGAGTCGTTTCTCCGTAACCGCGATTACGGAAATTTTAAGGATATTGCCTTACAGAAAAACTTTCTTTTCGGCTGGCGCAATTTTGATTTTCAAAGTAACCAATTTACCAATCTTCTTAGCGTCTGGATAAAATATTTGACCATTCCCGCGGTCCTTGCGATCGGTTACATCATGACCTGCCTTAGCCTTTTTGGTCTTTTATTGGGAGTCATCAAGCGCGAGAAAGTCAGCCTTGCTCTTGTCCTACCCCTTATTTTTACTTTATTTTTTCTTATTAATGCCAATCCGCCCACGGGTAACCTTTATGCCTATCTTTACAATAACTTTGGACTTTTTAGCGAGGGCTTTAGGATGCCATTTACCAAGTTTTCGGTTTTGTTTGAATTTATCGCCTCGTTTTATTTGGGATATTTTGCCTTTGTTTTTCTAACAAACCGCATAAAATTTTTGGCAGTTATTAAGCCGTTCTTCTTTGTGGGGGTAGTTACTGGTTTGATATATTTTATGCTCCCGGCATTCAACGGTTGGCTTATTGGGCTGAACGTAAGAATACAAATCCCCGGGGAGTATAAGCAGGTTTCAGACTGGTTTAATTCAAATTTGGAAGGAAGAATTGCCCTTTTTCCGATTAACTCAAAATATGGTTGGGAATATAGAAACTGGGGGTATGAGGGGTCCGGATTTTTAACCTACGGAATTAGTAGCCCGGTTTTATACCGCGATTTTGACCGTTGGAATAGTGGAAATGAAGACTTTTTCAATCAGGCCGCTTTTTCCTTGTATGCAAACGACAAAGACGGTTTTATCAATACTCTAAAAAAATACCAAGTCAGATACCTCCTGATGGATGAGTCAATAATAAACCCCGGCGGAACTCCGGAAATTCTTATGATTCCGGAACTTAAAAATATTCTTGCAGAAAGTGGGGTAAAAGAAGTTGTAAATTTTGGTTTTTTGACCATTTATGACGTAGGTGCAATATCTGAAACCGGCTACGGGAGAGAAGTGTCTAACCCTCAAAAGTTTATTCAAACCGATTACGATTCTTCTTATACACCAATGGATCCTGTTTATGCGGGGTATGGTGATTACGTAAATGCAGGGAGTGCTTTTCCGGCCAGAAAAAAAGTGAGTTTGCCTGTTGGCGATCCTGTAATAACTGAGGATCTTTCGATAAATCGAGGGTTTACAAGCACATATAACTGCGATCTTAGGAAAGAAGGAAACGTTTTCAAAAGCAACTCAAACTTAGGTATACTACTTCGAGCAGAAAATGGGGGAGCATCATGCGACTATCTACCTTATCCGGATTTGAAATACGCTCAGGCTTATGTTTTGAGAGTTGCGGGGCAAAACCGTGAAGGCCGCGGGTTAAAAGTTTATTTGTTTAATGAGAGTTCCCAAGTGCCGGAATTGGAGGAAATTCTTCCCTCCGGAAATTTTGATGAAAATTATTTCATTTATCCCAAAAACATCTCGGGATCCGGCTATATTTTGAATTTTGAAACAAGGTCCTTCGGTAGGTTGGCCTCGGAAAATTTGGTAACAAAGGTGGAATTTTACCCGGTGGATGACGACTATTTGCAGAATTTTCAGAATGGGTTATTAACAAGCAATGAAAACAATCTGAAAATTCTGAATGTTCAAAAGTACGGCACTTGGGCATACAAAGTTGATGTACAGGGTAGTGGATTGATACAGTTAGGGCAGGGATATGACTCTGGCTGGATGGCAATCCAAGCCAGAGATTTTCCATCTGACATTTTCCATCTTCCATTTTTGGAACACGTTAAGGTCAACTCTTGGGCCAATGGTTGGCTGGTTCCTGCCAATCAACCAATTAACCAATCAACCATTTATCTAATCTACTGGCCCCAGCTTCTTGAGTGGGGAGGAGGACTTTTGGGCTTGACATGGCTGGCTTTTGGTTTATACTATATTTGTATTCGAAAGTAACTCTTCCGTTTTTCCAGTTCGATGTTTGTTTAATTAACTACATGGTTTCCAAAAAGGTTTCTACTGATGATTCAGTCAAAAAGGACGTTGAGTCTCTTATCGGGGCTCCCGTTGCCGCTGGAGCACTTTCCCCGGCGCCTTCCGCTATGGAATCCCTCGACAAGCTCGGGACCATGGGCCCTCTTGTTGTTGACGACCGAATGATTCCCGACGCCGGATTGCCGACAGATTATGTTGAGGGAGTCTTGGATATTGCCAATGAGGGGAGTGGCCTTCTTCGTCCGCAGCGATTTGCCCCAAGCGACCATGATATTTACATTTCTTCAAGCCAAATAAGAAGGTTTAATTTGCGTGTCGGGGATATGGTCGGTGGGCAGGCCAGGAGGCCAAAGGAAAACGAAAGATATTGGGGACTACTTAAAGTTGAAAAAGTAAACGGTGAGCCGGTTGAAAAACTGGGGGAAAGGCCCAACTTTGACGATATGACCGTAATTTACCCTGAGGAACAAATAACTCTCTCAACCGACAAAGATACATTAACGACCAGAATGATAGACTTGGTTGCTCCAATTGGTTTTGGCCAAAGAGCCCTTATCGTTTCTCCCCCCAAGGCAGGTAAAACCTGGCTAGTTAAAGATATTATTGGTGGGATTGCCAAAAATTACAAAAAAGCTCACTTAATGGCCGTTCTAATCGGCGAGAGGCCGGAAGAAGTTACTGATATCACCCGAAAGATGGAAGAGGTTACCGATAGAATGGGTGAGGTTGCAGCCAGTAATTTTGACGAGGCACCGGCCGATCAGACAAGAGTGGGGGAGTTGGCACTGGAACGCGCCAGACGCTTGGTTGAAACAGGACGTGACGTGATTATAGTTCTTGATTCGATAACGAGAATGGCACGCGCATATAATTTAGCCCTTCCAACTAGTGGACGCACTTTAAGCGGCGGATTTGATCCAATGGCGCTTTTTCCGGCCAAGAAATTTTTTGGCGCCGCCAGAAAAATTGAAAACGGCGGGTCGCTTACTATCATTGGAACCTGTTTAGTGGATACCGGATCCAGAATGGACGATCTTATTTATGAAGAATTCAAGGGAACGGGAAACATGGAACTTCACCTGACACGTAAACTTGCAGATAGGAGAGTCTACCCCGCAATTGATGTTGCCAAGTCCGGCACCAGGCAAGACGAACTTCTTTTTGGAATGGAAAAACTCAAGAAAGTTAATACCCTGCGTCGCATGGTGGACTTAATGAATGACGACGAGCGCACGGAGACTCTTATCGGCAGGCTTGAGAAGAGTGAGAATAATGACGAGTTCCTCGAATCGCTGAAGACTGCCTAAAAGTTTGCTTCATTTTCTTTCATATGGTATTGTTCAAGAACAATAAATAAGCGAATGAAATTTTTTATTTAGGTTTATTTCCACATTCACTTATTTACACATTTTTTCTATGGAAGACTCACTTCAAATGTTTTTGGACCTGGGGAAAGACATTAAAACATTCTTTCTTGAGCTTGGAAACTTCGTACTAAAAAGTCTTCATATCAGTTTTTTACGGTTTGAAGAAAGAAAAGGAATTTTTGTCACCGCACTTTATCGCGAGAGGGGCAAAAAGTCGCGTCAACTGACACATTACGGTATGGCGGGGATTACCGCGCTTGGGGTTATTATGGCTCCTTTAATTTCTCAGGAGTTTCCGGGGAAGAGTGTAAACCCGTGGGAAATTTCGGCTGCCCCGACCGTTCTTTCGGCATCAACCGATGATCCCGGAATGGATACGCAGTCGAGTAATGTGAGGGACGTGATTATTGATTATCAGGTTCAGGAGGGAGATACGGTGGCATCAATTTCCAAAAAGTTTGGAATTTCCGCTGATACCATTCGTTGGCAAAATAGTCTTACAAAGGACAAAATTAAAATCGGCCAAACACTTCAGATATTGGCGGTAACGGGGATTGCCCATAAAGTTCAAAAAGGGGACACGGTTTATTCTATTGCTAAAAAGTATGACGCGGAACCTCAGGCTTTAGTTGATTTTAAGTTTAATACTTTTACGAACGACGAAACGTTTGAACTGGCCATAGGTCAAACGGTAGTTGTTCCTGACGGAGTTAGGCCTGTTGGGGAGGGAAATGCAATCCCGAGGGCAAGGCAAATTACGCCTGACGCCGGAACGGTTGTGGCCTCCGGGCAGTTTGCCTGGCCGACCCAGGGGACTATTACCCAAAGATTTTCCTGGTATCATCCCGGGCTGGACATCGCCAATAAAGGGTTGCCAATTGTAGTTGGTGCCGATTCCGGAAAAGTGGAATATGCAGGCTGGGAAGGAACCGGGTATGGGAATATGGTACTTATCAACCATGGGAACGGATTTAAGACACGCTATGCCCATTTGAGCCAGATTATGGTTATCTCGGGACAGAATGTGGCAAGAGGAGCGGTAATCGGGCGAATGGGCTCCACGGGCCACTCTACGGGCCCACATACTCACTTTGAGATATACCTTAACGGTACCCGCATTAACCCTCTGAGCTATTTGAAGTAACTGTTGACAAGGGCCCCCCTTGTCACTTGTCAAGATTTTTACTCGAGGGAAATGTTTCCTATTATTTCCTTTGAGTTCTCTGGAGAGTTTTCTACAAACTCTTGGTATGATTGGAGGTTGTTCAAGAAGGGTGAAAGTTTTGATCGGTCAAAATAGGAGAGGATTAATTTAGTTTTTAACCATGAAGCATGTTTTAATCCTAAATAATAGGTATAGCTTGAGTAAGGATAATTGACAAGGGGGGCCCTTGTCAATTCGATTGGGTTTAGATGAATATAGCGGGATATGTGGAGTAGATATGATTCGTTTTCGACAAGGACTGCGCGATAGGGTCCTTGGAACAAGTAACCAACTCTGTCATATCTTTTATTGAAATACATAGCATAAGTAGTTAAAAGCCTTTCAATAATTCTTGTTACCCCGTTTATTGTGTGCTGTTTTATCAAAAGATGAAAGTGATTTGGCATAAGACAGTAAGCGATTAAATCTATCTCCTTTTCCATGTTAGCAAGAGGCCTTGGCCTAATAACTTTAAAGTTTTGAAATTGCATCAAGGGATGGCCTTCCTTGAGATCAATCGGGGAGAGGTAATATTTTAAGAGATGCAGGAAAACGGCATAATCTTGGTCATCAATAAATATATTTCTCTTTTCAACACCGCGGTTATATACATGATAAATCCCTCCCTCAGTAAACTTTCTAATGGTGTTTTTTCTGGCCATAATCTAAGCTAGTGACAAGGGCCCCCCTTGTCAAGAAGAAGTTTGGTTATTATTTTATAGTGTGGACTCGCCGGGAGTCGAACCCGGGACTCTACAATGCGAATGTAGCGGTATACCACTTGCCTACGAGCCCTCATAGGGCGCGTCAAGATTCTCTTACGAGCCCTCTAGGGGAATTATATCAAATTATTGTGTAGCTGCCGGAGGAGTAGCTTCCTCGGGAAGAGTAAGCGGAGGCTTAATGTTTGATGGTTGAGCGGGTTGAGGCGCTTGCAAATTTTCACTGCTTCCCGCCGGCTTAACGACTGCCTTTTGTTTCTGAAGATTTTCAAGCTCGGCTTTGGCAGTAGCGTAATCCTGAGAGTCTTTGGCAACGAGGCCCAAAACGTTATTTATTTCGGCAATGGCGGCATCATAATTCTTCTTTTCCCTATAGGCAACGGCAAGATTATAGTGAGAATTGGCAAAATCCGGCTTTGTCAAAACTGCGAGTTTGAATGCATCAATTGCATTGTCGTAATTTCCCAAAGCGTAGTATGTTCCACCCAAGGCAATTCTTAGAATGGGATTAACGGGGTCAAGAGCCACCGCTTGAGTGAAAGTTTGGATTGCAAACTGATCTGCTCCTTGGGCAAAAGGCATAATCTGCCTGTAAATTTGGGCTAGGACTTCCCAGTTGCCGCTCCGACCAGGGTTAAGGGTAACGGTGGCTTTGCCCTCGGCAATCGCAGCTTGGACAAGCTGAGTAACCGTTGTTTTATCCGCATCCGTTATATCTTTTTTACTGGCGATCGAGTTTGCCAGAGCCAAATCAAGTTGGGCAAGAGAAGCATGGTACCTATCCACATTTTGGTTTTGGGAAACGGACTTCGTCATCAGATCAAAAGTTCCCTTGGCATCGTTTTTAACCATGGCTTCAAGAGACCGTTTGTATGTTGCCTCGGCGCTTAACACCTTTGAACCAAAGATAAGTACCGCAATTATTCCGGCCAAAAAAGGAACACCGACAATTATTGAAGGAATACTTGAAGCAACGCGCGACCCCGAGTCGGCAGCTGCGACATTCAAGTGCAGGGTTTTACCTTCGGACTTGGAGTAGAGGGCTAGAAGCGCAAAAAGAAATACTAAAAGAATGGGAGCAACCGGAAGTACGGCAAAAAGGATGAAAAGAAGGATCAGAGAAAATCTTTCAACATGATCGCCTAAGTTTTCCTTGTTAATTCCAACTCTAAACTTTTCAGAAAGAACTTTATAAACGGAAATCAGAAGAACAATCAAGGCAGAAAGTCCCAAAAATCCGGTTTCGGTAATAAGGGTAAAGTAGTAGTTGGAAGCTCCTGTAAACTTCACCTGCCAAAGATCGCTTTGATTGTAAGCAAGGGGTCTAAAAAGGTTGAATGCGGTCAGGTAATTTGCAGGTCCCATTCCAAGGATCGGGTTTGCTTTCAAAGAGTCAACGGAAATCTGCCAGGAAGTATTCATATTCATATACTTAAACGCTTGCGGTTTACCGGGAAGAATACCGCCGATTGATGCCGCAAGAGCGATAAGCATTATTATCAAAGAAACTCCAAAGAACAGTTTTTTAGCAATATCGCTTCCTTTAATAAGAAGTCCCAGAGTAAAAACCGACATAATTGATATCAGAATAATCGCCGAGATGTTGCTGCCTATGGGATTGAATGCGGCATCTTTCATAAAAGCGGGAAGACCCGGGATCTTGGCAAATATTCCTAAATTGGCCAAAAGCACACCCAGAGAAAGAAAAACTGCGGAAGTAAAAAGCGCTCCTGCCGCGCCCGCTTTGCCTTTTTGGTCGAGCTGGTTAATCAGGAAATAGAGAAAAACTCCACCAAGTAAAAACGTCGTTGTGCCGGGTAGTAAGAACGCCTCTGTTTTGTTTTGCGTGGCAAAAAAGGTTGAGCTCAAATAGGCAACTCCTAAAAGAAAAACACCCAAGTCAAACTTTCCGACAGAGAAACTTAACGTTCCCCGCACAACCATCCTGATTACCCAGATAAGGACTATCAAACAAATTCCGCCGACAATTAAAATCTCCTTTGCCACGACGGTTGGGGAAGTAAAGTACGGTAGAGCAAAGACGGGGAGAAGTGCCAAGACTATGTATAGACAGTATTTTTCTATGGATTCCAGTATTTTCATAGCTAATTTTTAGTTTGTACTATTTTAAAAAGCTTGTCAAGAGTCCTTTAGAACAAAGTATTCCTTTTTATATAAAAAGGAATACTTTGATATATTAATACGACTTATTGGTCTTATGGGACTTATATGACATATATTTACTGCGGGCAGAATAGAGTCTTTCAGTAAACCCTCCGTCTTTCATAAAACTCTTTTCCAGACTCCGTAAAAGTTGGTCTAGGAGGTAATTTTCTTGGTGAACAAGACAGATAAGCGTGTTTGCGGCAGTTTCTGTGTCTTCACTTTCAATATAAGTCTTATATGACGTATAGGACTTATTTGACTTATATGCAATCCTGCGAATTGCAACTGCCCGCGGATTGTCTTTCTCCCAAAGTTTTAGACCCCTTTGTCTTAAAAAATCTTCAAAATCTTCCAATAACTCTCCGTAGCTTCCTCTGGCATTTCCGACCAATTTCAATTCAAGTTTTTTAGAAGTTCCAGAATTTAGACTTCCTTCTACAAGACATTGTTTTCCGCTTCTTGCGGCGCCATCCATCTGTGATGATAGTTTTAAATCCCTGATCCATTTTCTGCAAAAGAAAGCCGTCCCGTCTGAGATTATGACTGCGGTTTTATAGCTCTCCAGGTTTTTATAACCACCATGGGGAGGAATCAAGTTTTCTGTATTAGTCTTATATGTCATATATGTCTTATGTTTATTGTGCTATCTGAACTATCCACCCCATTAGAAAGCTAAAGCTTCTAACGGGGCAAGCCAGTTAATTCTGTACTTGTACGATCCACCAGTTAAAGTTGACATCAATCGGCAGGGCCTGGTCAAAACCGATTACAAATTGCCCGGCCTGCTTACTTTTGACATAGAGTACGTAGTTATTGGTAATCGAGGTTGGGGTGACGTAAACCAAAGTGTAGTCGGTGACTTTGGGATTTTGGATGGTAATTTCTTTCACTCCCGCAGGAACTACGGCTTGTCCGATTGTTGAGTTTGTGGTAATTACGCCGTCGACAATAGTACCCGATTGTGTAGCATCCGGCCCGGCGATAACAAGTTGGGGAGTAGAGATACTTCCAAACTGAGCGGAACCGCTGGCGTTAACTGAAGCTACAAGCTGTCCTTGATTGTCCTCTAAGCTTAATAGTTTGGCGGAGTCAGTTGATTGATTGATTGGTTGATTAGAGATTAGGTTGTCTTTAAGGACCAGCCCGGAGGTGGTGGTGCGTCCGGCGACGTCAAGGTCGCCTCCAATGGCAACGTTGCCGGTGATCCGGACATTGCCCATGGTATCAATTGTCACAAGGCCCGCCATGAGTTCAATCGGGGCCAGTGCCAGGGACTGAAGCTGAAGAGGTCCGGAAAGGGAATTGATCTTTGTTACCGTCAGGTCCGCGTCAACTAGAAGGGAACTAATTGCAGCATGACTTGTGACATATAAGTCGGATGTGATCAATTGGACTAATTGGGCGGAGGTGCTGGCAGAAAGATCGGCAGAAGAAGTGGCCGCGAGAAGTATGGCTTGGTCGGCTGTTACTTGAGTTAGGAGAGATTGAATTTCGTCCAGGTTTGTGGAGTGAATGTTCTTGGCATACAGCTCTCCAGAAAAGGTGGCTTGCCTCGCCGAAAGGTCACCCTGAAGGCGGGCGTTGCCTTCGCTGTCAATTAAAGCCACTTCGTTCCCCTCCGAATTTTGAATTGCCAGTTTACCTTCATTACTTGCATTACTTTCATTACCTATCCGTATTGTTACATCCGTTCCGTCAGGAATAGGGGAGATGAGTTTTACTTTTAAGAGGTTAGAGGTTAGCAAGTTAGAGCTTAGAGTCTGAATTGTTGCAACACTAGCCTCTAGGCTCTGAGTAACTAAGCTCTGGGTTTCAATTGCCCCTGCCTTAATATTTGCCGCCACCAAACTTGCAAACGCGCCGACTTTGTCCACCGTAGTCTTGACGAAGGTGGATTCGGTTTTTTCTACAACGTAGTTTCCATTTTCGCTTTTGACTAAATTCAGGTCGCCGCTATCGGTCAGGTATACATCCGGATCGTGGTAGGAGACGTTGACAAAAATCATGACTTTACCAATATGCGAACCATCAGGAAGAGTAAAACAGGGTTTTACATTGTTGGTTTTGGTGGGGTCATCCGGCCAGACAACGGATTCAATTTTCGGAATAGTCGTACAGCTAAGACTGTTTGGATCAAACACCTGACTGCTTTTGCCAATAATTGTGCCTGCTTTAGTACTTTTTTGGCCGTACCTAGATATATCTGAAGAGGTGATGGCGTCTCCGGTATCTATTACTTCTCCGGGCTTAAGATAAACTTTGGTAATAGCAGTACCCAGATGAGCTACGGGAACAATAGGATAATTATCCAAATTGGCAGCTTCTTGATCTTCTCCCATAACTACATCTTTAAACTCTTCAGGAATTGAACCATATCCTTCGGGAGGATGGACCACTCCGTAGGCCAAAGGATCGTTATTAGAATTGGTAAAATCAATTTCTTTATTGGTACCAGGCTTAAGTTTAACCACATCTCCATATTCAAAATCAGTCTTATTTTTGTCAGCAGGAATATAATTATACGAATAATACGGCGAAAATGTCCCCGTACCCACATCGGCGTAGACTGTTCCCGCTGAATCAATATAGGCGGCTAGGTTAGCAGTTCCGGCGAGCATATTATAGAATTCGATATTAGCATCTTCTGATAAGTCAGTGGGGTCAACGATTGTTGATAGAATATAGCTATAATAATCACCATCTGCTCCTCCTACATCGTTTCCTTGGAATATTAAATAACCCACATTGTCATTGACTGCAGGGGAGGTGCTGTTTTGATATAGCAGAAGTTCTGCACCGACAGCGGCAGCCGCAGTGGTGGTGAATTTGCCGGCAATTGAAGTAGTGCTGGAATCAACATCCAGTTTATAAGCTGGCGCCGTCGTCCCGATGCCGACGTTGCCAAGCTTTGAAAGAGACATTGTAGTTACCGGGGTTGTAATGGTTCCTGTAATAAAATCTAACTCAAATGAACCTCCCACATCAGTGGTTCTTGCCTGTAGATAAACTGGAGTGCCAGCTCCGCCAGTAGAAGCATCTGTTTTATAAAATTCTAACTTGCCGATAATTTCACCAGCCGCTAAAGAGGCGTTAGTTGATGAAACTCTTATAGCTGCCAGCGTATTTGCTGATACATCTAATAATGCTCCCGGCGCCGTCGTCCCGATGCCGACGTATCCAGCGCTTCTATCAAATGTCATTATGGGAGTTGCTGACCAACCACCATAATATCGATCAATATTTAGATCATAAGTTGTAGCCGCTACTCTGAGACCCCATACATCCGTAGAACTTCCGTTATATCCAACCCCGAGAACCGTATCTCCAACTGTATCTGAAGGAGCACGATAAACAGACAATAGAGAACCAGGTGCCGTCGTCCCGATGCCGACGTTGCCGGTTGTTGTAATTCTCATCACATCATTTCCTGCAGCACCCGACTGAAATGCGATAGGTTTGCTAGTCCCTTGATCAGAAATAAGAACATTCGCACCATCATATCCAAAGCGAGCTCGATTATTAACGCTTAAATATCCAGAGTCGCCAATTGCACCTGTCCCAGGTGTAATTTTGATATTATCTACTCCACTTGCACCTGCGACCTCGAGCTTGAATGAGGGTCCCGTCGTCCCGATGCCAACGTTGCCGTTCAAATCGATTATCAATCTATCGTTTGTCCCAAGTGTTGTATTGTCTGATATTTTAAAGCTTGTACTGTCTGTTCCGATGGAGAATGTATTGCCGGTGGTGGTAAAGTACATCTGAGCGTCACCACCAGAACCGCTAATAGCAACAGTTGTGTCAGCACCAACGTCACGAACAAATGTGGCTAAAGAACCCCCGTTTCCTCCACCAGTTATTTTCAGTCCTGTGCCTGTAGCAGCGTTGTCATCAATATTTAGAATAGTGGTTGGTGCTGTCGTCCCGATGCCGACGTTGCCGGTGCTATCTATCCTCATAACCTCTGTGGCATTTGTGGCAACCCTAGTACCAAAAGTGAGGGCGCTTGTAACACCAGCGTTTATAGCAACACTTTTGATAAAACCCGTAATACCAACGCCGTTTGTACTCGCATCCACTGAGTAAAAATCTAACTCGCCAAAGCTCTCTCCTGCCAAAACATTCGTGCTAGAACTGGAGAGTCGCAGTGTCCCGCCGGGCGTTGTCGTACCGGTTATTTCAAGCAGTTTAGCAGGCCCCGTCGTCCCGATGCCGACGTTGCCGGCGTTGGCGTCTGTAGTTAATGCATATGAGGTTCCCGAAGTGACCGTACCTCCGGTAATTTTCAAGCCGGTTGAAGTAACTGTTCCTGTTGTCTGGGTGATATTGGGCATAGTGATATCAAGACCTGTCCAGGTATTGGTGCCGGCGCCGGTATTTTGGATTAAGGCTCCGCCGGTTATTACCAGTCCTTTGTAGGCGTAAGTGTTTGCCCCGGTATTGGTAACTGCCGGCAGAGCGATTGATTGGCCGGTAACGTTATAGCCGGTGGCGGTTAGATTGGTCGAAAGATCCAATTTAATTCCGGTTAAAGCTCCGGCCAGAGAAGCTGCGGCTCCGTAAGCGGTATCTAAAATTATGCCCGATGTGTTTTTTGAATTGAAATAAGCAAGGTCGGCTGATGTGACATTAGTTCCGGTTAAAGTTAAAGCCGTGACATTTGAGGCAGGGGTGGCGGATAGAGTGGTAAAGGCTCCGGCGAGGGGAGTGGATTGGCCGATAGTTCCGGTAAAGACGTTGGACGTGGAAGAAAGTGTCAGGGCGTTTGAGTAGGTTCCTGAAAGGCCGGCTGACTGCAAAACTCCCAGACCCGAAATAATCTGTGTGCCGTTGTATCTTAAAATATCGGTTAGTCCCGTTCCTGCAACAATACCGTAGTAACTATTGTTGGTATGAGCCGTGACATTTGGAATATCTATTGCCGTAATGACATTTGTTCCTGTTGCATTGTCTGTGCCTGTGATTGCAAGGGATAACACTGTTGAGACGTTGGCCCCCGAGGAACCGGAATTGGTGTGGTTTATGGTTGTGGAAGTGCCTGTCGTATTTGAATAATTTTGGGTAATAGTTCCGGTTCCGGAGGTGAATGTCAAGCCTTTATTGGCGGCGATTGCCACATCCCCGTTAAGGGAAATTGCTCCTGTACCGGTGCCGAAAGTGGTGGCTCCGGTTTGGGAGAAGGCTCCGTCCATGGTGACGGCTCCGATTCCGGTCATGTCTCCGGTTGTTCCTATATCCCAGTCGGAGGTATTGATTTCCACTGTCGTGCTATTGTTGCCCAAAGTGGTGATTCCGGTTGAAGTCAGAGTGGTAAAGGCTCCGGTTCCGGGAGTGGTTGCACCTACCGAGACAAAGTTGGCCACTCCTGCGGCAGTGATTGACCAGTTGTCATCGGTTATGGAAACGGTTGTATCTGTAGAGTCGCCGATGGTAATGGTGTCGGCATCGGCATTGTTGCCTATTAAAATAGTGTCACAAGCAGCACTATTGCAAATGGAAACCGAGGTGGCATTGGCATCACCCAACGCCAGCGCTCCGGCCGCATTAGTATCAAGTCCGTACGCGGGTTGAACCGTGATATTTCCGGTTGTGGCTACATCAAAATTGGCAAAATTAATTAGGGAGCCTGTGCCTGCTCCGTTAATAATGACGTCATCCAAAGCAGAACCAATATTGAGGGTATCTTTGGCGGTGTTGTTGGTACCGATGTTGATTGCATTTCCACCGGTGCCGGTACCGATATTGAAAGTCGTAACCGAGTTTGATGTTCCCAATCCAATGGTGGTTCCGGTAAAAGAGATGGTGCCGTCAGCAGTAATGGCTCCTATCCCAGTCATGTCTCCGGTAGTTGATATGTCCCAGTCGGAGGAGTTGATCTGCATGGTATCTCCGCCGTCGCCGAGGAGCACCGCTCCGCCCGGAGTCAGGGTAAAAGCTCCCGTGGTAACAAAAGCAGTCGAAGCCCCGTCAAAAGCAATAGAAGTATCGGCAATTGTTAAGTCTCCGTTGACGTCAAGAGTCGAACCGGAAGCCATATCCAGTTCTGTTCCCGTATCAAAAGTAATAGTTCCCGAGGTGTAGTTGTCGGATGTATCAGACCTTAAGAAAGAGGCTGCGTGCAAACCGTCTACGGTATCGGCATCACCGGCCGAAAGGGCTGAAACCGGTGTCCAGGAAGTATTGCCGGCTCCGTCGGTAATGAGAACATTACTGGGGTCACCGTCCGTAATTGGTAGTGTTAAGCTCCACGTTCCTGCTTCGGCTGCCACATCAACCGTTACCAGTCCGCTAGTTGCTCCGGCCAAAGACAAGGTGCCGGCGGTTGTCCCGGCAGTTCCCAGCTGGAGAAGGGTAGTAGGAGCTGCCGTCCCAATGCCGACATTGCCACCCAAGAGTGCAGCAACATAATTATTAGAAGCTCCTGTTTGAGCATTAACGGTTAGGCCGTAAGAATTGGTAGCTGTAGAAACTGCTCCTGCCTGTATTAAAAGCCCGTGGGTATTTGTAATGGTTGCGTTGGTACTTTTAACGGGAGCTCCGGCAATACCGACTGTCGCGGCATCGGTTAGGGTGCTTGCTCCGACGAATGAATACGTTGGTTGAGTGATTGCGATATCCCTTTGAGTAGCTAAAGCTCCGGTTGCCCATTGCCTGGCGCCGGTTGTAATGGTCATGGACGGACTTTCGGTTGACAGCGCTTGATTTGTAGAAGAACCGTTTATGAGCAATTTTGAAACCGGGCCGGTAGCTCCGTCTGAAAGCAAGATACCAAGGTTCATGCCGCCATCGGCTTTACGAGTGCCGAGGAAATCAACATGGCCATTGGTGTCGCTGATTGCAGTGGTTGCAGCCATGATCATCCTAACGGCGGTTCCTGGGGCTAAATCTGAATTTTGAATAACAAAAGGAACGGTTTCGGCCCCGGCGCTTGTTGAGACAACCTGCAGTTTGCCATCCGTTGGGTTTGTTAAGCCAATCCCGACGTTGCCTCCCTCAAATGCCCAGGCGTCGGATGTGGTGTAGGTGATACTTCCCGTGTCGGCATCAGAAGCGTACATGTTGAGGATGGCGCTACTGTTGGCTCCTTCACCGATACGGACGGTATTGGCACTTTCATCAACTGAAAAAGGAGAAACCAATGTTGTTCCTCCTACGGCCAAGTCGTTGGTGGCGCTTGTGGGGTAGAGCACTCCTCCCGCGAGAGACCACATTGATGATCCTCCGCCTGAAGTGATTGCGATGTCTAAGTCGTTTAATACGGCCTGGACATTGGTGGAATTAGAGCTATCAAACTCATCAAATACACCTGTAAGATATGCTCCGGAATCATTGGCTGCCGTAGCTTCACCCAGAGAAGTGGTGCCAAAAATTAAATCGGTGGAAGCGGTCAAGTTAAGATTGTCTCCCGATGCCAAACTAACGTCTCCGCCGATAGCATCAATGGTCAAATCTCCCCCTGAATCAACCGTAAAGCCTGTATATACAGTTCCGTCCGCGTAGGTTAATCTTAGTTGTTCGGTGGTTGCCAAAGAATCCAACTTGGCGTCAGGACCCGTCGTCCCGATGCCGACGTTTCCGGCACCAACAATTAAGCCGTAGTTGTTAGTAGCCCCGGAGGCGGAGAAGTAGCCGCCGATGTTGGTGGAGGTAGTCCCGGTGTTGGTCACGGCAGAATAGAGTCCATAGGCGGTATGGGAAGCATTGGCATTGGTGCCTGATCTGCTAATATCCAAAAGTTTAGAAACTCCACTAGCTCCACCGGCGGTGGAGGTGGAGGAGAGATCAAATAAAGTACCGGTGGTGAGAGAAGTAGAGGATAGAGCAAAGGCATCGGCGGCAGTAACTGAATCAAAAGTAAAGGCGGTGGTATAGCCGGCATGGGCCAGGGAGAGATTACCGGCAGGAACATCAATTTCACTCCAGGGGATTGTTCCGGCAAAGGTACCGGTGATGGTACCGTTGCAGGAAAAATTTCCGGTGGAATTGTAAATAGTACATCCGGTTGTGCCATATCCTCCGGCAATATTAACGTCTCCGGTTGCCGTACCGTTTAAATTCAAAGCATCAGAGCCTTTGGAATCAATGGAAAGAGCAACATTGGCATCTCCTCCCGTTGTCTCCAGAGTTACTATTCCGTTTGCTGCCGCGTTGGCAATGGTCAGTTCATTAACTGCATTAACTAAGGCAGTAAACCTCAAAAATTCATTATCATTAGTATCCAGAATGTCTGCACCGGTTAACTTTAAGTCTCCCGAAAGAGAGGTAACGGGAGAAGTAATCAAAACCGTTCCATCAGTATCATTACTAATTGTTTCCGCATTCCCGAATGTAATATCGTTGCCTGTAATTGTCAGATCTCCCGAAAGGGAAGTGACGGGAGAAGTGATGAGTACTGTCCCGTCTGTTGCATTACTTATCGTTTCCGCATTGCCAAATGTGATGTCATTGCCCGTAATTGTCAGATCTCCCGAAAGGGAAGTGACGGGAGAAGTAATCAAAACCGTTCCATCAGTATCATTACTAATTGTTTCCGCATTCCCGAATGTAATATCGTTGCCTGTAATTGTTAAGTCTCCGGAAAGACTGGTAATTGGAGATGTAATAAGTACTGTCCCATCAGTGACATTATTTATAGTTTCCCCGTTACTTAAGGAGATCTCATTTGTAAATGTTCCACTAAAGCCGATTCCTGTTGCAAGTGTTCCCCCCGCCGTGTCGGAGATACTAATGCCGGTTGTGATATTTCCTCCGGAGTTGGTAACAGTTAGTCCGTTAGTCATACCGGAGGCAGCAGCCGAGTCAATTTTTATGCCGTCGGTTACAACCGTTGTCCCTGCCAGTGTTGTGTCAAGTTGTTGAACCAAGATGAGGCTTTCGGTGGTGGTATCCGTAAACGATCCCGCTACGGCATTGTTTATTGTCAGTCCGTTCTGGGTGGTGGCGGATCCACCGTTATTGATAACATTCATCGTGAAGGCGTTAAGGGCTCCTGTCGGGGTCCAGCCAAAGGTGGTGGCATTAACTCCGTGAGCCAGGGTTAATGCCCCGTCGGGATCCGTCAAAGCATTCCATTTCATGGCTGTTGCCGTTATTCCTGCAGAGCAGGAAAAGGCACCTGTCGAGTTGGTAATGGTACAGCCGGTTGATCCCGACCCTCCTCCTATGAGGATGTCTCCCGTTCCTGTGTTGTTAAGGTTCAGGGCCCCTGTTCCCTTGGCATCTATGGAAAGAGCAACATTGGCATCTCCTCCCGTTGCCGCTAAAGTTACGCCGTTACCGGTTGCAGCATTGGCAATTGTTATTTCATTAACTGCGGAAGCGACAGGGGTAAATCTCAAAAATTCATTGTCATTGGTGTCTAAAATATCGGCACCGGTTAGTTTTAAGTCTCCCGAAAGAGAAGTTACCCCCGCTGTTAAAGCCAGAGTTCCGTCTGTATCATTATCAATCTTTTCTCCCAAAGCAAAGGTAATATCTCCACCCACACCCGTATTAAATGTAAGTCCGGTTGTTCCTTGAACTACCAGGTTTCCTGCCAGAGTTAACCCTCCGCCTGTATCAAAGTCGGTAGCACTATTACCTATATTGGTAATAATATTGGTATTGGCATCCAAGGTACCGGAAAGAGTATGCGCTCCGACCGTATCGGTAGCCGCATCAAAAGTAATGCCTCCATTAGCTGCCAAAGCACCTGAGGCAGAAAGGGTAGTGAAGGCACCTGTATTTGGTGTTCCTGATCCTATGGTTCCCGGAGCTGCCCAGGTGGCCCCAATCAAACTGGAAGCATTGATGGTTCCCGAGTCCGAGTAGTTTAGGGATGCTCCCGTTCCCACCACCATGGCCGCAGTGGTATTGGTTGATCCGGTAATTCCTGAAAATGGTACGGAAGTTGCCGCCACTCCTGATCCAGAAATGGTTCCCGTACATACCAAGTTTCCATTACTGTTGGTGACTGTACACCCCGTTGATCCTGACCCGCCGCCAATGAGAATGTCTCCCGTACCTGTGTTATTGAGGTTTAATGCATCAGCACCTTTAGCATCAATGGAAAGGGCTATGTCAGTGTCTCCTCCTGTTGCAGCCAGAGTTACCACTCCTGCCGTTGCCGCATTGGCAATAGTCAGTTCATTAACGGCGGAAGCTACCGAGGTAAATTTTAAAAATTCATTGTCATTGGTGTCCAGGATATCTGCACCGGTTAGTTTAAGATCTCCCGAAAGTGTTGTCGTTGCCGCGGTGATGGTGACCAAATCGGAAGCAAAGGCAATGGTCGGATCGGTAGCTCCGGCATCAAATGTCCAGGTAATACCTGAGCCTGATCCAAATGTAGTTGTACCTATCTCGGTTGTATCAAGATTAATGGTGTAGGTGTCTCCTGTCAGGGAAGTGTCAACTCCGTTTGTACCGCCGTTGACGGCTAGTGTATCACCTTGAATCAAAGTGGAACTTCCTGAATCGGACGAAGTAGAAACTAGTGTTCCGGTCAGTTGGGTTGTCGGGACCTGACCGGTTGAATTGACGACTACCGTTCCGTTAACCGTTAGAACATTATCCCAACCGGCTCCAACTTTTAAGGCTGTCGAGGTGATGGTTGCTCCCGGATCGGTTAGCGCGCCTATTTCAACGGCATTAACGGTATCCGTACCGGCAGCATTGGTTGGAGAAAAAGCGGCAACATCCATGACGGTGTAGGTTAGGGCATCAGTTGCTCCTCCGGCGAAAGCAGGGGAAATGTCAATTACCTGATCCGATGCATTAGATAAAGAGGAGTTAACAATTAAAGAACCGGTTCCGGAAGCTAAAGAAAGATTTTTATTCGCCGCAATCGTTGTGTCTCCGTTTAAAGAAACCGCCCCCGTTCCTGTTCCGAAAGTGCCAGTTCCTGTTTGGGAGAAGTCACCCGTTGCTCCCAGCGTAGTGAAAGTTCCTGTATTTGGAGTGCCTGATCCTATGGTTCCCGGAGCCGCCCAGGTTGCTCCGATCAGGGTGGAAGCATTAATCGTTCCCGTTCCCGTGTAGTCAAGGGAGGCTCCTGTTCCCACGACCATTGCAGCCTGAGTGTTAGTTGCAGAGGTTAAACCTGAAAAAGGCATTGAGGTTGCAACAATTCCACTTCCTGAAATAGTTCCGGTACAGGCTAAGTTACCGTTTGAATTAGTGATCGTACAGCCTGTTGCCCCCGATCCTCCCGCAATGTTTACGTCTCCTGTTGCCGTACCGTTTAAGTCCAAGGTGTCACTGCCTTTGGAATCAATGGAAAGGGCGACATTGGTATCTCCACCGGTTGCCGCCAAAGTAACAACACCGTCTGCAGCAGCATTGGCAACCGTCAGTTCATTAACGGCAGAAGCTACCGAAGTAAATCTCAAAAACTCATTGTCATTAGTGTCTAGGATATCGGCACCAGTCAGTTTAAGGTCTCCCGAAAGAGAGGTAACGGGAGAAGTGATGAGTACTGTCCCATCTGTTGCATTACTTATCGTTTCCGCATTGCCAAATATAATGTCGTTGCCTGTAATTGTCAGGTCTCCCGAAAGAGAGGTAACGGGAGAAGTAATCAGTACCGTTCCGTCCGTGGTATTACTTATCGTTTCCGCATTGCCAAATGTGATGTCGTTACCGGTTACGGTCAAGTCACCCGATAGACTTGTTGTCGGAGTAGTGATTAATACGGTTCCATCCGTGGCATTACTTATCGTTTCCGCATTGCCAAATATAATGTCATTACCCGTAATAGTTATGTCGCCACCAAGAGTTGCTAGTCCCGTTCCCAGGAATGAATAACTTGGATTAGTTGAAGTGTTACCGAATGATACATTCTCTGTGCCATCTGATGTAGTTATGGCGAGATAGGGATTAGCCCCTTCAAGTATCTGGAGGGCATTTGCCGTTGCATCTTTAACAGCGATATTTGTAGCCTGATTACTTACGTTTATAGTCGGAGTGCCGCTATTGACATTCGTGAAAGCAAACTTGGCAGAGGCTGTTGCATTTGATCCTATTAAAACATCAACGGTATTGTTCTTGGGGAAGAGGGCTCCGCTTGCCTGGTTCCAGTAAATAGTTGAGGCTATTACCGTGTTTGCGTCGGTCCAAGAAAGATTTCCGCTACCGTCAGTCTGAAGGAAATAGCTCGCATTTTGGGCAGCCGGCCAGGTGTATGCCAGGCCGTTGAAAGTTACCAATCCGTCGATTGTCAGGTTACCCGTAGAAGTAATTCCGCCATTTAAGGCTACCAGGGTGGTTGTTGTGGCTCCCCGGCTGGTGACTGCGGCCAAGGTATCGGCTTCGGTTGCGGTCAAGGTTAGAGTGCCTCCGAGAGAAACCGATCCGCCCCCGGTCAATATTCCGGCGGAATTAACCGTCAGGGAAGAATTAGCTAGTTCAGTGTTGGCAACACAACCGGCGCAAGTGACATCTGAGGCATTGATTGTACCTGTGCCCGAGAAATCCAAAGAGGCGCCGGTGCCAACCACCATGGCAGCCGTGATGTTCGTTCCGCTTGTCAGGTCTGTAAAAGAACCTGAAAAACTATTGGATCCGGTCGCAAGCTGAATCCATGAGGCGCCATCCGAGTAGTAAATATTGTCATCCCCGGTATTGAAAACTATCGATCCTGGCCCAATACTCATGGGATTTGCCGAATATTCTCCAAGTTTGACTTGTCCTTTAAAGATGGCGTTTCCGGATTCAACCGTTAGTGCTGCTCCCTGGAGATTGCCTCCGGTGCGCTTTAATACCAAAGCAGATCTACTGCTGTCGTTTTGCCCTTCCTCATCAAGGGTTATAGTAAGAACGTTATCAAGGGCAGAACCTGTTCTGGTGATTGATGCGGAGTCTGAAGCCCCTTGAGATATTGCAAAATCTCCGGAATCCTGTGAATAGCCGTAAATACTGGTAAGTTTGCCCGCGGAAGTTAAACGGTCTAGTCCGCCTGTTACAATACTGCCGTCTGTAATTAGGTTACCTGAAGCATGGGCGTTGCCAAGGGCATCTACCAAAAAGCGGGTGGTCAAATTTGAGGAACCGTTTTCAAGTTTTAATAAATTATAACCCGTTGAGTCGTTTGGAACTATTCCGTAGTAGAGTGATCCTGTTGTCAGGTTGGGAGCCTTAGCATTAAGAAGGTTTCCATCACTGCCTTCAAAGATAAAATTAGTGACCCCAATGCCATCAGGATTAATGTCAATGTTACCTCCGGATCCATCTGATGTTTTTATGGTTACAGCCTGGCCGGTAAGAAGCAGGTTTCCCTCTCTGGATTTGATTGTGGGCGATAAGCCGGCAAGTATCAGCTCCCCGTCAGAGTTAATGACCGGAATTGTTTCCGGTCCGGCGCCGGTTTCCGGATCTGCTGCGGGAAACCCGTTCAGGTTAGATAAAATATTGGCCGTAGAAACGGGAATCCTGGCCGTTCCTGAGGGGGAGGCCATCTCGGGTTCAAGAAATAACTTCTCATTCTGGAAGAAAAGATCAGTCGGAACTCCCGGGATCAATATCGTAGCAGATCCATCTGTATCAGTTGTTACCGTCTGCGGGCTGGAAGTAAAAAGTGCTTCAGTGCTTTCGGAGGAGTTATAAAGTTTGAAAGTCATTGTTTGTGAGCCCACCTCGGGAATACCGTTTTGATCAGTTAATGTTAATTTTGCATAAAGATTCCAGGCTGCAATTACCGCTCTGTTTGCGGGAATCGGACTTGCACTTGGCTTTGGCACGGCCGGATTTTGGTTGACACTTGGATTTTGAATTGGAAGCTCTTGGGCAAGATCGCTTTTGGATGGAATTGGAGACCTAAGCTTGCTTACAAGCAGGAAGATTAAGACTACCAAAGTACTACTCAAACCAACAATCAGCCAGGTTTTAAATTTGGTTTTGTTTTTTTTGATTCTAATGGAAGAAACTGATGAGGGATTGTCAGTCTGAATCGGATTCTGGTCAATTTTTCCGCTTGCCTTGGCCCAATCGAAAAATCTTTTTAAGGAAATTGACTTTCTCCGAGCCGTGGCTGAAGATGAATTTTTCAATACCTCCGCCTGGTAAGTTTTGACTATTTCGGGTGATATTTTGGGTAGGATGGGCATGGGTTGGTTAATTGGTTGATTTGTTTATTGGTTGGTTAGACTCAAGCCAGGTTAGAAACTGACGCACATCGCTTTCATAGTTTTTGACGGTATTTGGTGAAATTTTTTGAGCCTTGAGATGGGCACAAAACTCTCTAAGCATGGGGTTAAGTTGCGACTTAACCCCCCCGGTAAAAGAAATGTTTTCGATCTCCGCCATAAAATCAGAATCAATAACTTGCGACATCACCAGGAATCTGGACAAATGTCTTAAGGTTGAGAGTCTGCGGTTGATGGTTTTACCCGGAAATTCGTTAACTTTCATAAAGCTTACATATTCCCGGGCCAGGTCAGGATTAAGAAAAGGCACAGCTTCCGTAAGACTTTCAACAAATGACCCGAAAGAGCGAATTTTTAAAAGAGTCCAGCTGACAAAATGATTTAAATCACTTTTGTAATTTTTATGAGACTTGGGGGATAGGCCTAATGCTGTTAAATATTTGATGAAACTATCCTTTACCGAATCTAATTTATTATCTATCATAATTTTAGGTTTAAATTATACAAATTATACTAACTATCCTATTATTAAAAGCTTCCTGCGAGCTGTCAATAGCCTCTTTGTGGATTTGGTAATATACGTTCTGGAAAACTATTTCACGGTGTTTATAGTATAATAACCGCATACATATTACGCACAGTGAAAAACATTTCACCTTCGATGGGGGCAATATAGTGCGTTTTTTTAGTCGTTTTACACACAATCGACAAGGCTGGATATTATCTTGCGGAAAAATGCGGAAATAAATTTGATGATATTACAATGCGGAAAACTCTGCTTATTGATATATATCAATGTATATCAACCATAGCCAGATAATTGATAGATGATTTCTTCTGGTAATTAGCAAATAACATTTTGGAGTGCCAGGAAAATTTCCGAAGATTTTGTTCCGTGTTTTTGGCAATTAAATTTTATTACACAAGTTACTTGCAATTTTAGTATGAGGATCTACAATTTGGCTATGACGAAAGTCAATGTAAATATGGCAGTTAAATACGACCATACTACAGTCGAAAAGAAATGGCAAGATAGGTGGGAAGCAGAAAAACTTTATGTTGCGGATATTGCCACGGCCGATAATCCTTTTTTTAACTTATGGATGTTCCCTTATCCCTCCGCAGAAGGACTTCATGCGGGCCATGCATTCGCTTCGACCGGAAGTGATATCTATGGCAGATTTATGAGGATGAATAAAAAAGATGTTTTTCAGCCAATTGGCTATGACTCCTTTGGGATACATAGTGAAAACTATGCTATTAAAATAAACGAAAAACCCGGGGAAGTTGTAAACAGAACTACAAAAAATTACGAAAAGCAAATGCGGTCACTTGGCCATGGCTATGATTGGACGCGGACCGTGACAACTTCTGAGGTGGATTATTATAGATGGACACAGTGGCTCTTTATCAAAATGTTTGAAGCCGGACTTGCCTATAGAAAGAAAGCCACCGTGAACTTTTGTCCTTCATGTAAAACCGTTTTGGCTGATGAGCAGGTGATAGACGGAAAATGCGAGCGCTGCAGCACGGTTGTGGGAAAGAAGGATCTTGACCAGTGGTTTTTTAAGATTACGGATTATGCCGAAAGGCTCCTTACCGGCTTAGACAAAATAGACTGGAGTGAGAGGGTCATCACGGCTCAGAGAAACTGGATAGGGAAGAGCGAGGGCATGATTATTAACTTTAAGACTGAAGAGGGCCGCGATCTTCCCGTTTTTACTACACGCCCCGACACGCTTAACGCTGTCACATTTATGGTTGTTGCTGATGAGAAGTTGTATAACGAGGAAAATCCCGAAAAAATTGGTGAGTTTACGGGTCAGTACGCCCTAAATCCCCTAAACTCCCAAAAACTTCCAATCTGGAAGACAAATTATGTGGCGCCGGAGTATGGTACAGGAAACATAATGGGAGTTCCGGTGCACGATGAGCGTGATAGAGAATTTGCCGAAAAGTATCATTTAGATATAGTGGAAAAAGACCCTGACGAGACTCTCTGGCAAAAGATTGAAAAAGAGGGATGGGGCAAAAAACACACCAATTATCATCTGAGAGACTGGCTCGTTAGCCGTCAAAGGTATTGGGGGGCGCCGATTCCCATGATTGATTGCCCGAAATGCCGTTGGGTAGCGGTTGCCGAAAAAGATCTGCCGGTACTGCTTCCAAATATATCAGACTATAAACCCGAAGGCACGGGACGTGGTCCTTTGGCAAACCATAAAGAATTCTACACCGTGAGGTGCCCGCGATGCGGGTCCGAAGCCCGCCGAGAAACAGATGTTATGGACACCTTTGTAGATTCTTCGTGGTATTTCCTGGCATATCCGAATGTTGGCACAAAAGAATGGAAAAATGTCCCTTCGGCAAGCTCAGGACAGGCTTTCTTTGATGAAAAAATTATGAAAGCCTGGCTACCTGTTAATCTCTATTTTGGCGGGGCGGAACACTCGGTACTTCATCTTATGTATGCACGGTTTGTGACGATGGTGTTATATGACCTTAAGTTTCTTGATTTCGATGAACCGTTTCCGCGATTTTATGCCCACGGACTTATGATTAAAGACGGAGCAAAGATGAGTAAAAGCAGGGGAAACGTGATCAACCCGGATGAATACATAAAAAAGTTCGGCGCTGATGCGCTTCGAATATACCTGGCGTTTATGGGGCCAATGGATGCCTCACCGGACTTTAGAGACTCCGGTATAGAAGGGGCAAGTAGGTTTTTAGGCAGGGTTTGGAGGCTATTTCACCAATCACCAATCACTAAACACCAATCACCGGATGAAGCAGTCGTTTCAAAGTTGCACTCCGTTATAAAAGGGGTTACAGAGGATATAGAACAGTTTAAATATAATACCGCCCTTGCCAAGATTATGGAATTGGTTAATTTTTTGACTAATAACCAATCACTAATAACTAATAACGAGCTTGGCGTTCTCGCCAAGCTTCTGGCCCCGTTTGCGCCCCACATGATGGAGGAAATATGGGTGGAAGCACTTGGCATGCCTTTTAGCATTCACAAGGCTCCTTGGCCCGTATATGAGGCCAAATACACGGTGGAGAACGAAGCTACGATAATTATCCAGATTGATGGGAAGCTTCGTTCTCAATTAACAATTACCAATTTACAATTTACAAAGGAGGAGGTTGTCGAAATCGCGAAAAAAGACACTAAAATTACTAAGTATCTTGATGGATGTAAAATTAAGAATATAATTTTTGTTAGTGGAAAACTTCTTAACTTCGTCACGGAATAGAACCTTATTACTTCTGGGGGTTATTGGCTTAATTTTAATTGCCGGCGGGATTTTTTATGCAGGGTTAAATACCGGCGGGACAAAAGTTGAGGTTTTAAACGTCGGGACAGCAGAGGATAATTTGAAAAATATAACAGCAGAAATTTCGGGAGAGGTGCAAAACCCGGGGGTTTACAAACTAACAAGCGGATCAAGAATTGACGACTTGTTGACTGCCGCCGGGGGGTTTTCCGGTAAAGCCGATAGAGTTTGGAGCGGTAAATATTTAAACCGCGCCGCCGTAATTACGGATGGACAAAAAGTATATGTTCCTTTATCAAACCAGCAATCGAACGATTTAAGTGCCAACAAAAGTGACGGTGTCAAAACAGATCAATCGGTTTTGGGCGTGACAGGGTCGCACCCTGTCAATATCAATACGGCAAGTCTTACAGACCTCGATTCACTGCCCGGAATTGGCCCGGTTTACGGCCAAAGTATCATTGAACACAGGCCGTACTCAACTGTTGAGGAATTGTTGTCAAAAGGCGCTTTGAAGAAGGTCGTATATGAAAAAATCAAAGACATGGTTTCTATTTATTAGTTTAGTTTTATTAATTATCTTTCGTTATTTTACAACCCGTCCTGTTTACAAAAACGGGGACACCGTCCGAATAACTGCCGATGTTTTATCGGACCCTATCAGATATTCAACTTCTCAGGGAATTAAATTAGCAGGGTTAAAAATTTATTTACCCCCATACCAATGTAATGGTGTGGGGGCGTGCCGAGGTGTTAGTTATGGTGATCGGATTGTTGTGGAAGGTGTTGTTAATAATGGAAAACTTGATAACCCAAAACTTATAAAAATATCGGACGGAAAAACTTTTTTATCTGGATTTAGAAACAAGATTATTGATTTTTACCAGCAAGTTTTGCCGGAACCAATGAGCGGTTTGCTTGCAGGTATTGTTATTGGTGCAAAGGGCGCGCTTTCGTCTGATTTCTACAATCAAACAAAAGCTCTCGGAGTAGCTCATATAGTTGTAGCCTCGGGAACGAACATTACCTTTGTCGTCTCATTTCTTATGGGAGTTTTAACGCTGATTCTATCAAGAAGAAAAGCGATACTCTTTGTTATATTAGGTATTATTTTATATCTTTTTTTGTCGGGGTTTGATGCGCCCCTGATACGCGCCGCCATTATGGCTTCGTTTATATTTTTAGGTCAGGAAACCGGGAGACTGGTATCAACTTGGAGGGTTTTCTTTTTAACCGCCGGTTTAATGCTTATATATAACCCCGATTGGGCAATCGACATTGGTTTTATTCTTTCATTTGTTTCAACCGGAAGTTTAATGCTTTTTGAGAAAAGAATCCGCATGTTTTTGAGGAAGGTACCTGAAATTTTAAAAGAAGGACTTTCCACTTCTCTTGCTGCACAGATTGGAGTAACTCCGATACTCTTTGTTACATTTGGACAGTTTAATATACTGTCTCCTTTGGTCAATACCCTGATTCTTTGGACTGTTCCGGGAATAATGATCCTCGGAGCTGTTGGGGGAGTGCTAGGCCTGATTGTGCCGGGCGTCGGCAAATTGATTATTTATTTATGTTACCCGCTGCTTTGGTGGTTTATTAAGGTTGTGGCAATTTTCAATTTTTAATTATGAAGATTTGGAATTATATAATTTCACTTTTAATACTAATCCTAGCCGGAGTTACCATTGCCATATTTCAATTGCCGGATAATAATCTTCATATTATTGCTTGCGATGTAGGGCAGGGGGATGCTATTTTGGCTATTTACAAAAATACCCAGATATTAACTGACGGGGGACCGGATAATAAAGTCGTTAGCTGCCTGGGAAAGTATTTGCCGTTTTGGGATAGAAATATCGAGCTGGTTATTTCCACCCATCCACAGAAAGATCATTTCTCTGGTTTGATCGAAGTTGTTAAACGTTATAAAGTCGATAATATTTTGTATAGCAAGCTCGAAGTTAGCAGTCCGGGATATAAAGTGCTAGAAAAAGAGGTGGGGAGTGGGGGTACTAATGTCATTAGGCCTTATACAGGTCAAGTTCTTAGGATAGGATTGATACAATTAGATATACTGAACTCGTCTGATGAGCAATTACCAATTACCAATTTTCAATTTTCAAATATCGTTAACGACATGGGGATCGTAACGCTTCTTAAATACGGCCAATTTAAGGCTTTATTTACAGCTGATGTTGAAAATGCGATTAGCGATAAGTTGTCAGTGATCAGAGAAATTGAAGGGGTTCAGTATATCAAAGTAAATCATCATGGAAGCAAGAATGGATTATCAGAGAATCTTCTCAAAGCTTTCATGCCTACCTTGGCAGTTATTAGTAATGGTAGGAATAATGTTTATGGTCATCCCCATAAAGAAATTTTGGGCATGCTCGAAAAATATAAAGTTAAAGTTTTACGGACAGATCAAATGGGGAATGTAGAAGTTGTCACCGACGGGGAGAAATATTGGCTTAAAAATTAGGACCTGTACCATTTTTCTTTAAAAGATACTAAAATGAAGAAATGTTTAAAGATCAAATAATCATTGCTCTAAAAAAATCAGCCGGGGTGGAAGAAGTAAATTTGGAATTTTCGGAAAATCCGGAATTTGGCGACTATTCTTCAAACATTGCCTTGATTCGTGCCAAGAAAGAGAATAAAAGCCCCCAGCAGTTAGCAGAAGAAATTGTTGAAAAAATTAATAAGGATGCCGGCTTGTCCGCCATAGCTTTAGCGAAGGTGGAACACGGCTTTATCAACTTTTGGTTGACAAGGGGGGCCCTTGTCAACGAGCTTGAGAAGATACAGAAAAAGGCAGATCGATATGGTCAATCAGACTTGGGGAAAGGCAAAACTGTAGTTATTGACTACTCCTCGCCGAACATTGCCAAACCTTTTGGAATAGGACATCTTCGCTCGACCATAATCGGCCAGGCTTTATATAACTTTTACAGTTTATTGGGTTACGAGGTGGTTGGAGATAACCATTTAGGGGATTGGGGAACACAGTTCGGCAAACTTCTTTATATGATCAAATTGAAAAATCTGGCAGATTTTGACATAGATAAACTTGAGGAACTTTATGTGGAATTTCACAAACTTGTCGAAACTGATAATAGTCTTGAGGAGAAGGCGCGCGAATGGTTCAAGAAATTGGAAGAGGGGGATGCCATTGCCAAATCAATCTGGCAAAAGTGTGTTGACGTTTCAATTGGTGAGTTTGACAGAATTTATGACATCCTTGATGTAAAAATCGATTTTGCCTTTGGCGAAAGCTACTATGAAAGCGAAATGAAGCAAATGATGGAGGATCCGAAGGTAAAGAAACATCTGATAAAGGGAGAGGAATGTGCGCTCGTTATTGATTTATCCAAATACAAAATTAATACGCCTCTCATGTTTCTTAAAGCCGATGGAGCTACAACCTATGCCACCCGCGACCTGGCAACAATTATTTTCAGAGTCCGAAAATGGAACCCGGACACTATTATTTATGAAGTGGGGACGGAGCAGAGTTTGCACTTCCAGCAAGTCTTTGCCGCAGCAAAGCTTTTGGGGCTCGTAAAAGATTCAGTCGAGCTTGTGCATACTGCTCATGGGCTTTACCTTGCGCCTGACGGCAAGAAATTTTCAACCAGAAAGGGAAAGACCGTTAAATTGGAAGAAGTTTTGGATGAAGCAGTTAAACGAGCCAAAAAACTCGGAAACGATAGCGAAAAAGTGGCCAAGGAAGTCGGGATTGGTGCCATTAAATATTACGACCTGATGCACGCCGTAAAAAGTAACGTTGTTTTTGATTGGGAAAAAATGATGAATTTGGAAGGAAATTCCGGCCCATATTTACAATATACCGTGGCTCGGACGAATTCTGTCCTTGCAAAATCGCCCTTTAAAGGAGAGTCCTTTAAAGGTGAATATAGTAATTTAAATGGTGAAGAACTCTCGGTTCTTAGGAGTTTAATCCGATTTTCTGAGGTAATTGTCAATGCAGCCAAAACCTACTCTCCAAATCTTCTTTGCAACTATTTATATGATTTGGCGAAAAAATATAACGGTTTCTACAACAAGCATAGGATTTTAGGAATAGAGGATAAGAATGATGAGTCTTTCAGGGTTGTGTTGACTGAGGCGACCGGACAAATTCTTAAAAACGGTTTGAAACTTCTGGGAATACAAACACCAGAACGCATGTGAGGGTGCGAAGCCCCGCTTAGTTTTGGCACGAGTCGTATACGAATAGTATCTAAAGAGAATGTGAGGCTTTCATTAACCACCAATTTTTTGATGTCCAATGTAAAGCCCCCGTGAGATGTTGTTTCCTTGTTAGGAAAACTATCTCATGGGGGAGATGCTTTGATGTTTTTCTGACTACTGGTTCGGGAATTTCCCTCTTGCCCAACCGTGTTTGATGCCGTGGATTACTTTGGAGACAAAAAACACTACACTTTCTACCAGTTCTCCGGCTCCATTTACGATCCCGTCGGTAAGCCCGTCAACAGAACCTGTTGCATAAGCAACCTTTCCTGATATTAAATGGGCAATCCGCCGATGGGTGTCAGCCCTGCTATTGGATAGTTCCGTCGGTGTGACTTCAGGGGAGAATCTTTCAACCGGTCTTAATTCCGCCGCGATGGCCTTTTGGGCCAGAAATCGCTGCCGTGCAGCTTCTGCACGATTATCTGAGGCAATACTGAGATCTGATTCCATTTTAAACTCCTTTTGGTTTAATGGTTGAATGGTGCTTTTTACATCAAAGCATGTTAAGGTGCCCTTCGACTTCGCTCAGGGTAAACTCAATATGTTTACTTAAGCTATCGAAGATTCTCAAACTTTGGGGAATAATATCCTATAATGGAGATAAAGTCAAATTTTTGGGATGATATTTTCTTTGATATTTTTTTCCAGTTTGGCGATCAGCTTGTCCTCGGGGTTTTCCAACTGTTCTTTAAGCTTCCTTTCGATATAACCTGCGTCAATTACCTCGGTCATTTCGTCAAGTTCGGGATCAGATTTTGTTTTTTTCTGTTCGGCTAAAATTTCTTTTAAAAGACTCAATATTTTTGTGATTTCTTTTTCCGAAATAAGCTCTACCTGAAGCCCAAACTCCTGCCTCAATACGTCTCTTTGATTTTCCCTGTTTTGGCTTATCAGAACTATGACGGCAAGGATTATTGCCTCAATTGAAACAAATGAGTTCATAAAAGAGTAGGGGTATGGATCGATTTGGGGGAATCCCGGAATTTTGCCTGTATTTCCCAGAACCCAAACGGAGTAAATGACAGCGTTAATGAGTAGAAAACCAAAGGTACCGAAATATGAAGTTAAGAAGTCGGCAATTTTAGTAACAAATGACCTCTTTTTAAGGGCTTCTCCCTCAAAACTTTTTATTAAATGCCGGCTTTTGTGATGATTGTTTATGGACATTGATTAATTGTATATAATGCTTGAATGAATTACAAATTAAGAAGATTTAAAAACGGTCTTAGGGTTTTGATTGTTCCAATGCCTTCACTGGAATCTGCTACGGTTACCGTTTGGGTCAAGACCGGTTCCCGTTTTGAAGAAAAGAAAATAAACGGAATTTCGCACTTTTTGGAACACATGGTTTTTAAAGGTAGTAAGAAGCGTCCTACGGCCAAGGCAATCTCCGAAGTGGTAGATTCTATCGGGGGAGAATTTAATGCCGGAACATCCAAAGATTGGACAAATTTTTATATAAAAGCCCGCGTGGGAAATCTTGAGACTGCGTTTGATGTCTTAAGCGATATGGTGGTCAACCCACTTCTTGAGTCTCAGGAAATCGAAAGAGAAAAGGGGACAATAGTTCAGGAAATTGCAATGTATGAAGATACTCCGATGATGAAGATAGGAGATGTTTTTGAGGAACTTGTTTTTTCCGGGAACCCGCTTTCCTGGGATATTTCGGGAGATGAAAAAAGCGTCAGATCAATAGTCAGAAATGATTTCGTAAGATATAGAAATATACATTATCATACAGATAATATGTTGGTTACTGTAGCCGGTGGGGTAACCGAAAAAGAGGCTATACAGTTGGCAGAAAAATACTTTAATTCCCTGGCACCCTTTAAAGGACTCTCCTTTAAAGGTCTGGAATTTCAGGATAAACAGACCAAGCCTCAGCTCAAAATTAAAACTAAGAAAGCAGAGCAGGCACATTTAATTTTGGGATATACGACTAAAGGAAGAAACTATGACAATAGGTTTTCCCAGAGCGTTCTTTCCGCAATTTTCGGTCCCGGAATGAGCTCCAGATTATTTATTGAGGTTCGCGAAAGAAGAGGACTGGCTTATTCCGTTCGACCCAGTTTTGAGAGGTATGATGAGGTTGGTTATTTTGGGACTTACGCCGGAGTTGATTTAAAAAAAGTGGACGAAGCTATCAAAGTGATATTGGATCAATTTTACGGATTTGTTGCCGGCAAATACCCGGTTAAGAATGCCGAGATCAAAAAGGCTAAGGAGTTTATAAAAGGACACGTGGCTCTTTCTTTGGAAGATACAAATGCCGTTGCCGGATTTTTCGGGGAACAGGAACTTTTTCTCTCCAAAGTTTTGACCCCGGAGCAGATTTTCAAAAAGATCGATGCGGTCACAATCCAAGATGTTATGAGTGAGGCCAAAAAGTTGTTTGTTCCAAGTAAATTAAATCTTGCTATAATTGGTCCTTACAAAGATAAGGAGAAGTTTCTAAAATTGCTGAACTAATATGGAAAAAACTGTTGTTTTGATTAAGCCGGATGGAGTAAAGAGGGGATTTATTGGAGAAATACTTTCCCGCTTTGAGCGGGTTGGGTTAAAACTCGTGTCTGCTAAGTTGATTTGGGTAGACAAGACTCACATAGGTAAGCATTATAAAGACGATCGGGACTATCATAAATCTGTCGGTGTAAGGACTTTAGAGAATTATAAAAATTATGGCTTGGATCCAAAGGAGAAGTTGGGTACCAAGGATCCAGTAGAAATTGGGAAACTGGTCAGAAAGTGGAACATGGAATTTATGACCTCCGGGCCAGTTATGGCAATGCTTTTGGAGGGGGCAGATGCGGTTAAAATAGTTAGAAAATTGGTCGGTCATACTTACCCTGCAGAGGCAGTACCGGGGACAATAAGAGGTGATTTATCGATTGAATCAGCTTATATCGCCAATACTGAGGGAAGAACAATCAAAAATCTAATCCACGCCTCAGGAACGGTAGAAGAAGCGAAATTTGAAAGAAAACTTTGGTTTAAGGAAAAGGAAATCTACAAGTACTAACTTCTCTGTCGGAGTGGACGGAATTGAACCGTCTGCCTCCGCGACCCGAACGCGGCGGTCTACCGATGACCTACACTCCGTCATTTATTTCTTTTTTCCTGTGCCCCCAGCAGGAATCGAACTTGCATCTTGCCCTTAGGACGGGCCTACTCTATCCATTGAGCTATGGGGGCTCACAATTACTCCGAAATTATATCATGAATAGATTACTTCACGGTCAGACTGTAAAGGTTTGGAGTAGAGCTTACGCCTCCAAGATTGGTTAAAATTAAAAGTTTTGTGGCGTTACTGAAAGGAAATGCGTAGGGAGCCGTATAACTTCCTGAATAAATTATCTGTCGGTTTGTTCCGTCATAGTCCATGGCGATAACTTGCCCCTCCCGTGCAAGAAGGATGTGGTGACCATCTGGCATGAAACGCAAGGCTGGTTGACTGGTTGATTGGTTGATTGGTTGATCAGAGATTAAGAAATTCCGATCCTCTTTGGTATCGTAAATATATGTACGACCCATTTGAATAGCTCTCTCTTGATTTTGTGTCGAAGATCCCGGGAGGGGTTTAATCAAGTTATCCGGTAGGGTGGCGGAGGAACTGGCCGTATAAAGGATCATTTGCTCGTCGGGTGAGAAGGTAAAACTTGATGCTTTTCTTTGCAGAATATCAACCAAATCAGGAGGCAGATTTCTTTCAAGGATGGCATTCCTTGCGTTTTTCTCCTTTTCCCAGTCGGACAAAATAGAGTCTTTTTGTGAAGACATGTTTACTCTTTGGGATTGAGAAATAAATGATCCGGAATCGAGTAAATATATACTATTTGATAGTGTCAGAAGTATCTGTCTGCCGTCAGGAGAAAACTCGTAAGTGGCGTTTGCAAGGTCGCCGTCAGTGATTCTTTTAGGTTCAATGGAAAAACCCAGGGGAAGAGCAAATGTATCCATTACCCAAAAGCCGATCTTGTCTGTCGGCAAATCTTTGTTAAAGGGAATGACGTAGGCAATCTTGGTTCCGTCCATGGAAGCGACTGGATTTTGGGCTCCTGAGAATGTGACGGGAGAGAGTGATGGAACGTTTTTGAATAGGGAAACGTCGGCTTGGGTAACGATTTCCTTTTCAATCACTAGACGTTTGTACCAGGTAAAATAGCCGTCTTTTTTTATTTCTACGTCATAGGTTCCGGGAGAAAGAGATATGGTCGCGTTGGTAGCGGTTTTAAGATCTCCGTTGATGTATACCGAGGCCCCGTCCGGCTCGGATTTAATTACAAGTATGCCATTAGGTTGAAACTTGACTACCCCTTTTGTAATCAGAGTTGTAACATTGAGCCTGTACCCTCTGGCGTAGTAGGAGAAAAACAGGCCCACTATTGCAACCACTATCAGGGTTGATAATAATGCAAAAACACGTATCTTGGTCATGAGGCTATTATAACAGAGAGGAGAATGTCACAACAGAGTTTGCTATAATCCGAAATAAGATGCTTCGTAAAAATATAGCGATTGATTTGGGAACTGCCAATACTCTTGTTTGGGTGGCGGGAGAGGGATTGGCCGTAAACGAGCCTACGGTTGTAGCCATCTCGGCCGAGGACAATAAAGTAGTGGCGGTAGGAGAGGATGCAAAGCGGATGCTCGGTAGAACCCCCGAGGCCCTTATTGCCAGCAGGCCAATGAAAGACGGCGTGATTGCCGATTATCAGGTAACCGAAGCAATGCTTAGGTACTTTATTGGAAAAGTTATTGGCCGCTTCCAACTTTTTAAGCCCAATGTGATGGTTTGCGTTCCTGCGGGGTGTACTCAAGTCGAGCGCCGAGCCGCATTGGATGCGACACTTTCTGCGGGAGCTGCTCACGCATACCTGATTGATGAACCGCTTGCTGCGGCAATCGGCGCTCAAATTCCGGTTTCCGCACCTTCAGGGCACATGATAGTCGATATTGGCGGGGGATCAACCGAGGCTGCCGTTATTTCTCTGGGAGGAGTTGTGGTTCACAAATCTGCGCGCGTTGCAGGCAATAAAATTGACGAGGCAATTCAAAATTATCTTAAAAAGAAACACAACTTGATAATAGGAGATACTACCGCTGAAGATATTAAGCTCAAAATCGGTTCGGCCATGCCTCTTGCAAAGGAAGAAAAATTGGAAATATCCGGTCGGGATCTTGTGTTTGGGTTACCTCGGACAATAACAATTACCTCAGGCGAGGTGACGGAAGCCATAAAACCGATTTTATTGCAAATAATTGGTGCGGTAAAGGCAGTTTTGGAGGATACGCCGCCCGAACTGGCGGCAGATATTATCGATAAGGGTATAGTTATGAGTGGGGGTAGCTCCATTTTGAGGAATTTTGATAAACTAATGACAAAAGAGACGGGCGTACCTGCTCACACAGCCGACGAACCGCTTCTTTGTGTTGTCAGGGGCACAGGACTGGTTTTGGAAAACATAGAGTTATGGAAAAGGAGTGTAACTACTAGAGGATGATTAAAAAATTAGAAGAGATTGCATGTTATAGGTATTCAAAATTAATTTACAATTTACAATTTATAATTTATAATTAGTCGCTAATTTCTAGGTGGTATTAAACTTATAGTAGAGCATGCATAATTTAATACGAAATGTTTGTTGATTGAGGATAACTAAATCAAAATAAGGCTTAATAATTGGATAATAAATATACACAATATGATTAAAATATCAAATACCAAATATCAAATATCAAACCCATAGTCTCGTTTGTTTTTTGAGTTTGTGGTTTGTTATTTCCTGAAACCTATAGGGTTTCTGGATGTGCGGTAATAATGAGGCTAATACAGGAAAAGTTTAAAATTATAAGGTAAAAGCTAAAAATTTATAAAAAAAATGCAAAGAAATAATACCTCTTCAGACCGAAGATTCGTACAAATCCTTGGAATTAATGTTATTAGCACTTCCATACCCAAACTGCTAGTGACCACAAGAGATAATATATCCCATAACACTAAGTTTTTTATAGTTACACCTAACCCTGAACTTATTCTAGCCTCAACTAAGAATATTACATTAAGGAAGGCGCTTAATTCCTCAAACTTTCCGGTTCCCGACGGGGTAGGTCTAAATTATGCATCCAAATTTTTATATGGTAAAAATCTTAACATTATTCCGGGGCGTAAACTTTTTGAAAAATTGGTAGAGTTGGCGAATAAAAATGGTTGGAAAGTATTCTTTCTTGGAGGTGAGGGTAAGGAGGCAGCTCTGGCGGCGGAAAAATTGGAATTGAATTATAAAAGGGTCAAAATCGAAACTTTTGCCGGCCCCATATTGAACGAAAAAGCGATTCCTGTAACAGAAGTTAATAGAAAGTTGGAAAAAGATGCGGTTGACTTAATAAATAAATTTAGACCCGATTTGCTTTTTGTTGCCATGAAGAATCCCAAGCAGGAGATTTGGATTCACAAAAACTTGTCGAAACTAAATGTTGGTGGTGCAATGGCTGTGGGAGGCACTTTCCGCTATATTGCAGGCTTAAGCAAGCTTCCACCCCGGTGGATGGAGAAAGCGGGCCTGGAGTGGGTCTGGAGGCTTCTGACCGAGCCTAAACGTTTCAGGAGAATCTTTAACGCCTTCCCAATTTTCCCCTTAAGGGTTTTCTGGTTCAAAATTACGGGACGTTGACCAAAGGCGTGCAAATTCGTGCTTGGCGCGGTAAATTTTACCCTCGACTGCACGCACGGAAATCCCCAGAAGATGTCCAATCTGTTCGTACGAGTAATCTTTCCAATACCTAAACCATAGTAATCTACGTTTTTCGTAGGGGAGGATATTGAGGCAATTATTAACAGTATCTCTTAACTCTTTTAGCGCCAAATTTTCTTCCGGTGATAAGTTTTTTGTATCAATATAAGTCAAACTATCAATTAGTGGAACAATTATCCGTGAATTTTCGTGAATTTGGTCGTGATAATAATCGGCAATTTTATTTAATGCAATTCTGCAGAGCCAGGTAAAGAACGAGCTTTTATGTTTGAAAGTTTTATACCCTTTCCAACCGGCTACGATAGTGTCTTCAAAGACTTCCTCAACGGCTGTTTGGTCACGCCCCAGACGTTTAGCAATGAATTTAAAAAGAGGAGAAGAGAACTTTTTGTATTGAGTGTTGAACCAGCTTGTGGTGAGCGAGTCCGACGAGTCGAACCATGGGTTTTGCATACCAGTTAAAACTTATTATATACTACCTAACTATGATAGAAAAAACAGACTTTGATCTTGAAGATTATATAGATGGAATTATTAAAGAGAGATCTTTTACCATTGAGGACGGTCGGGCGCGTGGGGCGGTTCAGGTTAAGCTTCCGATTCAGGTTGAAGAAAAATCAGTCGGCGGAGATGACGAAGACAGTTTGGGTTAATATTTTCTCTCCAAAATAAACTCCATAAGTTCGTTTATTTTTGTTTTTGCCGGTTCGTGGGATAAAAATCCCAAATCATGGTCAAATATTTCTTTTGCTTTGTGCTTCATTTTCTCCGCCAGTTTTTTGGTATAGCTAACGCCTTTTGTGTTGGCTAAAGTAATTTTCCCTTCTTTTTTGTCCTGTTTCAGATCTAAAATATCGTCAACGAGTTGAAAACATCTCCCAAGATACAAACCGAATTCGGTTAATTTATCTAATTGATCTTCGGTTGCCCCGGCTAGAATAGCGCCAAGCCGTATTGGGCCGGCGATAGTATAGTAGGCACTTTTACTGTCGGCAATAAAAAAATATTCATCGTCCTCTAGTTTTCTTTTTTTGTTTGTCCAAATCTGTTCAACCCCTTGTCCCAAGGCTGTTCTCATCAATATTTTGTAAAACTCATCTGAAATCTTTTCGGAATTTTGATCGTTAATTATTTTCCACATGATCATGTGCAAGGCATCCCCGGCATTTATTGCCAGTTCATAGCCGTAGATTTTATGAAGTGTAGGCTTACCTCGCCGCGCGTTAGAGTTATCTTCAACGTCATCGTGAATTAGTATCCATTCTTCAGACAGTTGCATCGCGGCGGCGGTTTTAATTGCCTGATTTTTTTTGAATCCGAGTGCTTCGACGGTGAGAAGAACAAGAGTCGGACGCAGGTATTTACCCTTTCTCTCTGGGTACTCGCGGTTAATTTTCCAATACAAACCCGTTTCTTTCCTGAATTTTTGAGGGATTTGAAATCGGATGGGGTAGTCGGGATCCTTTAAATATTTCTCTATTTCCGGCCAAACAAGTTTTTTGGTTTCTTCAAGCGTGTTTTGTATCACAGCCGTATTATAACGTAAAGATCGCCTATGGTATAATTTCCCAAACATGACAGATATAGACCTTCCTAAAGGCACGGTTCTCCCTAATCACATAGCCATGATTTTAGACGGTAACCGCCGCTGGGCCCGCGCCCGAGGGCTAAAGCCTTGGGAAGGGCACTACTACGGCTTTAAAGCGGTTGAGGCGCTTGCATATGCTTCACGCGACCTTGGAGTCCATACCTTTACAGTTTGGGCATTCTCAACCGAAAATTGGGAACGTTCCAAGGAAGAAATTGACGCCATAATGAATCTTTTCAGAAAAGCTCTTAAAGAAAAGGAAAAAGAGTTTCACCGTGACCGTGTTGCTTTGATTCACCTGGGACGGAAGGATAGGCTGCCGAAGGATATCCGCTCGGAACTAACAAGAATCGAAGCGGATACTGCTAAATATTCAGCTAATCACGTTTTTAACTTGGCAATTGATTATGGTGGGAGAAGTGAAATAGTCCGAGCAGCACAAAAAGCAATCGATTCCGGAATTGCCTTTAGCGAACTAGATGAGAAATCATTTGAAAAATTCCTGGATACTTACAATCAGCCGTACCCAAATCCTGATCTATTTATAAGAACAAGTGGGGAGCAGAGGACCAGCGGGCTTCTTCCATGGCAGATGGTTTACGCAGAATATTATTTTGATCAAACACATCTTCCGGATTTTTCTCCGGAAAAGTTAAAAGAGGCAATCTTAGACTTTAGCAGACGTAGGCGTAGGTTTGGGGGAAATGATGCAATAGAACACTTTGATTTTGATCCAAAGCTTGTTGCTAAATTGGAACTAAAGTGGTGGAGACTGGGGAAAATTCCGGAAGGGACAAAACTTCGCGAATATGCCCTAAATCATATCAAGGAACAATTCGGATTGTCTACCAAACTGGCAGGTCAGGCTGCAAAGTATTTGGTTGAGGCAATTATTTTTGAAAATAGAGACAAGTTAGAAAAAGCAAAAGGGAGTCTTAAAAAGTTCTACAAATTAATTAAAAGTGAGCTAAAATTAGCTTTTGAGCCGGAAATAGTGGCCTCCTTGGAAATTCAATCAAATAAACAAAAAGGGGAGAATGAGGAATTAACCAAAGAACATTTAGCAGAAGTTTATAGAATTTCGCTTTTCCAGGCTGCCAAAGCGGCTCATCTTAGAGTTTTGGCGAATATTGAAAGGAATCGTGGTGATTGGGATAAAGCCGAAGACTATCTTCAAAAATATTATCGTGCCCTCAAAGAGCGTGTTGCGTAGGCTCAATTTTATATATTTTTCCCAAACTTTTGCAGAAGATTAAATTGAGGCGATTTTTAGTTCAACTTTTTTGACTCTCCTGCCTAGTTTATCAAATTCTTCAATGGTAGGTGCGTCATCTTCAAGATTGGCTATCTGCAGGCCTAGTTTATCGATTCTTTTAGTCAGTTTTTCGTCAACATCATCAATTTTAGTACTCAGTTTTTTATCGAGGTTCTTAATATCACCCCTAATCGCACTCTGTCCGTCCAAAACCATCTGAAGCATTTTATGAGAGTCATCTGCCATATATTTATGATAACCCATGAAATTCTGATGTCAACTAAAACTTTCTGAATACTTCCCCCAAACTTTTGTAGGTTATTATCCTGAGCACAATCGAAGGACTTTTGATATAATTTCCTTGTGAACCTAATCAAAACCAAATCTTTTGAGCTCGCTGTTAATACAAAAGGGGACAAAAGTTCAGAAAAGGTGGCAATCTTGCTTCCGGGGAGGCTGGATACAAAAGATTATGCCCATTTCGTAAGTCATCAGAAATTCTTGGTAGGTAAAGGTTTTTATACGGTAGCGGCTGACCCGCCGGGAACTTGGGAAAGCCCGGGTGACATCAAACTTTTTACTACTACAAATTATATAAAGGCAGTTAATGAATTAATTGAGTATTACGGCAATAAGCCCACATTACTTCTGGGGCACAGCCGGGGAGGAAACGTGGCCATGATGGCGAGCACGAACCCACACGTAACAGGGATTATCCTTATAATGTCTTCGTATGAGGCTCCGACTGCGCCAGAAAACATAATAAACGGTCTTCAGATGGAACATAGAGATTTGCCGCCTGGAGATACAAGAACTAAAGAGCAAAAAGAGTTTGCTATGCCTATGGATTATTTTGAGGACGGCAAAAAAAATGACCCGATGGTTATTTTAAAAGAGAGTATAAAACCTAAGTTAATGTTCTCGGGAACTGTTGATAAATATTACACGCCTAAAGAGATTGAAGAAATATATGATTCTATTCCTGAGCCAAAAATGCTCCACGAACTAAATTCTGACCACAGCTACCGCCGGCATCCAGAAATAGTTGAGGAGGTTAATAGGGTGGTTGGAGAGTTTATTGATAGGTATCTAGGCTAATTTCCCTAAATTCGATACAAAGACAACAATGCCTTTAAATGGGGATTGACACCCATGATCATCTTTGTTATCTTCTGACTAAGAAAGATCGCTGACAAGCACGAGACTATATAAAAGTAATCTTATCTATTAACAAATGGACGAAACAAAGAAGAAAATCAAATTAGACAATCTGCCGGACCTTTTGACGGTTCGTGAAGTGGCAGAAATCTTAAGAGTTTCACCCTTAACCATTAAAAGGTGGGGCAAAAGGGGAAAGCTTCCGGCCATTCGCATAAACTCCAGAGGAGATCGCCGTTATAAGAAAGAAGCCGTACTCTGGTTATTAGGTATGCAAGGTAAGGAAGAATAGCTCCAAATACAGATTGTCCATTTTCTGATTTTCCATCTGCCATTTCATTTTGATATTGATCGATTTGAAAATTGTCAAATTTGATATGCAAGTTTTCAATAAGTGGAGAATAGGTAAGACTTGCGGTATAATATGCATACTTTCAGAAATTCATCCCATGCGAAAATTAACCAGCTTTATTTTTTTTATGTTTATCTTTTTTATGGTCTTGACCGGTATGAGTCTCACCGGACCGCTTCCTGCCGTCGCTAAGACCCCTCAACCGCTCCTAATTGCATCTCCAAGTGCCCAGGTAGTAGTTTCACCTCCGGAACCCGTAAAAAGCGATATTACTCAAAAGACTGAAGAGGTCTTGGGGCCATTGGAATCAATCTTAAAATCCCAATCCCTGGGACCGGTCTGGCCAGGAAATCCCATTAAATATGCCGTCAGGGGCGCAGTTTCTGCCGGAGTGCCTGCAAATACGATAGTTTTACTTCTTCTGTTACCGCTTGTGGCCTTGATAATTGCTTTTTCCAGAAATGTCATAGGGATCAGAGGTTTTGGAATTTTCCTGCCAGCTGCATTATCAGTGGTTTTCGTAGCCACCGGGCCCACTACCGGCATAGGACTATTTTTGATCATAGTAGCCGTTTCTACGGCTACACGCATGGTTCTTAGGAAACTCAAGCTTAAGCTTCAGTATCTGCCCCGCATGTCTTTCATTCTTTGGGCGGTGGTAGTCGGAGTTTTGGGCACGCTTTTTATGGCGCCATATCTCAGGTTTTCAGAGCTTTCCAACGTATCGATTTTTGCAGTATTAATATTGGTGCTTTTGGCCGAAGATTTTATTCGTGTACAACTGGGCAAAAGCGTCAAGACCGCACTTGGTCTTACTTTTGAGACTTTGGTCCTTTCACTCATATCTTATCTTTTTCTGACTCTCAAACCGCTTCAGGAGTATGTGCTTCTTAACCCGGAAGTTTCACTTCTTTTTGCCGGAATTGCCGACTTGATTTTAGGTAAATATACGGGACTTCGTATAATGGAGTATTACCGTTTTAGGAAACTAATTAATCAATGAAGGCATCCTCAATTTTGGGCCTGAATGCCAGAACTCAACTTTTTGCCTACAAATACAACACCAAGCGTGGCAAAAATATAGCGGACAGCAAGATCCAAACGGCTAGGGTATTACGTGAGGCCGATGTGGACAGCCTCGAAATATATAAAAAATTCAAAAACCCTCAGGATGTTTTGGAATTTGATTGGAATATTCTGCCTGATAAGTTTGCCCTAAAACCTAGCCGTGGAATGGGGGGAGAAGGAATAGTTGTCGTCAAAAGACGGCTTGTGAATAAACAAATATGGGTTACAACCAACAAGGAAAGAGTTACAGTGGAAGACCTTAAGCTTCATATACTGGACATTCTTGAGGGGGCTTATTCAATGGGAAATGTTCCGGATGTAGCTTTTATCCAGGAATATGTGGGGAGGCATAAAGCTTTCAGGCGTTGGGCATATCGGGGTACGCCGGATATTCGTGTAATTGTTTTTAATAAAGTACCGGTCATGGCAATGCTAAGGCTGCCGACAAAAGAATCCGGCGGGCGTGCCAATTTGCATCAGGGAGCGCTCGGAGTTGGGATTGATATGGCCACAGGCATTACCACAAAAGCGATATGGCACGGCAGTCAAATTATATTTAAACCCGGCACGGAGAGGAAGCTTCGGGGCATTAAAATACCCAGCTGGAATCGTATCCTGGAAACTGCAGTTAAGGCGCAAATAACCTCGGGCCTGGGATACTTGGGGGTGGATATTGTTCTTCATCCCGAAAAAGGGCCCTTAGTCTTAGAGTTAAATGCTCAACCCGGGCTCCAAATTCAATTGGCCAATGCAGAAGGACTTAAAAAAAGACTTGAAAGAGTGGAAGATCTTGAGGTTGCGGATGCAGATCATGGCGTCATGATAGCTAAAGCTATTTTTGCAGGGAGATTTGCAGACAGGATTGCCGTGAAAGAGGGCATAAAAATGATTAAAAATGACGAGGAAGTAAAAATAGTCCTCCCCAATAAACATAAAGATAAGGTAATGGCAAAAATTGATACAGGAGCATGGAGAAGTTCGATAGATAAAACCTATGCTGAGAAAAACGGTCTTCTGCAAAAAGACAATATTCTTTGGACAAAAGTTTTCAAAAGTTCACTGGGAGCAGAGGAAAGACCCGTGATTAACCTCAGTTTCTATCTTGCAGGAAGAAGAATTAATACTATTGCCTCGGTTTCCAATAGACGGGGACTAAAAAAAATCTTTATAATTGGCAGGCGGGATCTGCAGGGATTTTTGGTTAAGGTGGATGATCGGGTAAAATAGGCTAAGCTTGAAATTCATAAAATTATGAAAAAGATATTAATTCTGGTAGACAAGATGGGCGAGAAAAGAGAACTTTTCGTTAAGCATATTACGACAAGAGTCGGCACGGACGTGAATATCACTCTGGCGTTATTTTCAGATCTTTACTTTTCTGTTTCGGGCAAAGACCTGACCGTTGAAATTAACAAGATCCCCATTACCGGCTTCGATCTGGTTTGTTTTAGACACGTCGGCGGCAAATTTTCGGTTTTAGCTTCAACTCTTGCCATTTGCCTTCAAGTCAAAGGAGTTAAATTAATCGATTCCGTGTGGAGTGAGATTGGCCCTTTGGGCAGTAAGTTCACCTCTCTTGTTAAGTTGGGAGTGGAAGGGTTGCCCATCATGAAAACCATATATGTTTGGCAAACCAAAATCCCCGAAGAGACCGAAAGAATTACTCGGGAGCTGGGTTTTCCGCTTGTAGCCAAAGAGCTTTCAATGCAAAGGGGTAAAGGGGTTTTCAAGATAGACTCGGTTGAGGACATCGCCAATCTTCCGCTAACGGACTCCAAAGGCAGGGATAATCAATTTATGTTTCAGGAATATAAAGATCTGGGAGAAGAATATCGGGTTTTGGTTTTGGGTCGGAAAGTTGGTGTTTGGGAAAAGAAAATCGTGACTGTTGCCGGAGAATTTCGCCATAATGTTTCCCTGGGAGCCAGGGAAGAATTTATGAAAATCGAGGACATTCCGGCTGACCTTGCGAAAATTGCGATAGACGCTGCAGTTAAACTTAATTTACAAATTGCGGGAGTAGATATTGCTGTAAATAAAAATACCGGTAAATATTGTTTAATCGAGGTAAATAGAGGACCGGGTTTTACATACGACACCAAGGTATCCCCGGAAATGGATCAGATTGCCAAGTTTTTAAGGGAGGAATCGGAAAGTAAATGAATCAGAAAAAAATCGGCATGGCGTTTTCCAGAGAATTTATCGGGAATGATCCCTTAGGACACATTGGAGTTAAAAAACCTGTTTATCACCGATTTTTAGAACTTTGTACTAAACGAGATTGGGATGCGTACATTTTGACCCGTAAAACTTATAAAGGGGCGGGGATTTTTGAGGGGTCTTGGAAATTTAAGAGGGGAAAATTTGAGACGGTAAAAAGTCCGGTAAAAATGGATCTGGTTTACGACCGGACTGCGGGTACCGAATTCCCTCCGGAAGGGGATGAAAGTGCCATTTGGATCAACAGGCGTGATTTTAAGATTCTGGCTTGGGATAAATGGGCCGCATACAGAGAAATCGGCCATTATATGCCTCAAACGCTCTTAGTCGAAGACGAAAAAGAGATACCGGTAGTTGTGGATCAGATTAAAACCGATCGGGTAGTTCTTAAACCGTTTAATGGGCTAAAAGGGCTTGGAATTTTTATAGGTCCGAAAAATGAAGCTAAAAACTTCAAATTTACTCCAAAATATAAACGTTATATTGCCCAAGAGTTTGTCGACACATCAAGCGGAATTTCCGGAATTGTTTCCGGAATGCACGATCTAAGAGTAGTGATAATAAATGGAGAAGTTGTTTGGTGCCATGTGAGAGAGCCGGTCGGGGGAAGTCTTTTGGCAAATGCCGCTCAAGGGGGGAACTTGACAGAGGTTGATTACAGGAAAGTTCCGAGATTTGTAAAAGATATTGTTGAAAATATTTCAAAAGAATTTTACAAGAAGTATGATAACCCGGTTTATAGTTTGGATTTTGGAGTGGGGAAAAACGGGGTCCCGAAAATCTTTGAAATTAATGATCAAATAGGTTTTCCTAAATGGGAGATGAAAAACAGAGACAATTTTCTTAATTTCTTGGTTAAAAATATGGCCGATAAATTGGCATAATTTGAGCCATTGAACAAATAAACTACCCCAACGATCGTGAAAAGACACATCTTTTCACAGGCCAAATATAAAGCGAAGTCCAACAAAAAATCCCTCGATTTCTCTCGGGATCTTTTGGTGTGTCAAAAACGAAGCTTCGCTTATTTCAGCTCTACTGTGGCTCCTGCTGTCTTTAACTTCTCTTCAGCACTTTTAGCATCTTCTGCCTTTGCATCTTTCAAAACTTCTGCGGGAACTGCTTCGGTCATTCCTTTGGCGTCCATGAGAGTTAAATTGGGATTTATTTCTCTTAAGGCCTTGATGACATTAATTTTTTGATCTCCTGTCGCCGTCATTATGACGGTTTTATTTCCCCCTTCCGCCTCTGCCGGAGCTGCTTCGCCTGCTGCTTGTGCCATAGGTGCAGCTACCGCTGTGGGCATTGCAGATACTCCAAGTTTTTCTTGAAGAGCAGTCACTAGCTCCGAAAGTTCCAATACTGTAAGCTTCGATACTTCCTCTACTAATTCATCTACTTTTTTTGATAATTTTCCGCCAGAGGCGGATCCGCCTGTGGAGGACTTTTCTTCTTTATCTGTCATTTTCAATCACCACCTTTCACTTTCTGTTTTAAAACATAAACTAACTTTTGTAAATTTCCTTGCAATGTTCCAATCAAACCATACTCCGATGCCAAAAGTGCTCCCAGCAGTTGTCCCAAAAGGGCATCACGGCCGGGAAGTGTGGAGATCTTTGTTAGAGAAGCTTCATCCTGAAAAATTCCGTCAATAATCCCAACTTTGAACTTTGGAAGCTCGTTTTCTTTGGCAAACTTTCCCAGTATCTGAATCGGGGCAATGGGGTCTTTGGCTCCGACAATAAGTGCCGTTTGGCCGGAAAGAATTTCATCGGTTGCAATTTTATCGTCGATTTTAGCCAACTCGATTGCGCGTTTTAGAAGCGTGTTTTTAACAACAACCATGTGGCCGTCAACTTCCTTAAGACGTTTTTTAAGCTCTTGTTGGGTTTTAACGTTTAAGCCTGTGTAGTTAACTAAAACGACACTTTTCGCTTCACGAAGACTATCGGCGAGACTGCTAACCAATGTAATTTTCTCTGCTTTTTTCATATTCCTCAACGCGACTTATTTGAATGCGCATTTTCTTTGGACCTGAGAGAAGTATAACAAATCAAGTAATAGGTTGCAACCGGATTATATTTCAAGGTCTCGTGAGTCGTCCTCGAAGGAGCTGTTCACTAAATCCGCCTTCTTTTTGGAATTTGGCAATCATGGCTTGTATTTGTTTATCCAAAAGATACGTTTCCATATGGATTAGAGTTAGCATAAAGTTAGCTGCTTCCTCGGGAGTTATGGGCAGAACTGCTCGCTCAATTAGGTTTCCTAGGGGACTTAGGTTACTTAAGTTACTTAAACGGTAACCAGTTTGTCTGAAATGCAATATTTTTACACTCGTTTTTGGGTAAATTTGTAGGCGATGTGTTCGTAAATAGTCTTCATAATCGGCGAGGAGCTCCTCATAACTACCCTTGGAATACCCTAGAAGCTTAATTTCGTTTTTCTTGGTAGTATCGCTTTCGCCAACAGCTTCGACAATGTTTTGCTTGCCACTTCTTCCTGCTTGTTCCATTTGGTCGTAAGTTCTGGAATTTCTGGGGATGTAAATTTTGATAAATTCGATATTTAAGTCGTAAATAATTTCTGCGTAACGATAAGTTAGAAGATATTTATATTTGGGGAGTGACATATAAGTTACTTAAGTATCTTAAGTTACCTAAGTTACTTAATTCAACTGCAGTTTGATTGACGGTGACATCGTGGACTTCATGTAGATTTTTACAACTTGTTTGCTCCCCCCCAACGCATTTAGAATAGCCTCCGTATTTTCAACGATTTCTTCATCTTTCTGACTGTTTTTACCCACGACTGTATGAATAAGAGGAGCTTCCTTTTCAGTTTTGAGAGTTATTGTGCCGGCAGAAAAACTATTTGCTTTTTTTGGATCAGTTACAAGTGTGCCATTTTTGGGATTGGGCATGAGACCCTTGGGGCCCAAAAATTTGGCAAAAGGAACCAATTTTGGCATCATTTCGGTTGTGGCCACTAGAACATCAAAATCGATTTTACCGGTCTTTAATTTTTCAACTGTTGCCTCTGAGGCCACCTCAACTTTTTTCTCCCGTCCTGCCGAGTGTGGAAGGGTTACTTGAGCACTGACTCCGACTTTTTTAACGACGATATGAAGCTCCATTGTTCCGTCAAATTTTGAGTATGACATTTCCTTTACAAAGGAAACTGCGTCTTTGATTTTATAGAATTTTTCGTGGTCGATTTTGGCTTTAGCCTCTTGGTATTTTCGGGAGCGAACCCGTTCGACTCGCTTCGCTCGCTCAGGGCCTTGGGCCTTTTCATCCGTTATAGCTACTTTTCCCTCTTCAAAAACAGGAGTTTCCTCTGTCGAAGCGGCTTCAACCATCTTCACTCTTTGCCCGCCTTTTAGCCCTGCAATGTTGAGGGACTCTTTTTTTATTTTGCGCTTTTCAACCTTTTGCCTATACAGCTCTTCAGACGACTTTTTGTCATCCTTGCCCATATCTGAAACAAATGCTGTTTTAGTTTTTCCCATGGTTCGATTCGTTTTACTCACTCACCACTATAGTTATTCAACTTTGACACCCATTGAACGTGCTGTTCCTTCAACAATTTTCATTGCGGCTTCAATATCTTTGGTATTAAGATCGTCTATTTTGTCTTCGGCAATCTGTCTGACTTGGGCGTGGGTGATTATTCCTGCCGGTTCTCTGGGGGTTTTACCGGATCCTTTTTCTATTCCGATCGTCTTTTTGATCATGTCTGCAACGGGGGCTTTTTTGATAAGAAACTCGAATGATCTATCTTCGTAGATTGTTATTACAGCGGGAGCGACCTGGCCTTTCATATCCTTAGTTCTGTCGTTATACTGCTTTACAAACTCCATAATGGCGACACCGTGTTGGCCTAAAGCTGTGCCTACGGGGGGAGCAGGAGTAGCCTTAGCTGCTTTAAGATTAATTTTGACTACTGTTTTTATTTTTTTAGCCATGGATTCGACTCGTAAAACTCGCTCACCACAAGTTTTGTTCTAAAGTACGCAAACGAAGCTTAGATTAGGAAGTTTCGACTTGCGTCTGCCTCAGAATTCCGAGGTAGAAGTAGTATATCAAAAGAGTATAATTAATTCAAATGGCAGAACCGGGGGAAAAGCAATTTGATGATTGGGTTAGACCTACCAAAAGGATCGTTAATTTATCAGGAATCAGTCTTGAGAAGTTTGAAAAGCATGTCAAAAGGGGTTTGGAAGTGATTCGAGAAACTGATGGAACGGGGATTGTGACCGGAAAGATTGTAATAAAAGGCTCTCGGAAAGACGAACAAATAGACGTTTCCAAATAGATTACACTTTCTGTATTTGTAGGAAGTCTAATTCTACAGGAGTTTCTCTTCCAAATATCGATACTAATACTTTCACTTTGCCTTTTTCCTCATCCATTTCATGAATCGTTCCAAGAAAGTCGCTAAAAGGTCCGTCTGAGATTTTAATAGCCTCACCGACCGAAAACTTTGTTTTATATCTCGGCGCCGGTGCGGAAACGAATTTTTGAATATTGGCAACCTCTGCTTCCGAAAGGGGAGTTGGTTTATTGCCGGCTCCCACGAATCCTGTAATTCCGGCCGTAGTGCGGACGGCAAGCCAGGTCGGGTCATCCAAAATCATTTTAATAAGAAGGTAACCCGGGAAAATCTTTTCTTTAATTGTTGCTTTTTTGCCTCCGCGGATGATAACTCGGTCTTGAGTAGGAACAAGCATCTCAAAAATCTTTCCTTGAAGGTTCATAGTTTCCACCCTTTGGCGCAAGGTTTCCATCACCCTAACTTCGTGGCCCGAACTGGTATGAACTACATACCATTTGGCATTCGGATCTGTCGTTTCTGAAACGACAATATGACCCGGGATTTTTTTCTTCCCGGTTCCGCGCTCGGAAATTTGTGTTTCCTCTAACTTAACTTGTATATTATCAGTCATTTCATTTGGCTACGATTAGGCCTAGAATTCTTGTGAAAGTATAATCTAGACCTCCCACATAAACACCGATTATAACCGAAACGGCAAAAACTATAAGAGTGAGTTTTATTGTCTCATTTCTGGTTGGCCAGGTTACTCTATCTAGCTCCAATTTTATCTCACCAAAAAAATTAATAACAGCTCGCATTTGAACTCTAATTATAGCAGAAAGATCGGGCAAAAAAAAGGAGAGGTTGAAGGGGTTTGGTATAATTATCTATGGATAGGGATCGTACGCAGTTTAAGACGGAGAGAAGAGCTAAATATAGACCGAAAGAAAGGGCTTGGGAGTCGGTTTTGGTTGGAATTAAAGAGGCGTTGCCTGAAGATGTTTTTGGGGTTGGAGATTCCGATTTTTGGGAGCCTGTTGAGGAAAAGGTGACAATGAAACTGAACGAAGCTGTTTTCCAATATTATATGGCCGAGAGAGGACATATTACATTGGCAACCATGGTTGTAAATAACTTCCCAAATATCAAGACTTCTGTAAGTTTAGGAACAATGATGCCGGCTGAAAGATTGAGACTAATGGGCGTAATTGCGGACAGGCTTTATGAAGAATACCCCGACCGTTACAAGTCAATAATAAATAAATGAGTCTTTTTGTTGACTCAATATTTAATAATTTTTCTTTTTTTCAAGCTCAATAGAGTGCGCGATTCGATATTTAGCCTCTTTTCTTTTTTCGGAAGGTTTTTTGTAATGCTCTCTATCCCTGAATTCCTGGAGCACTCCCTCCATAATCGTTTTCTTGCGAAAGCGGGCAATTAGCTTGTCGTCGCTTTCCCCATTTTTCTTTTTTAGTATGAACATTGCTCATTAATCGCCTCCTCTCAAGTGAGATGGCACTAAGTGCATCTCACGGGATCACGTTAGATGGCGAAGCCTATCTAACTGTGACTTTCCGTTAGTGGATTGTACCAATTTTCGTCATAGAATGGAACGAGGAAATTATTGGAGTTTTTTAGGCGGCCGAGAGGTGAAGATGATGAAATAGTACGAGTTTTCTGCGCAAAAAATGCAGAATTCTCTTTTCATCACCGACACACTCTCAGCCGCTTTTAACATCCGCTTTGGACGGATGGAATTTTTGAGACCCTGTCTCAATGTTTGAGGCAGGGCTCACTTCAGGAGGAGAAGATCTATTTGGTGGCTTTTTTTTCCTCCCTTGCTTTACGTTGTTCTTTCTTCCGAGCAAGCTCGCGAGCCTTTCGCACTTCACGAGTTTCCTGGTTTGTTTTTTGGCGCTTAGCACCCTTACGTAAACCACGACTACACATCTTTATACTCCTTAATCATTAATCTAGTCTCCCGTTGGGAAACCGAGCACAAAACTCAAAGTTTTGGGTTCTCTGCGCGGCTTCCCGACAATTCTTTAAAGTGCCCGACAAAAACATTGCATGTTGACGGGTCATCCTAAATGCTAGCTTTTGGATGACAACTCTTATTTTAAAATATTGGAGCAATTCTATCAAATCAGCCCATAATAAACAAGCTAACTTTTTTTGATTTGGGGACTGTGCTAATATATTTATATGCCCACCACCCTCAAAGTTGAAGAAGAAAACGATGGAAAGCAAAGCTTTGCCAGTCAGGGCCCTGGTAAAAAGACAGTTGTTTCATCAAAAGTAAAACTTGCAATAGACCCGGAGGCTCTCAAAAGATTTAGACTGATTGTTGTGGCTTATTCATCGGTTCAGCGTGAGCACTTTCCTACCAAAAGCGCTTACGAAGCTGAAATTGAAGTTGAAGAAAGGGCAATAGAAGTTTCAGAAGAGATCAGAAAATTAGGGATTCCGGTTCGCACTCTCCCGGGGGATCAGTATTTTTATACTAACTTGTTGGTGGATAAACCTGATTTAATAGTTAATTTGGTTGATACTCTTCGCGGAAAAGACCAACTTTGTACATCAGTTCCTGCGGCTCTGGAGCTCGCTAGCATTCCATATACAGGAACGGGAATGGAAGGACTTGTTATTGGAAGCAATAGAAATTTAACCAAAAAAGTACTTGCAGCATACGATATCCCTACGCCTCCTTTTCAGTTTATCCGTAAGGCGGGGACTAAGGTAGATGAGGATTTGGGTTTCCCTCTAATAGTTAAGCTTAACGAATCGGGTGGGTCTGTGGGGATTGATAATAATGCGGTTAAGGAAGACGCAAAATCAGCGAATGCGAAAGTTACCAAAATGATTTCAACTTATAAAATGCCTGTAGTCGTTGAAAAATTCATTGATGGCCCGGAAATTACAGTAGTTGTATTTGATGATGGAGTTAAGAATCATGTTTATATGGCTCAAAAGAAGTTTGGATTCAAACCTGATGGTAAACATGAATTCACCAGCTTTGAGTCATATGATGATTGGGGTTCCTATAAATATAAAGCTGTCGAGGAAAACCTAAAGTATAGGATTACAAAACTTGCAGTACGTGCTTTTAACGGTCTTTATCACAAAGATTATGCTAAGTTCGATATAAGAGTAGACGAAGTTACAGGAATACCATATTTTATCGACAGTAACCCCAATACTGCATTCGGACCGGTTTTAGGACTTCCGATGACTGATGTATTAAAACTGAATGGAATTTCATTCTCGGATTGTTTGGCCAGTTTACTCTCCAAATACGCCAAAGACCTACCCTAAAGGGGAATGGACAAAATTGACAATTGGCCTTACAATAGGCCCAATATGGTACTCGAGAAAAATCCCAAAACGCGCCCACTGGTTAAAAGACTTCTTGAGCTTGAAGACAGGATATCTGGCCTGCCATTTCCAAAAATGAAGCGTGTGAAGCAGATAGATTCCAACAGCTGTGGCCCGGCGGTAATTGCCACACTTTACTCTTGCTTTGGGATCAAAGTTTCTCAGAATGGGATAATTTCTTCACTACGTGTTAAAAACAAGATCAAAAAGTTCGGACTGAGCGTAAAAGATCTGACTCGGGCTTCCCGAATAGTTGGAAAGGGTGCATTTACCTTTTGGAAAAAGTCGAATGCCAAAGTTGGCGACCTGGTTGCAATCGTAAATAAATATAAACATCCCGTGGCGGTTGAATGGCAGGGAGTTTTTTATGAAAATGAAGACGGAGATAATGGGCACTATTCTGTCGTTACAAAAATAGATAAAAGAACGGATACCTTAAGAATCAGTGATCCCTATTCAGAGTTTGCCGGGGTAGATAGAAAGTTTGAGATAAGAACTTTCAAGGAACGTTGGTGGGATGAGAACGTTGTAAAAAGGAAAACCATTGTTGATCGCAGGGTTATGTTTTTGATAACTCCAAAGAGTGAATCCTGGCCAAAGAAATTGGGGATGGTGAGAGCTTCCTAATATGAACAGGGATAAAAAAATACAGCCAATCCTAGTTGACGAAATTAAAATAGTATTGATAAATTATCTCAAAACCCAATTTGTTTTAATGTTAATTGTTACCGCCTTGGTTTGGGGAGCCCTTTCTTTATTAGGTGTTAAACATGCAGTTATCCTGGCTTTCGGAACAGGAGCGTTGTCAGTAGTTCCTTTCTTCGGAATGACGATTGCGTCAATCATTGCGGGTTTGGTGGCCATTTTTGACCAAGTAGTATTTTTATCAAGCATGCCCTCTTATGTTGAAGGTTTGGTAATCCTTCTTATATTTTTTGTTTTAAATAAATTTGTGGACTTGATATTAACGCCTCTTTTGTTGGGAAAAACTAACAAGATTAATCCGGTAGTACTAATTTTAGTAGTTTTTCTGGGAACCGCCTTTTTTGGTGTTGCCGGGGCTTTTTTGGCAATTCCGGCACTATTAGTCATTAGAATAATTTGGAAGCACCTCAGAAGATAAATTATAATGGTGTGAGATATCTGTCTACCGTGTAGGGGGCCTCTTTCACTGATTGACTTTAGGTTGGTGAATGTAATAATGAAGATATGGCAAAAGATACCAAAATCCTTCAGGCCATATTGGATGGCCAAACCTTAATAAGAAAAGATATAAAGGAAGTTAAGGAAGAAGCGAAAAAAACAGAAGGAAGATTAACAGGAAGAATTGACAAGTTGGGTTTGCAGATCGCCAACCTTGAGGATGACGCTCCCACAGTTGGGGAGTTTGATAATTTAGATAAAAGAGTGAAAAGATTAGAAAAACAGGTGGCTTCAGTTTAGATCTTCGCAGAACGGGTCTTGTATAATTCCTTATACATATATATATTCAGTGATATGTCACTTAATATTGATCCAATTCCAAAACAGACGAATTTATCTGCAGAAGCAGCTAAATCTGCATTGCCTAATAGTATTATAAACATTAAACACATCAGGGGATTACATTCACGGGGTGGTGAAAATAAATTAGTGTCCGATGAAGTCAATCAACCTGCTTTAACAATTGAAGATGGTATATATATGGCTGATGGAAAACCAATAAGTAAAGCTGAATATTTACGGATCACGAGTGTTTTAGGATCCTGATTGATTTTGCAGAGCGGCAAGGAGGTTTCCAAGTTCTTCTTCTGTCATTTTTTCGAGTTCTCCGTCCTTAAGCATTCTTTTTATTTCTTGTTCGAATCTTAAATCATCATAGTTATCGCCATTAATCCCATTTTTCTCCAATTTTATTTGACTTGAATTAATCGGAATTGCCACGTTTTCAGGAAAGGCACAAGGTCCGCCGACAGATGTGGCAAGAATTTTCTCGAGTGATACGAGTTTTGTTTTTTCAGTCATATTTTTTGCCCAGCAACTTTTTACGCGCTTGAGATAGCATTTCAATTTGATAGATTCGATAGAGAATCCTCCTTATCCAAGGTTTCAGAAGGACACGGTCGAACATTTTGCAAGCCTGTCAGGATTCGAACCTGAAAGAGCGGTTTTGGAGACCGCCATGATACCATTTCATCACAGGCTTATATGGTAATTATACTTCATTCCTTGCAATTTTTAAAAAAAAGACCCATAATACTAATTAGGTCGCACATTTCGAATCAAAAGAGGTGAAAAATGACAAAGCGTGGTTTTTCAATTGATTACGGCGCGGATCCTAAAGACCCGAATTACGCCAAGATTGGGAATTTTGAAGATCGAAATGACGGAAAATACCAATGGCAGGTTCGCAATAAGAAAGTTGTTTTGGTCAAGGTCCAGAATAATATTTCAGGCCCCCTGCCCGTAATGACCTCCTGTGGCGGTAGACATACCACCTTACGGCGAGGATGTGAGTAATTTTTGAAGTGCGATCTGGGGGAGGAGATGAGTTGTTAGTTAAAACAGAAAAGTATTACTGCAACTGCGCAGATTCTGTTTTTTCAACAATTATTCTCTTCCCTCGTAAGTTCTTCTATTTTAATTTAGAAGATTCTTTATGAAGCTGTGTTTTTCTGCATTTCTTGCAGTATTTCTTGATCTGGAGTTTACCTTTCCCTTTTGTGTCCATATTAACCTTATTCCTGTCTGTGATGTAATTTTGGTTTTTGCAGACGGAACAAATTAAAGATACCAATTCGCGGGCTCCTTTTTTTGCCATATTAGTTAATTAGATACTTGGTTACTTAGTTACTTAGACAAGGAACTCCGAAGCGAACTAAGCATTTTAGACAAGCTCAAGAGCTGATTATACCAGATTTCTTTATCTTTTAAAGAGATAAGTTGCTGTTTGTATGAAATTTCGATCAGGGGAATACATTCATAACAAGATCCTCGGGATATACTCAGAAACCTTTTAAACTCTATTTTTGATTTACCGCTTCCTTCGGCAATATTAAGCGGTATTGACAACGAAGCTCTTCTAATTTGATCAGCAAGACTAAATTGGTATTTTGTGGGCCAATTGGTTGAATGAACGAAGACCCTGTTAGCAAATTCAAGAGACTGTTGGTAAACGTTTAATTTTTCGAAATTGAAGTCCATTTCTATTGTTCTCTGTCTAAGCCTACCAAGTGACCAATTAACCAATTAACCATACTGAGCCTGAGGTGAGGATTGAACTCACGACCCCGTACTTACCAAGTACGTGCTCTACCACTGAGCTACCCAGGCGAATGAAATGAGCATGGATTGCGCAGTGGCCAAGCTTTGCTTACCAGGGCTTTAACTGGCCAAGCTTTGCTTACCACTGAGCTACCCAGGCGAGTATTTCTAATGAGCCGAGGAAAGGATTCGAACCTTCAACCTTTGCTTTACAAAAGCATTGCTCAACCGTTGAGCTACCCCGGCATAAGGGGATTATATCAAATCGACCTGATATTTGATATTGATTCTAAATCAGCCGCGATATATCATAGATCTATCATGCTTGATAACAGGATTGTCTCGAGACTATATAACAAAATAGGGTTGAGCGCTAATGAAATAGCGCATAAATACAACATTTCTGTTTGGAGGGTTATAAGTTTTATGAGACGAAATAAAATATTAAGACGAAAGCCTTATGAAACTCAAAAACTGCAATTTGAAAGAAAAGAACTCTCTTTCCATAAAAAAGAGCATCTGCAGAAAAATGATCAGAAGCTACTTTTGAGCGGTCTTTGCCTATATTGGGCAGAAGGATCTAAGGCAAATAAGGCTGCGGTAGATTTTGCCAATTGTAACGAACGAATGCTTTTGATTTTTCTAAAGATGCTAAGAGAAATATATGTGGTAGATGAAAGTAGACTGAGGGTCTATATCTACTGTTTTGCCAATCAAAACTCTGAAGAATTAATTAAGTATTGGTCTTTGCAGCTAAAAATACCACCAACTCAATTCTCAAAACCATATATAAGGAAAGACTTTAAAATTGAGAAAATAGGTAAAATGCCTTTAGGACTTATTCATATTAGATATTACGATCAGAAGCTGCTAAGGCAAATTATTTCAGATATTGATATAATTGCTACTAGCCTTTTAAATAGAAGCTGGGATGGCGGAGTGGTCAATCGCATTTGACTGTAAATCAAATGCCCGGAAGGGCTACGTAGGTTCAAATCCTGCTCCCAGCACCGTGTTGAACGCGGAGGTGGGCGCGCCGCTAATCCGTCAACAAGTTTTCATGTATTACGTCTATGTTCTATATAGCGAAAAAGATAAACACTTATACATTGGCTCAACTCCCGATCTAAAGAAAAGAATTCTTAAACACAATACAGGACGCGTTAGATCCACTAAAAATCGGAGGCCATTAAAACTGATTTACTATGAAGCCTACATTTTAAGAAGGGATACTCTTCGTAGGGAAAAGTATCTAAAAAGTGGTGGCGGGAGAAAAGAGCTTGCCAAGCAACTAGAAAAATATTTTGAGAAGATTGGGTATGAGTTCTCCAAGTAAAACCACGTTAAACGCGTGACCCCATTCTCAGGAGCTCGGCCTTCTTCCTGGAGAATTCCAGGTGGGTAGGCTGTCCCACTTCGCATAAAGCTCCGAGGGAACTCCGCCTTCCCGAATTGTATAAAATAGTCAGAAAGAACTAACCGATCCCCTTTAAACAGGGTCTATTCAGTATAGCATGAAAGTCAATTGTGAAAAATTTCAATATCTTGGAAAGCCGGGAATGAGAAGGTTCAAAATGAAGCTAATTATTGGATACAATAATTGAGAAACTATAGACATTCCTCCAAAAATTGGAAAAATCAAAAAGACGAGAAGAATCATTCTGTATCTGTTCATAAAGATATCAAAATCTCTTGCCTCTTTGTAGGGCAAAAGACCAACAAGTATTTTGCCTCCATCCAGGGGGTGAACTGGGATGAGATTAAATACCGCAAGGGCAACATTAAGTCCGACCATTGTTTTTAAAAGCTCGCCCAGTAGTTGACTCGTAAGTCCCAAATTTCCGCCCGTTGAAATGATCGAATAAAAAATAGCCAGAATTACTGCCAAAATTACATTCGAAAGAGGACCGGCCAGAGAGATTAAGAGGATATCTCTTTTTGGTTCCTTGAGGTTGTATGGGTCGATTGGAACGGGTTTCGCCCAGCCGAAGATAATGTGGAGGGGGGAAAGAAACATAATCAAAGGAACGATTATTGTTCCCAGTAAATCGACATGCGGAATAGGATTAAGAGTCAATCTTCCTGAGAGTCTTGGAGTAGGGTCTCCCAGACGGTCAGCCACCCAACCGTGGGACACTTCGTGAATGATTATTGAGTATGCCAGTCCCGCAATTCCAAGTAAGATTAGTAATATTTCCATTGTGATTGAGACTAATTATATATCAAACAAAATGCAGACACATTTCTAAGTTTGATATATAGAAATTCTACGCTTGCCAATCAAAGGATTAGGCAATACTTTGATTTAATATGACTATATAGTATAATCCACTCCATGGCCTACATTTGCGATAATTGTGGAAAAACAACGGTTTATGGTCGAAGCAGCACTCATCACAGGGGTGTTGCCGGAAAACGCTGGAAAAAAAGAGCTCAAAAGACCGCGCGCACCTTTAAGCCGAATTTACAAAAGATTGCAGTTTTGATTAGTGGTAAAAATACTCAGATGAAACTTTGCACAAATTGTATTAAGAGATTTATGAAGGATGGAAAGATAACAAAGCATCAGTCGACTACGGTCGCTTCGCTCGGGTAACCTTCCTTAAATTGTTGATAGGTAACGGGGTTCTTGCCCTCCAGTTGAACTTCATCTAAAACCAATTTTTCATTTTCCAGGTGCGCCTGTAAGATTTTTAATCTCTTGCCGTCTATCAAAGTCCAAGCTCCAGGCCATGGCTGCATCGCTCGAATGAATCTTTCTGTGCTGACAGGGTCGCACCCTGTCAGCTCGAGAAAACCATCTTGTTTTGTAAGAATCTTTGTAAAAATTGCTTCATTATGGTTCTGCTCCTTGAGCTTAATCTTCCCCTTTAGATATGGCTCTATGGTTTCAATTAAAATATCAACGGATTTTTGAAACAGTCTCGTTCTCAAGCTTTCGCCTGTATCATCGGGAAACACCTCTTCTTTTGATTGAACAACAATCGGACCGTGGTCCATTTTTTCATCCATTTTTATTATTGTTATTCCGGTTTTGGTATCTCCGTTTTTCAAAGCTTCCGGAACAGGGGAAACTCCGCGGTATTTTGGTAGAAGAGAGGGATGAATATTCAGAATACCGAATTTAAAATAATTAATAACCAACTCGGGAATTATTTCCCCAAAAGATGCACAAACACCAAGGTCGGCATCAAGATTCTCCTTAATAATGTCATTGGATTTATAATAAATCGGAATTTTATGCTCGTGGGCCCATTTATCAACAGGTGAATAATTTAGGATTTGCTTCCGACCGGTTGGTTTTGGACTTTGAGTAACAACAGCCACAATCGGGGATTTGCCGGGACCGGTAACATATTTTTTGTGGATAGTGGTAAGTATCGGTAAGACATAATCTGGTGTGCCAAAAAAAACTATCTTCATATTAATAATTCCATCCCTCGACTTCGCTCGGGATTTCGCTCGTTCTAAACGAGCTCAACTTCCTCCCATTCGTCACCCTCAACTTTGTACAAAGGTTTTTTCTCTTTTAACAAATGATCAACGAAAAGAACTCCGTTAAGATGGTCAATTTCATGCATGATTATTTGGGCGTTAAAACCTTCAAAAACCTCGGTAATTTTCTTTCCTTTTTCATTCAGATATTTGACAGTAATTTTATCCGGCCTTTTTAGCGGACCGTAGTAGTAGGGTAGTGACAAACACCCTTCGAGTATCTCTTTCTTGCTCCGCGAAGCCTTGGTCGTAACTGGAGGGAGGGAATGGAGTTTTGATCTTTTGATTTCTAGTATTTCCGGGTTTATAACGAGTCTTTTGAAATCTTTGAAGTCGGCCCAAAATATTTGCAGGTTTTTGCCTATTTGAGGCGCAGCAAGACCCACTCCTTCAGGTACTTTTTGAACGGCAAGAGTATCCTTTAAGTCTTTAATAATGCCGAGAATCTTCTTATCAACTGTTTTTACGGATTTACTTTTAGCCCGTAAAATCGGGTCTCCCGACTGTAGAATTTTCCTGATCATACCCAATTATAACCGATTATTTGAGGCTTTCCAAAGTTTGTTTGGTTAGGACATCGTTGGGATCGATATTATTCAAAATATATTCAAGCTGGGTTTTTGCCTCCATATTCCTTTTTTTGTCGATAAGGAGAATGGCATAGGCGAGTCTGGCCTCTTTATAGTTAGTTTTTAAATCGATAGCTTTTTGTAGGGTTTGAAGAGCGAGATCGCCCTGACCCGTGCGTGCATAGACAATGCCCAGGTTATAGCGAAGTTTGGCGTCAGAGGGTGCGTAATTTATGATATCAATTAGGGTATCTCTGGCACGGATTAAATAATTGGGATCTGTCATCGAAAGCATGACAAAAACGCCGAACCTGGATCTTTTTAGGTTTATATTGGCAGGGGAGAGGGCAATTGCTTTGTCGGATTCTCCGATGGCAAGATCGGCAAACTCCTTGGTTTTATTGACATCTCCCTGCCCGTAATATGCCGACGCGTAGGAAGTATAAGAACTCGCGAGCTCGTTATGATATAGTGCCTGGGTCGGTTCAAGAGATACAGCCTTAATTAGATATTCCAAAGCGGAGTCGGGTTTTTGAACCCCATTGAAGGCTTTACCTTTTGTATATAACGTATCAGCATACCAGTATCTGGAAATTAAAAGTAAAAGGTAAAGAGTAAAAGGTAAAAGTATAAACAACATTAATTTTTGTGCAGTTGAAACTTTGGATGGCTTGCACTCTTTCACTCTTTCACCTTCTTGCCCTAAAGCAACAGCAATTGCCGGGAATAAAAAGAACTGTAATTGGGTAGGAACTACCGAAAAACCAAAGAAGTTGGTTACTGATAGACCGGCGTAGCCGGATAATAGTGCAATAATTGTAAATTGGTAATTGGTAATTGGTAATTCGAGTTTCTTAATAAATAAATAAAAAGAAGCGCCAATTAAGAACAGGTAGCTTAGTAGACCGACAGTACCACTATTGGCAGCTGTATTAAGAAACTCGTTGTGTGCTTTGTTGTAAATAAAGTCCCACTCTGAAACTAAATTGTGTTCGACGGGGCGATATTTATAGTAGGAATAGGCAAAAGTTTCTACACCTGAGCCAATAATCGGATAATGAAGCCAAACCTGCAATGCTCCTTTCCAGACAATTTTTCTTATGGTGCCGGATTCCGTTCCTCCGGTTTCAAGAGCAGGACCTTGTGAGGTGACTGGTGACTGGTGATTGGTGATTGGTGAGCCAACGACAAGAACAAAAATTATGAACAATGAATTAAGGATGATGGTTTGTAAAAGAAATCGTTTTTTGTATTTAAATGAAGCTCCCCAACCTAACGGTCGGGGTATCTTCTCCCAAGCTTCGTCGGGAGCGGAATCCCTCCGAAGCGAAACATCTTCGCTTACCCACGGGTTTACGCCCGGGGTATTCGTGAAGGGGGATAAAACGTAGCCCCAGAAAATCAAATCCGCTGTAATAAATCCCAAAAGTCCCGATCTGGATTTGGTAAAAAGAAGGGTGATAAACAAAACCATTGAAACTAAAAACCAGAATACTGATTTGATATTTTTGGATTTGGAGTTTGGGAATTGATTAGAAATTGAACAGCTCCATGCGATTGGCATAAGAGCTACTAAGAATGCTGCAAGCCAATTTGGTTGTCCCAGAGTAGAGAAGACTCGATTTTGGACGTCCTGAACCCAGATATTTTTATCGATTCCAAAGTGTTCCAATATGCCGTAGATCGAAACGATTACGGCAGAACTTAGTACAATGTATAAAGTACGTAGTGCTGACTTTCTATCTAAATTCGATACAAATGCCCAGTAAAGAAAGGAATAGCTAAGGGTAGATAAAAACCCTCCGTTAAATCTTGAGTAATAACCGAACCAGGAAGTTAATGGGTCAATAGAAAACACTGTTGAAATAAGTTGTGATCCGATAAAAATCAAAAGTGGGATGTCGAGCATTGTGCGACGGAATATAAATTTTTGGACAAGGACGGACCTTACTAACCAGGTAGCGACAATTAAAGTTGTTAAAGTGTAAACCAAAACCATTTTGTTAAATTCAAAAACCTCAGAAGTGAAAGGCCACAGAATCAGAGGGACGAAGAAAAATAATATTGCAAACAAATAAAATACAACTTTCCCCAGTCTGTCCATTTGTACATTTTATCTTTAATCTGCAAATCTACAAATACACAAATCTACAAATAAGCGTAGCTTGGCCAAATTCTGAATTTGGTAAATACTTGAATGATTTAATAATTAAATAATTTGAATATTTATTTGCTTATTTGATATTTGATTATTTGTTTATTTACGTTAAACTGCGGTGCATATGAATTTCCCTAAATTTAGGAATCCAATAAATAGTTTCTTAGGACTTTTCTCTCATGATATTGGAATTGATTTGGGGACCGCGAATACATTGGTTTTTGTTCGAGGAAAAGGAATTGTAATTCGGGAACCATCCGCCGTTGCAAGACATAAAAAATCAAAGGAGATTTTGGCAATCGGAGCATCGGCAAAGAAGATGTATGGACGCGCTCCGGCAACGATTGAGGCCATTCGTCCGCTTCGGGACGGGGTTATTGCAGATTTTGATGCCACCGCCGCAATGCTTAAACATTATATAAATAAAGTTCACGAATCGGGAACCGCTATGCCCAAAATTCCAAGACCCCGCGTAGTAATCGGAATTCCCTCGGGTGTCACCGAAGTGGAACGCCGTGCTGTGGCTGATGCGGCAATTGACGCCGGCGCCAGGGAGGTTTATTTAATCGAAGAACCAATGGCGGCCGCAATCGGCGCAAATCTTCCGATAGAAGGACCGGAAGGTGTTTTCATTGTGGATATTGGCGGAGGCACAAGCGAAATTGCCGTAATTTCTTTAGGTGGAATAGTAATGGGACGCTCGATTCGCGTTGCGGGAGACGAAATGGATGAAGCAATAATTAACTACGTCAGACTCAAATATTCGCTTCTTTTGGGTCAACCGACAGCGGAGAATGTAAAAATGGGGATTGGATCGATTCTCCCCGCCAAAGATCTGCCTGCCAATAAGCAGATAGGCTTCACTGTTGTTCGCGGGCGCGATCTTGAAACCGGACTTCCCAAGTCAATTAAACTGACCGGTAGCGAAATTCAGGAGGCCATCTCTCCGATTATTCAGGAAATTGTTACTGATATTGTTGATACTCTGGAGGAAATTCCCCCTGAATTAACAAGTGATATTATGGAACGCGGAATTGTATTGGCCGGTGGTGGATCTCTTATTAATGGTATAGATAAGATAATTTCGGAAGCGACAAAAATGCCGGTTTGGATTGCGGAGGATCCGTTAACCTGTGTTGTCCGAGGTTGTGGAATTTGTCTGGAAGAAAACGGTCTCCTCAAAAGAATCAGAGTAACCAAGGGACTTTAAAATTGGTATTATTGAATTATGAATTCTTTAGCTTCACAAAATAACCAGTCATGGTTAAGCTGGTTTTTAAGGGGGACCTTAATTCTTCTTTTTTTAGTTTTAATTACCAAAATGACCGAAGTTCAGATAATTAAAGGGGCGTATTACCGCGATATATCTGAAGAAAATAGAATCCGGCATATCCCGATTCCTGCTCCCCGAGGGAAGATTTTAGCGCGCGGTGGCGAAGAACTGGCCACAAATATTGAAATTAAAAAAAGGATAAAGTACAACTTGCAAGGTAATTACGAACTGACGGATGATCTGACGGGTGCCTTGCCTGAAGAAGTAATCATCGATTATAAAAGGTTCTATCCGTTCGCTGATAAATTTGCCCACGCATCGGGGTATCTTTCCCAAGCGGGGGAAGCGGAAGTGGGGAAAATTAACCCTGGCTGTTCCGACAAAGGACCGATTCTTTTGGGGAGCCTGGTAGGGAAAATTGGGTTGGAACAGAAATATCAATGTCAACTTCAAGGAACTCCGGGGGAAGAACTTATTGAAGTAGATATTAAAGGAAATAAAATTAGATCATTGGGAAGACGCGAGCCTGTACCTGGGATGGATATTAAAACGACCGTTGATTACAACCTCCAGGAGGAGGTTGCCAGAGAGATGGCCGACAAAAAAGGGGCAGCGATTGTTACCAATCCAAACGGGGAAATTTTAGCCTTTTATTCTGAACCAAGCTTCGATCCGAACAAATTAACCTCTAACCTTTTTCAAAATCCCGATCTCCCTCTTTTTGATCGGGTTATAAGCGGTACTTTCCATCCCGGGTCGGTTTTTAAGCCTGTTGTTGCAATTTCCGCCTTGCAGGAGGGTGTAATTGATAAAAAATTTGTGTTTAACGACACGGGTACAATAACAGTTAACGGTTATTCTTATACCAACTGGTATTTTACGGAGCATGGTGGAACTGAGGGTCAAATTGACCTGGTGAGAGCCATTGCCCGTTCAACCGACACCTTCTTTTACAAAATTGGCGAGATGGTGGGGCCTGTTAATATGGCTAAGTGGGCAGATATTTTTGGCTTAGATAGGGTAACGGGCGTGGATCTTCCGGGTGAGACCGCAGGCCTCATCCCGACTCCTGATTGGAAACAAAAAGTTAAAAAAGAAGCCTGGTTTTTGGGAAATACATACAATATGTCAATTGGACAAGGAGACGTAAGCGTGACTCCTATTGGAATTAATACATTCATTTCTGCGCTTGCCAACAACGGAATTTTATGTACGCCGCATTTCTTAAAGTTAAATTACAAATGCAGTAACTTAGGAATCAAAACAGAAAATTTAGATTTGGTGAAAGAAGGGATGATTCAGGCTTGTTTAAGCGGCGGAACGGCATATACATTTTTTGATTTTGCCGCTACCCATGGAGGGACGCAAGTTGCCTGCAAAACCGGAACTGCTGAAGTTGGAATTGACGGAACACCTCATGCGTGGTTTACGTTTATCGCGCCGGAGGACAACTCGCAGATTGTTGCAACGATTTTGATTGAGCAGGGCGGGCAGGGATCACAAGTGGCGGGTCCGATTGCCAGAAAAATAGCCGATTATTATTTTCAGGGACTTAAACAATGACGGAATTGCAGTATCTGACAGCCGTTTACGCTTTTAACTATTTTGGCCCCGCTCGGGTAAAACTTTTACTCTCTTACTTCAAAAAAGCCCGAAATATCTGGTTAGCAAAGAATAGTGAACTTATTGAAATCGGACTCTCAAAAGACAAAGTTTCTGAGTTTGATGAATTTCGAAAAAAATTTGATATAGAGGATTATTTTAGGCAACTCAAAGGACTGAAAATCGGTGTTGTAACCATATTAGACGAAAAATACCCCGAAAACTTAAAAGGTTTGGAAGGCGCTCCTTCCGTTTTGTATTTTAAAGGTTGCCTGAAAAGTTCGGATGTAAATTCTATTGCCATAGTCGGAAGCCGGAAAATGTCTTCGTACGGACGAGAAGTGGCTCAGAAGTTTTCCGCCGAGCTTGCCAGCTTCGGAGTGACCATCGTCTCGGGTCTTGCGAAGGGAATTGATACGGCGGCACACATGGGGGCGCTCTCCGTCGGAGGCAGGACGATAGCAGTATTAGGGCAGGGACTTGACAGCATTTACCCTCCTGAGAATACACTTCTTTCTGAGAAAATAATAAAATCCGGCGGGGCGATATTAAGCGAGTACCCACTTGGAGTACCGGCACTTCCCGTAAACTTTGCAATCAGAAATAGGATTGTTTCGGGACTAAGTGCTGCGGTTGTCGTTATCGAGGGGGCGGAGAAAAGCGGAACGCTTCTGACCGCTTCGCATGCTGCAGAGCAGGGGAAAACTGTATTTGCTGTTCCCGGGCAGATTACGTCTCCAATGTCTGCGGCTCCGCATTTTTTACTTAGGAACGGTGCCAAGATTGCCACATGTGCAACCGACATTTTGGAAGAACTGGATTTGCAGATAAAAGTGGACAAAGAGAAAATTGAAAAAATTATGCCGTCCTCGAAAGAGGAGGCAAAATTAATCGAGATATTGGAAGTTGAATCCTTACATCTTGACGAACTTGTTAGAATAACCGGAGGGAAAACTGCAGAGATATCTGCTAGACTGACAATTATGGAAATGAAGGGAATGGTTAGAAATTTAGGCCAAGGGATATATAGGAAGGCCTAAGTTTCATTTTCCATTAAATACATGGAAAATATTATTTTATGGATTTAATAATCGTTGAGTCGCCAACAAAAGCTAAAACTCTATCTAAATTTTTAGGTAGCGGGTATGAAGTGGAAGCTACAATGGGGCATATTAAGGATTTGCCCAAAAGTACTCTGGGGGTTGATGTTAAACATGATTTTGCGCCCGAGTTTATAGATGTACCTAAGCGCGAGCAAACAATAAGAGAGTTAAAAGCTAAAAGTAAAAAATCGAAAGTTATTTATATTGCTTCAGACCCTGATCGTGAAGGTGAGGCAATCGCCTCACATGTAAAGGAACTCCTCACCGATCACCGTTCACCGATCACCGTTCACCGTATTTCATTTCATGAAATTACTAAAGATGCGGTAGAAGAAGCGCTGAAAAATCCCCGTGACATCGACGCCAACCTTGTTGATGCCCAGACCGCAAGACGGGTTTTAGATCGGCTGGTTGGTTATAAACTTTCTCCACTTCTTTGGAAGAAAGTTAGAAGAGGGCTTTCGGCAGGACGGGTCCAATCCGTTGCGGTGCGCTTGATTGTTGAAAAAGAAAGGGAAATTGAAAAATTTAAAGCAGAGGAATATTGGGAAATATTCTCTGAAGTCGAATGTAAAAACATAGGACCTGTTGTGAACTCGCACCACCCACGTTTTGTAGTTGGCCTTGTTAAAGTGAATGATAAAACGGCTGAGGTTAAAAATAAAGCCGAGTCGGATAAAATATTAGCCGATCTTACGAAGTCCGATTACAAAGTGGCAGATGTTAGAAAGCGTCAGATTACCAAAAGCCCCCATCCACCCTTTACAACTTCAACAATGACTCAGGCGGGTGCCAGAATTTTTGGCTGGTCATCAAAAAAGACAATGTCGATAGCCCAAAAACTCTACGAGGAAGGTTTGATTACTTACCACAGGACTGATTCACTTAATCTGAATGCGGTGGCGGTAGGAAAGGCACGCGATTTTATAAAGAAAGAATATGGTGATAAATATTTGCCGGAGAACCCCCGTTTTTATAAAACGCAATCCAAAGTTGCACAAGAAGCTCACGAGGCAATCAGGCCGACAAATGTTGAAAACCGCGAAACCGGTTTGGAGAAACACGATTTCGGGAGGCTATATGACTTGATTTGGAGAAGGTTTGTTGCATGCCAAATGACACATTCAATATATAATGAGACCGTAATCGATGTAGCTGCTGGTAGCTATTTATTGAGAGCTTCAGGTCAAATTATGGTTTTTGACGGGTGGACCCGACTTCGCCAAGGCTCCGCCGGGCAAGGGAAAAATGATGGTGAAATTATATTACCCGAAGTTGTTAAAGATGAGAAACTTGAATTAGTAAAAACCTGGGCGGATCAAAAGTTTACTTTAGCCCCAGCAAGATATAACGAGGCTTCTTTAATTAAAACTTTGGAAAAATTAGGAATTGGCAGGCCTTCAACGTATGCTCCGACAATTTCTACAATCCAAATACGCCAGTATGTGGAAAAGAATGATAGCAAGCAGTTTGTTCCCACAACGATTGGGGTGGCGGTTAATGATTTTTTAATGGCAAACTTTGCTGATACTTTCGATTATCAGTTTACAGCAGGAATGGAAGACCGGCTTGACGAAATAGCCAACGGAAAACTTAAATGGGCTAAAGAAATTTCGGATTTTTGGAAACCTTTTGATAAAAAATTGATTGATGTTGAGAAAAATTCAAAACGGGTAAAAATTGAGGTGGAAAAATTAGGGAAAGCTTGCCCTGAATGTAAAAAGGGTGAGCTGGTGATACGAACAGGTCGTTTTGGCAAATTCATTTCCTGCTCGCGTTTCCCGGACTGCAAATTTACGGATAAATATTTGGAGAAAATTGGGCTTGCTTGCCCCGAATGTAAAAAGGGGGAAGTGATTGTCAAAAAGACGGGAAAGGGCCGCAAGTTCTTTGGCTGTTCGCGTTATCCGGAATGTAAATATGCCTCATGGCGTAGTCCGAAGAAAGAAGAGACACCAACTGTTGAGCCATCTTCAAAATAGTTTGCGTATTGACACTCCTCAAGCTGAATTGGTAAAACATTCCAGATATGGAGAGAGAAAATATCGGATTGATAACCTCAGAAACAAAAAGAACTGTAAATCCGGGTGCTGAAAAATGGATGGGTGAAGTTGTTCCTGTTCTTGATCATGGGTTTATATATATGGTTGATTATATGGGCGACGATAATGCCATTGAACAGGCCGCCCGTGTTTCGTATGGTTTTGGTACCCGGTCCGTAAGTCAAACAGAAGGGTTGATTAGATACCTTGACCGCCACAGACACACAAGTCCGTTTGAAATGGGCGAAATGAAATTTCATGTAAAGCTTCCTATTTCTGTCGCTAGGCAATGGGTGAGGCATAGAACTGCAAGTCTTAACGAATATTCTGCGCGTTATTCAATTCTTCAAGATGAGTTTTATATTCCTGACGTGGAATCGATTAATGTTCAGTCGACAAATAATAAACAAGGAAGAGGAGAAAAAGTCAGTGCGGAAGAAGCAGCATTAGTTCAAGAAGTGTTTAGCAGAAACACAAAAAGAAATTATGAAGACTATCTGTTTCTACTTAACGATGACGGAAGCGGAAAGCAGGTGGATCAAGATCGTCCCCAAATTGCCAGAGAACTGGCAAGGAACGTTCTTCCCGTAAATATCTATACGGAGTGGTATTGGAAGGTTGATTTGCATAATCTTTTTCATTTTTTATCACTTAGAATGGATTCTCATGCGCAGTTGGAAATCAGGACATATGCTGATGTTATGGCGGAAATAATAGCCGACGCATTTCCACTTTCTTATAAAGCTTTTGAAGACTATGAACTTTTTGCAGTCAATATGTCACGTCCGGAGCAAAATATTTTGTCCAAACTGCTTGTGGACTCCGGTCTAAATTTTACGGAAGAGCAAGTTTTAGCAGTGGCCAAGGAGACGGGGTTTAAAAATAAAAGGGAGGGTGAAGAGATGATAGAAAAATTTAAATCATTTGGATTAATTAAAAAATAAATATGCAAGAAACAAAAGAAATACTCACCAACCGTTATCCCTTCTTTGCGGTCGTTGGTCCCGTTGGGGTTGGAAAAAGCGAGTTTACGGGAGCCTTTGTACACGATACTCAGATTAAAAATTTTGAAGAGCCGTTTTTGGAAAATCCATATTTGTCTGATTTTTACACAAAAAGCCATAATGATTTTAGTTTTAATTCTCAAATGTTTTTTTTGGCGACAAAGGGGTTGCAGATGCAAAAAGTACGTGGGCTTTTGGCAGGAGAGTCTGTAATTCAGGACCCTGCTATTGATGTAGATTTTATGATTGCCAATTCGCATTACAAAATGGGTTGGATGACGGGTGAGGAATATTCTGCCTATGAACTGACACGCGACGCAATTTTGGAGGATTTGATAAATCCGGATTTATACATTGCGCTTGTTGCAAGCAAAGAGACGGTTAAAAATCGTATTGCCATAAGGGGAAGGGGTATGGAACTTGCGATGCTTAAGGAATGCCCTGAGTATTTTGATTTTTTAGTTGATGAGTTTAACGATTGGTTAATAAAAGCCAAAGAGACAAAAAGAGTTGTAACTATCAATACGGAAAAGTTTGACCTGTCGTTTGAGAACAACAAAGAGCGTGTTGTTGGGGATGCTAAAAATTGGCTGGGTTATTTTATTGATTCCAAGCATCAAATGAATAATGTGGGGAGTGATGGAGCAAGGCTTATTTTTCCGAATTTTCTAAGACCCAACCATCGTTTTAGAGATTATCTACCAAGAGAGATTGTAGATAGATAATTTTCTTCTTGCAAATTTTGGTCAGTTGGGTTATCTTGCCTATGAATTTATATGGATAGAGAAAGAGGAAAATTTGTCGTTTTTGAAGGAGTTGGGGGGAGCGGTAAAGGAACGCAGATTGGAATCGCAAAAGATCTATTGATTAGAAATGGTCTCGAAATTATTACCACCAGAGAGCCGGGTGGCATAGAAGCTTCGGAGGTAATACGAAAACTTATTTTTACACTTAAGCAGGAAAAATTAATTGATGCAGGAGAACAGATGGTTCTTTTTTTTGCTGCTAGGAAATTCTGGGTTGACGGCGTAGTTGCCCCAAACATCGAGCAAGGGATACATATATTGTCCGATAGAGGGTACACTCTTCGACTCAAGCCTATCAAGGGTATGGTGAGGGTGGAAACGCTCGGAGAATTCTAGCGGTTTCAGATGTAGTGATGGGTTCTTATAAACCAGACGCAGTACTCCTCTTTGATATTTCTGCAGAAACTTCCATGAAAAGAAGAGTTGAAACAGACGGGGATCCGTTTGACAGAGAGAAGAAAGATTATTTTGAGAGAGTTGCTGCCGGATATCGAACGATGGCACAGGTGGGTTGGGGTGGACTAAATTGGTACGTAGTTAATGGCGAGCCGAAACCTGAGATTGTTTCTGAATCTGTTGCCAAAGTTTTAGAAGCTATTTTTGAGAAAAAGCTTCAAAGATAGGCTATAATTGCCCCATATGCAGAAAATTGTAGAGTGCGTGCCGAACTTCAGCGAGGGGGAAAACCCCAAGATTATTAATGCTATTTTCGGTGCCGCGAAAACGGTTAAATCGGTTAAGGTATTCGAACTTGAACATAACGCTTCGCATAACCGCATGCTTTTTACAATAGTCGGTGAACCAAAGGCAGTTCTTACTTCAGTTTTTGAATCGATCAAGGTTGCGACCAAGTTGATCGATATGAATAAGCACAAAGGGGAGCACCCAAGAATCGGGGCTACCGATGTTGTTCCATTTGTTCCTGTGTCTAATGTAACAATGGAAGAATGTGTAGAACTGGCCAATAAATTGGGCAAAAAAGTTGGAGGGGAACTTGGCATTCCGGTTTTTCTTTATGAAGAAGCGGCTACAAAACCGCAAAATCAAAATTTGGCAGACGTGAGAAAAGGAGAATATGAGGGTTTGAGGGTTAAGATGTCCTCCCGAGGAGGATCCGCCTTGGGCGGAAATAAGCCAGATTTTGGACCATCCAAAATGCACCCGACAGCTGGCGCTATTGTAATCGGGGCTAGAAAATACTTAGTTGCATTTAACGTAAATTTGAATACAAAAGATATTCGGATTGCCAAGCAAATAGCCTCAAAAATACGCGAAAAGAATGGAGGTTTGGCGGCAGTCAAAGCCTTGGGATTTGAGGTCGATGGATTTGCCCAGGTTTCTATGAATTTGGTTGACTTCGATAAAACCAATTTCGATCAAGCATACAGGGCAATTGAGAAGGAAATTAAAAATTACAAATTAAAAATTAAAAACAGTGAGATATATGGTATGATTCCGCTTGAATCATTAGTTTCTGCCGTAAAATCGACGTTTAAGGCAGATACGTTTACATCTGATCAAGTTCTCGAAAAGAGATTGTATGAGTGAAGAGCCACATATCATATATCGATATATGATACGCAGTTAATATGATGAAATTACAGGAACAAAAAATAGGAACATTTTTGAGAGATTTGGCGAGCAACAACCCAACTCCGGGCGGGGGGACGGTTGCGGCTTTGACCGCAACATTTTCCGCGTCCCTTATAGAAATGGTTTGCAATTTGACCATGAATAAAAAGGCCTATGAAACGGTACATAAAAGGATAAATGAGTACTATATAGAAGCATCTCGGATTGAAGGAAAGCTTACCAAACTTGCCGATGAAGATGCCCGGGCTTTTGGTGAAGTGATGAAATCATATAAATCTAAAGATAAATCCAAAATCAAAAAATCTCTGAAATACGCAATTGAAGTTCCGACGGAGGTCAGAAAACTGTCTCAAGTGCTTGAAAAAATCGGTTACAAAGTCAGTAAAATTGGAAATAAGAATGCCAGGTCGGACGCCAAAACCGCTATTTATCTTGCCCGTGCAGCCAGCAAATCTGCCTTGGAGAACATAGTAATCAACAAAAAGGCGCTTGCCAAGCTCGGCTAGTTGCCATATAATACGGTCACACACATCGATCACGCTTTCTGGATAACTTCCGATCGATGGCGGGAAAAGAAGCGACCGCTTAAATGCTTGAATAAGCAAATAAGCAAATAAGCAAATAAGCAAATTTGACGCGTATAACGTGATAAGTAAATGACTATTAAAGTTTCACTTGAAGAACTGTTAAATTCCGGGGCGCATTTTGGCCACCAGACTAAAAGATGGAATCCAAAAATGGAGGAGTATCTTTATGGCTCCGAAAACGACGTTCATATTTTTGATCTGACTAAAACCAAGCCACTTCTAACGGAGGCTTTGGAATTTCTTTCGCGCAGCGCTAAAGAGGGTAAAACAATTCTTCTACTGGGTACCAAAAAACAAATCAAAGATAAAGTGGAGGAGGTCGCGATTGCTACCGGTGTACCTTACGTTAACGAAAGGTGGCTTGGCGGAACAATCTCCAACTTTGACCAAATGAAAAAGTCTCTTAAAAAGATGGAGGAGATGAAGACCAACATGGCCGAGGGGAATTACAATAAGTTTACAAAGAAAGAGAGACTTTTGATTGATAGGGAAATTACAAGGCTTGAAAGATTCTTTGGGGGGATTAAAAATACTCAAAAAATTCCGGATGTTCTTTTTGTTGTTGATACAAAAAGAGAAGCGGGTGCAGTACATGAAGCTAATGCCAAGAAAGTTACCGTTGTCGGGATAGTTGACAGTAATAGCGACCCCGACCTTATTGATTATCCGATTCCGATGAATGATGACGCCAGTAAAGCTTTAGAATATATTTTAGATTTATTTAAACAAGCAGTAAAGGTAAAAGTAAAATTAAGAAAGAAAGTCCCAGTGAGAAAGCATAAAATGCATCTCACGGGATCCCGTTAGATGCTTCAGAAGCTATCTAACTGGGAGAAAATTAAATATGTCGAGCATAAACATTGAACAAATCAAAAGATTAAGGGAAGAAACCGGGGTAGCCATTATCCGAATCCGCGAAGTATTGCAGGAGGTCGGAGAAAACGAAAAGAAAGCTTTGGTAATTCTTAAAAAAGAGGCACTGGATAAAGCCGAAAGAAGAGAAGGTAGGGAAACCGGACAGGGAAAAATTTTTGTTTACACGCATCACACGGGGAAAGTGGTAGGCCTTGTGGAACTTCTTTGCGAAACAGACTTCGTTGCCAAAAATGATCTTTTCGAAACTTTGGGCAAAAATTTGGCCATGCAAGTTGCCTCTATGGGTGAGACCGAACTGGAAAAGCAGGAATTTATTAAGGATTCTTCCAAGAAAATCGGCGAACTTATTAAAGAAGTAATTGCTAAAACAGGCGAGAACGTTAGACCTGGAAAAATTTTAAGAGTAGAATTGACTAAGTGAGTGTAGTTTGAACCGATCTAATGGACGAGCCGCAAGTTTCTTCAAAGATGCAATCCTCTGTAACTGCCGTGGCGGGCGATATTGCAGGGATCAGAACAGGCAGGGCAACCCCGGCGCTTGTTGAAAACATAATCGTTCCGGCTTATGGTGGAACACAAAGACTTCGAATAATGGAGGTTGGAAGTATTACTTCCCCGGACCCAACCCAAATTGTCATTTCCCCCTGGGACAAAAGCATAATCGGTGACATTAAAAAAGGGATACTTGAGGCAAACATCGGAATGAATCCAAATATCGACGGAGAAGTAATTCGAATTGTTGTTCCGCCCCTTACGACGGAGGACAGGGAAAAATACGTCAAGCTTCTTTCACAAAAACTGGAAAACGGTCGGGTAATGGTCCGCCAGGTTAGGGCGGACGAAATGCACGATATTAAAAAGAAATTTGAAGCAAAAGAAGTTTCTGAGGATGAAAAATTTGGCCAGGAAAAAAAACTTCAGGAGTTGACAGATCAATTTATAGGCAAAATTGAAGAGATGGGGGAAAAGAAAAAGGCCGAGCTTCTTCAGATTTAATTCCTCTATATACTAAATACTACATACGATATACTAGTTATCATGTTTGTCTCTGTCTTGATTTTTCTTATAGTACTTTCAGTTTTGATTTTAGTCCACGAGCTTGGGCATTTTATAACGGCAAGACATGCCGGTGTATTGGTTGAGGAATTCGGTTTTGGACTCCCGCCGCGTCTATTTGGCAAAAAAATCGGCGAAACAATTTATTCGATCAATACTCTGCCCTTTGGCGGTTTTGTCAGACTTCATGGAGAGATTGAGGAAGATGGAATTACAGATCCAAAACGCGCTTTTTTAAACAAAAGTAAAAAAGTCAGGATTTCTGTAATTATTGCGGGAGTTGTTATGAATTTCTTGCTCGCGATTTTTGCGTTCACGATAGTCTATTCTTTTTCCGGAATTCCAAGAGACACCCGTCAAATAAAAGTAATTGATATTTCTGCGGGATCTCCCGCAGTTTCTGCCGGTTTGGTGGTTGGAGATGTCATTAAAAAAGTTGACGGAAAGGAATTAACGGATACTAATGAATTTATAAAATACATTGATAGCAAGAAAGGTCAGAAAGTCAGAATTGAGGTCGATAACAAGAAATTGACAATTACGCCCCGCGCAAATCCTCCGGCGGGCGAGGGACCGCTGGGAGTTGTGATTACAAATACGGAAATTTATTTTCCGCCAATCTGGCAACGCCCTTTTTACGGAATTTATTACGGGTTTAAAGAGGCAATTTTTTGGGGGCAGACAATACTTACTGGTTTATGGCATATGGCATATGGCTTATGGCACGGAAGCGTCCCAAGGGACGTTAGCGGACCCGTCGGCATATTTGCAGTTACCTCCGAAGCTGCAAGAAGTGGCATATTAACTTTAATTAATTTTATCGGAATTTTGTCTGTGAATTTAGCGATACTTAATATCCTTCCCTTCCCTGCACTGGATGGAGGACGGTTGCTTTTTATCGGAATCGAATCGGTGATAGGAAGGAAAGTCGTTCCGAAGATCGAGGCAATGGTTCACGCAGTCGGAATGATAATTCTTTTAGCACTCATATTGGCAATTACGATAGGCGATATCCGGCGTCTTATAATGGCGGACAGTATTAATGGATTTATTAATTCGGTAGCCAAATGATACAATAAACATAGCTTGGCGTACTGCTAAGCTTCATATGTTGCAGTCAGAACTTTTTCCAAAAACCAGAAAAGAGCCGCCGAAAGAGGCGCAAAGTGTTAATCATAAACTTCTTGTGAGAGCCGGCTTTATCGATCAATTGATGGCCGGTAGTTGGACCCTTCTTCCTTTGGGACTTCGCGTTATTACGAAAATTAATCAAATAATTAGAGAAGAAATGAATGCGGTTGGCGGACAAGAGATGCTTATGCCGCTTCTTCATCCTAAAGAAGTTTGGAATGAAACAGGGAGGTGGGATAAGGCGAATGATATTATGTATAAACTGACCGACTCCAGGAAAAAGGAGTTTGTCTTAAGCTTCACCCATGAGGAGATTGTGATGGATTTACTTCGAAAAAATATAAAAAGTTACCAAGATCTCCCGGTTGCGGTTTACCATTTTTCGACGAAGTTCAGAAATGAACCTCGTGCCAGATCCGGAATATTGAGGGGCAGAGAATTTATGATGAAAGACCTTTACTCGGCGCACGCCAGCGAGACCGATATGTTGAGTTATTACGGAAAAGTGAAAGATGCTTATTCAAAAATTTTTAAAAGACTCGGGTTTAATTTCAAAGTGGTTGAGGCTTCGGGTGGAGTGTTTACCGAAAAACACACCCACGAGTTTCAGGTGGTCAATGCCAATGGTGAAGATACATTTTTTTACTGTGATAAATGTGACTACGCGCTTAATAAGGAAATTTTTGAAGGAAAAGTGGGGGGTATTTGCCCCAAATGTAAAAAAGGAAAGATTAAGGAAGAAACGGGAGCAGTTGAGGTCGGAAATATTTTTCCGCTCGGCACTTGGTATGCGGAAAGAATGAGAGTGTATTATACGGATGAAAAGGGACTTAAAAAACCGGTTTGGTTTGCAAGTTACGGAATCGGGCCGACTAGAGTGATGGGAACACTTGTCGAAATATCCCATGACGATAGAGGTATCATTTGGTCTCCGCAGGTGTCGCCTTTTGATGTCCACTTGATCGAACTGCCCGGGGGAAAAGGTAGGGAGATTCATGACAGACTTAAAAAAGAAGAGGTTGATGTTCTTTGGGATGAGAGAAATATTCAGGCAGGAGTGAAGTTTGGTGACGCTGATTTAATTGGAATTTCGATTAGGCTTATCACATCGGAAAAAACCGGTGATAAAATTGAATGGAAAGAACGAAAGTCAGATAAAACCGAACTACTGACCTTTGAGGAAGTTGTGAACAAGCTTCGGAAGTGATAGCATGTTTCCACGAATGAGGCGGAAGAAGGTTGTAGTTATGGGTGGTGGAACGGGAACTTTTACTATCCTTTCAGGACTTAAAAAATACTCCGATAAGATTGATATCAGCGCCGTTGTTTCCATGATGGATTCTGGCGGAAGCAACCGTGTGATAAGAGACGAATTTGGACTTCTTCCAACTTCTGACATCAGGCAGTGTATTTTGGCACTTTCTTCCGATAATTCGGATGAAATTTTACGTAAACTTTTCAATTACCGCTATACACAAGGAACGGGAATTAGCGGAATGACTTTCGGAAATCTGTTTATGGCTGCACTAACCGATATTTACGGAGATGATCAGGGAAAAGCTATTGATGAAACATGTCGTATTTTAGACGTGTGCGGAAGCGTTATTCCTGTTACTTTTGATAATTCCCAACTGGTGGCAACTTACGATAACGGGATTCAAGTGCTTGGTGAACATTTCATTGATGAGCCAAGTAAAAAAACCATTTACCATAAGATAACTAATTTAGAGGTCTTTCCAAAAGCTAAAGCTAATAAAAAAGCCCTCAATACCATTCGTGATGCGGATTTTATCGTTCTTGGCCCGGGCGATCTATATACAAGTATTCTTTGCAACGTTGTGGTCGACGGAATTGCAAAGGCAATTTACAAATCAAAAGCCAAAAAGATCTTTGTAATGAACCTCATGACCAGATTCGGTCAAACGGACAATTTTTCTGCGAGCGACCACATGACCGAGATGGAAAAGTTTTTGGGCGGGAGCGTTTTCGACTATTGTTTGGTTAACAAAAAGGGAACAATTCCCTCAAAAGCCATTGCCTGGTACAAGAGAAACGATGCAATACCCGTAAAAGATGATCTGGACGGGAAGGGGAAGTTAAGAGTTGTGAGAGGAAACTATGTTTCCAGTAAATTTTACCAAAAATCAGAATCGGACAAGCTCGTAAGAAGCTTAATTCGCCACGACTCGGTGAAATTGGCAAAAGCAATAGTTGATCTCCTTGTCTCTTCTTAGACTTAGACATATACTATTTTCACAATGGAAGATTGTGTTTTTTGTAAGATTGTGAAGGGGGAAATTCCTTCGAATAAAGTATACGAATCTGGTAGTGTATTGGCATTTTGGGATATTAACCCTAGTGCTCCAGTTCACATTCTGGTTATTCCGAAAAAGCATGTAAGAAATCTCTCTAGCGCAATTTCGGTTGATGAAGGATTGGTGGATGATGTTATGATAGGAGTAACGAAGGTGGCCGAGAAACTAAAGATAAAAGATAGTTACAGGGCAACAACAAACAATGGTGAAAAAGCCGGACAGATCGTTCCGCATTTTCACTTCCACGTTTTGGGAGGATGGAAAGAGGTGCAAAAATGATTGCAGGAAAACTACAACAGATAATTGGTGAGGCAATGAAAGCGCATGATGAATTACGGACTTCTACTTTAAGACTTTTGTCATCCGCCTTTAACTATGAAAAAATTGCCAAACAGCACGAATTGACGGAAGAGGAAGAACTCGTTGTTATTCAAAAAGAAGCTAAACAGAGAAGGGATTCGATAGAAGCCTATAAAAAGGCCGGAGCAGAGGATCGCGCCCAAAAGGAAGATGCGGAACTTAAAATCTTGGCTGAATTTCTTCCGCCGGAAATGGATGAAGAGACTCTTTCCAAATTAGTTACGGACGCAATAACCCAGATGGGGGCCAAAAGTATGGCTGACATGGGAAGGGTTATTGGAGCGGTGAAAGCAAAAGCTCCAAACGTTGACGGAGGCAAGATTGCGCAGATTGTAGGCTTAAAATTACATGACTAAAATCTCCGTGACTAAACAGTCTAATTATCCGGTTGGTGTTGCCGTAATGAAAAAGAGACTATCCGCATTTTTACAAAAAAAGGGTATTGTTTCTGATGCTGAGGTTTCCGTTGCAATTGTAGGCGAAAAAGAAATGATGAGAATTGGCGCCAATTACCTTAAAGACAAGAAATTGCATAATGTTTTATCATTCACTCCGAACGAAACCAAAAAACGTTTCGTTTTCCCTCCGGATGGAATAATACATTTAGGGGAAATAATTGTTTGCTATCCGAAAGCGGTTGAAGAATCGAAGATGGAAAATGTTTTGATTGACGAAAAAGTTTATGAATTAGTTGAACATGGAGCAATGCACCTCCTTGGGATACACCATGAGAAGTGATCGGCCATTTTTAAATTTTCCATCTACCATTTTATTTGTAATTTAAAAATTTGTCGATTGAAAAATAAGATGGAAAATGGACAATCATAAATGGAAAATATATGACGTTATATCTCAAATACAGGTCGAAGAATTTAGACGAACTTGATTCGGACACAGTTCGGGAGTCGCTTAAAAACATCGTAAAATCGGGCAAAATTCCACACGCGTTTTTATTCGCCGGTCCCAAGGGTTCAGGAAAGACTTCCGCTGCAAGAATTTTAGCAAAAATAGTGAACTGTGAACGGTTAACAGTGAATGGTGAACCGTGTGATAAGTGTGAACAGTGCACTTCTATTTCAAGGGGCAACAACCTTGACGTAATTGAAATGGACGCGGCGTCTCATCGGGGAATTGACGATGTTAGAATTTTACGGGATGCCGTTAAATTGTCTCCAACTAAAGCGAAGAAAAAGATTTACATCATTGACGAGGCCCACATGCTTACAACCGAGGCGAGTAACGCCCTTCTTAAAACTTTAGAAGAACCCCCCGAGCACGTAATTTTTATTTTGGCAACAACCAATCCGGAAAAATTGATTGACACAATCCGTTCCCGCGTGACGTATATTCTTTTTCAAAAAGCCAATGAAGAAGAAATAGTAAGGTCTCTCAAAAGGGTCGTATTGGGTGAAAAAATCAAAATTAAAGATGACGCTCTTAGGGTAGTCGCAAAAACGTCAGGTGGCGCGTTTCGCGATGCAATAAAAACTTTAGAACAAATAACGAGCGAGGGACGTGACCTTTCTAAAGAATCTTTGGAGGAATTTCTGTTTAGTAAAAAAGATTTTGACTTAGAGAAATTTATTAAACTCCTGGTAGATAAAAACGCAAAAGAAGCCATTTCGGGGATTGCCAAGTTTGAAAAAAGCGGAGTATCAGTTGAGAATTTTCTAACGGCGCTTTTGGGAAACTTGAGAGTATCCCTTTTGGCCAAGGTTGGAATGGGCGAGGACGAAATTCCAGAAATGAGCAAGGAGGACATCGTTTTTCTGATTGATCTGTTCGGCACGGCGTTAAGGGATCAGGCCGTGTCACCGATTGAAACCTTGCCTTTAGAGATTGCAGTGATTAAATGGTGCGAGGGAGAGGCGGGGAGCACTTTGTCCGCTCGCAACCCGGTTCAAACAGAAATTTCCAACATTCGAGAACAAAACGCTCCCACGGTTGTGGCTGGTGAAGGGGTGAACGATGGCGTTTGGAAAACAATATTGTCTATGGTTAAACCCATTAACGCTTCGATTGAAGCATTGCTTCGTGCCGCCCGCCCTATCGGCTATGATGGTAAAACGTTGACACTTGGCGTTTTTTATAAGTTCCACAAAGAGCGTCTTGAGGATAATCATCACAGGTCGGTTTTGGAAGAAATTGTGGCTAAGGTTTTGAAATCTCCAACCAGAGTGGTTTGTACTTTAGTTGAACCACCGCCAAAAAAGATAATCGAAGAGGTTAAAACTGAAGCAGTTTTGACAGAAGGAAAAGACGCAGATATAATCAAAGTCGCTGAGGAGATTTTTGGCAATTAAGAATTTACAAGGTACAATTTACAATTTAATTTTAAATTTTGAATTATTAATTATAAATTAACTTTATGTTTGACAAATTTAAACAATTAGGACAACTGAATGACATGAGAAAGAAAGCTAACGAGCTTCAAAAAGAGCTTGAAAAGATCATTGAGACTTTGGAGAAAAAAGGCTGGACAGTTTCTGTTACGGGGGATCAAAAAATTCGTTACATCAAAAAAGACGGCGAAGACCTTAATGATTTGACAGATTTAATCAATGAAGCGATGAAAAAAGTCCAAAAAGAATCGGCAAAGAAGATGATGGAAATGGGTGGAGGCCTTAGCGGACTTCTGGGTGGCCTTAAGTAAGTTTTTCTTCTACAATAGGTGAATATGCGCATCGCCAAACCAATACAGGCTTTAATTGAGTCTTTTAGCAAACTGCCTGGAATCGGACATAAATCGGCACAGAGACTTACTTACTATTTACTGCATGTTCCTCAAATCCAGCTCGACGAATTTGCAGATTCAGTTTCCCGATTAAAAAAAGATACGGTCCTTTGTTCGATTTGTAAAAATGTCAGTGAAACCAACCCTTGTCCTATTTGTGGCGACCCATCGCGCGACGGCTCGACCGTAATGGTGGTGGAGCAACCGCTCGACATTCTTGCTTTTGAAAAAACCGGTAAATATCGAGGCCTTTATCACGTGCTTCATGGATCCATTAACCCTCTGGAAAATATTGGACCGGATGAAATTTTTGTAGAGAGTTTTCTTTCACGAATCACTAATCACAAATCACTAATCACTGAAATTATAATTGCCACCAACCCAACCATGGAGGGGGAAGCAACGGCAATGTATTTACGTAAACAGATGATTTCACAAACCACTAATCACCATCCACTAATTACCCGCCTTGGCATGGGAATTCCTACCGGAGCCGATTTAGAGTATGCCGATGAAGTTACTCTGACCCAAGCCCTCGAGGGAAGAAGAGAATTATGATATATCGATATATGATAGTTTTAATGTGCGACTGACAGGGTCGCACCCTGTCAAATAATTATGAAATCAGGACTTGCTCAAGATACTGCAAAATCCGCTAAGAATTTAGCGCAGCAAATTGCCAAGCAGATGGCACGGGAACCTTTGGAAATTCTTAAAGATGCCAAAGAACAAGCTATCGGAGAAGAATCGTTCGGACAGCCTGACAGCCAACAATTCGACGACTTAGACCACCAAAAAAAACTCCTAGAGCGTCAAAACGAGATTCAGGATAAAGTGAAAAGTTCTCGTCGGATGGAGGCGCTTGACCGCGAACTAATTGACATAAGAAAGCAGGATTTATTTAAAGATTTACAAAGAAGAATTTCGGAAGGGGAAGATATTCCACTGGAAGATTATTCGGAGCTTTCGATGGAAGAAAAACAGGTTCTTAAAGCTCAAATGGAAGTGGTAAAAGTACAGAGGCAACAGGCGGAATATGCCCAAAGTCAGGAAGGTTTCAGAATACCCGGATCAAAAAGAGGGAGAAAAATGGGTAGTGGACAAAAGCAAGAAGCGGAAAAACAGCAAACACGTGTTGAAAAACCCGTTCCACCGTCGGGATAAAATATGGAAAATGGAGAAATGAAAACGCAAAAAAACGAAATCCTTTTAGGAATTGCAGAAGATTTGCGAAAGAAAAATTTAGATACTCAAGCACTATTGCAAGCGATTCAGGATGACATTATCAGCCACTCCCAAAACATGAGACACCCTTATGTTGCAGAAAACATCCTCGAATCCAGATTTACACCACCGGAAGAGGCATACAAAAAAGGAATGACAAGTTGTGGCGCGATGGCCAATATTGGCTCATTTATGTTACGCAGTTTAGGCCATGAGGTTAAATTGATTCACGGTTCGATTCCGACTTCTAAAGATCATGCATGGTTAAAAGTAAAAGAGGGTGAGGTTTGGAAAGAATACGACTTGACCAATGGAGGAAACCTGCCAAGAGAGGGAAGAATTATTAAAAACGAATGTAGCAGTTGGGAGGAAATAAGAAACGTAATCGAGGCTGAGCATGGTGTCAATGTACACGAAGATTAATAATGTATAAAATACGCCTAGTATGGATATTTATTTAAACAACACTCTTACTCGTAAAAAAGAAAGGTTTGTTCCAAACAAGGAGGGCGAAGTCGGGATTTATTCCTGTGGCCCGACTGTTTATTGGAACCAGCATATTGGACACATGTATGCCTATGTTCAATGGGATGTTTTGGTCAGGTTCTTAAGATCCGTGGGTTATAACGTTAAATGGGTAATGAACATTACAGATGTCGGCCATATGACTTCAGATGAAGATACCGGTCTCGATAAAATGGAAAAAGGAGCCAAACGCGAAGGACTCACAGTTTGGCAAATTGCCGATAAGTATATCACCCAGTTTAAAGACAGTTTAAGGCTTTTAGGAATAAATTCACCGGACGTTTTGTGCCGTGCAACGGAGAACATTCCTGAGCAAATTAAACTAAATCAGTTAATCGAAAAAAACGGCTTTGCCTATACTACTAAAAAGGGTTTGATTTATGACACTTCAAAATTTCCCGATTATGCAAAGTTTGCCAATTTAAACTTGGAGGAAATGAAAAGTGGTGGGGATGTAGAGCTTGATCCTGAGAAAAAACTTCCGTGGGATTTTTTTCTTTGGGCAATTGACCCAAAACACATTATGAAATGGCCAAGTCCCTGGGGCGAAGGTTACCCCGGTTGGCATGTTGAATGTACGGCCATGTCCACAAAGTATTTGGGAAACAATTTTGATATTCATACCGGAGGAGCCGATCACATTCCCGTACATCACACAAACGAAATTGCTCAAGGATTTGCAGCTTTTGGCAAACAAACCGCTAATTATTGGCTTCATAATGGAATGCTTGGGGGCAAAGGGGGAGAGAAAATGAGTAAAAGCCTTGGGAATTTTGTGACGGCTCAAGAACTTGTAGAGAAAGGATATGACCCTTTAGCAATGCGCTACCTGATTTTAACCTCACATTACAAAAAGGGACTTAACTTTACCTTCGATGCACTTGATTCAGCTAAAATTGCTCTTGAAAACCTTCGGACGATAGTTTCCGGTCTAAAATCAGGTGACGAAAGAACGGTCTTGTCTCCCGAGAAAGAGAAAAAACTGGATGAATATCGAGATAAATTTATTTCTTCTCTTTCCAATGATATAAACGCTCCCAAAGCCTTGGCAGTTTTGTGGGAAATGTTGAAGAGTAACATTCCGAGTGGTGATAAGTACGATTTGGCCTTGAGTTTTGATGAAGTTTTGGGTTTAAAATTAAGTCAAGCACGAAATTCGACAGCAAAGCTGGGTGCTGATATCGAAACCCCAAACAGTATCAAAATTCTAATTTCAAAACGGGAAGAGTTGAGAAAAGAGGGAAAATACGGGGAATCGGATAAGATAAGAGAACAGATAGAGGAGGCAGGCTACGAGGTTAGCGACGCTCCGGTTAAATGACGGCACACGATCAATAATTGACCTGTAATGAAGCTATAGAGTAGTATTAGGTTACATGCCCGGTAGCAATAATGTCAATCAATCAGTCGTTTCACCCAAAAAGGGAGTTAAGGGGATATTTGCGGCGATTATAATCGCAGTTTTCCTGGCTTTGAGCGTAGTTGCGGGAGTGCTTCTTGTACGGCAAAATCAGAATGTCCAAGAAAAAGCCGGAAATACAATGTGCCCTGCAGGGGAAGCCTGTCCCTATGCCAGAGATCCTAATTTGCTTTTGAGTTGCCACCCCGTAGATGGCGACGGTACCACAACTGACAGTACTTGTAATGAGACCGGTAGGATTGAAACGTGCGGAGTTAACTGGACGGAATATTGTTGTCCTGCGGCGGGGGCAGCTTGGACCACGGACATGACGGCTTGCACCCCATCAACACCAACGCCCACACCAACCAAATCACCAACGCCCACACCAACCAAATCACCAACGCCCACACCAACCAAATCACCAACGCCCACACCAAGTCCTACGCCACCCCCAACTGCTTATAAGTGCAATGGGATTAGAGCATATGATGACCAGTGGAATTTGATTACCGCTTTTTCTGAGATTAAACCGGGAGATAGCCTTTTCTTTACCGTTCAGGGCTCAGCGGCCACCGGTTTTGACATGGCTCAGTTTAAGATTAATGGAACGGAATATCCCGTCGCAAGAGTCTCAAAGCCGGGTGTTGGCGGTGAATATTATCAAACATACAGAGTACCGGCTCAATGTGCTGTGGGTGCGCCGTCAATTCCGGTTTCCGTCCTGGCCAGGATCCACCATACGGTAGCAGGTTGGTCAACTTATTAAAAATATATAATTTTATGAAAGGTAAAGTCGCAACAATAATCATAGTGATATCCACACTTATTTTGGCTGTGATTGCCATTTTTACCGCCATTAGACTTTATCAATTAAGAAACGTTTCTGTGTCTCCCAACGTACCCGAAAGTCAACCGGCAGCGGTTGATACAGTCAGCCGGTGTAAACCCCTTTCCTTTGCAGTTGCTTGCGCTGCAACACCAACCCCAACCCCAACTCCTACTCCTACCGCAGAACCGACAGAAGAACCGACGCCAACTCCCACTCCGGAACCAACAGCTACGCCAACGCCAACTGCCGGTGCAACCGCCACTGCCGTTCCAACTCCTACCCGAACTCTAATCGCAACAAGTACATCTGTTGCCCAAACCACACCTTTGCCGGTTCCGGCAACGGGTTTAAACTGGCCTTCGATATTGGGAATTGGAGTAGGAATAGGAGCGATTATTCTCTCAATTATTATCGCGCTTTAGCGTAGACACTCGCGCTTTAGCGTAGACACTAGCGCTTTAATCTAAGTACATAGTACTTAGTACTCAGCTGAGTTTTATTTTCTTGAGATTGAAAGTTGACTTTGTTTCGATAATTCCAATGTGATCGATGAGAGGAAAGTGACTTCTAACTTCTGTCTGGAATTTTTCTGCAAGATTGCCAGTGTAGTTTCCAAAGCCCGCCTTTTCGGATTGGGAGCAGAGTTTGTCTTCCCACTCATGAATTATTTTTAATATTTTCTCTCCCTCGGAATTAAAATATTCCTGATATTTTTCTTCGTCCATCTCGTAGTCGGCGTGAAGATTGGCAAACTTATCGAAAATATCTTTATTTTCCTGAATCATTCTATCGAAGTATTCTTTGTACTTGGTCATAGGAAAGATTTTGATGGAGAAGCAGATTAAAATCAACTCTTGATTTCTTGTGGTCTTTACATTCGGGGTATAATGTATAAATGAAATTAAATAAAACAGGCTTTCTTCAAGCTGTGGGGGTTGTTGTTTATTGCGCTGTCATAGCGACCATAATGTCAAATGGCAATAAAATTTTCGGGAATATAGATAACAGCTACTTTGGGCCTTTGACTTTTCTTACAATGTTTGCGACCTCGGCTCTTATTTGCGGACTTTTAGTCTTCTATAAACCTTATCTGCTTTTCTTTGAGGGTAAGAAAAAAGAGGCGGTAGAAACAGTTCTTTCCACAGCAGCTTCGCTTTTTGGTTTCCTGATTCTTTTCTTCATAATCCTATTTTTGACGAAATAGGATTTGATTCTAAACTAATTGAGTAATACCAATGAATTAATTCATTGGTATTGTATTTGTCAATGCTACAGTGCTACGTAGCACTGTAGCAAGACTATGGAAAATTTAGATTATTTTCTGCGGAGATTATTTAATGTGAAAGATAGATAAAGAAGTCCCGACAATATCCCCACAATTGACATGATTGTCCAGTTGTTGAACGCGGTATGTCGTAGGCCTATTAAAAAAGATAAATTTAGTGAAGAGTTTCCAACGCCCCAATAAATTACAAAACTGGTTAAGATTATTTTCTCAAGCGTTGTTTCATTTTTCTTTAAGAATTTTCTTATTAGCCACATGACAGCAAACAGGCCAATAATTAGTCCAGGGATGCTAAGGAAATAGAGCGGGGGATATTTTTCAACATACGGTGCGATTACTAAATTTGCTTCGCGCCCGCCCATGCGTGTTACGGCAAAATAGGAGAGCACTGCGTCGAAGATAAAAAATAAAGTTAACAGTATGTAAGAAAATCATTTCGAAAGCATTAAATAAGTTTACAACAAATCTTTACGTAACTCATTCTTTGTATTTGATTACAATTATCATGCATCGATATATCGTAATTAATATGTATGTAGCGTACAAAACGTACACTAATAATTTGACCTCCCGGTAAAAGTTATGTAGCATACATTTTGGTAAACATGGAAGAAGAAAATAACACACGACCGCAGCCGGTTGAGGAGAAAAAGGGGATTAATCCCCTTTATTTAGTTGGGGGATTGGTCTTACTTGGACTCATTGGTTTTTTTGTAGTTTCTGGAAATAAAAAAGCGGCTTCAAGAACAGAGATCACATCAGTTGGTACAGAAGCGACACCGTTCGTGTCAGAGGCTCCTCCCTCCGGCCCGGTAAAAGAATTCACAGTTGATGGAAGTAGTTATAAACTTGACCCATCAACAATCACCGTTAATAAGGGAGATACTGTAAAAATCATTTTTAAGGACAGTGATGGCCGTCACGATTTAGTAGTAGATGGTTATAACGTTAAAACCAATCTAATCGGACCCGGCGCAACAGATACCATAGAGTTTATAGCAGACAAATCGGGAAGCTTCAAATACTATTGCTCCGTTGCCAACCATGGGGAACTTGGTATGACCGGAACATTTGTAGTACAATAAATTCAAGGTGAAAGAAAAATATTTTGATTGGATAAAGATTTTGGCAGTTATTGGAATATCTTTGGCACTATTTCTTCTTTGGGAACGTTATTTTCAGCCCTCGTTTCAACCTTGCAATATTAACGCGACGGTAAACTGCGACGCGGTAATTTCGGGCGCGCTTTCAAACACTTTGGGAATCCCAACTCCACTAATCGGGCTAACGGGCTATATAATAATTCTAATTGCCTCTTTTAGGAAGAATGCCAAATTAGTTTTAGGAATGTCTGCTTTTGGTTTGGTGTTTTGCCTATATATTGCTTACCGCGAACTTTTTCAACTCCATGTGGTTTGTCCGGTATGCATTGCTTGCCAACTGGACATGATTACGGTATTTGTTCTTGGCATTCTTCTCTGGAAGAATCGAAGCGGTGATATGAAAGCCGAAGATAACCTCAAAATATAATAAATCGGTATGTTATTGTGGAAAAAAACTTATTGATGAACGAATTTTTTCGTGTTAACATCCTCGAGTGGCAACAGTAGAATTTGGACTGAACGAAATAAACACAGGACTTCAATTAAAAGAATCAGAATTTGATGGGATATCATATGTTTGTCCTACGTGGAACCAAATGGGGACACTCAATTTTGATTTGGCAAGACAGATTGTCAAGTCCGGCCGATCTTTTGACAGAATTGTTGCCTTGGCCAGAGGAGGGTGGACTTGGGCGAGAGATCTTGCCGACGCCTTAAACATTCCACGGCTTTCCTCTACGAGAGTTGAATCGTATATCGATGTTAATGAATCCGGAGAACCGAGAATTACCCAGCCCCTAACGGATTCGATAAGCGGAGAGAATATACTTCTTTTTGACGAGGTTGTTGACTCGGGGGCAACGCTCAGGCTGGGTAAAAAATATTTGGAAGTAATGGGAGCAAGGGGTATTAAGACAGTGGCGTTGTGCGTTAAACCCCGTTCCGAGGAAAAACCGGATTTTTATGCATTTAGCACTAGCGCATGGGTTGTTTTTCCTCACGAGATTAGGGAATTTATCGGTATCTCAATCGATAAATGGAGATCAAATGGTGTAACGGCTGAAGGTATTAAGGAACGTTTTAAAACAATTGGAATCTCTCCTAATCAAGTAGAGTTTTATTGTTCCCTGCACGCACAGAATGAAAGGTGAAATTGATCATTATCACGGTTTGTAGAGATTTACATTGTAATATTTACCTTAATCGCGACCAGTAAGTAAAAATACATTGGAGTATAATAAAGATATGTTGGTTTTAATCCTTTTTTTGATTGTTGGTTCAGTACTGGTTTATATATCAAAATTTAATTTCACTCCGGTTACGGTTAATTTGGGGCTCTATACGTTCTCGAATATTCCTCTCTTTTACGTAATCGCCGCCTCCGTGATCTTCGGTTTAGTTATTTCTTATTTTGTTTATTTAGTTCGTTTGATATCTACTTCCTTTATCATTCGCGGCAAGAATAAAGAGATTAAAAAAGAAAAAGATGAAGTTTTAGAGTTAACCAAGAATGTTCACAAGTTGGAGTTGGAAAATGAAAAACAAAAAAATAACACCAACCCCGAGCCTCAAGATAGAAACGCTTTGTGAAAAACCTCTTAGGCAAAATCTACAGAGTCCTGCATCTTCCCAAAAATGTGCAGCTTTTTGTCATGCGTTTTTTCCAAGATCAGTTTTTGGTTGGTGTTACCGGTATTATTTTTAATGACAAAAAAGAAATTCTTCTTTTTAAACATACGTACAGGGCACATGCATGGGCCTTACCCGGCGGTTATTTAAAATCCGGTGAACATCCCCGAGAGGCGCTTGAAAGAGAAATCAAAGAAGAGTCGGGTCTAGTCGTCAGTATGGATGAATCCCTCAAAACCCGTACAGATCGTGACTCTGCACGCTTGGACATGTGTTATATAGGAGTTCTGATTGGCGGTGATTTTACTCCGACACACGAGGTTTCCGAGTACGGTTTTTTTACCCAGGACAAACTACCGCTTCTTAGAAAAAATCAGGTGTTTTTGATTGACAAAGCTTTGAAGCAACAAACGAACACTTGACACATACTACAATTAATTGTAGTATGTGTAATATGTCAAGTAATGATAGACAGCGAATAACCCTCTTTATTAATCCTTCTATTGTTAAGCACGCCAAAGCCCAGGCTATTGTTGAGGAAACAACTTTAACCGATCTTGTAGAAAAAGCCTTGATTAAATATTTACCTGAAAAAACGGTTATTAAGAAATCTAATATTATTGGAAGAACTTAAAAAGGGGGCTTTGCCCCGCCGTAGCCCGACGAAAGAGTGATCCTCCTTCGTACAAGACTTCGGAGGACGAAGGGGGGTGAAAAATATGGCAGATATTTCAAAAGAAACAATAACTACACAAGGAAATAATATCAATCCGGTTGTGAACACTACAACCAAAAACACTTCAGTTAAAAGTACGGTAACCAATTCTCAAACGGTTGAATATTTATTTTATTTCTTTTTTGGAGCGCTGGAAATACTCTTAACTTTCCGTTTGGTTCTTAAGTTAACAGGAGCGAGCGTCTCAAGTGCTTTTGTGGGTTTAATTTATGGTTTAAGCGGAATTTTTGTCCTTCCCTTTGAAGGAATATTTCGTAGGGGATTCGCTCAGGGTCTGGAGACAACTTCAATTCTTGAGCCATCGACATTGGTTGCGATAATTGTATACGCCGTTTTGGCATTGGGAGCGGTTAGGTTATTACGAATACTTACCGGCGAACGACAGGAAACAGAATAGTTTTGTTTAAAGAGGAGGTGAGAATTATGACTATTATTTATTGGGTAGTTTTTGGACTTATTGCAGGGGCGATTGCCAACTTTATTTCTCCCGGTTCAATGGGAGGAATTGTTGGATCAATCATTTTGGGAATTATCGGAGCAGTAGTGGGGGGTTATCTGGGACAAAGGTTTTTTGGAGTCGGAGTTACGGGATTTAACACAACATCTTTTATTGTTGCAGTTGCGGGTTCACTTTTAGTACTTATTATTAGTAGGTTGTTGTAACAAATAGATTGAAACATATGACAAACTTACAACAACAAAAAGCAGCAATAGACGCGCAGGCACAAAAAACAAAGGACGAAGCGGATCGAACCGCTACCCAGCAAAGACAGGCGGCTGCGGATGAAGAGAGCAAAAAAGTCAGACAGACAGCGGAGGAAGAGGTTGCAAAGATTCAATACGACGCCCAAAGATAAAGTTGAGTGTTTAAAAAGTGTTATGACGGCTTTATATGGTTTGCTTGTGGGGATAGTCTTTTCACTGTCCATTTAAAATCCTGAGTGCAATCGAAGGACAATTTGATTTTTATTTCAAAATAGTCATTGACCTGAGAAGCGAGAAATAATATTATGGTCTCAATGGCAAAAAAAGAACCGAAAGCTTATATAACTAATGAAACTCTAGACGAAGCTGTTGATACGATTATAAGGGGAATGGATAATTTAATTGAAAATCAGAATAAACATCTAGATCGGCGTTTTGATGGAGTCGACAGGCGTTTAAATAAGATTGAGGCAGAAATTGTCTGGGTGAAAGACGATGTTAAGGGTTTAACTGTCGATCTTTCAGGAACTCCTACAAAGAAAGAGTTTAATGAACTAAAAGAGAAAGTCGATAAATATATGACTTCTTAGAAGTGTTAAAATGGCTTCATAACAGACTTGGTCTGATATAATCTTTGATTATGAGTCTATCTGTAGGGATAGTCTTTTCAATGTCCCACAATTTGATTTCTACTTCAAAGTAAATATCCCCAAGGCAAATAAAGAAAGGCTGATACTTCAAAGAAATGGATTGGGACAGATAGTAAAGTTAAAATTCCTGAGGTTTTGAGTTATAATTAGCGGAAATGGATAAGCTTCTAACTGAAAATCAAAAACCGCCTGAAAAATTTCCAAAGATCGACCAGATAGAATTTGGAAGTGATGGCTGGCTATCTCCTGGGGGTGATTATTATAAAGTTGAAACAACTCAGCATGATGAATCAGCTAAATATATCGTAAAAAATTCTGACGAGGTTAAAGATCTCGAGGGAAAGATGATTGATAATGTTGGGCAAAGAATGAGTTATGCTGGAAAGCCTTATAGAGAAAAACTTAAGCAGCTGGGATATATTTTAATTCGTGGAGAAATCCTCCGAACAGAAGAGGAAGTAAATTACACTCCAGAACAGCTTGGAGCAATATCGAAGGCGGGAATAAAAATTGTAAGCGCATTTGATGGCTCAGTTGAGTATAACCCAAAAAAAATTCTAGACAGAGTGCAAGAGGTTATTGAAAAGTTGAGAAATGACCACGAGGTGAAAAGTATTCAATTTGGATTAGACAAAGGTGGATATTTGCCGTGGATGCAACGAGCTAGGGCAGAGACAATTGAAGATATTGGTAAACTTTCTCATAACCCATTTAAAACTGTAGTTCATGTCGATGAGTTTTATAAGCCTGAAATATACGATAAAGTTCCAGATCGAATATTTGACATTTTGTCTACCGATTATGCCGATGAGATGAGGATAACTGTGACTCGAAGTGAATTTACTTTACGACTGGTTGATTTAAGTGGGGAAAAACTTCTCATTCAGAGGGAAAAATACACACACGATGGTTTGGGTGGTTTTCTGTACATCGAAAACAGTATTTCCATGTTTGTGATTGATAACCTTTCGTTTGGAAAGAAATTATCAAAGTTACTTGGAGTTAAGCGTTCAAATCCGAAGATAGAGTTCGAAAACAAAAATGGATATTTTGCCGAAATAGTTACAAACTTGGTATCAAAATCTTAACTCCAATGCTAAAATACTCCCATGTCTCTCTCAGTCGGAATAGTCGGTCTTCCCAACGTTGGAAAGTCCACGCTTTTTAACGCGCTTCTTAAAAAACAGCAGGCGTATGTTGCCAATTTCCCTTTTGCCACGATTGAACCGAATATAGGGGTTGTTCCGGTTCCCGATGATCGGCTAGATAAGCTAGCCGATGTGGTTAGTGAACAGTGGTTGGTGGATGGTGAACACAAAAGACCGCCACTCGTGTCGGCTACGGTGGAATTCGTGGACATAGCCGGACTTATTGCCGGTGCATCAAAAGGGGAGGGATTAGGAAATAAATTTCTAATCCACATCAGGGAAACTGACGCCATATGTTATGTACTGCGCGCTTTTTCCGACCCGGATATTATTAAGCAGGGAGTAAAAGATCCTAAAAGTGATTTTGAAATATTAAAAATAGAACTTGATTTGGCGGATGAGGAAATGATCGACCGAGCCTCCGCTAAAGCTTCGGCCGGCGGGAAAACTCAAGTAAAGAATGATCTGCCTTTGTTTTCCCGAAAACCTTTTTTGGTTGTTCTGAATGTAGATGAGGCCGATCTTAAAAAAGCCGGTGATATAGAGACAGAATATGCCGGGAAACTTGGGATCGATCGGAATCAAATTGTCGCAATCTGTGCAAAGACCGAAAGCGAACTTTCAGAGCTTTCTTCCGAAGATCAAAAAACTTATCTAAAAGGTCTGGGGGTAGAAAAATCGGGACTCGAGCGATTGATTCAAAAAGCTTTTGCAACCTTGGGGCTTATTACATTTCTTACAGCGGGGGAAAAAGAGGTTAGGGCATGGACCCTTCCGGCAGGAACAGATGCCGTCAGGGCAAGCGGAGTAATACATACGGACTTTGAAAAGAAATTTATAAAGGCTGATGTGGTGGATTTTGACGATTTTATTTCGAATAATGCCTGGAAAAACTGTAGGGAGTTAGGAAAAGTCAGAAGTGAGGGAAGGGATTACATTGTAAAAGACGGCGACGTTATAGAGTTTCGAATCGGAAATTAAGATGGAGATGCCTGCCCCGCATGAATGCTCTTGCGACGCAAACACGGAGTATTTGGGAGCAAGTAAGTTTCGTGCTGGGGTGGTTGAGTTTAAAATAGGAACCTGATATGAAAAAGAAAAATCCTTTAGTTTCGTTTGTGATAAGGACAAAAAATGAGGGAAAGTTTATTGGAAAAGTTCTGGAGCTTCTTCAAAAACAAACTTTTAAAGATTTTGAAATTATCATTGTCGATTCCGGATCAACAGACAAGACTTTAGAAATAGTTAATAAATATTCAGTAAAGGTATTAAAAATTGACCCAAAAGATTTTAATTATAGCTATGCCTTAAATTTTGGAATAAAACAAGCACTCGGAAGGTATATATGCATTATAAGCGGACATTCGATTCCGATTACAGACAGCTGGCTTGAAGATGGAGTGAGGATAATGAAAGAAGATAACGTAGCCGGGTTAAGTGGATATTGGACTGATTTTATCCTGGGTTATTTTTCAAGGCCTTTAGGCAGACTTGCTTTTTTATTACCATACTTTAAAAAACGTAAAGATTTTGATCCATGGCTTACAAACACCAATTCATTGATTAATAAAAAGTATTGGCAAGAATATAATTTTGACGAAAAACTGGAAGGGTCTGAGGATTATGATTGGGCATGCGAGATGATCTCAAGGGGTTATAACATTGCTAAAATAAAATCATTTAGCGTTTTCCACTCTCATTTTATGGTTGGTAGACCGGGGTATTTTGCGTCACTGCCTATATGGAAAAAACAAGTCGCCGAAATAAATAAAAGGAAAGGAAGAGAATTTAAGATTGGAACGTAAAAAGGACGTACAGGGTTGCAGATATAACACATATCAAGAAAAAAAAGTGAGCAATCTCACTGTCTTGAATTTATGTTGCTGCCGATCTGCAACCCCTTGCTCTCAGTTTTGTTTGTTACCGAAGGTAATCCTTGTATTCATCGGGGACATTGTACTCAAGCAGTGTTGCGACTCTTTTCGCATCGTAGAACCGCTTTTCATGATATTCTTTATCCCCGCGCGCGCTGAGTAGTTCGTTTCGTGCATCCTCGAAATTGTTATAGACAGCCGCTTGACTGATCTTGGTTAACAACTGACTTTCCTTAACGTAAGAGTTTTGGAGGTCGAGGGCGGCACCGTTAAGCATTGGCATCACAACCTTTATTAATTGTAGGTCGCGAAGCTGACTATCCTTCTCCGGCTTGTACCCAAAATGATTCTCAAAGATCTTTGGGGCGCGTATCCGGAAAATCTTTTTCTGGATCCAATAGACGATCCCCCAATGGAAGAGCCAAAGAAGGACTCCAACCCAAAAGACGATCCCGACGATCCAATACGGAATAACAAAACCAAATATGTTCATTTTGACCTCCGTCAAAAGTGGGAGTTCTCTCCCAAAATGATTACACTCTCCAGTCTCGGAGGGTGGAGGAGTTCTCTCCTCAAAAAAGTTGATACTGAGAGCTATTTTTTTGCTTGGCAGCCAGTCAGCCACAGATTTTCTGTAGCCACCTGCCTACCAAGCAACCTTTTTAAATGTGCAAACTAATACGCTATAGTATCACACTTAGGTTCAAAAGTCAAGTTATAGGATGAAATCCAAATCTAAAATTAAGTGGGATTTGGGAATGGGATGGGATTTAAAATTGGAGCGTAACTATGCCGAAGGATACATTGGCAACAAATATTTTTTTAGGAACACCTTTTTCATCCTCAACACTTTTTTGAATTTCAACTTGATGGTTCATGAGCTCGTCCATTCCTGCATATGGGGTTACCTCACCAAATTTAGCCAGTGCAGGGTCAGTCTTAATATTTTCTATGCAAACTGAATTTTCATCAAAAACTTCATCTGCGCATGGCCTTATCAAGCTTGTTTTTCTAAACGGACAATTTTCATAACATTTAAGCCTTTCTGGATTCATGGGCGGATCATACCACACAAGTCTTTTCAGATACAAATACCTATGCTATACTAGGCTCTGTTATGAATAAATATGAATTGACTTTGGTTTTGGACGGCAAAGGCGGGGCAGCTAAAAAGAAAAAGGTGACTGAGGTTTTGGAAAAAACTCTTTCAATTTTCAAAGGGAAGATTTCAGATTCCAAAGAATGGGGAGTCAAAGAATTGGCCTACAAAATTGGCAAATCCGAAACTGGCCTGTTTCTGTTTTATGAGTTGGAACTGGATCCCAAAGGGGTTAAGGCTCTTAACGACAAATTGAGAACAGATGCTGATATAATTAGGTACTTGGTAGTCCGAAAAGACTAACTATAGTGGTGAGTGATACTGAGTGAAATCGAAGTAGAATCGAACTCTTTCGACTACGCTCAAGATAATAACATGGCACGAAGAGAGTGCATTGACCTATGAGATCATTAAACAAAGCAATGCTGATCGGGAATCTTACCCGCGATCCCGAAATGCGCTACACCCCCCAAGGAGCCGCAGTTTGCACTTTTGGTATCGCAACGAATAGAGATTGGAAAACAGATACGGGGGAAAAGAAGGAAGATGTAGAGTTCCACAATATTGTAGCCTGGAATAAATTGGCAGAGATTTGTTCCCAGTATCTTAAAAAAGGCGGAAAAGTTTACGTTGAAGGCCGTCTTTCCACCAGCACCTGGCAGGCGCCGGACGGAGCACAGAGAAACAAAACAGAAGTGGTTATTAGTGATATGGTAATGTTGGACAGGAAAACGGGTGAGCCGTCAAGTGATATAGATATTCCGGAACCGACTATTGAATCGCAAGCTGAACCGGTTGAACCAGTCGAACCCGCCGTCGCCAAGGCTAAGGCGGGCAAGGGAAAAAAGGAAACTAAAGAAGCAACTGAAGAACCCACGGAAGAAGATATACCCTTTTAGCAATCAGCTTTTAGAGCCTAGCTAATAGCTAAGCTCTGAGCTCTAAACAACTAAACACATATGGCCAAGAAAAAAGAAACCAGAAAAAGAAGGCTGACAAACAAAGATTTGGAACCGGTTCCGAAAAATTGTCCTTTTGATAAAAACAGAACCCAACCGGACTATAAAGATCCCGAAACTTTGATACGGTACATGTCTGACCGGGCCAAAGTTTTAGGCAAGGACAGGACAGGACTTTGCGCCAAACATCAAAGAAGGCTTTCTATCGCCATAAAACGCGCAAGGCACTTAGGTCTTCTTCCGTTTATCCCCACACTCAAGTAAATTTTCCTCCTTGAGTTAACTCTTTAGACTCGATATCATCATTGATATGTCTGTCAAACTTGGCTTCTCCAAAGTGAGAAATTTTATTCTTACAACCCTTTTAATCGGTGTCGTTTTTGGAGGAGGTTACTATCTTGGAGTTGCCGGTTATAAAGCAGAAGTAGACAAGGCCCTTCATGTAACTGTTTCAAGACAAATTCCGGTGGACAAAAATGTTGACTTTTCTCTTTTCTGGCAGATTTGGGACATATTATCTTCTAAATATTACAATAAAGGGAGCCTGGTTCCCGAAAAGATGGTCTACGGGGCCATAAGCGGTATGGTTTCGGCAATTGGAGATCCTTATTCAATGTTTTTGCCTCCGACTCAAAACAAGATGGTTAACGAAGACTTGGGTGGGAGCTTTGAAGGAGTTGGTATTGAAATAGGCTTTCGGGCGGCCCGTCTTGCGGTAGTTTCTCCTCTTATCGGTTCTCCGGCAGAGGCTTCGGGAGTAAAACCCGGGGATTACATTATTCACATTGAAGATGTAAAGAAAAATATTGACATAGGTACTGATGGTATAAGTCTTCCGGACGCCGTCGCCGCAATCCGCGGCCCTGCCGGAACTATTGTAACTTTGACCTTGGTTCGTGAAGGGGTAGGAACGCCAATTGTTGTTGATCTGACCCGCGCCAAACTTAATATTGATTCTGTAACTCTCAACTTTGTTGGTGATAACAAAGATATTGCTGATATTAAGATCAGCAAATTCGGAGCCGAAACTGCTAAAGAATGGGATAAAGTGGTAAATGCGATTTTGGTAAAGCCTGAGATTAAAGGAATAATAGTTGATCTTAGAAATAACCCCGGTGGGTATTTGCAGTCCGCGGTTGACCTCGCAAGTGATTTTGTTCCGATAGGAACAACGGTTGTAATTCAGGAGAACGGAGACGGAACAAGAAATGAATATAAATCTACAAGGCTTGGAAAGTTGATGAAATACAAGGTTGTAGTTCTTATTAACGGGGGAAGTGCCAGCGCTTCGGAAATATTATCGGGAGCCCTAAGGGATCAGAAGAAAATTAAATTAATTGGTGAAAAAAGTTTTGGCAAGGGTACAATTCAGGAGCCGATAGAGACTGCTCGGGGAAGCGGGCTGCATGTTACGACCGCGAAATGGCTGACGCCAAATGGCACTTGGGTGCACGAAAAAGGTTTAATACCGGACGTCACCCTGGTAGCTAAGGATACCGATAAGACTGACATTCAACTGGATGGGGCCATAGAAATTCTAAACTCTAAACCCTGAATTCTAAATTTAGAGTTCATGAAAAGAAATTACAATAAGTTTGCAATTATAGTGGCGGTATCAGTGGTGGTTTTGGCTTCGTTGGCGTCCGGAGCCATTGCCGATAGAGTTTTGGGTTTTAGTATTCTTGATAAGTTGTTCCCCAGGGCAGCTTCAATAGTCCAGCAAAAAATAGTGAATGAAGAAAGTGATGTAATTGACGTGGTTAAAACCGTCGGTCCTTCGGTGGTTACTGTTTCTGCCGTTTCCCCTAAAAGAAATATAATACAATTTTCCCCGTTTGGAGGTTTCTCTCAAGGAACAACCGGCGGCACATCCCAGGACATTGGCAGCGGTTTTGTGGTGAGTGGTGATGGACTGATTGTTACGAATAAACACGTAGTTTCCAATACGGCTCTGGCTTATAAAGTTTCCACAAGCGATGGAAGTAGTTTTGATGCAAAAACAATTAGTAGAGATCCTAATAACGACATTGCTGTTATTAAAATAGATCCGGCAGAAGCAAGTAGCGGAGGAAAAGTTCTTAAGCCGGTCGAGCTGGGTGACTCGGGTAATCTTCAAGTTGGACAGTTTGTTATTGCGATAGGGACAGCACTTGGGGAGTTTAGAAATACGGTTACAACCGGGGTTATTTCAGGACTTGGGAGGGGAATAGACGCGGGAAGTGTTTTCCAGGGTTATGTGGAAAGATTAGATAATGTAATTCAGACCGACGCTGCAATTAACCCGGGAAACTCGGGTGGCCCTCTCTTGAATTCACTTGGGCAAGTAATAGGAATCAACGTTGCAGTTGCCCAAGGTGCCAACAATATTGCCTTTTCGATTCCGATAAATACAGTTAAAGATGCGCTTAATATCTATAAACAAGACGGGAAGTTTCCGGCAAAGGCATATCTTGGGGCTGAATACCAGATGTTAAGCGTTCAGGCAGCGCTTTTAAATCAAGTTCCGCAGGGAGCATATGTTGTCAATGTCGCCCCCGGTTCTCCTGCAGAGAAGGCCGGAATAATGCGGGGGGATATCATTTTTAAAACCGACGGACAAGCCTTGACGGATACAAACGGGGGACTAACCAAGATTGTAAGTGGAAAAAAAGTAGGAGAGAGCCTAAAACTTACCATTTGGCGTGACGGAAATGAAAAAGAAATATCAATAACTCTTACTGAGGCGCGCTTATAATTTAATTTGTTCAACAGGCTTCATATACACTCCGGAGCCGCCTGTTTGGTCGACAACAAACTCGTTATCGCCAATCTTAACGTGTTGGGGGGGTCCTTCTGCCGCCCTCCGAAAT
>Ga0209210_1000100_pt1 | contig 106287 bp, 162 predicted proteins | sample RifGroA1_FD_183991 | JGI IMG/M metagenome (GOLD analysis project Ga0209210, IMG submission 183991) | Contaminated groundwater microbial communities from Rifle, Colorado, USA - Rifle Groundwater A1 (SPAdes) (version 2) | ecosystem: Environmental > Aquatic > Deep subsurface > Groundwater >...
CTGAATATGCTTCTGTTAACAATGCAACAGGTGAGCTACAAGCTCAAATTGATGCAGTCGAAGGGACAATATCTACTCACGCACATACAGGAAACGATGGAACAACTCAAATATCTCATAATAATGTAACTGGCACGGGGGCGACTTCTCATGCAACACTAGATACTTTTTATAACTCAAAAGCTCAAGCTTCTGGACTCGCTTCTCTTGATGCAAACAGTCTCGTAGTACAAAATCCTGCAAGTGGAACAAGTACACCTGGAATAGCAAAAATTCCCATTTCGCTCGGCACAGGATTCCTTGATGATTCTTGGCTGAGTTCTATCATTTCCAAACTTGGACAGACAATAGAATTAGGAACGGAAACTACTGGAAATACCGATAATGTTTCAGAAGGAAGTACGAATAAATATTATACTGATGCAAAAGTTAACGCAGCAGTGGGCAGTCTAAGCGTAAATACTTTTAGCGATAGTAATATTAATCTGGCTAATGAGAATGACTTCGTTAAAATCGTAGGAGGGCAGCTTGTTGCGGGGAGTAATTCCGCTGTCGTTGCTTGGAGTGCAATTACAGGTAATCCTACTGATAATACTTCACTTGTAACATGGGGACATAACACTGTGATTACAGGATTATCTGGGGGTACAACGACAGCTGGGAAGGCATTATATTTTTCAGGAAATAATACACTGGATATTGCAACATACACAGGTCTAAGTAATGCCGCAATAGGATTTAGTGATGGAACTATAGGTCATGTTATAGTAGCTGGCCTTGTATCGGACTTGAGTGGGTTAACTGCTGGCAACTGGTATGTTTTAAGTTCTAATGGTAATATTGCACTGGCAGGAACAACTACAGCTAACTATATTACGCAAACAGTATTGTATTCTACAGGCACAAACACGGGCATTGTGAATATAAATGTTCCTATGCTTAATGAATAAATAGGAGGTGGTAAATGTCTTACGGTATAGCTTTGATTGATGAGAATGGTAGAAGAAAGGTTCTTAGAGGGAGAACAATAGGTAATTCAATATCTGAAATTCTTTGGAATTCAATAGTAGGTTGGGGATATCATGATATTGGATATTTCAGTGGTGGTACTACAGGTGCAGTTGTAACAACTACAGATGGCTTAACTTTCTCCACAGATACAACAGCACAAGTAACCAAAGGTGCTTTATCCCAAGCCAGGTCGAATCTAGCAGGAGCGAATTCTACTACATTAGCTTATTTTAGTGGTGGTACTACAGGTGCAAATGTAACAACTACAGATGGCTTAACTTTCTCCACAGATACAACAGCACAAGTAACCAAAGGTGCTTTATCCCAAGCCAGGGCGTTTCTAGCAGGAGCGAATTCTACTACATTAGCTTATTTTAGTGGTGGTACTATAGGTGCATTTGTAACAACTACAGATGGCTTAACTTTCTCCACAGATACAACAGCACAAGTAACCAAAGGTGCTTTATCCCAAGCCAGGGAGCATCTAACAGGAGCGAATTCAGGAGGAATATAATGAGTATAAAACAATCAATAGAGAAAGTTCAACAGTATAAGCCATTGATGGACAGCTTTATTAGAGCAAGAAATCCTTATGAGCTACGCCATTTTGTAATAGGTAAACATGATGACAAGATTCAACAATACAAGCAGTTGCTCGTTGAAATGGATGTGAAATACAGGGCAATCGAGGAAGCACAAACAAACATTGAAATTAAAAACCTAGAGATAGAGGAAAAGAAATTAGATAAAATCAGCAATACGGCAAACAGAAAAGACGAGATACATAACGAGAAGATTGATATTGAAGTGTTTAAGCTAGAAAGAGAAAATAAATACACTTATCTATCCATGCTAGGTGCACTGGCTGAATGCAAAGACTTTGTGAGAATGCTTGAGGTGGAGTACAAGGATTTGACTGGTAAAACAGAGGACGAGTTGCTTGTTTGCGAAAAGGAGTATTGGGTGTCTCGACTTGCCAAGCAATGCGAAGTTGACATACTGACAAATGGAAAAGTAGGTGCGGGAAATCTTGATACATTGTTAAAACTTCCCAAACAAGATCAGGCTGAAATAATGCAAAAGTCTTTTGAAAGGATAAATGAGTTCAAACAATTTACAGCAAAGATAGAACGGGAAGCATTAATATCTAGCGCAAGCAGCAATCCAATTTTGCAAACACAGTTTAACAAAAGCGATTATATTCCCCTTGTATTACGTAAAGATGCACCAGATGGTTATCCATCCAATAGGATAGTTGATATGGACATTATAGAAATAATGATAGCTACATTGCATAGGCCTGGGGATAACGAATGGGCAAGTAGTCAATTTTATATCCCTGCTGGCAAAAATCATATCATACGTTGCGATGTGTGCCCGTCTGGAGAATTGATAGGGGAATACAAAAGCAGAATGGTAAAGGATGCTATCAGCCTGCGATGTACTCATTTGTTTATTGTGGATGATGACGTAGTGATTGATAATTCTGCCTTGCAAAGGCTCTACGCCCACAACTTAGATATTGTAGGCGGTTGGTATCTCAAGAAAACCCCTATTGCCGAATCAGCTACATTAGTAAAAGACGGCAATTCAAGAATGCCCGTCCCTACAAATACAACAGGTTTAGTGGAAGTTGATTGGAGTTTGACGGCAGGCTTGACTTTGTACAAGGTGGATGTATTCAAAGGTATGGAATATCCTTATTTTTATACAAGTGAAAAGGGAACTGAAGATACCTACTTTACACAGAAGGCAATAAATCACGGATATAAAAGTTATCTTGATACTTCAATTAAGGCAGGACATTTAGATAAACAAACGAGAAAGGTTTATACCTTTAAGGAGGCAGTAAATGGTTAAAAAATATATAGTGTGGTCAGCATCTAACCATTCAAGAGGAACGGCATCACTAAAGGATTATCTTGCCGGTAACTATGGCTGGCTGGTTTGCTCGGAACCTTTGTATGGTTCAGAGAAGGAAAATAAGTATGTGTCCTTATTAGAATGCAAGGAGGATAGAGCAACTGATTTATCTAATATAATTGCTACATTAACCGCATGGACGGCAAAGGAAATATCCCCCAAACTTGCGGTAATGTATGCAAGAAAATATAATCCTGCCTACATAGATTTAATGACACAGGTGCAGTATGGATACCCTTATCTTAGTAATGACAATGTAACTATTGTAAGGGATACTACTCATGTTGATTATTCTCAAGCAATGCAGGATGATGATACTTCTGAGACATCTAAACTAGAACTTGTAAAAACCGATTTGGGGATGATACGAGTTCTGGAGGATTTAGTAAGTACATTAATTACTAAAAATATTATAGCATTAAATGATTTGCCTGCTTCTGCACAAACCAAAATAAATAATCGGGCAAATGAAAGAGGAAAAATTAAATAAGTGATTGAAACAAGCCTGAATGAAATTAATAGGAAATTGAAAGTGATGGGAAAGTAAATCTTAATCTTAGAGTTCAAGCTTTAGAAACACCGTAGAGTAATAAAAGGGGAGACTGATTCTTTATTTTTCCTTATCCGTTAGTTAGAGTTGTAACAAAAATCAAGTTGGAATAATGGGTAAGGTCAACGCAATTTTGAAAGCGATACAAAATGGGACATATACACCAAGTGAGATTGAAACAAGCTTGAATGAGATAAATAACAAACTTGATGTGTTAAATCCGTAATTAAAATAATTAAAAATACATTATTACTGATATAGATGAATATGGTATGCTATACATATTATAATATTATATTTAAATTGAATATCAGAAAAAAAGGAGATTGATTGCCAAATACATTTATTGATCCATCCTCAGAATTTGTTTATACAAGAACCTATTCCAGATGGATAGAAGAAAAAAACAGAAGAGAGACTTGGAGTGAGACAGTAGATAGATATATTAATTTTATTACTGAAAAAAAAGGAAAAGATTTACCTGATGGGTTATTAAATAAAATAAAAGATAAAATATTAAAGTTTGAAGTATTACCCTCAATGAGAGCAATGTGGGCTGCTGGACTGGCTGCTGAATATACAAATGTCTGTTTATATAATTGCTCTGCTGTGGTCATTGATACTATAGACGCATTTGCTGAAACATTGTATTTATTATGTTGTGGTGTAGGTGTTGGTTTTAGTGTACAACATGAATATATAAGTAAACTACCAAAGATTCCTCCTATAGGAGGAATTTATAGTAATGGTTTATATATAGTGCCAGACAACAAAGAAGGATGGGCGGAAAGTGTTAAAGTGCTGATGACTTCTTTATATGAAGGAAAAGATATTGAAATTGATTATTCATTAATAAGACCTGCTGGAACAAGATTGAAGATTATGGGTGGAAGATCATCTGGGTCTGAGCCTTTAATGATGCTTCATAGATATATAAGAGATGTATTTTATAGTGCACAAGGAAGAAAATTAACTTCATTAGAATGTCATGATATAATGAATCAAATTGCAGAAATTGTAGTAGTTGGAGGTGTAAGAAGATCAAGTCAAGCAAGTTTATCTGATTTAAATGATGTAACATTAGCTACAGCAAAAAAATGGCCTTTTCCTTTAAGAAGGATGATGTCTAATAACTCTGCTGTGTATAAAGAAAAACCAACTGCCATTGATTTCTTAAAAGAGTGGTCAGAATTAGCTTCTAGTGGTACAGGGGAAAGGGGTATATTTAATTTGTATGCAATCAAAAAAAATGCCCCTGAAAGAAGAGATAAAAATAAAATTTTACTTTCAAATCCTTGTATGGAAATTGGTTTAAGAAATATGCAATTCTGTAATCTTTCTGAAGTAGTGATAAGAAATGATGATGATTTAGAGAGTTTATTAGAAAAAATTGAAATTGCTACATGGATAGGTGTAATACAAAGTACATTTACTGATTTTCCATTTTTAAGAAATAAATGGAAAGAAAATTGTGAGGAAGAGCGATTAATAGGTGTTTCTTTAACAGGTCAAATGGATAACAAAGAATTGCTATCAGATATAGTTTTAAAAACATTAAAAAACAAAGTTTTAAAGATAGCTAAATTAGCATCAAAAATTTTAAATATTAATATGCCCGCAGCTACTACTACTGTAAAACCTAGTGGTTCGGTTTCCCAGCTTGTAAACTCCTCCTCTGGTATACACACAAGATATTCCAAATTTTATATAAGAAGATATAGAATATCTACACATGACCCTTTATGTAAAATGTTAAAATATCAAAATATTAAAATAATGCCAGAAGTAGGACAAGAAAATTTAACAGAAGATAAAATATCTACATGGATAATAGAATTTCCAATTAAGTCCCCTGACACATCTATAGTCAGAAATGACATGACAGCAATTGAACAACTAGAATGGTATAAACATTTAATAAAAAATTGGTGTGAGCATAATGCTAGTACAACTATTTATGTAAAAGAACATGAATGGGTAGAAGTGGGTAATTGGGTATATAAAAATTGGGATTTTATAAATGGTGTTTCATTTTTACCTTATGATGGTGGTAAATATAAATTAGCTCCTTATGAAGAAATAACAGAAGAAAAATATTTAGAATTATTAAAAGAATTTAAACCAATTGATTATACAATGCTTACTCAATTTGAAAAAAATGATACTACTGATGGAGCTAAAACATTTAGCTGTGTTGGAGATAAGTGTGAGTTAACATAAAAGATGGGAGTTGCAATTCATAAATTTTTATAAAAAGGAGATATTAGTGAAATGGGAAAAATCCGAATTAGATTTAATCGAAAAATATTTTAATAAAAACTTATCAGAGCTTACTTTATTTAAAAATATAACAGACATAAATCCTAATCGTACTTATGGTGCTGTATTACGAAAAATTTATGATTTTAAAGAACAGGGATGGGATAAGAAACCTCATCTTAAACACTTACGAGTAGGATATTTGGACTTGGAGTGTACGGGATTGCAAGCAAATTTTGCCCATATTCTTTCCTGGTATATAAAAGCTAAAGGACAAAATAAATATTATTCTGGTGTAATAACAAAAAAAGAAATATTTGATGGGGAATTTGATAAAAGAATAGTAAAGGAATTATTAGAGGCTTTTAGTAATTTTGATATATTATATACTCATTATGGTTGTTTAACTCCAGGACATCATATTTTAACAAGCAACTTGAAGTGGTTTCCAGTTGAAAATTTAAAAATAGGAGATGAATTATTAGCATTTGAAAATGAAACAGAAGATAGCAAAAGAAAATTTTTTAAAAAATCTATAGTAACAGCTAATCAATTAATTTTAAAAGATTGTTACACTTTATATTTAAGTGATGGTACAACATTAACAGCTTCTGAAGATCATCCTTTTTTAAGAAGGAATGGTGCTTGTATGAATATTTGGACTACACCTAAAAAAATAAATGAATGGTTTAATGGTAAAAAAAAGCAATATGGAAAAATACATTTTAATAGATTATTGCCTGTATGGGAAAATGAAACATACCCCTATGAAAGAGGTTATTTATCTGGATTATTTGATGGAGAAGGATGTTTATATCAAAGAAATTATAATAAAGAACAATTAATTAAATCAGGAAGTTATGGAAAACATGCTATTTCCCTGAATTTTGCTCAAACAGAAAATAATGTATTACTTAAAGGTATGGAATATTTAAAATTATTGGGATTTGATTGCATAAGTAGATACTCTAAAAAAACTTATGCTGCTACACATAAACCTACATGTGCAGTTTATGTTCGTGGGGGTTTAGGAAAAATAATTGAATTTTTAGGAAGAATTAGACCTACGAGATTATTAGAAAAATTTAATCCTGATCTATTAGGAAAAGTACAAAGTAGGGAAAAAGGCTTATATCTTGAAAATATTGAGTATATAGGAAAAAAAATGGTTTGTGGTTTGTCTACTAGCACTCATACTTATATAGCAGAAGGTTTTGCCTGCCATAATAGTGATTACCGCTTTGATGTGCCTTTTTTAAGAACTAGAGCATATAGACACGACTTAGAAAATATGCTTCCCCGCTTTATGGAAAAATTTGTTCTTGATACCTATCCTATTGCCAAAGCTAAATTAAAATTACATTCTAATCGTTTAGATGCAATAGGGGATGCTTTAAATATAACAGGAATTAAAAAGACCCCGTTATCACCTTCAATTTGGGAAATGGGCAAAATTGGTGATCAAAAAGCATTAGAATATATATGCTTACATAATCGTAGAGACGTCCAGTTACTTGAAAGAATCCACAAAAAATTAGCTACTGTTGAAAATCCTATTTTGTCGAAATATAGGAGTATATAACTAATTATGAAAATTAAATATCAGGGCATTTATTGGAAATCAGAAAACTTAATAAAATTGTAGCATAATTATATTAAAAATATATTTGCATTTTTACATAAGTCATATTATAATAGTTACTTAGATTTATATTTATAAAAATTAACAATAAAGGAGGAATGGAAAATGCCAAAGGATAAAAAGCCTGGTGTGAAAAAGCCTAAGAAGTAATCAATAATGTTTAATAAATTTGGGCATGTGATTAATTAATATAAAGAGCGCCCTATCTGTTTACTCTCCTTTTCAGATGCGCAAAATCTAAAATAATTACACATGCCCTTTTTCTTTTTAATATCTAATATCATATATAATAAACAAAACTATGTTACCCTGGTGGTATAAAACACAAACATACAATAATTATTGGAGAATGAATAATGGTATTTATTCATATAAAGTATTGTTTTATGAAAAAGACAATGACCCTTATTCATGTAAAGATAAATTCCCTTTATTATTATCTGACAATTATTTAATAACTAAAGATGATTTTATTAATATTGTAAAAGAAGCTTTTAACCAAATAAATAATCTTGGCTTTGGTTTAACTTTTAATTGTATTGGGTATGATTCTACAGATACGGATATTGCTTTTAATATGTCTGACAATGATAACACTTTAGTTTATTATTGGAATTGGAACTATGGTGGATTATCCGCTCCTTTTAGTAAAACAGGTTTTGGTATAAAACTGGATTTAATAAATAAGGGCAGAAAAGAATGGTATATAGGCTGTATTAGACATGAAATGACTCATGTTCTTGGTTTTGCACACAAAGGAATAAAAAACCCATTTAAAAATACATCTATTATTGAAGGTTACAAGATTAAAAAAGAAATGACAGAAGATACTATTCATGGAATAGATACTATATATAATATTAATACACCTTATAAAATATATGGAAATGTAACAGATAAAAACTTGTATGAATTTGGAGAAGCTTATTTAATAGACTGGAAAAATAAGTTAATCAGGTATCAAGCACCAATAGACTCTAATGGTTATTTTGAATTTAGATTAAGAAAAAGAATTAGAAAATTTAAAGTATTAGTATGCTCAAAAGAAAGTAATTACTTATATGGTGAAACTATAAGATTTAATGAAACACATGGTAAATGTTTAACACTGTCTAATAAGTATGCTGATATAGACTTAGGAGAAATTAAATTAATTAATGGTGCTAAAAATTGGGAGGATGCTTTAAAAGTTATTGGATTATGATTTTTTCTTTGTATTTTTGACTATTTTATATTTACCACACTTATCAAGCATCTTAATCACTTTTTCATGTACTTGTAAGTCATCATCCTCTAATATATCAGTAACTATCCTATTGTATTTATCCTGAGTTATTTCTATTTGTTTATTTTTCATTCTATTTCTTCAAAACAAACACTATTAAAACTTCCTTTTATACCAACTAATTCCACTTTTGTATGCCATGAATGTATCTCAACTTCGTCAATTATGTAAATTTCTTCTATAATCAATTTATCTTTAGGGTCATCATTTGTACCCCATCTTATTTGTGATTCTGAACATCCTATAAATTTTACTTTATCACCCTTTTTCATTTTAATCACCTCAATTTAATATATTTACCTATAATACCATTATTATTTTTTAATATGTCAGAATTATACTCATCATAAGCTATTAAAACACTTGGAGCACCAGCAAGCCCTTCTTTAATTCTATCAAAAGAAGTATCCATTTATTATCTTTTATTTTATGAAAATTATATTTAATAAAGTCTAATAGTGTTTAGTTGTAATACACCTCTTAAATCACAGGAAGGATTAGAGCACACCATAATCAATCTATCATCATTATTATATAATTTTCCATTTGTAAAAACAGGATAGGCTATATTTGTATTAGCTATTCCAACACCTATAATCATCTCTTTTTTGCATTTATTGCAAATTGCTTTATGTTTTACTTTATCCATATATACTACCCTATAAAAAATGTTGATTGTATTTTACTTAATTTGTTATTTTGAATGTCACTATACTAGTCTATAAAAAAATTAGACTGTGCAGAAATACTACTATTTTTTAAAGTTTGTGTAGCTGATTCAAAATAACTTTGTTTTAGTTCAAATCCAATAAATTTTCGATTTAATTTTAAAGCTACATATCCTTCTGAGCCAATGCCCATAAACGGACTTAATACAATATCTCCTTTATTTGACCAAAGAGTAACAGACCTTTTAATTGTATCAATTTGTAATGGACAAATATGACGTTCATCATTTAATTCTTTAGCATTTTGTCTATTTAAAGTATTGCTATAATCAATATCCATCCACACAGGAGAAGCATACTGTTGCCACAAATCTAATGATATATCACATGTTACAGGTTTTTGATTTTCTCCTTTTTTTCTAAACACTAATAAATAATCAGGCAATCCTACTCTACACATACTAGAATCTTTTTTAACTTGTTTATATAATAAACCTAATGCTTTGGTACGTTGCATTTCCGTTACAGGTGATTTCCATAAAGTAACTCTACTATGATAAATAAATCCATTATCTTCAAAGGATTGTCTAATCATTCCACTAAAATCACGTAATCCAATATAACCTTCTTTCCCCTTTTGAATAGGTAAATCCATACAATGAACGGCAATATTTCTTCCTGACATCATAACTCTATTTAATTCTTGCACTAAAAAATTAAAAGCATATAAAAATTCAGTATAATCCTTTGAATTACCCATATCTTCTATATTATCTGAATATACATATAATGAACAAAAAGGAGGGCTGAATATAGAAAAACCTATAGATTCATCTGGAATTTCTTTAATTAATTGAACACAGTCCCCTTGATAAATTGCAAAATTGTCTGTCACATGTTGATTTTTTATATTCATTTTATTTATATTTAAAAATAAATCCTCCTATAATTTGTTTTATATATATAATTTATTACTAATTATATTTTTTATGTTATAAATTCTAATTTAACCATTTGGGTAATTCCATTTTAATTAATTTATTATACTTATTTTCTTTTTTATTAATATTCAAACTTTTTGATGTAGCTTTAATCATAAATTCTTGCATTTCTGTAAATTGTTTTTGTTTTTTCTTTATAGTATCAATAACATTTTGCATTGTATCAGTAGTAATAATGTAAATATTTACTATATTTAATTGACCAAATCTATAGGATCTGTGTATAGCTTGAAAAAGTGATTCAAAGGAATAATCCAAACTAGCAAATATTTGATTATTACAATTTTGCCAATTTAATCCGTATTGTGCTATTTTTGGTTTAGTTATTAATATTTTAAATTCATTGTTTGCAAATCCCAGTAATTTAGATTCTTTCCAATCAATGGAATCATTTCCTTTAACTTCTATTGACCCTTTTATTTCTTTTCTAAGATAATCTCCTTCTTCATTTTGTTTAATCCAAATAATAAAATTTTCATCGGAATTATTTACAATTTTTACTACCTCTTGTAATCTATCTAATTTAGTTAAACGTAACTCTGAATTAAAATTTGTTGCACTAATAGCAACTTCATTAAAAAACCCGGCACTTCCTTCTCTTATTTTTGTTTTTATTTGTTTTTCTACTAAATTTAATGGCGGTAATTCATACCCTTTAGTTAAAAAACCAATATTGCTAGGTTTGGAAAACATTAAAGACCACTGTGCCACAAAATCATAAAAAGCTTCCTTAGCATGTCCTTTTAATTTCCAGTCAGAAGTTTTGCCCCCATCATGAATAAAATACATGGCAAGCATTTCATTTCTACTCATTATATTTAAAAATTCAGCATGATTTCCTAATTCTATTGAATCATTCGGGGAAGGGGTAGCTGTACAAGCTAATTTAAAAAAAGTATTATCAAACATAATCATTATTTTGTTTCTTATTTTTCCTTCAAAATTTTTAATTATACTTGATTCATCTAAAACAACACCCCCAAATATACTAGCATCTATATTATCTAATTGTTCATAATTTGTTATATAAATTCCAAGTTCTATTTGTCCTGAATATTTATTAACTTTTATTCCAAATTTTTGTCCTTCTTGTATTGTTTGTGAGCTAACTGCCAATGGAGATATAATTAAAACTGGCTTATTTGTATATTCAACGACTTGTTTTGCCCATTCTAGCTGGATAATAGTTTTTCCTAAACCACATCCAGCAAATATAGCAAATTTTCCTTTTTGCAAAGCTTTTTCTACACAGTATTTTTGAAAATCAAAAAGATTTTCATTTAAGGCAATGGGAAAAAACCCTATGTTTTGTATAGTTTTTTGTTTTTGTTGTAAAAAATTTAAATAATTTTCCATGTTTAAGTTTATATATAATTATCTATGAAAACATATAAAATAAATACTAATAAAGACTAAAATCCAAAGTACATTATCCATAATTTACCCCTAATCTTACTTTATAAATACTATCATTCATTTTAATAAATTCTACCTTATCTGAGCAATCAAGACATCTCCTATTTCCTTTGTGTTTTGATATAAACTTTTTTTCACAACATAAGCAGCTTCTTTCCTTTACTGTATTTAATTTTCTATTTAATTTAACTATTTTATATACTTCTAAGGTTCTTTTGTTTGTATCTTTAGACCTACAATCAGCACAATAGGCATATAAATAAGTAGGATTTGTTATTTCTGTGAATTTATTACATTTTTTACATAATCTCTCGACTAATTTGGTATTACCATTTTCATCAAATCTATAATAAATATTACCAAATCCAATACAATGAGAGCCATACCTTTTTTTATGCTTTGTTGCTTTATCTATAACACCTTCTTTAGTTTTTTCTAAAGTTTTAACATTAAGCATATACAATCTCTCCTATTACTTTGTTATACACTCTTTTCAATTCTGCAAGAATAACAGGAATACTCTTTAAATCTTCTATACAAGCTTCGTGCTTTAATGCAAGAAACTCAGTTTGCTCTAATTTATCTAAAAATAATGAATCTTCTAATAATTTACAAGCTTGTTTTAATATCTTATGTATTTCTTTTTTTCTTATTTTTTCTAATTCTTCATATTCCTGTATAGTCATCTTTGATTTATTCCTCTTTATTAAAAGTATACTGCCCAGGCATATAATAATCATCAGGATTTTGTTTCTGGTTTCGTTCACATTTTTTACATTTTCTATTATGTGTTCCTTTTGACATAAATTTTTTTCCACAATAGAGACAAATTCGTTCAGATTTCCCCCCATATTTTTTTGCATCTATTTTATTTCTAATATTATTTACCTTTAAAATCAGAGAGTGCTTACTTCAGTTTTTTCTAACTCTTTAATATAATAATTATATTTTTCTTCTGTAATAATACATTCATCCATAGGTAAGTAAAAAATAAATGCGTCTGCTATATCACTACTACCATAACCACAATTAGTGTTATTATTTGTATGCTGTACAAGAAATAAATCAATATATTCAAAATCTTTGTTAAGTTTCTGCTTTAGTGGCATGGTCACTTTCTTAAAGATTCAGGAAATTCATCCCTATTAAAATAAGTTTTCCCATCTTTTGCCATACTGTAAGGATTAATTATTTCTTCCGGCAAAGGAAATAACCAATCATCTAAATACTCTTTAACCATTATTTGCTTTATTTTTCTCCTTAATTTTCTATTGCAAATTTGTTTATCTTTTTTTTCACTCTCAGCTTTTGTTATTCCAGCTATTGAATTTTTTCTATAGGATCGTGTCATAACATCCCCTCATCAATTAATTTATATACAAAAGCAAATTCTTTCTTTGTTTAATTCTAGAGGAAAACAAGAAGAGGTTTCTTTGTAATAACCTCTCTCTGCTAAGTTAAATAACACCAAGTTATCTAACTATTCAAGTATTCCTTAAATTTATTGGACATCTTAAATATTACTTTATTTTTAGATAATGAATCAACACGTTCCCCATTGCGAGGGTCTCTGCAAATTCTGGGCTTTGTTATTTTTGGTTTGAAGATGCCGAATCCTTGTATTTTTGTAACTATCCCTAATTTTGAATTTTTTTGTACAGTATCAAAAATATCAGATATAAGATAGTCACTTACTGTTTGATTTAAGTTATATGTTTTGGCTATATATTTAACTAATTCTTTTTTTGTCATATATATTTTCCTTTATTTAAGTTTTTTTATTATATATAAATCTAGTTAAATACCATATAGCTTTCTCTATATCCGTTGTGTCTTTTGTTTTTTTCCCATTTCTAAGTATGTATTTTATAGCATTTCCTGTGTGAAAATCAAGATTAAAGGCTTCAATTATATCAATAACTTCTATTCCTTTTCCTTGATAATAAGATGGATGGTTTATTGTATCATATTTTAACAGTTCCATATTGTAATAGTTCCTTTAATTCCAATAATATCTAAATTAAAATTTAAATGTTGATTAGTTGCTAATTCACATCGTATTTTATAATTTTTGCCATCAAATATATAATCTTTTACTTTATCAAAAAGTTTCATCTTTATTGAGTCTTCACATTGATTTTTATTTTCATTATAAAAACTTATAGGAAAACTTTCAATAAAACTATGTTTATAACTATAGGATTGCCAATTGGGATAATTACTCATTATTTACTTCCCCAATTTCATTCTTCTTTAAATCTTCACCTTCTTCCATATCTGCTATTCCAGTATCTTTTACAATCCCCTCTAGCAAGCAGAAGAGGAATAATTTATTCTTGTATATCTTAGTTTTTCCATTAGGACTATCTACTCTAATACATATACCTTCTCTAATATGACTATTATCTATCGGGTCTTTTACATCTTTGTGCTCTGTTAAATATTCAATAAACGTACTCAAAGCTTTTACATTGCCATCATAAATAAAAGAATCTATTTCAGGTACATGTTTAATTCTGTTCTCTTTGCAAATTTGTTTAACCCTATTCCATGATAATTCTTCTTGTAATCCGTCAGAATTGATTGTAGTAATTCTATAAACATAGAAATCACACTCTCCTTGTAAACATCCATATTTATAAATCATTGGATTAGGAAAACTTTTTGATAAAACTTCATCTTTAATTTTACTTGTATCTACTGGATTCATTATAGGCTTACCAGTATCAGTATAACCTACAATTTCAAAATAAAAAATATAGTTTTTAGGTATAATTGGATTAAGTTTTTCTAATATTTTATCTCTAAAATTACTTTTATAGTAATTATTCATTTTACCATCACGTAAAATAACTCTTCTGGTTCCATGAATAACTTCATATTTTGTATGTTCTCTGTTATTAAAAAATATTTTATTAATAATTTTCTGAAAAATGTTTAATTTAATTGGAACTTGTATATTAACTGTTCGCCCTGAACTACCATGTAATTTAGAAGTTATAGTAATCAATGAACCTTTTTCTATATCATTAATATAATGCCTAATCTGTTCAGTTTCAAAATGCTCTGGAAACAACTTTCTAATAAAACTATTATAGTATTTTCTAAATTTATTCTCATTATGTGATTTTTTATTTGAATCTCCACAATTATAATTTCTGGTTCCTTCACTAATATATTTATTACATATAGGTATATTATTTAATTTATCAAATTTATCACCAACTTTTAATTTAGAAAGATCATAATCAGTAAAAAACAAAGATGATAAAGGAGCAAAATATCCTTCTGATTTCTCATTCCTGAATTTCTGAACTCTTACTCTTCTATTTTTATCAAAAAACCCTCCTTTTTTCTCTCCATTTTTTTCATCAGTATATCTTATTAAATCATTAGCTTTAGCATATTCTTCTGAAAGCTGACCATCATCCCCGAAAAATACCCCAATATCTCCTACTTTTGAATCAAGTCCTATTATTATCTGATGACCAAGAACTTCTCCTATTAAAAGACGATTAGCAGTAGGATGCTTCTTTGTATTATCAATTTTTGCTATTATAGCATTATAAGACATGATATTATTCCTTTATTATAAATAATTTTTCTATTTTTTCAATTTGACTTTTATTTTTATCTAGTAAAACAACTCTTTTCTTTTCCCAAATAGATATAAAATTATATGGTGCAACAAATTCTGAAATTAAAACTATGTTGTTTCTGCTCATATTTATACACCATTCCCAAAATAAATGATATGAAAACTTTGCATTACTTTATTTTATGGTATTTTTATATGGTGGGTCACAATAAATTAAGTAATTATCACATCCTGAAACTTCTAAAAAATCTCTCCTTTCAAATTTAATACCAAATAAATTAGGAATTTGTTTTATAAAATTTCTAGTTCTTTCCTTGTAAATATTTCTAGGTGTTATCTTATCTGCTTTAAAACTTCTTGCAAAACCACCCCAATATTTTGTTGCATAACTTCCAGCAAAACCAATATAACTTCGTAAAGGCTCATTAATCTTGCCTAATTTAGCGTTGTTATAATCATTCTCAGTGATAGTTAATGGCGGCATCCATCCATTTTGTACTGCATTATAAATACCAATTAATCCACTATGTATATCACATCCAAATTTATTATCACATTTAATTTTATCAATTATGTTAGCACCACCTACAAAAGGCTCTAAATAATTTTTTATATTATTATTATCTATGTATTTCTGTATTATTGGAACAAGATATTTAGCTAGTTTAGCTTTACTTCCTACGTAAACCATATTTTAAATTATATTTATTATTTAAATTAAAGTTATACTTCTAATATCACTTAATCTTATTAATGATTCTTTCTTTGCTGCTTTACCATAGTTATCACTAGCATCTATAACTACAAAAATTTCACTATTTAACTCAATAATTTTTATAATTTTAAAAATTTTATCAGATTGAGGTATAACATCTCTTTCCCAAATAATTTTAACAGGCCTATTTATAAAGAATTCCATAATTTTTCTCTCCTTCCAATAATTTCCAACAATATTGTTTCCTTTACAATGCTCACAAAAAGCCCTACTAGCACCTGGACTTTGACATACACACAAACATTTCATTTAAAAGCTTTAAATAATTTTTTTAATAATTTATTTACACTATATTCTATTAATTCTTTTTGACTCATGTTTTTTGTAATCAAACTTTCTCTTTCTTTTATTCTACTTTTCGGAAAATAAGCTTTATTAAATTGCTGGATTGAAGTAAATATCTTCATTTTATCAAATTTTCTAATAAAATAGGTTTATATTTCAACTCTTCTAGTGCCACAAGTTTATGTTTATGGTTTAATATGGAAGCAAATTCTATGTTGTACTCTTCTCTATTTATAACATGAAAATGACCATGCACATTAAGATCGAATCCATTATCTTTTACAGGAACATGGCTAAATAGTATCTTTTTTCCAAAATATGTGTCTTGAAATTGTTCACAAATAAAGTCCCAACCATGTGACAAATACCAGTGATTTGACTTACTTTGATCATGATTACCTTTTACTAAAACTTTTTTATAAGGTAATAATTTTAATTTGCCATGAATCTCTAAATCATTTCCAATACATATATCGCCAAGATGAATCAATAAACAATCATTTGGTAATTTTGATAAATTATGCCAAATTATATCTTCATAATTAGATATTCTGTGACCTTTGTCTATTAACATTTGATGGTTGAAGTGAGTATCCGTGATTAAAAAAATACGCATTATATAGAAATCCTGCTTCCCTTTTTATCTTTAATTATAGTAGTGACAGTATTAAATGTTCCTAATGAATTTAAACCTTTGTGATCTATGAGAAATATTTTCTTATTTTCATTATTAGCCCTGTTAAACAATATATTTAATAAATCTTCTATTCCTTCTTGTGACAACCACGCAGTAGGCTCATCAAAGAATTCAACTCCAAAGTCACCCTTACTGTTTTGTATAAAAGACATTAACCCTAATGTAGTTGCTAATCTTAATCTTTGTCCTAATCCACCACCCCAACATTCAAACGGTACTGGTTTATCGTTTAAAGGCGAAGTGATTAATATATTAAATTTATTACTAATAGTTCCAGATTTAGTTTCACTAAATGTTTTTAATGTTACACTCCAATCATTTATACCAAAACTATTTAAAGAATTATTAATATAAATTTCCAATTCTTTTAGTTTCTCCTCTAAAACAGATAATTTTATTTCTTTAAATGCTTTAATCCAATATCTAGTAGGCTCTAATGATTCCTCATATTCTTTTACTTGTCCTTTACTTGCTATTATTAATCGTTTGTATAAATTTATACAACTATTATTTTCATCTTTAAGTTTAATAAATGGATTAACAGAGTCTTTATAAGTAGTTTTTTTATCAAGTAATGATGCTTTTTCTTTATTTAACAACTCTATTTTATTGTTTAATAAAATTTGTTGCAGTTTAAAACCATCTATTTTTTCTTTTTCTTTATTTTTTTCAAGTTCTATTGAAGTTTTTTCATCTTTTATTTTATCATGCTTTTTAGTTAATTCTTCATATTTTTTGACTATTTTTCCGAACTCGTTATTATATTCTTTTTTAATTTCTTCATAAGTAACAAGCTCATTTTCAATCTTATCTATTTTACTTTTTAAAATACTGGTCTCTTTATCAATATGTTCTTTAGATACTATTTGTTTACAAGATGGACATATTGCATCTCTGCTGTTTATAAATTTATTATATTCTTGTTTTGTTATGCTTAAAGTAGTATTTAAAATAGTAATATTTTTATTTACTTTATCCAAATCTGAACATAATAAATTTTGTTCTTTTTCCAAATCCTGCCAGTTTAGCTTCAACTTATTTATTTCTTCATTACACACTTTAATTTTATTGTCATAAATTGTTAAATCCATTACAACTGGTTGCATTATTTGTGTATTTTCAATATCTTTAATCTGTTTATTAATAGTAATAATTTGTTTATCACATGCAAAAAATGAATCTTGTTTTTCTTTTTCCCATTTTTCTATTTCTTTATCATAATTAATACTACTTTTAGCTTCCAATTTACCATTTTGAAAATTTATATCTGTATTTAGTTTTGTTATAGTAGTAATATACTCCTCAGTCTTATTTTTACATAAATCCGACAAATCATCCCATTTCTTTAACTCATCATGTAAAATATCAGTAAATACTTGCATTTTTTCTGCTGGGGATAAATCAATAAATTTAGATGTAAATTGTGCTATATGAGTAGAATAAAGAAATGATTCAAAATTATAACTTAAAAACTCTTCTAATTTTTCTTGTGTTATGGTTTCAACTTCATTCGTGTTAATGTTTGTAATTACTAAGTTATTTGGCTTCCATGTACGCTGTATACAATAATTAATTCCTAATTTTTCTAATATAACAGACACTTCACAAAATTCATCTTTTTTTATTTCCCAAGAAATAATATTATCAGCTTTAAGGTTTGTGCTTGTTTTACCGAAAAAACATGCAATAATCCCCTCCACACTCGAACTTTTACCTGAGTCATTCGCAGCCAATCTAATATTTACTAAATTTTTACCCGTTATAAAGTGCAAGCCTACTGGGTAATTCTCAATATTAAGAGTTTGCTTCTCTTTAAAAGTTCTGAAATTTTGCAATGATATAGATTTTATTTTCATTATTTTTCAATATTAGTAAGAAATTGCTCTGAATATTTTCCATTTTCCCCATTACCAGAAATCCGTTTTACTATAATAAGATGAATATACTCATTAGTGGGTTTTGGTTCTATTTTTGTTATAATGCCAACAAAATCACTTTGTTTGAAAATAAGATAATAAATGCTATAGGTAACAGTGTCTCCTATTTTAAAATTTGGGCATATATAAGAAGCATACCTCTTTTTTTTATTTTCAATTTGTCGTATTTCCTGCTCAGTTTTTTTTCGTGTTCATTATTACTATTGTACTGCCAGATAAAGGTAATGAAGGAGCATAAAAAATTACAGTTTCTGTTCCTATAACTTTATAAGGCTCATACCCATAACTATTATAACTAAAATACAAACATAAAAATATAAAAAATAATTTAATTTTCATTATAAACAAAGCCTTTCATAGCATCATTTGCAATAAAAAAATAATTATTTGGAAGCTGTTTACTTTTACAGAATCTTTCAATAATTTGATTATTATTTAGTTTTTCATTAGATTTTATAATATTTTCTTCTGTTTTTGTTATATCTTGTGTCACTTTTCCTTGTATTGAGGTTAATATTGCTTTTTTCCCCTCTATATATTTTTTAATAAATGTAACACTGCTTTCATATTCATGACAATTTTGCAGAGTTAAATTAATTTCTACCTTTATTTGGTCTCCTTCCTCTATATCATATTTTTTAATATCTTCACCATTTGTCAACTTAACATCTATTTTATGAACAAATCTTGGTAATCTGATATATTCTTTTTTACCATCTTTGATTAGTAAAACTCTACCTTGATTGTTATCCCCAAATTTTGTTGCATATGGACTCCCAATATATTCAATATTTTTATAAGTTTGTGCTAAATGAATATGACCAGAATAACAATTGTTAAATTTGATATTATTTATATCATTAACATTATTACCTTTATCCTCACAAGAGCCACTTCTTAGCATTACACCATTAAAAGAGTGATGTAAAAAAAGATTATCACAAAAACTATATTTTTTACTTATTTCTTTAAAATCATTGTAATAATGTGGAATATATAAATCTTCATTTATTTTTGTTGGTTCAGTTACAAAATAAATTTTACATAAATTAGTTAATGATGAATCTAAAAATTTAAAGAAAGGATTAGCAATATCAGTATAATCATGATTACCACACAAAATAATAAGATTAGATAATCTGATGGATTCAACTAAATAATTAATATTGTCTACTATTGCATTTACTAATCTAGCTTCGTGGTTGTTCTTTTTTTCTGTTATGTCACCTAACATTATTAATTCTTTTACACCATACTTATTACACAGTTCTACTAAAACATCAAATATTTTAAATCTGTAAGAATCTAAATCATTGCCTGTTAAATGGAGGTCAGATAGTATAAGTTTTGACATTTTTTTAATATATTATTTTATATTAAGTTTATGTATCATATAACCAAAGCTAAAAATAATTGATGTAGTTAAAGCAGCACCAACTGGGTCAGAATTTTTTATAAAAATAGTGTCTAAAAAAGGACAAAACCAAAAACTTATTATAACAACTGCAAACCAATTTATTTTCATTAATTAAGTCCCTTTTTGTTCTTCTTCTAATAAATCGCACATTGGAAAATCATAATATATTTCTTCAAATTTTTCAAATGGAAAATCTACACAAAAAAGATTATCCGCATCTGTGTATACCAATGTTAAGTCTTGGTCTATGTTGCCATCCTCAGTCACAAATTCAGTAAAAGCTGTTATTTTACTTATATCAATACAAGATTTTATGCTAATTAATTTCTTTTCCTTAGTTTTTGCTTCAAAATCCTCATAAGTATTAATAACACTACTATCTGATTTATTATTACTTACATCATCCTCAACTTTTTCTATAATACATTTTACTTTTATAAATTTTGGCATTTATTTCTCCTGAATTATATATCCTAGTGATTTTTGTCTTTCTTTGTGTTTTTTCTCAATAAAAGCTTTCACTTTATCTATTTTCATTTTCATTTCAACATCAATTTCATTAAAACGCATCCTATCCAAGTCTTCTCTATAATCCCAAATTCCCCCTAATTTCTCCTCACCCGTCTCATCATCAATAAGAACTTCTAGTGCCATTCCAAGAGGGTGCAAAAATAATCTATTTATTTCTTGTAAAAAACCAAATTCCCTAAATTCCTTAATGTTAATTCTTTTTATTTTTTCCAATAATATTATCCTTTAAATAAGGTCATCTAAGAAAATGTCACTGCCCCACTGAGCAATAAAATATCTGTTATCGCTTTCATTTATTCTACCAAATAATAATGGGTCTTTAATATTTTCTACAGAAGCAATAGTAAAGTAATCAAATAATTCTTTATCTTTATGTATTCTTAGTTTATCTAAAACTTCTTTTGGGGGGATACCATCATATTCTTCTATTGGGCATTCCTTCCATACAAATTTACCTATAGTCCCAGTTTGACTAGAAAAATAATCACAAGTATGTTTTTCTATAATAATTATTTTAGAATCATTCCTTACTGGCAAGGAAGTATCACTAGACCAACTATAATGAATTCTTTTATATACTTGAGAAGAGATGTTGTGTGGTATTAAATATCCGCCAACATCCTCAGAAGAAGTTAAGTCAGTTAATACTGAATCTTTCCCAATTATCCCATGAATTTTATTATATTCATTTACTTTATTATCTAAATAACTATTAATCATTTCAGTAGTTATTTTTAAATATTTTTGTTTAGCAATATTTGTTATTCTATTTTTTAATCGAACAGATTTTAAAATTTTATCACTAATTTTATTAAATCCCAGTTCTTTCAATTCATTGCCAACATTAAGTGTAATTTCTTTTACATTTTGCTTATCCTCAATTTTTGCAATATTGACTAATTCCATCAATGTTTCCATGATGTCATTCCTTATTATAAAATTTAGTGAGATTTATTTTTAAAATTAACCAATAATTTTCCCAGTTTCTGTCATAAAGTTGCCTTTAGGTGGCTTTGGTTTTTCTAAATAATAATCAGAATTAACACCTTTACTTGGTTTTGGGGTCGGTTCTGACTGTGCTTTAAAACTAAAATTACTGATTCTTTTTTTCATTACTAAGTCAAATTCATCTAATTGTTTTTCTGCGTCTGTTATTTTATAAGCATCAAAATAATCTTCCCAAGATTGCTCAATATCTTTGATTTTTGCTTCACTTACAAATCCTATAAGCCCGGATATTCTTTCTTTTACAAGATTAGATAACATAATACTATTCTCCCTATTTAATTTTTCCTATTATACGTTTATAAATTATCATATTAAAAATATCACTTAATTTATATCTGTCTTTTATGCTAATTAAAACATGTACAAAAGTTTTAGGTAAATCATTACACCACAAATATATATAATCAACAGGAAACCAATCGTCATTGTAATTCTTAATATCTTGTTTTGTAACCTTTTGGTAAGGAAAAGATTTATTTAAAATAGAAATTATTTTAGTATATATATTATTCACTGATAACCTTTTCAAATATTTTATAATCAACAATTTGTAAAAAAGAATTTAGAGTATAAACACATAAATTGTATTTTGGCATATAAGCTTCATAATAAAAATTATCATAATATTTAGATAAAAATCTTTCAGTATATCCATTTACAAATATTAAATCAGGTTTAAAATTTTGTTTTGCTATTAACATAGGATATTTTTTATTAATTTTACAACTATTTATTAAAGTATTCCACATACTAATAATGCCACTAACAGAAGTTTTATAAACTAGATTTTCTAATTTTAAATCTTGATAATATTTACACTCTATGATAAATAAATTAGTTAAATTTTGTCCTAAAGAATCAATAGCAGTTATATCCCCTAATTGTGTTTTATTATTTATACCTTTTTTTCTTTGAAAGGTAGCTCTGCCTCCAGACATTGCACTACGCCAAAATATATCATCTCTTTTATTATTACTCACCCATAAAGATAATTCTTTGCATATTGTTCTCTCATATTCACCGCCCTTCTGTTTTCCATATCCTGGTTTAGTCATATTGTAATTTACCACTTTCTCTTATATTAATTATTCTTCCCATTGTTCCACTATAAAATTTAATTCTAAACCATAGCCACAGAAAGATTCTGCATTCTCCATTTTTACTGCTCGAAATCCACCTGTTTCTATAAAAGAAGCTGAATTTGCTTCACTTACTTCAGTTAATAATCTCAAAGCCAATTCTTTAAGTTTTTTAATCGTTGGAACTTCGGGAGAACCAAACCAAGTCCAATTTAGATGAGTCATAACTTTATGAACTTTTAAAAAATCAAAATTATCCATTATATTTTTTATTTTATTATGAGCTATAACCTCATTATCTTCAGTTATAATATCTTCTTCACCTACCCACCAAATATGTGGATTTGATTCTATAAAATATTTGTTACATCCAAAAAGGTTATTAGACCTTTTTGTGATAACACCTTTAATATGGGGTATTTTAAAATTTTTAACTCTTTGCCCTAATTCATATTTAAACATATTATTTCATTTAATTTAAATTTTCTATAAAAATTTTTCTTAATTTGATAATGAATTATACTAGGAAAAGTAAAATTGTCAAGATAAAATCTAATAATTTTTAAATTTGTTCGACTTTAATAATAATATTTTGAAGACCATATTTAGGCAAAACATCTTCACAATCGGTAATATCAAAAAATGCAAGAATATGTCGTTTAAATTTATTCATATTATATTCTTAATTTGATATTTTTTATAGGGCGGATGAAATTTCTCTTCTATCTCATTCCAACATTGCTTTGAATAATTACTTAATTCCTGCCTAATTTCACTAAATTTTTCATTTTCAACACATTTATCCATTAATGTTGATAGTCTCTTTGGTATTTCAATATTGTATTTCCCAAAATCAAAAGTATTTAACTTACCTATTTCGTGCAACCAATTAATATTAGCTTCTAAATCATTTATACCCATATCATAATACATTGGAAAATCACAAATTCTATGTGGCCTGCCTACTTTATTTTTGACATTTTTTGCTTTAATGTTATTTCCTGTTACCATTTCAACACCATCTATAGATTTTTTTATTTGTCCTGCATTTGCTAACCATATTCTTTGGGAACTCCAAAACTCTATGGCATGTCTACAAGCTATTGTTTCTTTGTTGCCAAACGTAACTCCAATATTATCTTTCACTTGTGATACAATACCTAATGTTATGTTAGCTAATGTAATCTTTCTTGTTAGCTTCCTAAATAACGCATGGGATTGCTTAGGACGTGTTCCACCAAAGGATGCCTCTGATATATCTCTTTCCATCTCCGCAACGTCACTCAAGCCGTCCCAAGAGTCTGCAATGACTAATGTAGGGGTAATATTAATCTTTGAGTCCTTTTTTAAATTCTTTATTTCATCATCTTCAGCAACTCCTGATAATTCTACTAATTTGTTGTATAATTTTTCAACCGTATCAACATTTTCTATTAAAATAATATTTTTCTGGTCAAAAATAAGTCCTATTTTTTCTGCATAATTTCTATCAAAAGCTGCTTCAGTTTCTATGTACACAACCCTGCCATCTGTGTGTTTTATTAAAAAGTTAATACAAGCCTCTTCAACTAACAAAGTTTTTGCGGTACTCTTGTCTCCGATGATATTGAATATTCTTCTTTCTGCCCACCCTCCACCTAGTATACAATCTAATTGTGTGCACCCACTACCAAAGTAATCAATTTTCTCTTTTGTAAGAAAATAATTAGGAAACTGCTCTTTCATTTCTGTTTTTACTTCTGTAATATTATTATCTATTATTTTTTCTATAAGTTTTTTATTATCAATTACTTCTGTATTTAATTCTTTTGGCTTTCTTCCCATTAATTATTCCTTATTTTTATTGAAATATTCATTAAGGTCATCTAATAAATGTTTTCCCTTTTCTGTTAACCATCCAGGTATACAGCTACCATGCTCCGTTAATCCTTTTTCATCTAGTACATAAAATACAAAATTTCTTATTTCTCTGGTTTTGAATAATTCTTTGGCTTGATTTTCTCTCTCTTCAAAAGAACGTATTTCTTTATTGCCATTGATAAATATTAAGGTATCTCTTATAAATTCTAAATTACTCTCAGGATCACCACACATACAAAAACCTAATATTTTTACTTGCATAAAAGCTTCTGTGCTAGAATAAAAACAGTTTTCTTCATCATAATATCCATTTTCTTTTTTATATTTATCTATATACATAATTAATTAAAAATTAAAAAAGTGGTTGATGATATAAAAGAACTTCATCAGAATAAACAAAAGTTATATATTTACAAACATATACAAGAGAATTATTAGGAGAAATCCAAATAGCACCTATTTGCATAGGAGGAATACAAAAAAGTTTAATTATGCAAAATATTTCTTGTTTATTAATTAGCAATCTATAACTTTTTGATATATCTTTTACTTTCTTATGATTAATTATTGCCTTGTCTATACAGAGACCGGCTCTCTATCACCCGCAGGACACTCCAGATTTCATAACTTAATCATCCTTTATTATCACCGAAGTGCCCTAACTATTATTAAAATCTGTTAAACATCCCCTGTTTTATCTCATTCCAATTTTCATATTCCAGTCAAGCAACAGAAGGATTACGCTTAAATCTATTTCTCAATTTAGTTGCTGGTGACTCTTCCTCTATAACAGGAGGTGATAACTTTAACTTTGAGCAAATATATACCTTCAACTGAGTATCATCCAGAGATGCTACTTCGTTTTCATTCACAGTAAGATATTCCATTATATTTGATAACATGCCGTCTAATTCCTCTGTTGTAGCTGCCATCACTTGTGAATAAGTATAATCAAATTTATGCTCATGTGGAAGGTTAAAAGTTTGTTTTTCTTCTTCTTTTTTCTCCATTCCTCTAGTTTGAGTAGTGTTATTAATAACAGATTCTTGTTTAACTACATCAGTTTCAGCACTTTCTGTTGGTGTTTTTCCATGAAGAACTTTATAAATATAATCATAATCATAATATTTTAAAATTGAAGGCAACGGATATTTTTTAACATACTCCAACCATTCATTATATTTATCAGCATCATCCGACAATGATGAAGAATCTTCACATTTTTGTGCTAAATATTTTCTATGTTCTTTTGTGCCCTCAGTTTTAAATGATATGTCACAACCAGTATCAGGATTTTGCACAGGTTTTGCTGAACCTGTTCTTCTGTTAACAGCCACAGCGCACACTGTGGTATCAAATTGTAGGGGTGTTGCCCAAAGCATCGGGCCGTCTTTCTCATTATCCCTATCAATTAACCATTGTAATACTCTCGGAACAACTCTTATACTATGTGCATATTTTTGGTCAGTAGTTTTAGTTATTTCTTCACAAATAGGACAATTTCCTATTTTCATTTTATTTAAACATAAATAAGCATTATTATCAGCACCAATACCATAATGAACATAAATATCAATGCCCCAATGATCTGCACCGTCCCAAAATGGTGGCAATGGTCTAAAACAATGTCCCTTATCTTTATTATTGTCTTTAACTTTAAACCATTTAACATCAGGAACATTTACAAAACTGTCCCAATCATTATCACCTTTGCCTCTGTTTTTTATATTTTCTGAACTAATTTCTTTAAAAGTAAATTTCTTTTTTCCATCACTTCCGAATGTCATTATTTTTCTCCTTCTTTTCTAAAAATTATAAAATAAAAATTATATATTAAACACAATGTGAAAGTCTAGTTAATTCTATATCTGGTCTGGCATCTTTTAATAGCTTTTCCACATACCAGTTTCTGTTTGTTTTAGTTATAACATAATAAGAATTACCCCCATAACCGTATTGTAACATGACCACTATTCCTAAACAACCAAGTGGTGTTAATACTTCTTGTCCTAAATCAAATTTAAAATTTATAGATTTCATTATAAAATTGGAATTTTTTTAGATGAACTTTCACTAATTAACTTTCTATTTTCTTTCAATCTTAATTCTTTAACTCCTTCTTTACTTTGTCCCACATTTAACATAAAATAATTAGATTTATATTGTTCAGTCAAAGTATCTAATTTTCCTGATTTTATATATAAAGACTCTTTGACATTTTTTAATAAATTACATTTTAATTTTAGCTCTAAATACTTTCTTGATATTGCTTTATAATCCCCATTAATAATTACCATTTGTTTTATTTTAGGATCAGAAGTTTTTGATTCTTCAGCTTCTAGTGATTTTTTATATTGTATTGCTAATTCCGCATACATTTCTTCTTTATCTAACTCTATAGAATCTCTTTCTCCCTCTAAATAAGATATTAATTCCCCAACTATATCATAAATATTTGATATTTCAACACATTCTTTATCTAATTCAAATTTATTAATATTTAAAATATCTTGTTTTATTAAACCATGTTCGGCTAATAATGAATCAATTGATGTCATTGTTTATCTCCTTTTATTTCTTCATTTTCAGTAAAAAAATCAATAATAATAATTTCATTTTTTTCATCTGGTTGGTCTATTAATACAATTTTAGCATCATTTGGAACATCTTCTAACATTTTAACAAGGTCAAATTTTCTTTGAAATAGTTTAAAAGTTACCCTATGTATTGTTTTTAAAATTTTCATTTCTGCAAGTTTTGTATGCCCAACTTTATATTCTATCTTCATATTTTTTATTTTTCCTTATTAATTATATTACAATAACGTTTTGTTATTTCTTCATAAATAATATCTCTTATATAAACAACAGCTTCTATATGTGAATACTTAAAATATTCCATAACTTTTTCAATCAATGCAGAATTATCCCTACACGCTAACCTATTAATTGATTTTGCAATTTTGCATAAATCCTTATCAAACAAAGAATGAACATACTCGTTAGGAGTCATTAAATCTATTATACTGTTTGTACCTGTTTCATCATTCTCCATAATTTTTATTTTTTCTCTTTTTTACAACAATTTTTCATTCTGTTCATCCATCTTTTGGCTGCTTCTTTATATACACTTTCTCTAACACATAACAAAGAAATGTTAAAAGTATAGCTAAATTGCTCACTAATTAATTGTGCTAATGAATTTATCTTTTCTTCTTTTTCTTTTTCCTTATTAGTATAATCAGATGTTTCCTGACTAATCACTCCTTCCAACAAACAAAGTATAGATATAGTTAAAAATATAAGAAATTTATCAGTATTTTGTAATTCATCATAAAGTTCTATAGGAATAATTGCATATTTATCTAATTTTATAGTAGCTTCATCTTCCCCAAAACTGAACATAGGTTCTTTTTGTCCTTCTCTTCATACAATCATACAATTAGTAATTTGTGAGTTCTTTTTTTTATTCATAAGTTTATATATCCTCACTTAATTAAACTAGGAAGAGAGCATAAAAAAGGATTAGATATTATTCTATTAATTTTATTTAATTCTTTTACACAATCATTTAATGTTACTATTATTTCATTAATTTTTACAAAAGTTTTGCTCATATCTACATAATCATCCCCACTATGGTCTATTTTTTCAATAGAATTTAATATATTATTACTCATGGAATATAGCCCCTCCACATGCCACTGTTAGTGTTGCCCAACCAGTATTTTCATATATTGGTTTAGTAAAATTATTTAAAATAGTTAAAAATTTAATTGCATTTTTATTATCACCAGAATTTAAAGCACATGCACTGAAGTAATTAGCCATATTTATTCTTATAAATTCAGGTTGTAGTTTTTGTTCTTTTAAATTTTTTAGTATACCAGCTATATTTGACCATTGAGATTTGTTCATTACAGCTTTACATAACTCAATAACTTCATTATTTTCTTCTGTTGATTCAATTAATTCTGCTACTTCTTCTTTAGTCTTACACGCCCTACATTGAGACAAATAACTCAAAGCCTGTCTAGGACTGCCTGTAGATTCCTCAGATATTAATTTTAAACAATCATCACCTAATTCTAAATTTTCATTTTCTTTCACTAATTTTAACAAATTATATACTTCTTTAGAATCTACAGGCTTTAAATTATATTTATGGCATCGTTGATTTGTTACGGCTTTTGGAACTTTAGCACCATCAGTAGTACAAAAAACAAAATAAACATGAGTAGGAGGCTCTTCTAAGGTTTTTAATATAGAATCCCAAGCAGCAGAAGAAAGCCTATGTGCCTCATCAATTATAATAAATTTTATTGGATTTGAACCAAATCCGGAGTATTTCAAACAACTTAATAAATCTTTCATTGCATCAACACCTGAAAGCATCCCAGCATCATATTCAGTTATGTTACAATAATCACAGCCAAGCTCTTTTGCAATAATACGAGCAAAGGTTGTTTTTCCAAAACCTGGCTCACCCACAAACATAAAACCATGTGGTAATGTTTTTTTATTTTTGAACAATTCTTTTAAAGATAATACAATATTCTTATGTCCTATAATCTCATCTAAATTTATTGGTCTGTATTTTGTTATATATGTTTCAGTAGTCATCAAAGTAACCTTTCTTATTAAAACTTGATAATGAATTATATCTTGAAAGTTGAATTTGTCAAGCCAAAATCTTTAAATTATTATTAATTTTTTCATCTAAGCCAGTTTTTAAAATATTTTTTGCTTAAAGAAGAATCTATTTTTGTTACACCTTCTAATTTTTTTACTTTTATTTTTTTAGCACCTTTTAATTGCTCTTTATTAGCTTTTTTAAATTTTCCTACTTCCCATTCAATTCCATTTAATGTAATATATTTTTTATTTTTCATAATTTAATAATCTAATACGTAAAATTAGTAGTATCATAATCTTTATACTTAACCAAATCCCCCCAAGAATCCCCTATAGCTACTTCAACTCCTAAAGGAACATTAATAAAATCAAAACATGGATTACATATTTCTCTTGTTATTATTTCAATGTCTTCTTTTAAACTGTCTTCTGGTAAATAAAATGAAATATCATCATGTATATTTAAAATAGGTTGAAATCTTTGTTGATTTATTTTTACTGCATATTTAGATAATCTATTCATGGCTCTAACAACTATATCTGATGCGTCCGCTTGTGCACCCGTATTAAATAATTCATTTTTGCTTACAGGTGCTCTTCTTTTTCTTCCAAATAAATTTTCTACATAACCATACTTATTATAAATTTTTATTATTTTATTTTGGTGCTCTTTAATTCCGTCATGTAATTCAAAAAATCTGTTATATAACTCTTCTGCTATTTCCAATGGTACATTTAAATATCTAGCTATGGCTTTAAAAGACGCACCATAAATAACAGGAAATACAACTAGATTTTTAATCTCATCCCTAACTTTTTTTAATTTAACTTTATCTTCCGCCAGTTCTTTAACATTTTTAACACCTGCATATTTGGGATATAATTTAGTTAATTCTAATGCCCATTCTTTGTGTGGATCATATCCTTTTATGATGGCATCACACATTTTTTTATCTTTTGATGCCATAGCTATAACTCTATATTCTGCTTGTGCTAGGTCTACAGCAACAAATTTATATCCTTTGGGGGCAATAATGATATTTCTTATATGTTTATTTTTCTTTTTCGGTAAATTTTGCAAATTTATATCTGATGAACTCAAACGACCTGTACTTGTAAAACAATGATTAAATTGTGTTCTTAGTAACCCATCGCTATCAATTAGTTTAGGTATAGGTTTTACATATTTAATCATTAGAGTGTTTAATTCTCTGTACTCCAGCATTAATTTACAAAATTCATCTCCTTTATCAGCAAAATCAGCCAAAACAGATTTATCTGTGCTATATTTATCTTCATGGGAATCTTCTAATACATCTTCCTTTTCTTTATATGAATAAGTTTTCTTATCTAATTTTAATTGTAAAATATCTGTTAATAGTTTTCTTATATGTGGAATAGAATTAATATTAATTTTTCCAAATGCTCTCTCATATTTAATTACTTCTTCCCTTGATTTTATTTTTTGTGTGATAACATTAATTTGATTAGTCAAATCTGCATCAAATTCTTGCATTTTACTTGAAGAATACAATAATCCTTTTTTCTGTACAAGGGCTAACATTTTTCCAGTATTAACTAATTCATCATAAACATTCTTTAGTTTCTTATCTAATTGTTTTACTAATACCTCATGCAATAAAAATGTATATTTAGCATCCAATCCATTATATAATAAAACATCTTTCATCTTTTCTTGCTCTAACTTAGCTCTGTCTAAATTAGATAAGGGTTTTAAATTAAAACCAAAATTAAGCAAACACTGATAGTCTAATGATAACCCTCCCTTACGCTCATCTAAGACATAAGCCATAGCATAAGTATCTTCCCAATCAGTGTTATAAACAATGTCATCACCAAAGTAATACGCAAACCACTCCAATTCAAATTTGAGATTGTGAACCGCCTTTACACCAGAATTATATAAAAAATCTTTAAGTAATGGTATTGTTAATTCATTCAGATTAAAAGCAAGTGTAGTATCATAATTACTAATAGCCACACTAAGCAATTTACCTCCATTATAAGGTTTGAGTGCAGTTGTCTCTATATCAATAGCAATTAATGGCACTTTAGAAAAATCATATAATATATCTTTTAAATCTTGAATATTAAACTCATTATAAATTCTAGTAAAAATACCATCATTATATCCTTTTTCTATGTATATTGGCTCATAATAATTTTTATCTTCTAAGAAATTTTTAACATTTTGTATATCTTGTCTAAATACTTTGTCATATTCCGTTTCATTCCCCCATTTGCTTTGTTTTTTTAAAACGTAAGAAGGGTGTAATATAGGAAAATACCAACAAACATGATTCCCAAATTTAACTGGAAATTTTCTTCCCCTATTTAAAGTAATTCCAGTTATACCCACTACCTGTTTTAATGGAATATTGCCTGTTCCTACAATTATTTTTGGTTTTGTTTCTTCAATGTCTTTTATTAAACTATTTTTGCAACAATTTAGTTCTAATTCATTTAGTGCAGAATTTCCTGCAAAACATTTTACAGAATTATTAAATCTTATTGTTTTTTCATAATATTCCCCAAAAGCAATATATAATTCATTCCTTAATAAAGTTCCACCCTTATCACTAAATTGTTTATTTTTAATATTATCTTCATAACTAGGAGATTCACCAAGTATATAAACTTTAGGGGAAACAGAACCAGATGGAAGCATATTAGGGTGTTTTTGTTCTATTTTAGTCAAAGGACACACCAGGCATTCATGCTTAAGAGCTAATTTGCTTAATGTATCAAAATTTCCAGATTTTTTGGACTCCTCTGTAAAAAAGAAAGACACTTATTTTATTCCTTTCTGTATCATCAATTCCTTGCTTTCCATTATTAAATCTATTTTTTCAAATAATACAATTTTAATAAAATCAATAACGTCATCTGGAATAGTATTATTATTAACTCTTAAAAATACAATAATATCCATAATTTCTTTTTTAGTTGCCATATTTTGATTCTTTCCAAATCTCAGCTAGTATTTATATATAGCCTTCATTATTATCCTCTGATAATTTTCATTTTAATATATCTTTTAATGTGGTTACTATGATGCTTACAATTCCTATAATGGCAAAAAATATGATAAAACTATCTATTAAAATGTATAAAAACTTTAATTCCCCCCACTTATTCTTTTTAATAACTCTTATTTTTTTCATCAAAATACTCCTTGATATTTTTCAATCAATTCCTTAATTTTTTCTTCCACGTTATCCTTTCTGAAATATTAGGCTGTAAGTGAAGATCCCATAATTTAAGTTCCAAACTTTAACTGTATAACAACTTACAACCAAAATTATTTTGTATTTCCATTAAGTTTTACCATCATTTGTACAATAATTCCACCAATTATGGGCATTACTATAATCCAAAACCAACTTTTTGGTGATAGTCCCCATCCATAAATAGCAACACAAATATTAATTCCAATAGTAATTGCTAGAGCTATTATAATAATTATAAAATTTTTTGTTAATTCCATAATACCCCCTTATTAATAAATTTATTTTAAGATTGTTAGTCTTTTATATAAAAAGACCCCAATAAGTGCAAATAATTTCCTTCTTTTCCTACTATAACAACTCTATTTGTTTCTTTTATGAATTTTATAAATGTTACGTTATTTAATAATTGTTTTAATAATTCTACATCAACTTTAAATGCACCCATAGTCACAAGAACTTTTGTATCTAAAATATCTTCATAATTTCCTAATTTTCCCACAGCTTTAATTTCAATATTATCAGTTATATTAAATTCAACAAATTTTTCTGACAATCCATTCAAAAACAAATTACAATTATTAACAGGATTTTTAAAATCATTACTTAAATAACAATCTGTATTATCAATAGATATATCAGTAAATTGTTCATAATTTAAAAATTTCACATCAGCAAATAATTCAGTATATAATTTTATATTCTTAAATTTTGTAACAGTCTCAGCATCAGTAACTTCTTCCCCCAAATTTATTTGAAATTTAGTAGATATATACTTATCAGAAAATGACATAGTGCATGCTGAGTCACTAATTGTTTTATTAAATATTTCACAAAATCCTCTAGGAAGCATAATTTTAAAATTTTCATCCGATGTAACCTCTTCTTGTAGCTTATATTTAGCTATTCTGTTACCATCAGTTGAATATAAACAATTATTATTAAATGTTATACCGTATTGATTAATTTTTGTATTATCCAAACTAGCAGAAATCAGACATTTTTTCATTCCAACAATAAAATCATTGTTTATACTTATTTGTATTTCAGGTCTTGTTTCTGGTTGGGTATAAATAAATTTATCAATAGGAATCATCTCTAAATACGCTGTAGCCTTACCTATTTTAACTTTTACCTTACCCTCCATCTGAATAATATCAATTGTATCACTGTATACATCTTCAATAAAATCACACAATAATTTACCAGGAATGGCACAATTAAGCCCTGTTTCATAATCAATAACCATTGATTCTATTCCATTAAAAACAAGAACTTTATTATCCTTAAAACAAATATGGGATAATATGGGAATTAAAGAATTTGAAGAAAGGCACATTTTTGTGTATTTTAATATTTTTTTTAGTTCCACAGTTTTTAAAATCATTTATATTATTTCCTTTTCTTTAGTTATATCAAAAATAAAATATGAATTTTTTTCTTTAAATACATTTATTGCTGCGTTATACTTAATTAAGTTTGCATTAAACAATTCAATGTTTTTTTTATCTTTTAATTCTTTGTCAATTTTAGTATAAAAAGTTAAACTTGCAATTAAATTATAAAATTCAATTAAATTTGCAACACTTATTTTAATTTCAGTAAAATCAATATAACAACCCGATGTTACTTCACTGATTACTTTAAATTTCTCCTCTTCTTTTATTTTTGTTATTAATTCATTATTTTTATTATAAAATAAACTAATACTAAATTTATTATGTATTATAAAAGTAAATCCATATAAAGTAAAATTATATAAAGGGTTTATCCTTAAACCTATACAAATTCCTAAATCTTTGTGAATAACATTAATTATATTAGTTTTTATATCTTTTTTAAGTATTGATTCATTTTCCAGAAATGTCTCCTTATTTATATATAATTATAGCCTCATTTTTATCCATTTTGTAATAATCTTTCTCTTACTTCATTTAATAAAGCAGCTTCATTGCAAAACATGCCCCTATAAGAAAAATCGTGTTGTAAAAAATCTTTCAATGAAGCATCATCACAAGTTAATTTTAAATATTTATTCTTAATTTGTGTATATAAATCACTTATTGTTGCACTATTAATAGCCCCCCACAATGTAGTAGACAACAATGTTTCTAACATATTAGTTACCCAATAAAATTCAGGTAAAGTATTTACTATAGTCAAACAAGGAACTCTTAATGAAACCCTACTTCCTTCTGGTAATGCTTTAATTTCTATAGGCAAATAACCTAAATCATGCAATTTTTCGTAATGAGTTACATCAATAATATCTAAAGCATTTTTCAATCTTCTTTTTAATTTAGGTATTACTATATCTTTTGGAACATTAAAAAATTCTTTATTCCATCTATTAATTAAATATTCTTTTATAAAATATTGCAGACCATAAAAAACATAATGTTTTAAATCTGGTATATAACTACCACGTATAGTCCAATTAGAATAAACTTTAGTAATACCTTCTGGGTATTGTGGTGGGTGAGAAAACTTATATGCGTCACATAAATGAGCTATATTGTTCATATTTTATATTTCTTTCTTAATTTAAATTACTTTATATTGAAAAAAAGAAGAAAATCCTTTTTCTGTGGATAAAAAATTAAAATCTGTTACTGAATTTGTTGTATAAACTTTATCTATCCATTTAAAAACTTCATCTAACCCTTTACTAAAAATTCCGTGTGTAACAACAAGTACAACTTTTCCAACATTTCTATCTCTTAATAATTTAGCTAATTCAATAAATGTTTTCGCTCCGTCTGCTATATCATCAATTATAATACAGTCATGCTCACCAAAATCTGTTATAGGCACATGAGTATCCAATATTTTACCAGTTTGTATTTCTATGACTTTAGAACAATTTAGAACTTTTTCAAAATTATAATCTTTGGCAAAAGAGGCTACTCTTTTAATAGCATCATAATCAGGAGAAACTATCCAAGTTTCTTGTTTATCTTTTGTAGTAGGTAAATATTCTTCAATAAACCAATCGTAAAAAGATTTAATAGGCATTTCTTCAAAATTATTTAAGCAAGCTTCTAATACATTAGAATGAGAGTCTAAAACTGAAACTGATTTAAAATTTAATGAATTTATAATAGGACATATAATATCTTTTAGATAATGTGTAGAACCTTTCTCAAATAATCTGTCCGATCTGGCTCCGAGAAAGTAGGAAACCTCCAAATAAATATTTACAACACCTTGCCTTTTTAATGCCTTAACTGCTAGTATAATTAATTGTAAATCATCCCAAGACATCCTTGTTGTAATTTTTACACACTTAGAGATGTAACAATCTTTTCCAAGAATAATTTGTTTTTGTGAATCAGAAAAATTAATAACTTCATAATTTATTGGTTCTAACTCATTTCTGTGCCACTCTGTATTAGCTATTAACATAATATCCCTTTTTTAATTATTTAAAAATTTTTTCTTTTTTCTTAGAATCATATACATATAATGAATATTTTTGCTTTTTTATTAAGTTTATTAATTCCTTAAAATAAATTTTCATTGCTTTTGTCTTATTATTAGTTTTACCAAGTTCCTTGTTTTTTAGATATATTTTATATCTCATAATCCTTTTTTATCCATTTGGCACAAAGAAAAATATAAAACCTTTATTTAATAATCTTTTGAATTTACCATATTCATCAATATTATCTATATCTTGTAAAAAATTTAGTAAATCAGATAAATTTACTTTATTTTCACTAATACAGTGTTGAGAAAAATCCCAAAAATCAGTAATTCCTAAAATCTTGGCTAATACTTTACTTTCATCTGTACCACTACAATGAAAAAATTCCACAATTACTAACATATTATCAATAACATTATCATAACCATCAGCAGGATATGGCATACATTCGTTAATATCTTTACTAAACTTTCCAATTCCTACTATATAAGAATTACTGCTCATAAATTATGCTCCTGTGGAATAAAATAATGAAATATTGAAGTTATAATAAAGGTATAATTAATTTGAATTCTTGGTTACTCCAATATCCCTCTATTAGTTCTATTTGCAACTTATTTATTTTTTCTAAATCAGGTATCTCTGGTAATTTAGAATGATTGAAAGCATTAGTTAATTGCTCTTCTAAATAAGCAGCTTTATCAATAATATGTGATAATGGCCATTCACCTTTTCTAATTTGCATTAAATATTTTGCCCAATCTGTAGGAAATTTAATATTACCTGTGTCTAATAATTCTATTCCAAAGAGCAGAAGACGAATGAGGTGTGCCCCAAACTTAGTGTCAAAAGTATACTTATCTACAATATCTTTCCTCAGTCCTATGGGCTCTTTTGTTATTAATTTTCTTTTTTGTGCTTTAGCATAACCATAAAATTTATAGTATGCTCTTTTAGATAAGAATATATTTTTATGAGTTAATATTTCTGTACCAAAATTATTGCAATATACAATATTTTCCTTATTCACAAATAATGTTTCTATAACATTAGGATTATTATCACTTAATAATTTAAAATATTTTTGCAAAGAATAGCATGTATAATCACTATCAAATTTAGTATTTCTTTTATCAGAACTGGACGGATTTGTTCGTTCCTCTAATAATTCAAAACAATGTGTTCCCAATACATAGTCTTTATTAGGGACACATACACCAAAATGGTCAATATCACTACTCCCTTCAATATAAGTTCCATACAATTTTGAACCTGTTCTAATTTTCAATATTGTATTTTTATCAACCATCTCTTTAATGTTCATTTATATATCCTATAGTTTTAACCATTTTTGTCTCATCCGGAAAATAACTAACCAAATGTTCATTCATCTCATTAAAATAATCTATTGATTCTGACAAATCATCCACCTTATGTAAATCATCTTCAATACCCTCATAACTGTTTTCACCAATCTCTTCTAATAAGTCGTCTATTTGTATTTTTGGGAAAGGTATTATTTTACATACATAAACATATTCAGGTATTTCTTCTTCATCTTCTTGCAATTCTTCAATAAGTTCAGATATATTAGAATAATATTTATCGTTATAATATACCCAATCATCCCATGTATCTAATTTTTCAGCTTTTTCTATTTTGTTACTCTCTATACATTCTCTATGTTCAAGCCAGTGTTTTTCTTCAACCAACTTACCACAATATTTACAGTTATTTCTTTTACAACAATTATCAACTCTTTCTTTATCTGTTGCTACAATTTTACAATCTGAGCAATACCAAACATGTGCTGAATTACCATTTTCTAAAAATAATTCCTGTGCATTCGTTTTTATCTACCTCCATAAATACTTTTTAAAATCTATTACACCATCCATTCTTCCAAGTTCATAACTTCTCAATATTATTTTTTGTACCCAAGATAAATCTCTGAAAAAACGAACATCTTCTATTTCCATTGTATCAGATTCTAATAATATTGTTTCCCCATTATGTAATACTCTGAGATAAGAAGCATACTCCTTACCACTTCCATTATTAGATGCACTTTCTTGCTCTTCTTTACCTAAATCATCATAATTTTCTCTTCTAACCTCTAACATAGTTTTGCCCCTTTCATAAAAATTTATAATAAATTAAATTATATCTTTATTATACTTTGATTATTGGTTTTGTCAATAGTAATTTTAAAATTATTTTAATCAAATTTTTATGCTATTTAATAAAATATTCATGTGTTCTTGCTGCATATCCCCAGCATCTTTTATATCTTTAAATGGAAACATAATAATTTTAAGATTAGGTATAAAATTCAGATTGCTGGATAATAGTAATGATTGAAATATTTCGTTTCTATCCAACATTATAAATACTTTATTATATTTAGATGCAATTTTTGATAATAAAACTCTTTGTGCATTACTTATACTTTTTGTATATAAACAAGTAACTCTATACCCATAAAAAGGAAATAAATAGTCTAGTTTCATAGCATCAAAAGGGCCTTCCACAACAAATAATACATTCCCCCGCCTATTAATAAAATCATAATCAAATAACGTATCTTTGATATTATTTACAGATTCTTCCACAGGATGAGTTAAATACCTCAATAGAGCATTTTTATATATACTTCGGGATGTCCATGTTATTAATTGGAAATTCCTATAAACAGGTATAATAACTCTGAATTTATATTTACCCATTAAACAACATTTTAAACCGTAATCTTCAATTATTATGTTTGGTTCATCAAAACCTCTATCTACTAAATAATCCCAAAATCTCTTAGTATCACCTTTGTTTAAAATATTCTGAAATTCTGGTAAAAATTCCAAAGAAGTAATTTTGTTGTTTACACTATTATCTTTTTTCATAAATCTATTTTTTATTGACGCAAACTCATTTTCTATTAATAATTTTTTATCATCACAGAGTAACCTGATTTGCTGTTCTGAACATTTTAATAATTTTTTAAATAAATTATAATATCCCTTTCCTTTATGTTTACTATTCTTCCAACATGACCAAAAGGAGGTTCTGGGATTTATACCTAAATGGAAGTCCTCATCATCTTCACAAAACGGACAATTTATTCCTATCCATCCTTTTCCTACATTTTCTCCATGCTCCCTTATTTCTATATTATACTGTGAAAAGATTTTTTTAATATTAACCATTATTTTAATAATTATAATAGAAATAAAAAAATTATTGTATTTTACCCTTATTTATTATATAATATTACATATGAAAATTCAAGGTATTTATAAAATAAAAAATTTACTTAATGGTAAAGTCTATATAGGTCAAAGTGTAAATATAGAAAAAAGATTTTACAATCATAAAAATAATTTAAAAATATAAAAATCAAATTATATATTCAATTACTAAATTTCTTTTTCTCTTATATCTTTATTCCAGTGTATAATACTTTGTTTTACTGCTTTTATTTCTTCATCTGTTAATTTTAATTTCATGTTAATAAAGCTCCTCAGAAATAAGTCCATCAGATAAATATTTAACCTGCCCAGCCTCAAATGCTATTTTAGCTGCATCTTCTCTGCTGACAAATCTATTTTTAGATGTAAGAAATCCTTGAATTTGTTTAACTTTAGTAGGCCTATAAGTAGAAAGTGATAAATATTGTAAAATACAATTATCATGCCTAAATCCACATATTACATATCCTATTTGAATATTATTTGGCTGATGAGCATATATAGTTAAATCATCAAAATGAATTGTGGCACATAATATATATTCTTGTTTATTATTCATTTATTGCTTCCCATGCTTTTGCCAAACTTTGCTCAATTTTAAGATATTTTATCATAAATTCTTCTGGTTTTATTGTATATACTTTTAAATTAAACCAAAAACCTTCTTTATTTTGGGCTGTAATACAAACTTCTACAAATTCTTCCAATTGTTCAAAAATAGTATATTTAACACATATTTGTACATGTTTTAAATTACAATTACATTTAATTTTACTACTAGATTGTTTACAAAATAACTTTATTTTTATTGTATCTATGTATGATGGGTATTCTTTATAACCATTATCTAGTAAAAATTGTATAAATTTATTATTCACAAACTCTCCTTAATTTAATATAAATCTTGTCTGATTTTCACAGTTTTTATATAAGAATAAAAGCATAGTCATTTCTGTATTGATAACGAGGTGATTACGAGCAACTCATTCACCCTAGTCGGTAAAAACAAAACATCTGTATAATAAACTAACTTTTATCTAACGGCTGTAACGTCAAACATTTATATTATTCTACTGTTGGATCATTAAAATTATATTTTAGTGCCGTAGCCTTAAATAAAGGCATCCCATATCTAGAATAATTATCAAAATTTTCAAGACCTTCCTCTAATATCCAATTCCACATACCTACAACATAATACATTGCTTCTGATGACAATCCTCTTTGGTTTATTGCTTTTTCAAATCCAAAAGCAACATCTTTTTCCAATTGTTTAAGTATGTTTTCTCTAGTAAAAGAAATTTCTTTATGTTTTCCCTTATATTCATCTTTTATTTCAATGCCAAAATCTTCTAATTCTTTCTCTGGAATAAATTGTATAAGTCTATTAATATCTCTGTCATCAAGAGTATGTGATTTATAATTTTCTTTTATGTATTGCAATGTTTTCATGTTATATTACTCCTCAAAAACTTTAGAATAATTATTGAGTATATGAACATCTATCATTTTTAAAAATTCATCAAAATCATAAGTTTTATTATTAAATTCACATGTATTCATAGTATCAATCAAATCTTTTAAAAAAGCGATATCAATGCCCATTAATTGTTCTATTAATTTTACATAAGTATCTATCTTTAGTTTTTCTATTGATAATCCTAGTTTTATAATCTCACACCCAGATATTTTATACTCTTTTTTTAAAAATTTCCTTAATCTAAATAAACTAGATATTGGAAAAGATGCTTTAATATTAAATATTAATTCTTTGCATGCTAAATTTCTGAAAAAGTTATCATAAAAATAAAATTTATCCTCTTTAAATGAATATGCACCCATACAAATAGTAAAATCAAATGATGTTAAAACTTCTCCCGGACTCCCCATATAGGAAGGTTTACATATAAACTGAAAAGTTTCTTTATCTATTTTATAACTTTTTGCATTTTCTGTTTGCCATTCTAATTTAGAATTTGTTGGTAATTTAATTATAAAATCTCTATAATCAAATTCAGTACAAAAATAAATATCGTAATCATTAATTTTATTACCACTAAAAATTGAAGTAATAGCACCACCAGCCACATAACAATTAGTATTTTTGAATAACTTTAATAAATCTAAATTTATACCTTTCTCTAATAAAAATTTTTCTTTTAAATAATTATTTCCATCTACTGTAATAATATTCATAATTATTTTCCTTATTTAAGTTTAAAGTCTCATCTTGGTGCTATATTATACTAGGATAATTCAATTTGTCAAGTTAAAATCTTTAAATTATTTTTTAAATTTAAAATTATTTCTCTGGCTTTTTCCCAATCAGTTACATCTACAATTACATGAGTTTTGAAAAATAAGGAATCTTCCTCTCCTAATTTAGAATAAATATATTCAGAAAATGGGTGACTGTGTAAAAATTCATGACTCATTTTATCCTTTTCTCCGTTAAGCAGGTTGTGTTATTTTAAAAAATTCGTTAAAAGTCATCTCATCACATACATCATAATATTCAAATTGTGAATTAGGGAAAAGTCTGCACTGTATAAGAACTTTAGTGGGATGCCCCTTAATTTTTATTTCTTGTTTAACGATAGTATAATTATAAATATAATTTTCAAAATACCCTAACAATCTACTATTTTTATTTGGCTCTTTAATGCACACTGCCATTCCTTCAATTATCTCTGCACTCATATCTCCCCCTATTAATTTAATAAACATTTATAATCTTTAAAAATTGCCTCATACAAACTTTTTCCTTCCTTGATAAAGCCTACTATTTTTTCATCAATCGTGTGCTTCATTACCAAATCATAAATAAATACTCTATGTTGTTGTCCCAGGCGATGGAGTCGCTTTCCACTCTGTTCCCTTATAATTGGTGATACAGGACTCTCAAAATATACCTGATAATGAGCTTTTTGTAAATTAAGGGACATTGCACCACTTTTACTATTTACAACATAAACTCTGCAATCTTTATCATTCAAAAATTTTTGCATAGTTTCATACTTATTCTCTGTAGCACCATACAATCTTTCATGTCCTATTTTTTCTTGCTTCAGTCTATCACAGATAATATCCCCTGTTATAGTATATTCATTAAAAACCACTAATTTTTCATTACCAATTTCATTTAAAATTTCTACTAATGATTCTAATTTTGGATTTTCATCAAATATAATCTTAACTTCCTCCCCCTCATTCGATGTAAATTTAATATAACCAGAAGTTATTTGTCTTATTTTAATAAAACTATTATCTAATTGTGTTATATCCCCCTTTGCTTCAATAACACCTTCCATTGCTTTTTTATAAAATTCACATTGTTGTTTAGATAAAGATAAATGCTTTATAATATTAACTTTTTCAGGCAAATCAAATACTTCATCATCTCTATAAGTTATAGAATTATTTTTAATAATCTTCATTAATAATTCTTTTCTTTCTTTCTTTATTTTATACTCATACCCACCCCAGTAATTTTTCTTTTGTTCAAAAAAAGCTTGTCTATAAAATGATATAGTTTTACCCAATGTTTCCCCACCATCAATTAAATAAAATTGTGACCAGAAATCTTCTAAATTCCTTGATGTTGGTGTTCCAGTTAATCCATATTTATACTTATACTTATTTGATAAATATTTACATATATTAAAAATTATTGAATTATAAGACTTACAATAATGGAGTTCATCATATATAATACTATCAAAATTATTTGAAAATTCCTCCAAAACTGAATAATCTAATAATATTTCTTTTCTATTTTTATTTTTTACTATGGTATGTGGGATTAATGCAGTTAAACCTGAGTAACTTAACCCAACAATATCATAATCTTTACAATTTTTTAATGATTCTAATCTTTTTTTTGATGTGCCAAGCAAAGGTAAATACTTAAAATTACTATGTTCCTCAATTTGGTCTTTCCAAGATTCAATAGTAATTGTGTAAGGAACTAATACCAATGTCCTTTTAATCTTTTTATTATAATACAAATAATTCAATATGTCAAGTGCAATTTTTGTTTTTCCTGAGCCAGGGAACAAATAATATAAAAAAGATTCTTTATGTATGCCTACTAAAAAACTAGCTAATTGATGGGTAAAAGGAGATGTTTTAAAACTATTTCCACCCAGTTCATATATTTGGGCAATAAGAGAATCTTTAGGAATTTCTTTTATCCAGTCCCAAGAGTCCAAATTTCTTGAAATAAAGGCATTAACAGAAGATTCTGAATACATTATTTTTTATTGTAACCTTTCTCAGCATGTAAAATTCCATTTTTAATTATAATATTAAATTTACCTTCTTTACACAATCTTTCCAGAACTTTTTGAATATGTTTTCCAGATATTACAAAAGAATCTATTTTTTCTTTAAAATATAAGTTTTTGATACTTCTTCAAAAGAACTTTCATTATACCCTTCCTTTCTCTTTATTATTTTATAAATATTTCGAACCTAATTGTTCATTTAGTGTAATTACAAATTGGTTCACATGTTACAATTCTATTGTTTTCAATTATGACAACAAAACGTATGCCATAACTATGATTAAATAAATAACAACTTTCTTTATAATTATTGTTCATCAATCTTATTACATTATGATAATTTTTAATTTTTCCATGTTTTGCAGCAGAAAAAGCATGTTTAAATTCTATAACAAAATATTCATCATTTCTATTAATTAACTCAGTATTTTGTTTACACAAGTATTCTTTAAATCTTTCTAAAGCATGTACAGTAATATAACATTTTCCTAAATATATGTTATCAAGTTTTCTGTAATTCTTATTTTCACATAAAGTTTTCACAATTAGATTTACACTCCTTTCTTTTAAGTCTTGTCTATGTTCTCATATTTTTATAAAATTATTGGTACTTTCCTGTATTCATTATATGTTATTTTTTTCACCAAACAATTAAGCTGTTCTGGGGAAAAAACATGAATTTTATAATGTTCTATTACCTTATTTAAATTTGTTTCTGTCTTTATTAGACAAGATTTATCATTTAATATTTCATGTATAATTCTATTTGTAAATTTAGTAGATATTTCACGAATAATATATTCTCTTATCTCTGTTAATTTCTTTTCATTTTCATAATCACTTGGTATTATTTGTGTTATTGCGAGTTCCATTTGAATTTTCTCCAATAATATAAATTAAACATTAATTTCCAAAACCATTTAGGCTTTCCTGTATAAAATCTTACACCATTTTTCCTATTAGGATATGTCCAATGTTTCCCTATACACAATTCAAAACATTTTTTTCTCAATAACCATTTTACTTTTTCAAAGAAACTTAATTTAAATACAGAATAACATGGATTATCATCTTCCCAATTAATAATTTCAAATACATGTAATTCATTATTTAATTTGCAAAGTCCTTTTGTGGGAAGGTCAAAAAAATCTGTTACCCAAATAAATTGCATTTTATCATAAGGTATAATATAATCTAATTTATCCTTCATTTTTGCACTCACTTTCATCAACATTTTTAAGAAAGGACTCATAACTCTTGGACATTCGTGCCGATGATAAAATAAATTGACCAATACTTGGATTTTGGGAAACTATAATTAAACTTCCTTTTCTTGACCCTCTCCCCCGTTCATGATAAATTCTTGCTAACCCTAATTCATATTCGGCCTCAGTTTGATTTAATGTTAAAAATTCGTCCGCTGTCATTACTTTAGAAAAATCCTCAGATAAATTACTTGCTGTTAATAATTTTATTCCTTCCCCAGCCCTATTAGACTGGGTCACTACCAAGTTAAATAAATTACGGTCTTGTGCTAATCCCCTTAAATCTACAAAATTTCTACTTATGGATGTACGAATAGCATCTCTACTAACACTCATTAAATCTGGATAATCTACAATTAATACATCTGGTATAAAGCCTGTGGACATTTCCAAAGAATCTAAATAAGTCTTTAGCATATCTATAGTTAAGCAACCTTCTGGAAATTCTTTAATTATTAACTCTGTTCTTTTTAAATCTTTAACTAATTTAAGTATTTTTTCTGTTTTTTCTGGATCTTCAAATGTTAAAATACCATCTAAATTTATTTCTTCCGTATTAAAAAATTTCCCATCCTCACTTAGACTAAACAAAAGATGTTGCATTATACCAATTTTTCTTTTACTTACTGCAAAAAAAGCTTGTATATAAAGCTCACCTATTTCTTCCTCAGACATTTCCAAAGTAATATGAACTACCCTTTTTCTTTGTAAACATGCCATTTTGCCCAAATGAACTAACCACCTTGATTTTCCTGCCTTCGGTAAACCCATCATAAGGTATTGAGCTTTTCGTTTGGGACAGATTAAATCAACATCTAATTCCTTTATACCTGTATAAATATATTCTTTTTCTTCTTGGCTTTTTAATAAATCTCTTAAATGGTCTGAATTATTAAACACCAAACCAGGCTTAAATATAGATAATGTTTCCTTAAAATTCTTGGCTAACTCACTTTTAGCTTCTACTAGCCTTCCTTCCTGCAAATAATCAGCAGCATTACAAATCCTAAGTTTAAGGTTTTGTGCATCTAAAAATGTCTCCAATGATTTAAGAACATATTCTTTATTTACTTTATCTTTATTTTCATGTAAATTTACTAATATACTTTTATAAATATCTGCTTTTTCATTATCATTTTTTAAATATGTCTCCAACAAATCAGGAAGATGATTTCCCACAGGTTGTTTCCATACTTTATAATAATTAATACACACACTAGCTATATTTCTATATATATCAGAGCCAAGCAAGCGTAAATCTATGCCTGATAACAAACTACAACTTTTCTCATCAAAAGTCAGTAACACCAAAAGATTTTCTTGTGTCATAGGTGATAATTCATCTTGCACCATAATTTATTTATCCTTTTCGCTTAATTTAATAATTTCTTTCATTACATCTTCACAAAATACTAAATATAATAACCCATTTTCCATGTAACCAGGATATTTTTTGTCCAATAAAGATAAAAATTTTTCGTGACAATTAAGTACAGAATTAACTGAAACTGGTATTCTATATTTAATAAGATACTCTGTAATTATTTCTGTGTATAAATTATATACCTGCTTTCTAGTTAACTTGGTAACTTTAATATGCTTTCCCAATAAATTTATAAAATTATTTAAAGTTATAAGACATTCCCCCAATTGTTTATAACCTATTTTGGATTTTTTAAACACACCAAAAAATAACTCATGCCCTGTTAATCCTTTTATCTTAGTATTTATTGAATCATACAACAATATTTCTTCTGATTGTGTTTCTTTTTTAGAATGTACTAAATAAAATTTCAAAGCATCCTCTAGCTTTTTAAATTCCTCCCCATTTAACTTCGGCAATATATCCAATATTTCAGTTATATTCATGTCATTCCTCAACTTCAATTTCTACTGGAATTATTTTAAATTCTAAGCACATCTCTTTTATATAAGCTTTTTCTAAATATAAACACGATGTGAAATACCATTGTTTTTTATCACTATTAGTATAACTTTCTAGTTTATACCCAAGATACACCATCTTTTTAACCATCCTTTTCGGTCTCGCCGGTATTTCAAATACAGGTTTCGACCAGAAAAGACATTGTGCTTTCCCAATAAAACTTTGTCCTTCTACTGTATAAGTTGGCCTGCCTCCTCCATCCAGGCCAACTTCAATTGTATATTTCGAAGTTTTGTCAATCTCAACAATAGTGCTATTGGTTTTTCCAGGTTCACAAGGATAGTTTATATCACAAACCCTGTCCCCGACCTTTGCGTTTTCAAAAGTTTTTTCCATAAATTCTCCTTTAAAGTAAATTGTGTATGTTTTCTTATGTTTTAAGTAATTTATTGTTAAGTAGCCAGGCTCTTTTGTAAGAACGTCTTCCATCAAATTTATTATTATCTATCTCACTTTTTATCATATATTTATAAACATCACAAAAAGATAGATTTAACTGTAATGCAGCTAAATTCAATAAACAATAAACAGTCTCATTACCAAAATTTTCTCTGACTACCTTATAACAATCTATGATTTCTTCTTTTTGCTTATCTGTGAGTTCACTGCTTTTACTTCTTACTTTTTTAATTCCCTCTTCTTTGTTTATTACCCTTAAATTATTTCTAATTATCCCCAACGAAGTATTTTTACGTATTATTACCATTTCTGGAAACCAACCAGCACCTATTGCCCAATCTTTAAATTCCTCAAAATTTTTAAATTCAATAATTCCATATTTATTTTTAAAATTATGATATACTTTATATAAATAAGTGTTACTACATCCATGTTTCCCAGTCTTTATACTTGCTGAACAACCACAGGACTTCACTTTTGCAGCATTTGACTTAAACCTTATAACAATCTTTCCACACTTACTGCAATTATACTTTGCTTTATTACTTTTTGGTATATTTTCTATAAATTTTAACACTTTTGTTTTAATCATCAAAAAATATTCCCCCTAGATAATAAATTCGTGTATTTTTGGTTTTGTTGCTTCCCTTTCTTCTTTTCTCATTTTAGTCAATCTTTCCCCAGCTTCTCTTATAATACTAATAACTTTAGTAAAAGCTGCTTTTTCCCATAAACTCCCTACAAATATAGAACATTTTGCATTACTGCTACTACTAAAGTATACATTCACTATTTGATTTTTATTATCTGCATAAAAATAAGGAGTCTCACTAAAATATCTGATAGGCAATTGTCCTTCCCTTTTTATATTCTTAAATTCTATAATTTTGTAATATGCCTTTCCATCTTTAATTGTTTCTTCGGTTATAATTTTTGCTAATCTAGTATCTTTTAGCTCATTAGTTAGCCAAACTCTCTGTGTTTTATACTGCTCTAATTATACATTTGGCTTAACTGCCCCAAATAATTTTTCTACTTTGTTCCAATAGTGATCTATAAACTTCTCAACATCATCACCATACTTTTTATTTTTAAAATTTGCTTGGATCTCTTTAAAAGTATCTTTATGTCCATTACATTTTGATAAATAATCAATAACATCATTAGTTGTTCTGTTAAAACAAGAATACAAAATACTTGCTTGCAATTCATTCTCTACATTAATTTCTATTTTCTGTGGAAACTTCATTTTACTTTCTCCTTTATATTAATGAATAATGTTATTTTTAATTTATAACGTGTTCTCAAATCTACAATAACTCATATTACTCATGTTTACACCTGTCCTTCCTTTTCTTTTATGCCACCAAGTAAAATAAATTTAAGTATTTCCGTTATGATTGATCCGAAGTGAATACTCAGGATTTACTTCTTTATCCTCATAACATTTTCCAATATCCAACTTGCTAAGATATTGTTCAGTATCTTTTGTTGTTACTTTGGCAATAGTCATAAACTTCTTAAATCCCAAAAATTTATAGACTTTAGTAACATCTAATTTTCTTTTTATTGTTTCAATTAATGTTAATTTGCTCAGAGTTTTAAGCTTATTTTGTTGCATATAAGCAATAATCTCCGGTTTCATCTTTTCTCTTTTGGCTTCTAACTCTTTTATCTGTTTATCTATAGCTATATATTCACTAACATTTAAAATTGGTTTTGGTTCTGACACAACTTCTTCTTTTTCTTGTTTACCTTTTTTTCCAGCTTGTAAAACAGTATTAATTAAAGGTAAATCCTTAGTTATTTCCTCTAGTTCTTCTATTTTTTCATTTCTAATCATCTCACCAACTGTTTGCTCTTTCTTTTCTTCTTTTTGTTCTGTGTGAGAATATATCTGTACAATGTCTCCATTAACAATTATCTCATTTCCTTTTGCCTCAATAGAATTTAAAATAATTATTTCTTTACTCATGCCTATAAAATTAGTTCCTAATTTTTCATTAATTAACTTAATAGCACTATCAATGGATAAATTTTCACCAAAATATGATATTTTTGTTAAACCACCAGGAAATGCTATAGCAGTAAACTCAATACTCTTTTCTGTAGTTATTTTATTCATACTTTCTTTCCTTTCTTTCTTTTTATTTTCAATTATTTCACAAATATAACATTTGCCCCTTGGAATGATCATTCCAGCATCTGTATTAACTTTTTCCTCACTTACTACTCCTGATGCTAAGTCTGCACCAATAATCTTTTTTATCATTTTAATTCCTTCCCTAATTGTAACTAATATTTGAAGTTATATTGTATTTATCCATATCTGATTCACATGTAATTGATAAAACACAAACATTTGTATCTTCACTAGCCAAAAATAAATCTAAAGCATTAACATAATTATTTGCCTTTATTCTTTTTTCCTGAAAATCTTCTAATAATATATTAACATTTTCACTTAACACATTGCATTAAATAAATTTCTGCTTTTTGTGGTATATTTACATCACACAGTTCAAATTTAACTGGTACATCATTATCAGTAATTTTTTCTTTCCCCCCAAAATATTTCAATGTTATTGATAAGTTATCTTTGCTCTTCTGAAATTTTTTAGCAAACTCTGCTATAGTCACAAAATAATCTACTTTAAATTTCATTATTACAGTAGGTTCTTTTAGTGCATCTTTTTTATCTGGGCATACCATTCTATAGTCTGGAAAAGAATAATCCTCTTTTTTTGTTACCACTATTCTTTGGCTTTGCTCTAAATTTGTGTTATATAACTCAAGACTTTCACCATTTTTGTAGCAAACAACATTTTCCCCACATTCATCAGCATATTTACTTTTATTTTTCATTAATTTAAAGTTTTTAGCTACTTTTGAATCTATAAAATATTCCTGTTCAATATCTCTTTGTTCTGGATTTGGATAATCTGAATCATCCTGTAAAGATGAAACAATTCCCATTATACTCTTGTCTGTTGCTACTGTTTCATCTTTTGTTACTTTAATGTAGGATATACTTCTTCCTGAATCCTTATAACAAAACACATGACTGTTTAAATTATTTTCATTAATCATACTGTACCTTTCTTGCTAAAAAATTAAATTAATTAAACTGTTACTGTATTATATCTTGATTATTTAATTTGTCAAGTCACTATTTTAATTATTTTCAAGAAAAAATTTAACATTTTTAATCCAAAATCTGTTTGTACCATTGTCATTCCCACAGTTTACAGGAACATATCTATTTCCAAGACATGAGATAAAATCTAAATTACATTTATGTTTTTTATGTCTAATTCTATGATTTCTGATAGTATTAATACAAATTTTTCTAGGATCATTAGTTTTTACCGATAATATCCCATAAGGAACTTTTGCCTTTGCTCCTCCTTCAGCTTTATATATAGAATCAGCTATTTTTTCATTAGTGTATTTCTCATAATTATTTGCATAACTTTTAACTAATATTAAAGACACAATGAGAACAATTACAACAATAATTAACAGTATAAGCAATACACATCCTTTTAAAATTTTAATTCTCTCAATATCATTATTATTCATTAGTATACCCCCCCAAAATCAATAGTAATGCGCCTAGAATCAAACAGAGACGATTCAAATCTAATAATTATGCAATCACCATCCAATCAAAAACAAGTACGCCCAACTATAACTCCTAAAACAGTAATTATAAACAAAAAGAAAATATAGAGTAAAGCTAGAAAAAAGCCATACCTTTCCGACAATGTAAACAATTTATCAAATTTTGACATCATTTTTTATTTCCCTTCCCAAATAGGTAAAATAATACTTTTTAACCCATCATTTTCTATCTTTTTTCCTACCTTATTAGAACCACATAGTATGAGTAACCAAAAACACACATAGATAAATATTATAAATAACCATTTGTAGTCATCTTTAATCTTTAACATAATATTTCTCCTTTAAATTAGTTCTTTCTGTCATTTCTAGCTTTTTCACAAAACTTTAACCATCCTATTTTATCATTTGTAAGTAAGAAAAACTTAGCCATTTCTAAAAGTAATGTTGCATTCTCAGAATAAGTAAAATATTCCCCATGTTCCCCCCACAAATTCACAATATTCAAATACTTTGCTAGTGTAATAACTGATGCACCATAACCATTGTTTATAACTTCCTTTCCGTTAGCAAATATCCAGTTAATATCTGATTTTTGTTCAATTTCTTTTTGTCTCTCTGCTTCCCATTTATCATATATATCTTTTCTATTCTTTTCTATTAAAATCAATTGATGTTCTCTATACCAAGATACCTGACCTTGTCCTTTTAAATAAACTGTGTAACTTTTAATATCCTTTCCACCAAATTGATCTGCGTAAGAGCCTATAATTATTGCATCACAATCACCCTGAAAATGTGACATAAAACAGCCTAAATCTTTTACTATTCTAATATAGTCATATTTATTAAATTTTTGCATTATTAATCCTTTCATATTAATTCTTTTTGGTCAGCAAGCCAATAGGGCATTGTTATATAACTATCCCCTTGCCCATCAAACTTACAAACTAATTTAGGAAACCATATTTCCTGCCCATCAATATCTAATAACCATGCTTTTTCTGTCTCTGTTATTATTTCATCAAATAAAACACTATATGTTTCATCTGAAATTGGTTTACTCATTATATTCCTCCAATAAATTTCAAGAATCAAGCAAAGCTGTCAAAATTTCTACTCCTTTTTCACCATATTTATTTAAAACAAAATCTTTACATGATACACCGTCAGGAGTACAAATAGCTTCATCAAATTTAACAATATCAAATCCACATATAAGGTGATTGTGTTGGTCAAAATAGTTAGTTAAGCTTAATTGAAAAATATTATAAAATTTCTGTGAATATTTTAAAATAATCTTTTTATTATTCATAATTCTTTCACTAATTGTCTTATTCATCACTTTTTCCTTTCAATAAATTCTAAATTTAATAAATTTATATGAATGCTCCTCTGAATTATAAGTTTCTTCAAAAATAGGATATACACAAATTACAGAATTCAAACAACTATGAACATAATCAACAATATCAAAAGTAATTCCATACTCACCAGCTATACAAACACAATCACCTTTTTTAATATTCAAATGACTCAAGTGTTCTTTCAAATTTGATGCTATTATTTCACAATTATTACTAGCGGCATCAATCACAACTTCAGGAAAATCTATAGTAATAATGTTCCCCCATTTTTCTGCTGCTTCTCTGAATGCTGAGCTTCTTCGTTCAGTTGATATATCTATAAACATTATCCTACTCCTTTCTCTTTATTTTTAGCATACCCAACTATCTCACACATTTCTTCTATAAATCCAGAAGAAGTGTCTAGCACATCATTTTCATATATATGCTTATTATTTAAAATTTTCATTTTATTTATAAAATTTTTGCATAATTCATATAATTTATCTTTTGCTATTTTTTCTTCCCTGATACCTTTATAAGGGTCTTTTTTAAATTCTATTAATACATTTAATAACTTTTCATACTTTCCAAAACAGTAAAAATCTTTTGTAAGCATCCCCTCCTCTTTCTCTTCCCACATAATAGTAGAAGCTATTTCTCCTAATAATTGCCCTGTTTTATATTCATTTTCATATTTCTTCACAAACTCTTCTATATCAAATGGCATTGAAAGTTTTCCGTCTTTTGTTCCATAAATTTCAAAATGTTTACTACGCTCATTATCAAATAACAAGCCAATGTCAATCCTTATATCCCCTGTTTTATATTTCATCTTAATTTCCTTTCTTGTAAGTTAAATTACGATTTTTATTAAATTGTTACTGTATTATATCTTGCTTGTTTAATTTGTCAAGTCATTATTTTTTAATTATTTTTATCCTTGACAAAATCAAAATCGGGGATATAATGAATAGATTATGAGTGATAAATTTGGATGGGAAAAAGCAAATAGGTATGATAAAGGAAAATATCGTAAAGAAGATAAATATTTTTGGAAAAAGAAACTTTGGAAGAAAAAAACTAAAAAAGACAATTTTAAACTTAATAAAAACAATAAAAATAACTATATAAAAAGAACCCCAAATCAAAATACTAAAATACAAAAAATTAATTGTATTGAAATAGATTGTAAAAATATGCCACCCTGTGAAAAATTCCTTAAATGCTTAAAAAATAACAAGTTAGAATATAAAACTAATAAAAAATGTTATGTTAAGGAAAAAATTTAAACAGTATAATTTAAAAATTCTCTTGCATTTTGTATGAATATTGTGTATACTATTTTAACTTACTTTTAATTTAGTGTTATTTAAAATTATTTAAATTTAACAAAAATGTGACTTGGTTTTTTGCGTATGCAGGTTAAGCAGCCCTGCCCAGTAACACAACAGAAATGTTACTGGAATTAATTAGCTTAATCCTATATTGTCACGTTAGATTTAAATAATTTTAAATTCTGTATAACAAATAAAATAAAAAGTAAACAATAAGCCTGTATATCATTGCAGGAGATAAGTTAGAAATAACTATTCATTACTATAGTCCAGTAACTATAGAATCTGTTCTTTGTTTTTTATAATTTAATTTTAGAGGAGAAACAAAAAAATCGTGGATGAGGGTGTCAAATCACCTAGCTAGATCCAAGAATAATAAGCACAAACTTGATTTATAATTACATATACAGTTAAGCATTATCCGATAACATTGGTAGTGTTTAAAGGTTTATGGATAACATGAACATTATGAGAGAGTTAAGTAAAAAATAAAACATAATGCCATTATAATAGAGAGTGTGAGCAACTGGTGTTAGTAGGTAGTAAAATAAGTAAAATTAAATGTTGCTGAGTTATGTTTTCATTGATTCCTACTGATAAGATGATTGCCAAATGAATGAAAATAAGTTTGGTTTACCATTGTTGCCGTCCTGGATAATATATTCTGATTATGAAAAGTATAATAGAAAGAGCTTCACTGTAATTAACATTAATTACAGTTAGTGGACAAGAAAGGGTTTATTATACTGAGTATATAATCGTGTACGACATCAAAGTAATGTGTTCAAGGTATATTAGGTAGAAAGTGAATAAATACAAGCGAAAGCGAGTGTGTGATATAAAGTCAGACCTAGCATCACGGAAATAATCATTGCCAAATTGATTATTTTGAAATCACTTTTCAAGCTGTAACTGATAAAAACTCGGAAATTCCTCATCTTAATACAATTTAATATAAACTTACTTTCTTATTTTTGAAAGAATCACTTCCTCACAGCGAGAGTTTATAGATACTTGTGAGTTGTTTGAACGTTCTCATGTTAGAATGTTTTCATTCACGATTAGAGTTTTTAGCTGTCTACCATTGTTCCTGAATACGGTTTTTATAAAAAACCTGTATAAGGTAGACAGTGTTCTTATCGTGCGGTATATATTTGTAGTGCTGATACTTATATCTGCACAGCTATAGTGATAATATTTATTATTGCTTTGCGTCTTTTGCAAAGCAATACTTGCGAAGCAAGTAAATGAAAACTGCATAGCTATGGTAAGTAACAGAAAGAAGTTGTTAGGTTGTTAGAAAGCGAAGTGAAACGTAGCTTTCTGGATAAAGCATATCATAAAGCATATCATAAAGCATATCATAAAGCATATCAAATACAGCACTTATAAAAAATAACATTTCTAAAAGCAGTTATATACTTTGCTAAAAATAAGTATTTACATTCGCTAACGCTCATGTAAAGAGAGTTTGCTAAAAAACAAGCAAACTCTGATTAATTTTTTATAAAAATCTAAAAAAGTAACTGAAAAGAAACAAATATTTGTCTGTTTAAAAGACATTAATTTAAAAATCAGAATATAATAACTAAAATTATTACAAAAACTTAAAACTACTTTCATTTACTTGCTTCGCAAGTATTGCTTTGCAAAAGACGCAAAGCAATAATAAATTTAATTTTTTTTATTAACAACTTAAGATATACACTGCCAAAAACAAAGATTTGTTTCTTTAAAAAACAAGAAGACAATAAAAGCTGTATATAGAATTATATTCGCAACTGAGACTGAGTCTCAATTGCTATGATAACTTAAAATAAATATATTCTTGTTTTGTTTATTTTACAACAACAAATCACATCATCTATAACTTAAGTTCTTAATTTAGATTTTAGCTTATAAAATAATTGTACCACTTTCATAAAGTATTCCTCATAAAATCAAAAGAAATAGTCTAATATGTAAGATAAAGAAGTAATTTCTGCATAAAATATATTTATCCTCTAAAATGAAGTTAAGTTTTTATTTCTTTATCTTGGAATGAATCTAGTATATCAAAATATGGCCTCCATGACAAGCTTGCTTGTCTTTTATCAGCATCATATTGTAATTTGCATTCTATTTTGCCGGGCATTAATGATTTACACCCAAGCGGTCTATTTTTTGCTTCAATTGTACATCCTGAGTTTGTTAAAAATATACATTCCCCTCCACAACTATAATCATAAACTTTACCTATTGCATTTTTTGTTGCTGGTCTAACGAAATAGGCTCTTTTGTCTATATTATCTCCAGGATCACCTTCCCAACAATCTATTGCATAATTACCATTAGTTATGGCATTAATTAATTTTTCACTGCCAGCTTTCATATCAAAGTCTATTGGAAAAGCTGTTCCTGGTAATCGTTTGCAACATTTTCCACCACATTTAGAACAAAGTTCTTTATTCTCAAAGTATTTGTTAGGTTTGTCCATAATTAAATTTGTTTCCTTTCTTTTTTTGTTTCTGTTTTATAACAAGTATTATGAAAATATCTTGTTTCGTTACACTGTATGTAGCCAACTTTAATAGTTAGCTTTGGTTTAATTTTAATTCCCTCTCCTATTTTAATTTTTCCACCACATTTCCAGCATGTTTTCATGTTCTATTGTCCTTTCTTAATTATTTACAAAATATCTAAAATCCGGTGGCATCTCTGAATGCCCATTTATCTTGATTAATTTTATCTACTTCTATAATAGATAATACCCAGTTTAGACAATCTATCCAGCCTTCTTTTCTGTATCGAACTAAACCAATAAGTTTTTTTAATTTCTTTTCCTTTTCGTTTCTTTCCTCCATCAATTTTTCTTTTAGTTCATTAATATTCATAATTTAATTGTTCTTTCCAACTATAAGGTCTGGATAATCTTTCAGTGTCTCACGAGAAACTTTTTCGTTATTACGCAAAGCGAGCCTGACTTTCCTTTTGTGTATCAACGCCAATTGCGCCTTGTTTGCTAAAACCTGAACCTCCACCTTTGCACCTTCTTTTTTATATTTCTGCCATAGCTTATCATATTCGGCATATCTACTAAGCTCCGATCTCCACTTTCCTTTCTGTGCCAGGGTCTTATTGTTAATCATAGCCATATCAAACATCTTCCCATAATCCACGTGTGGTATAGTAATGCCATTGTTTTTAGCCCACTCAGTGAAATTTACCTGGTGCTCATTTTTTGTAACATGATACTTACCAAGCCATTGGTTTATGAATTCAGCCTTAGTCATCTAGAGAATCATATTTACATACCATACATAAATATGCTTCTTTTCTGAATAATCTTTTCTTTGTTTTTTGTACTTTATTAATAACAGAAAATTTAGAATCACACATATTTTATCCTTTCTTGTCTATAATTTCTATTGTCTCTTTTAATAGGCAAATTAGCAGTTCTTTTTCTATTTCCTCAAATTTTATTGAATTTTCTTGGCTTTCTTGAAATACTTCTATGAGGTGTTCATAAATATTTTTTATATAATTTAAGTTTTTCATAGTTATATTTTTGTTAATTGTGCAGTTTCAGCGTCATAAAGAACACATTCTAATTGTAATTGTTTTTCTATTTGTTCTGCTTCTCTGTGTTCATTTATTAGATTTTGTTGTGTTATTCTGGTCAAAGTTTTCAACTCTTTCAGATGTCGTATTGCTTTTTCCATTTTACTATTTGCTACAATTAGTTTAATAGTCAATCCTCTTATTTTTTCATTCATTTATTTCTTCATTCCTTTCTTAATTTCCCCTCTAAAAAATTTATATTCTGTTTTCTAAAGTCTAATAGCCATATCGTGCAATAGAAAAAATTCGAGCACTTTTCCCCCCTATGACCAATTTTGGTCATGGCTGATTTCAGCCATTTCAATTGAGACTCAGTCTCAGCTGTCCATTTCTGGTTATGCACATTTTTTACTGCACAGAAGGCTTAATATATAACTGACTTATTATTATTAATGCAGTGTTCTAAAGTTTCCCAGGCTACTTAAAAAGTTAAATTTAATTCTGGTCTTTTTTAAATATTAAATGTATATAATATTGATTAACTGTATTATATTACTAGTTCTCATTTTGTCAAGATGATTTGTTAATTTTTAATTAAAAATTCTTTGGCATGATTATTGCTATTATTCATTATTATAGATAAAACATGATTAAAATAATTTTAAAATTACTATTGACAAAACCAATAATCAAAGTATAATAAAGATATAATTTAATTTATTATAAATTTTTATAGAAAGGGGTGAAACTATGTTAGACTTGACAAGATATAGTACAATTAATCAAACACAAAGTAAAGAGGGTTTATCTGATAAATATTCTTTTATTCCGACTTCCAGAGTCATAGCTACGATGGAACAGCAAGGGTGGTTTCCTGCAAAAATTACAGAACAGAGAGCAAATAAGGAGGAAAATTTTGGTTTTCAAAAACACTGTATTAGATTTAGAAGAAAGACGGATATGGAATTAAGTGTCGGTAAAAGTATTTTAGAGATAGTTATGACAAATGCTCATAATGGATTGTCAAGATATAATCTTATGTTAGGTGTTTGGAGGCCAGTTTGTAGTAATGGAGCGGTTGTTTCTGAGGGCTGTTTTGAGACTCAAAGTATAACGCACAAAGGTTACACAGATGAAAAGGTTATAAATGCTATATATAAAGTTTTGGATGCAGTTCCGATGATAAATGGGAAAGTAGAAATGTTTCAGGATATAAAACTCAATGAAGGGGAACAAAGGGTTTTTGCTGAGGCATCTCTTCCATTGTTCTACGATGAAGAGGATATGCAAAAGCCTGGATTAAGTTTACCTGAAACCGTAACACAAATGTTAAAAGCAAGAAGAAATGAGGATAAAGACAATAATTTGTGGAATACATACAATATTATTCAAGAGCGAATGATAAAAGGACAGATGTATTTAATGAATGGGCGGGGAAGTTATATATCTAAATCAAGGCAAATTAAGTCTATTGACAAAGATATAAAATTGAATAGAAGTTTGTGGGCATTAACTGAAAAGATGGCACAAATAAAAACTGCTTAATTTATTAATTTTTATTTGTGGAAGGAAAATAAAATGAGAGAAATAAAATTTTGTGGAACAATAGATGGAATAACTTACAAGGAACAAAGTGGGCTTCTTTCTAAAGGAAGCCCACTTCCAGATGCTCCAAAAACCTATAAAAAACTTACTGTAATTGGGCATAATATTGGAAATTTATATAATCCAAGTCACATGATAATTTTTAGAGCAAAAGACAGAACTTTAAGGTATGAAATATATAGAGATGGATCTATATATCCGTACTATGGAAAATTTGAAATAGTGGAAGGAAAATGAATTATGAGCAATAAATTTAAAATAGAGTCAATCATCATAGAACATATTTTTGATGATAATGCAGATACTTCTTGGTTAGGGAAATATACCGATGAAATTGAAGATGGTGTAATAGTAAGAAAATTTAATATGTTTTATGAAGATTTATCAGAAGATGAGCAAGAAGAACTTCCTGAAAGGGGAAGAGAATTCAGATGTTTTAAACCATATGCTGGGGGGGAGAATGTAGGAACAAAAGAATATAAGGAATATGGTATGAGTGATTATAGAAGAATGGAAGGGCTTAATAATGGAATTTGGAACTTCATAGGAATAAAAGCTAAAGCAGATATTTACTTTGAAGAAAATGGGGTATCACAGTACCAGGAAATAACTTCTGGGGGACTTTGGGGAATAGAATCTGATAGTGACAAGCAATATATAGAGGAATGTGAAAAGGAACAAATAGAAGATTTAAAGGAACAATTAGAGCATCTTAATGTCGATATGAGTAATTTTGATGAAATTGAAATTCAACATAAAGAAAGGAATTGAAATTATGAAAACCAAATATAGTAATATAGCTATTGTAGCTGAAATGATAAATACTTCAAAAGAAGCATTAAATGAATTACGCAAACAAATATTAGAGGAAAATATTGCAAAGGGTGTCCCCTGGCAAGAAGCTGGAAGAAATACAGAGATTTTAAGTTTAATGGCTACTTTGCGGGAATAAAAACAATTTTGGAATTATGTCTTGACAAAATGAAAAACTGAAGTATAATAAAGATATAATTTTAATCATGTAGAAAGGGGGATTATGAAAACTTATGAATTTGCACAAAATTTGAAAATTGATAGTGACATTGATAAGATGTTACTTGTGTGTCTTATGGCAGAATTCAGAAAGGGAATAGACAAGGCAAAGTTTAAAATGGAAGAGGACTACGGGAAATTTGTAATAGATAGATTTTTGGGATATATCGAGGAGGATAAATAGACAAAGAATAAAAAGTAGACAGTATAAATCATCATATTGTAATTTAATTTTTAGAAAAAAATCAGATCAGAAAGGAAATAAATTATGAGTACAGTAAAGGAAATTGTAAAAAAGGTAAATAACATTAGTAACACAGATTTGCAGAAAGCGGGAGTTAATACAAAAGATATTGCCGACATAACCAATATGAATGCTGAACTTGAAGCATTAAGACAAAAGCTTGCTGAGACTCAAACAGCATTGGCGAAGGCGACTGCTCCGAAACAGGCGGCATTTAGCAGTGTAAAATACTTATTCAGCTTGTTGCCAGCTAAAATTGGCAAAGATGGATTATTGCCAGAGCTAACCAAAGAGGACGCAGAAATGCTCCGGCAACAAGTGCTCACAAAACAAAAGGAATTAGGGATTGAAAAGGAATTTAAACTCATTTCCGTAACTACAGATTACCGGGTTTTTGCGATGGTTCTGCAAGCAATCCATAGTACATATTACCTCAATGTGAGAACAACACCAGCAAAACCAGCAACACCAGAAATTGAGGAAGAGGAACTTGTATCAGGGGCGGAATAAGTAACTACCTAAAAGGAGGAGCGCAAGGGAACGGACAAAAAATATCTCATTAGTGTATAGAGTAAGTTTATATGTCTGAATGTCTTGTGCTCCTCTCAATTTTGTCAAAAAGAAAGGAAATAAAATCATGGAATTTAAGAATTTTAAGGAATTTTGTAAAGCAATAGCAGAAAAAATGGAGTATGATTTTCCTGAGCAGAAGGAAGAGTTAAATCGTTTTAATATTAAAAAAGGAGAATTTTCTATTTATTTGACGAAACATCCATATTCTTTTGGAAAATTATCTGTATATGGGAGTTACCCAGGAAATTGTAAAAATGAATACTATGCTCCAAAAGAAGAGGTCTGCATTCATAATTACAGAGATGAAGGAACTATCGAATTTGTGGTTAGTAGAGAAAGTAGCTTTGATGTAAAGTTAACTGATGTTACTTTGGAACAAGCTAAACAAATTTGGAATATTATTAAATAAGAAAGGGTAAAGTATTATGAGTAATAAACTTACGTATGTTTTGAAGAATGGCTCAAACTACAGACAGGAATTTGACCTCACTGGGTATGATGATAGAATTGATATTAATTCTGAAGTATCATTATTTGAATATGGTATAATAAGACAGAGTAAAACAGGGAAAACATTGCTTTGGCATAAAACTTTAGATCATGAAAAGATAGAAGAATCAGGATATATAACACTAGAATATATTTCTGAACAAGATGTTAGAGATGCTTTAAAAAATATTGATAAAGGATATTATGACTTTATTGGAAGTGATAGAGGGAAGATTCTGAGTGAGATTAATAATGATCCTGGGCAGTTAGCAGATATTATTCATTCTATCAGCCAATGGAATGGAGGGTTCTGTTCATAATTTAATTTAATCAAACCTAATAGCTAAGGAACATAAAAAATTCATAATTCAAATTCGACAGCCTAATAGCTATACACGCATATAAGATAAAAAATCAGTAATTTCCCCCCGCCGCCGCTACCGCCGCCGCTGCATTATATATATGCTGGTTCAAGTTTCAATCCACGCCCCCCCGTACAAGGGGCGACAACAAAAATTAACTATAGGATTATATCGAGCTAACCTATTTTGTTAAGGGGAATTCTTAAGTTTTTTTGCTTGTTTTGGCGAAACAACCCTTGCAAAGGTGAAATGTCTGAAAGCCAGTAAAATCAAGGCTTATAAGGCGATGGACAAGGGGCAATGAAATGGGTATTGCACAATGCACGAGTTGGCACACTATTTATGACTTATTTGGATTTTTGAAAATAATTTTGAGAATTAATCATAATCATAAATCTAAGTATGATAATAACTTATAAATTATGGTAAATAAATTGTAAAAATATTGACTTATGGAATGATTATTGATATATAGATAGGTGCAATAAAGTAAATTATATCTTGTAAACTCAGCAAAGAAAGGGTAAGGGGAGTATGAAGAAGAGAGAAGTAGTAAATTACGCCGAAGATGCAATAGGGTACTGTGCAAATTTTAAAAAAGTAAATTGTATGGCAGTCAAAAATAATGGTGATGACAAAAATTGTGACTGTTACTACTTCAGGAAAGGGAAAGTATGAAGATAGCAAATCGGAAAGCAAGGGAATTTGTAAAGAAAAGACTTGTATTTGCAGGGAATAATATTTTTTCAGAAAAACTTGCAAAAGGTTATGTTGTGTATTCTTACGGTACGCATTATCCCATGTATGTATATTCGACCATAACAAAAACATGGTATAGTAACAAGGATAGATACTCAGTAACCACGAGTAAGCACAAGTCACAATGCAGCCCGGTACAAAATTGTAAGGAGAGGAATACAGAACACTTACACGATATTATTAAAATTTTGAAATAAGGAAAGGATATTATGTATACATATATTATTATTGGCGGCGGCGGGGAAACTCTACATCAGGGATGCACAGGGTAAGTTTCAAAAATTTTCACTTTAATTTTTGGAAAAAAATCAGATCAGAAAGGAAATAAATTATGTGTAATATCGAATTACTTGGATATTGTATTGTCACCGATAATTGTCCCCCGGAATGCATCCGGGAACATGAGGAAAAGGAAATTGAAACATTGATAAATCAGGAATACCAGGAAAGGGAAGTATGATGTATGAAAATATATTATGGAAGGGAAGAAGTAAAGGTAATTAGATTACCAGATAAACAAAATTATAACCCTATGGTACATAAGATCTTGGGGAGATTTAATTTTTAAATTGTAACCGTAAAAGAGATTAATATAAGTCTATAGATTTAGTGGACATTTCTAACTTAAGGAGAGGAGAATGAGTTATGACTATTACAATAAATTATCAAGACCAAGTTAAGAGGATTAATCTTGATACCTTACAACAGTATCAGATTGACAACATAATACAATATCTGAGAGGACAGCGACAAGAGATACGAGACCAAATATTATTGGATAATCCACCAGTTGATCATCTGGTGTTTCTGTGGGATCGGGTATCAACCCTTAATGGTACACTGGATACCATAATCAATTATCAATGTATTACCAGATAATCTTAACCATCTAACCATTATAAGGAGTAATAATCATGAGTAAGACAATAGCAGATATAGCAATTGATACAGATGACCTGATCCATTATCCTTAATCATTAACCATTATAAGGAGTAACAACTATGTCTAGTGCATGTCCCCATGATGGATTGATCCACAGCATTATTAAGAGGTATCACTATTTACCTTCCCAACGGGAGGATCTAGTCCAAGAGGGTCGTATTGGTGTATTGATTGCACAACGCCGTCATAGACCAGAGCTAGCCGCATTTACCACGTATGCTACATTGTGCATCCGGTCTAGGATTAACAATTACTTACGACGAGATAGACCGGGTAATGAGATTGCCTCAGACATTATACGGGACTACCGGCGGGACGATGGTATCAATGATAGTGATACCCATACTATATTATTATCTGTATTGGATAAGTTACCTGAGAGAAATAAGGAGATAATTATCCTAAGATATTATGAGTCACTATCATGTGATGATATAGGGATCAGGTTAGGTCTATCCCGACAACGGGTTCATCAGATCGAGCAGTGCACTCTTATTGTCATCCACAAGCGATTACATGCCACATCGGCACAAGTTTAGTCATACTATTGAGTTTGTTTCATGGGTTCTAACTTATGACTTAACCACAAGTCACAAGTATATGTAATCAAGCTATGTTGTTTTCAATTTTTTATGACTTATACACAAGTCATAAGTACCAGATTTATACATTATCAGACGTAGTTTAGTCATACCTTCTAATTATCAATAGGATTGACTCTGACACAATTGGACAGGGTTATGTCCTTTAGTATGTCATAATCAATCCTACAATCTCATAATCAATCCTACACACTGTCCATTAGTCCAGATTCTTACACACTATAGCATACATTCCACAGAGTATAGCATATATTCCATGCAGTAACTTTCATGCAGATAATTTCATAATCCAATAGTCATGACTCTAATAGATGATTGAGACTAAGACTAATACACACCATTGATGCTACTGGTCGGAATATTATGGGGATAGGGCAGGCATCATCTCATAGGTTTTAAACCATATTTTGAAATATTATACATAATTATAATAATTACTAGTATAAGTATATAACTTAATATTCATAGGTACTTATTTAATTGTCAATGAGCAATGGGTTTGTTTTACAGGACAAATATTTAGAAATCGTTATATAGAAATCTAAATTTTTTTAAAACTGATTTTTGGATATTTCTTTATTTGGCATATTATGTAATATTGCTTCTGAATAATCTTTTGTTGCCCAAATAGTTTCAACTATTAAATTAATCATATTTAATGAGAAGTCAAAATTATCCATTAGTGCATTACTTATTACTTCTTTATTTAGTGTTTTAAATTTTTCATTCATAATTTAGTTTATACTGATATGTAAAATTAACCAAAAGATAATATCTAATAATTTCCATATACCTAATGGAACAATAATTATTAATGTTATTACAAGCATTGTTATTAGATTACTAAAATCTTTACCAAAATTATCTAACATTTATGAATCCTCTTATTTTTAATATGGAAATACGCTGCCATCACAATAATCAGTATTGTTAATTGCCGTTCTCCAAAAATCACTGTCTAACTCCATGAATGAATTAATTGCTTCTTGTTCAATAAAATGTGCTAAGATAAGTGCAGGATTATTTGATTCTGCTTTTATATTAGTTCTTGGGTCATATATTAACATAAGTGTTTGTTTTATAAGTATTTATGTTTAAATTAATATATAATAATTTGAAATTTTTTTAAAACTATTATTTTAGAAATAAATATTTTCTATAAAGTTTTAATATTTCTATGAATACTTTATAGAATACTTTTAATATAGCAGTAATTGATAAAATAGTATGTGTAAATAATCTTATACAGAATCTTATAACTTTTATGGTCATACTTGGTTTTTTATTTAAAATATCTAATATTCCAGGTTTGCCTAAATCTTCAAATGTAACAAATCTTTTTTCTGATTTATCTGATAATTTATTATATACTCTAATTAAATCTTCATATTTTATTTTTGTTTTCATATTAATTTATTTTTCTCATAAGTTAAAGAGGATTCAGCTCCTTCTACTACATTCTTAATACTTTTTAAAAGTTCTAAAGAAATAGTTAGAGTTTCTATGCCATTTGCATATTCTAGCAAATTTCTAACAGATTCAGTTAGTTTTATGATTTTTTCTAACTATGTCTCATCGCCTGGTTTTAACATATCTACTTTCCTTTATATAATATATCCTATAAATAAACATAAAATAAAACAACTTAATATAAGTAATGCCCAAATATAATTCATTATGTAATTAATTGTTGTAAGTAATTACCAGGGAAGGATTTGAACCTTCACAAAGGAATCCAAAGTTCCTTATGCTACCGTTACATTACCTGGTATAAATATGGCTGTGCTGGCAAGATTCGAACTTGCATATTATGAATTAACAGTTCATCCCATGACTAATTATGGTACAGCACATTATTCTAAATAAAACCATCCCTGCTCCTCACCTGTTTCTGAATTGGATATTTCATCATAGCATAAAGTATAGCAATGGTGACAATCGGCACATTTAATTTCGTTCCCCAAAGAATCCCAACAATCATCTATTTCAATGTCGTAACCACAATTATTACAATTTAGTAACACTTTCTTTTCTCCTTTATTCTAATTTAAATCCATGAATTATTGTTTTATCTGTAATAAGTTCCATTCCTAATAATTTATCAAATTCAAAAATTTTAGAAGTAAGGTCTTTACTATAGAATTTTACTTTTAACCCCATATAATCCTTCTTAGAAATTGTAATTTTGTTAGGGAATTTATTATAATAGTTTCTAAAAGCAAGCCTTTAATTACAAATCCTGCACAGAAATAATTAGACGTTACTTGATATAATATCATTATATTTTTTCTGTACTTCTAGTAATAATTTAATTAATATGTCTATAGGGATAGCAATAATTATTGTTAGGCAATCTAATAAAAAAAGTGGAAAATTCTTTTTCTTTGTTTCATATAACTCTTTTAAGCTATAAGTTTTATTTAAATAGTTATATCTGATATTGTTTCTGATTTTAATTTTTTCTGGTTTGTTATGTATAATAACAATTATCTCATGTTTATCTCTCTTGCTATGTTCTATTTTAGCAAGTGCCTCAGCTATAGTTTTACAATTATAAGGAACAATTATTTCCATGTTTAATCCCCAATTGTATTATTGTGATTAATCTAAATTAATATTGTATTATATCTTGAAAGTTGAATTTGTCAAGCCAAAATCTTTAATTTTTTTATTTTTAAATTATAGTTATTATTTTAATATAAGTTCTTAAATTATAAAAAGTTCTTGACATTTTGCATTTAAAGTGTTTAAATAGAAAAAAATTATGTAAATATTTATATTAAAAGGAATAAGAATGTAATGTGTAGAGCATGTGAAGAATTTACAGTTAGAAATTTAGAAGAAATTGATAAAGAGAGATTGGTTGCAAAAAGAACTAAAGCAGATTTAAAAAAATTAGTAAAAGGAAAAAAGATAAAAGTCAAACGTAAATAATAAAGGAGATTTATTTGTATTTAAGAGTTTATTATAAGGATAATGTAAAATCACTTAATTACCAAACAGATGGTGCAAGTGGGTTGGATTTAGCGTCTTATGATGATTGTATTGTTCCTTCTGGTAAAATGGCTATGATTCCAACTGGTATTTATTGTATAATTCCAAATAACTATGAAGGTCAAATACGAATGCACAGTGGCTTAGCTTGTAAAGGAATTATGCTGGCAAATGGAGTTGGAACGATAGATGCTGATTTTCGTGGCGAATTGAAAGTATTATTGTATAATAACACTAATGAAAATTATAGAATATACAAAGGTGATAGAATAGCTCAATTAGTTATTGCCCCAATAGTTAAGCCAGAGATAGTTGTATTTAAGGATTTTAATGAATTTCAAGAAGAAAGTATAACTTCCAGAGGTACAAATGGCTTTGGGCATACAGGAGTACAATGACAGATAATCTAATAATTTCTGTTGAGCCAATGGAATTTGGATGGATAGATTATCGCCGACTAAAACCATTACAAGGCAAACTTAAAAAGTTGCCAGATGAACTTTATGAAAAATTAAAGAAGTCATTTGAAAAGAAAGGGATGTTTGTTCCTTTTTTTGTTTGGAGAAAAAATGATGATGAGTATTATATTTTAGATGGGCATGGAAGGGAATTATTACTTGAAAAAGAAAAAGTACAAATTAAATCAGGTAATGGGGGTATTTGGGATATACCCTGTATTTTCATAGAGGCTAAAAATGAGAAAGATGCTAAAGAAAAGTTGCTTATTATTAATAGTAAGTATCAGGAGTTTGATGATTTTACCGATTTTATTAATGATATTGATAAAGATATTCTTGAAGATGTTATTAATATTCCTGACATTAATATTGATATTGATGCTATTTCTGATTGCAGTAGTAATTCAGATGAGCAAGAGGATGATGAAGAAATAGAAGATAATAATGGTATGATAGGAAATATTTATGAACTAAATGATGCAATTTTATTTGAGCGTGGTTTAAATAATTATGACATACCATGTTTAAAGAAAGAAATGTTAACAAGTGTTCCAGAGCCAATACAAGTTTATTGTGGAGATGGAAAAACAATTGATGAAACTTGGAAAGGATTTTGGTTATTTCTCAAAGGATGTTACCATGAAAAAGTAAATTGTACACAAGGTATTTTAGGTTTTTATGCTTGGGATGATAAATTTGAAGCAGTGTGGGATAAAACTATTGAATATGTATATAAAATAAAAGAAAAAGATTATATGGCTGTTATTACTCCTAATTTTACTATTATACCTGGTGAGCCTATGGCATGGCAAATATGGCAAGTATATAGAGCTAGGTGGATAGGAAGATATTTACAAGAAGCTGGAATCTATGTTATACCAGATGTGACTTGGACAGATGAAAGATCATTTGATTTTGCTTTTCTTGGCATACCAAAGGGCACTCCTTGCATTTCTATTCAAACTCAAAACATAGATATAGATAGTGCAATAGGAAGAGAACTACATGAAAAAGGCGTAAAAGAAATGGTCAAACAAATAGAGCCTGAACGAATTATGATTTATATATCACCCTCAAACAAAGCATATATTTTATCAACAATTCCGCAAGGAATTAAAACAATTTGTGTGGACAGTTGGATCAGTCAACGGAGAGAAAAGGGGATGTATGATAAATAAGGAGGATTGTATTTAATGCCATTATTAAAGGAACAAGATGAATATAAGCCAGGAACATTTGTAATGAATAATTTACTTAAAAATAAAATAGATCATTTATTTAAGGGTAAAAATAATAGAAATGAAACTTGGTGTGATTTAGTAACAATGTTAGATTCTATAGTTACTAATTTAAAATTAAATTTTGATCAGGAAGTTTTATTGACAAAGATTATTAATAAATTAATTAGAATTAGAAATATATCTAAGGATTATTGTAAAGATATAGTCTATTTATTAAATAATAATGGATTAAATTTGTTTGAATCATTAAGTAAAGGAGAAATAATTGCAAATACAGAATAATTGTCCAAAGTGTGGCAGAAAAATAAGCGTGAATGATGATACAATTAATGGTGTTTTTCACTGTTATTTTTGTGATTGTGAGATAGAGTTAAATTATGATATGATTATACAAGAAAATGGAATTGAAACTGAAATTGTTACTTTTAAGGAGAAAGTTTAATGAAAGATATTAAGTTATGTCTCTCGTGTGTAGATTTTCAGGATTGTAAGAATGCTTCAAAAAACAAAGTAAAGAGCAAAGTAATATTCTGTTCAAACAGAAATGAAAGGGCAAGTAAATAATGTATGTCAAAACATACTGGAAAAAGGTCTGGAAATGTAAGCAAAAACGCATCTTGGGGGGGAAGAGTAAAAGCCACATTTCGTAGCATAGGTAATTGGTTGCTTAGGTTAGGGGGAAGAAAACCAGTAAGAACAGGGCGGGGAAGAAAACCCAAAGGAACAAGTGGACGTGCTGGTGGAAGTACATCAAGAAGAATGGCAAGCAGGGGAAGAGGCGGAAGATAAAAATGTTTACTAAAAAATTATATCCAGAGATACTACTAAATATTGTATCAGTTCATGGGGTGTATTCCAAAGGTGGTGATTTAGCCACTCTTTGTGAACAAGTTTCAGGGGATGTAGGGTTATCTGCTGATAGAGTAAAAGTATCAACAATTGATTATGGCGTATTACTTTTAATTTTAGAGCGCATGCCTTTTGTAAGAAATCTTATTGCCATGATTGTAGCAAATAGATTAGCTGCCTGTAGTTATAAATATCCTAATGCGAAAACTGTAGTTGTAGCACATTCTTTTGGAACATGGGCAACTTGTGAAGCATTGCGAAAATGGGGTGAAGAGTTTCGTATGAATGCTTTAGTGCTTTTTGGTAGTGTTGTAAGTAGAAATTTTGATTTTAGTAAATTTCCTGATGTTGAAGTACATAATATTATAGGAAAAAAAGATATAGTTGTTTTGAGTGGGGCTTTATGGGGGACGGGATGGTCGGGCATATTTGGGTTTAAAAAAGACTATAAACATATTAATGATAATCTTATCGAAATTAAAATTTCAAAGGGTCATTCAGGATATAAAGAAAGCTATTCTCATTTATACAATATTATTAGAAATTTTATTGCTAGGACTATATTATGTCACTAACTACTGTTATCAAAGAAGAACAAAATGTTTATTCATTAGAATTAAATAATATGCGGAAAAATGACGTAATGAATACATTACGAGAAAATATACCTGCTGTGGAAGATGCTATTCAGAAATCTGGTGGATGGTTGACCAAAGCAGCATCTTTATTAGGATGTTCTTCTCTTGCTTTGGCTAAATTTGTTGCACAAAGTCCAGAATTATTAGAAATATATCAAGATATAAAAGAGAAATATCTTGATATTGCAGAAATAAAGTTATTAACATTAGTTAAAAAGGGAGAATTAGAAGCAATAAAATATTGGTTAAATAATCAAGGTAAAAAAAGAGGATGGGGTGTTAAAGAAGAAGATTCTGGCAATAAAGGAAATACTATTATATTTAATATAGAGCCTGCTTTTACTATCAATGATGTAAAAAATCAAGCTGATGAGCGCATTAAAGAAATAGAGGCTAAAGAATACATTGATGTAAAAATTAAGGATGTTACATTACAAGAACAGAAAAAGGAAGAGGAAATAAAGGAAACTGTTCCTATAGATGATAGAAATGGTATAACTAAAGATTTTATAGATGCTACAAATGAAGAGAACTGGGATAACACTTCTAACTTATAATGGAATTAACTGGATTTCATAAAGATAGTGATATATTTACTTTTGATGGGTGGAAAAATATAGCAGAAATAAAATCAGGAGATAAATTAGCCACATTAAATCCTTATACAAGAATAGCTGAATTTTTACCCTGCAAAGATGTAAAAGAATTAGATTATTCAGGTAATATGATAGGTGGTGGTGTTAAAAAGGATGCAAAGGCTGGATTTTTTATTACACCAGAAAGTAAAGCATTAGTTTACTTGGAGAGTGATCCTTCTCCTGGTTTTTTAAAAGCTAAATATCTCCTTAACCAGAAATCTATTTTCTACATTGCACATATAAATAAATTTAAAGGAATAAATAAGCTAAAATATAAAGTCAAAGATGTGTCTGTGGAAGGACATGATGCTGCTTATTTACTTGGGATTATTTTTGCTAAAGGTATTATAACAAGAAATTTTATTTATTTTCCATTATATCAAGAAGAAGAAACATCTCTTAAAATAAAAGAGCTATTAACTAAATTAGGAATAAAATTTTTAGCAAAAAAGAATGAAAATCTAAGTGTAGAAATTTATTCCCAGTCTTTTTGTGATTATATTGAAACTAATTTAGGAAAAAATAGATATGAAAGATTTATTAGTGATAAAATTAAAAATTTAAGTAGTGAGTTGTTAAAAAGTTTTGTGCAAGGAATTTTTTTATGCACAAAACGCAATGCTGTTGCTGCTTATAAAAATAATAATAATAAATGTATAAATGATCTTTATTATATATTAAACAAGGTTGGGTATAGATATATATTTTCATTTGTTGGTTATATGGGGTTGATTAGATGTTTTGCAAATAATGATTATTCTTATAATGTTGAAGAAATCAGATATAAGGATAAAATTTATTCTATAATCATAGAACCATATCATACATTATTAATTAGGCTTGGTAAACTTTGTGGGTTTTGGTGTGGGGATAGTAAACAATAATAAAATTACATGAATATTAAAGCTACAAAATTGTTCTATCTCAATAGGGAGTCTAAGGCTCAGATAGTTATAAATAGAGGGGGCTCAAGATCCTCGAAAACTTTTTCTATTGGGCAATTATTATTTTTAGAAAGATTTTTCACACAAAGAAATAAAAAAATATTAGTTCTTAGAAAAACACTTCCATCTCTTAGAATATCTGTATATCAAGACTGGAAGAAGTTTATGGATCAATATGATTTATATAACATTGTTGAAGAGAATAAACAAAATTTAGATTATTATTATAAACCAAATAATAATTATTTACATTTTGGTTCATTGGACTCCCCTGAAAAAATAAAATCTTCTGGATGGAATTATATCTGGATGAATGAGGCCACTGATTTTGATAAAGATGATTTAATGCAGTTATTGCTACGACTTTCTGAGCCAATTGAAGAAGAATTGCGTAATCAATTGTTTATGTGTTTTAATCCTATAGATGAGTATCATTGGATTAAGACTGATATTTTAGATAAGAGAGAAAATTTTGATTTAGAAGAAATACATAGTACATATAAAGATAATCAATTTTTATCTAAAGATTATGTGAGATTAGTAGAATCTTATCAACATATTGATTTTAATAAATATAAAGTATATGGTTTAGGTGAATGGGGCAAATTAGAGAATTTAATATATAATAATTGGGATACCACTTCTGAGTATATTAATAATGGTGAAGTTATATATGGATTAGATTTTGGTTTTACTAATCCTTCTGCTTTATTGAAAGTAGTTATTAATGGCAATGATATATTTGAGGAAGAGCTTATATACCAGACTGAGTTAACTAATGCACAATTAATTGAAAAATGCAATGAATTAAATGTATCTAAAACATTTCCTATTTATTGTTTTCATCCAAGTACATTAATTAGAATGCACGATGAGACAGAAAAAGCTATCAATAATGTAAAAATAGGAGATATTTTACATAATAATAAAACTGTTTTAAATGTGATGCGAAGAGAATATAATGGGGATTTATTAAAAATAAAAACTCAAAGTAATTTTGAAGCTTTAAAATGTACACCAGATCATAGAATTCCAATTATACCAGGAAAAACAGGCAGACAGGATAAACGAAGTGATAAAAAATTAATGGAATCCTTGAAACTTGTTACTGCATCGGAAATAAAAGTTGGAGATTACTTATTAATTCCTATGGATGGTATAATAAAAGATATTAAATTAAAATTTGATGGTATAGGAAAAAACAATAAGAGAAAAAAAATTGATTTTAAATTTACTTCATCAATTTTTCGTTTATTAGGGTATTATACTGCCGAAGGTAGCACTGGTAAGTGGGATACTAAGTTTTATTTTTCTTTAGATGAAACAGAAACTTGGGTTAAAGATGTAGTTGAAATTGTAAAAGAATGCTTTGATATTGATTGTTCTGTTTATTTAGATATGTGTCCTAGTGTTGCTGTTGTAGCTATTTTTTCTGTTGTATTATCTGAATTTTTTAAATATTACGTTAATGGGATAGCTAAGACTAAGGTTTTGCATAATGATTTAATGACAATGTCTCCTGAGTATCAACGTGAATTGCTTATAGGATGGTTAAGGGGTGATGGTGGGTTAAGTATAAAACCAAGAAATTATAGTTTATGTGGTACTACTACAAGTTATAATTTATTTCGGCAAATGTATTTAATAGCTCTTAGATGTGGATTAAAGCCATCAACACAAAAAAGAATAAGCAAAGGTGGTAAAACTAGGGCTGGTACAGTAACTACTTGTTATGATGTTATTTTTTCATTAAAAGATATAAAATCATTAGGATTTTTTCAAATAAACACTAAACCATTATGTGTAAAAAGAATAATTAATGGAAATATGTTAGTTAGAGTCAAAAAAATAGATTTGGAAAAATATAATGGGGAAGTTATAGATTTAGATGTAGATGGGGATAATTTGTTTGTTGCTGAAAATTTATTGGTACATAATTGTGACTCTGCTGAGCCAGACAGAATACAGGAATTTAGGGAAGCTGGATACAATGTTATAGAATCTGTTAAAGATGTTATAAATTCCATAGATTTTGTGAAAAGATTCAAAATACATTGTTATAAAGCAAGTGCTAATTTAATTAAAGAAAAAATGGGATATAGTAGAAGAAAAGATAAAAATGGTAGAATATATGAAGAGCCAGCACCAAATATAGCTGACCATTGTTATGACAAAGAGACACAAATATTAACTAATTCTGGATGGAAGTATTTTTATGATTTAACAGAATCTGATGAGGTAATGACATTAGATAAAAATAAAATTTTATATGAAAAACCTATAAAAATAATAAAACAAAAATATACAGGTAGTATGATTAGGTATGATAGTAAAAATTTAAATTTTTCTATCACTCCTGATCAATTATTATGGGTATCTAATCAATATTCTACTACGATTAAAAAACAACCTGTTTTTGATTTTTGTTCATTAAACAATCTTCCCCAAAAAAGTTTTATAAAACGTAATTGTTTTGAGTGGGTTGGGAAAGATATACCAGAATTTAAATTTACTAAATATGCTAATAAATACAAAGGGGAATATGCAATCCCATCTATTATTTTTGGAAAGTTTTTAGGATTATGGTTAGCAGAAGGCTGTGTAAATAAAAATCATTATTCAGTAATAATTGATGGAAATGGTGATGATATTTTAAATATAATACAAAGTTTACAAGTGCCTTATAGTAAAATTATCACTAAATGTAATGTAAACAGATATTATATTATGTCTAAGGATCTTTATAGTTATTTTATAAAATTAGGAAAATCTGATACAAAATTTATTCCAATTGAATATAAAAATGGAACAAAAGAAATTTTACAAGCTTTATGGGAGGGTTATTGGACTGGTGATGGAGCTAAAAAATCTTTAAATAAAGAAGTATCTAGTGTATCTTTCCAATTAGTTTCTGATTTTCAGGAAGTTTTATTTAAACTTGGCATAAGCTCTAATGTTTACAAAATACTTGATGCAAGAAGTGTAAAAATCATAAGAAAAATTTATAACTGCCTCCCAGTATATAGACTTTCTTTATCTTATGAAACTAAAGGTGTTAATGGTCTAGGTTGTGTTGAGCTTGTTAAAAGTAAGTTATTTGCGGAAGAATATAATGATTTTGTGTATGACGTTAGAGTTACTTCTGGTATTATAGTGGTACGCAGAAATGGAAGAATAATGTGGACATCAAATTGTATGAATGCAGAGCAATATGCTCTATATACTCATCTTAGGCACAGATTTGGAGATTTGAGGTTAAGGTTTATTTAATGCAATATCCTGAAAATTTTATAAATAAAGTTATACTTGGTGATTGTTTAGATATAATGCCAGGTATTCCAGATAAATCTATTGATATGGTGTTATGTGATTTGCCTTATGGAACTACTGCTTGCAAATGGGATGTTATTATTCCTTTTAAAGCTTTATGGGAGCAATATGAAAGAATTATTAAAGATAATAAAGCAATTGTTTTGTTTGGAAATCAACCTTTTATTACAGATTTAATAAATTCAAACAGAAAATTATTTAAATATTCAATGGTTTGGGATAAAGTAAAAACATCGCAACCACATCTTAGCAAAATAAAACCAATGCAAAGACATGAAGATATTTTAATATTTGGAAACAAAAGGCTTATTTATAATCCAATAATGATTAAAAAGGGTGTTCCAAGAAAAGCTGGAGGGAAAAGAACTTGCAAGAACAATGAACATAAATTAGGATTAAAATCAACAAGTTGTTACCTGCTTACTCATAGCTATCCAAGCACTATTATTGTTGCAAGCAATGCAAACAATAAATTTAGAGTTCATTCAACTCAAAAACCAGTGGCTTTATTTGAATATTTGATTAAAACGTACACAAATGAAAATGATATAGTATTAGATAATTGTGCGGGCTCAGGAACTACTGGAATAGCATGTATTAATACTAATAGAAATTATATTTTAATCGAAAAAAACGAAAAATATTTTGATACTTGTGTAAATATAATTAACAAACATAAAGAAATATTAAATTCACAATTTTTTAAATAAACTCTTGGTAAAAGGAGAATACAGGAGTATTAAAAATTATGGCATTATTAAAAGAAAAAAGATTATCTAGTTTAGTATTAAAAGCAAAGAATAAACTCTCAAAAGATAATGATGATATTCCTAAGAAATATACAGGAGCAGTAGTATCTGCTTGGGAAGATGGGAGAGAATTATATCGTAGAGATGATTTAACAAGTCTTGTAAATGCTTTTAAGGACTGGGTTTTTATATGTGCATCCCGTAATGCTTCCTGTGTAGCCAAAGGAACATTTAAATTATTTGTAGCTACTAAAAAAGGACAAAGATTGATTGCCCCTACAAGAGATATTGATAAAATTACTTTAAAATGGTTAGAAAGTAATGGTGGATTACATTCTTATCTACAAAAAGCTGTTTCTGTAAAAGAAGTTATAAATCACCCATTTATAGATTTAATTAAATCCCCAAATCCTTTTATGGATAGATATACCTTATTAGAGACGACAGCTTTATTTTTAGAATTAACTGGAAATGCTTATTGGTATATTTTTAAAGATAAATTAGGAGTTCCCAGACAAATATGGGTTATTCCATCACAAAATATGTTAATTGTCCCTTCTAAAGAAAAGTTCATAGCTGGTTACATATTTAAAAGAGGAACAGAAACAGTTCCTTTTGATTTAAATGAGATAGTGCATTTTAAATTTCCTAATCCACATAATTTATATTATGGTATGGCTCCTCATGCTTCAATTGTTAATGAACTTAATACTAAAGAAAATATGGATAAATTTGAGAATGCTTTATACACTAATAATTGTAGAATGGAAGGTGTATTAGAGACAGATATGGAATTAAGTCAAACTACTTTTGATAGAATGAAAGAACAATGGAAACAGAATTATGGTGGAGTTAACAAAGCAGGTAAAACTGCTATATTAGAAAAGGGATTAAAATATCATAGTATAACATTTCCGCCTAAAGACTTAAATAATTTACAAGGCAGAAAAAATTATAGGGAAATAGTAGCTGCTGTATTTGGTGTTCCTATGTCAATGCTGACTACAGAAAATACGAACCTCGCCAATGCCTATGTAGGGGATAGGCAATATTATTCTAATACTATATTACCAAGAGATAAGAGATTAGAGGGGGGTATAAATACTAAATTATTATCATTATATGATGATTCTATATTTTTAGCATTTGATAATCCTGTGCCTGATGATAATGAATTTTTATTGAGAAAGAATGTAGCTGAAGTTAAAGCAGGCATTAGAACACGTAATGAAGTTCGTTTGGACGCAGGACTTGAGCCTAGACCAGAAGGAGACAAATTAGAGATTGGTAATACAGGTTTTGCTAAACAAGGTGCACCTATTGGAAATCAAAATGCTGAGGAAACGCCTGAGTAATTTTTAAAATTTATGGAATATAATTATTTAATAAACAAAATATTTAATGAAAATTGTTTGGTAACAATGAGTAAAATGCCAAATGATTTTATTAATTTGGTAGTTACTTCTCCATCCTATGACCAACTTCGTAAATACTCTGGTGATAATAAGTTAGATTGGGAGGAGCATGTGTGGAAACCCATTATTCAAGAATTATTTAGAGTTATCAGATTAGGTGGTATTGTAGTATGGGTAGTTGGTGATTCAGTTATTAATGGAAGTGAGTCAGGAACATCATTTAAACAAGCATTGTATTTTAAAGATGTTGGGTTTAATTTATATGATACAATGATATACCAAAAAGAGAATCCAGTACCTTTAACTCATAATAGATATGAACAAGCTTTTGAATATATGTTTGTTTTTAGTAAGGGCAAACCAAAAACATTTAATCCAATATTAGAGGATTGTAAAACAAAAGGTTATTATAAAACTGTAAGAAGTGCTGGGCGTGTAAAAGAAAATTCTTTTCGTAGTAGAGAAGAGATAGTTAAAACAAAAGATACCAAAGTACAAAGAAATATTTGGACTTATATTGTTGGAGGCAAAACAGATAATGGACGACACCCAGCAAGCTTTCCAGAAAAATTAGTAATAGATTATATAATATCTTGAAGTAATGTTGCTGATTTAGTTTATGATTCCTTCATGGGTAGTGGGACTGTGGCAAAATGTTGTAAATTACTAAATAGGAACTATATAGGATCAGAAATTAGTGAAGATTACTGTAAAATAATAGAAGAGAGACTTAATTCCTTACATTCATTATTTTTTTAATTTTTATAATGGTTAAAACTAAACGCAAAAAATTAATAGATGAGAAAGAAAGAAAAGTAGAAGAAAATATTATAACTACTTATATGTCAGTAGTTGATAATTTTATAAAAAATAGAAAAAAGAAAATAACTTTATAATAAATTATGCTGGTGTATTTCAGTGGCAGAGAAGCAGTCCTGTAAACTGCATGTTGTAGGTTTAAGTCCTACCACCAGCTTTATATTATTTTAAAAATATTTTTAAAAAAAGTTCTTGACATTTTACATAACTTGTGGTAGAGTCTTATATTAAGGAGAAATATAATGGCAGAATGTACAAATATAACAGATAGTAATACTAATTTTTATATACAACCTTTAGAGCCAAGTTTTTGGACTTACCCAACTAATAGTTATAATTATGTAATTGGGGAGGACAAGATAAAAAAAGCTATTTCAATTATACAATTTTTACGCAAAAATAAGAAAATAAAGATAGATTCCATAGATAATTTCATAGAACTAATAAAAGAAATTTCAGAAATATTATAAATGACAGAAAATAGAGAACAGTATAAGGAAGTGTTAAAATCTAAAAAAAAAGAATTATCTGAGTTTTTATTACAGAAAAAGATTACAATTAAAGAGTTTACAGGAAGAATCACTTTACATGTAAATCAAGGTAGTATTTGTTCTATAGAGCAAACTATTTGTTATTAAATATTTAGTAAATCATCTGGCAGTTTAAATACTTAGAAATAATAAGTAAATTTAAGCCCAAATATATTGAGTTAAATCAATGTATCTGGGCTTTTTTTATTGGTATAAAAATTTGAAACTTAAGGTCAATTTTGTGACCTTGTTTTATTTTGATTAAAACTTCGTACTAATTTTGGTACAGAAAGGTTGGTGTTGTATGGCGGGAGTTGGGAGAGCAAACTTTAATTCAGGATTTATTAATCAAGTTTTGATCCGGGGAATTCCAATTGTGAATTCTTATTCAGGATCAGTGTTTTGGGTTCATAGTGGCACAGGAGCTTCCACTCACACAGGAAAAACTCCTTCAAAGCCACTTTCAACAATAACACAAGCACTTGCAAAGTGTACTGCAAGTAAAAATGATATTATTCTGTGTATGCCAGGACATGCTGAGACTGTAGATGCTGCTGCTGATATTGTAGTTAATAAGATTGGTGTATCAATAGTTGGTATGGGCACTGGTACTCTTAGACCTACAATTACATTTGCAACAGATGTTTTAGCTGATATTGATATTGATGCCGCAAATTGTTCATTAATTAATTTCAGATTTATTAGTAATATTGCATCTTTGGATGCTCCAATTGATGTAAATGCTGCTGGATTTGAAATGGTTAATTGTGATTTTTATTGTACGACTGCTTCTACAGGATTTGATATTACCGTTATTACTGATGCTGCTGCTAATGATATGGTTATCACTGGCTGTCGTTTTTATTATGATTATTCATTAGCTGGAACTGCTGTTACTGACACAGCTACTGAGGTAGTAAGGCTTGTTGGTGCGGACAGAGCAGTAATTAGTGGTAATTATTTTGCATCTGAGTCTACTACAGGAATAATTAATGGAATCACTACTGAATCTTTGAGTATTAATATTAGCAATAACCAGTTCATTCAGTTATCAACTGATAAACATTGGATAGTTCTTGTTGCGTCAACGACAGGACGAATTGATTACAATGTAGGAACTGCAACATCTACTGCTGGTATTACTGATGGTAACATAATTAGTGCCGCTTCTTGTCAGCTTGCAGAGAATTTTGCCTCTGATGCGGCGGGTGAACAGGCGCAGGCCGTAGGTGTATTGTCTGCATAGACTTATGATAATATTCTATACTAAGCTGTATATTAAAAATGTACAGCTTAGTATGATTTTTTAAATTAAACAGTAATTATGAAAATTCAGGGAATATATAAGATAATTAATTGCATTAATGGTAAAATTTATATTGGACAATCTACTGATATAAAAACTAGATTTTCTTGTCACAAGCATAATGCTTTAGTAAAAAAGATAAATCGTCCTTTGTACACTTCTATAAGAAAATATGGAATAGAGAATTTTGAATTTATTATATTAGAAAAAGTAGATAATATTTTATTACTTGATCAAATAGAACAATACTGGATGGATTTCTATAAAAGCTATGATAAAAAGTGTGGATATAATTTAAGTACAAATACATCTGTAAACAGAGGATATAAATTATCTGAAGAAACTCGTTTAAAGTTTTCAGAAAGACAAAAAAGATTATGTCAAAATCCAGACTATATAGAAAATTTATCCAATAAAAGTAAAGAATTATGGGAAAATCCAGAATTTAGAAAGAATTATTCTGAGAAGATAAAAATTAAAAATCAAGACCCTAAACGTAAAGAACAATTATCAAAACAAAGCAAAGAATTATGGCAAGATGAAAACTATAGAAAAAATATGTCAGAAGCTCGTAAAAATAGTGAGGAAAAAAGAATTGCTACCATAAATAATAAAAAAGAATCTGACCCTAATTATCAGAATAATATATTAGAAAAAAGAAAAGAAACTGGGATAAAAAATGGCACAACTAAAATTTATTCTATAGATAAAGATAAAGTTAAAAGATTATATATTGATGAGAATTATGAACTAAAAGATGTGGCTAGAATAATGAATCTGAGTTTTGGATTATTAGCTAAATTTGTTAGGTTAAATAATATAAAAAAGAGAAAAGGAAAGAGCAACAAAGTTAAGCCCATTATATCTGATGCTCAATTACATGAACTTTGTAATAGTGTAAATATGGTGGTATAAATAAATAATAGGAGCATTATATGTCAGCAGATGAGATTATAGATAAAAAACAAGATGAAATTATTGCTGAACTACAAGCAGAATTACTTGCTATAAAAAAAGATACAATAGAAACATCTGAGAAGCGTAGGGGATGGGTAAGAGCAGGTATTGTTTTTTGGTTTGTTCTTTTAATCTCTTATGTTGTTGTACGATATACAGGCACAGCAGATGGAGAAATTAAGCCTGAAATTATATGGTCATTTGCAACTGGTATCCTGGTAACAAAACTGATTGACCATTATATAAACCAAGCAACTAAATCAGATAGAGTGTTATAAATTAGTTCAATATCAGGAAATAACCCAATATATGGATAATATAATTACAATAATTTTACGATGCAATAAAACAAATATAGGAGTCAATTAATGAATTTAATTACTAAATACTTCAAGTTAGAATCACTGCCTATTTTAGTTAAAGACCAAATTGCAGAAATAGCAAAACAAAATGATATTGGAGCGGAATCTGTAACATACATAAGGAAAGGATTAGATACTTATAAACAACCTGATTTTGTTCCTGGGGAGAAAGCTGTTGTTACTTATATATCAACAGGAAGTATGGATAGGGATTGTGATATTATAAAACCGGAAGGAGTTGATTTAACTCACTTTTTAAAACATCCTATTGTAATGTTTGGGCATGATTATAAACGACTTCCTATTGGTCGTGCGGCATGGGTAAAGATTGATAATACAGGGCATGGTTTAATAGCAAAAACGATATACGCAAATACTCCTGAAGCTGATTTAGTTTATAATTATCGCAAGGACGGTTTTCCCTTAGCCGTATCGGTAGGATTTTTACCAACGAAATATATCTCAAAAATGGATATAAACAAGAAAGAAGAGTTTGATAATGAAGTAAAGAATGCTTTAAACAAAGGGTGGGTTAGTGAGGATAAAGTTAAGAGCATAAATAATATTGTGCAAAAATGGTCATTAATTGAATTTTCTGACACCTCAGTGCCTTCCAATCCCCAAGCTCTACAAATCGCCTGCTCTAAAGGACTCATTTCTAAAGAGGAGTATGAGGAAGATATGAAAACAATAATTCAAATTGATGGTTTAAAAGATGAAGGTAAAAAAGAAACTAAAGTAATTGTTCCTGAAGTTATTAATAAAGAAATAGAGAAATCTAATGATACCACTGAAGCAGTTATTGATAATAAAACTATAACTCCTCCATCTGATTTGATTAATAAAGAAATTATAGAAAAAGTAGAACAGAAGAAAGTTGATAAGAAAGGAAATCCTAGTGTAGATGATATTAGGAGTGCAATTTATGTTAATATGAAAAAGATGAGAGAAGATATGGATAAATTGCACATGGAAAAAGGAATAGAAATAAAATATGAGGATTCCATTTCTAATTCTTCATCTTATATGAATATAGAAGATTTATATCCAATTGATTATCCTAATGGTCATGTTGTATGTGGGTACACTCCCAATTATAATTCCCCAGTAAAATATTGTGATTATAAATATAAATATGACCAGGAATCAAAAACTGCTGAAATGGGAAAAATGATGGAGATGGAAGTTAGTTATACTTCTAAAGGAAATTGTGTGGCTGAAATAAATAAGATTAATAAAATGAAAGAATTAAATAATAAATTTTGTGAAAGCACATTGAAACTAGAAGAATTGAAGAATGTTCCTAGTTTACCTTTAATTTTTCATGAGAATTTAATTGATGAACTTGGCAATTATATTGGTCTGGTATGTGACAAAAATGATAATTTATATCAAACCAGATTGTCAAGTATTTATGGAAAGGGTTCAAAATATTATAAGTGCAAGACTACACAAGCAGACGAGCATTTTCCAAAGTTTATTGCTACAGAAGCTAAATCTATGGAGGAATGGCAAAAAATCAAAGAAGCTTTACAAGAATTTTATCTTAAATCTGCTCCTGGGAAAGAAGAATTACTGACATTTTGTAAAGAGCATAAACTACAACACAAAGATTACTTAGAGAAGATAGAATCTGAAGATGATATTATTGAAAAAGGTGTGGATGAAACTGAAAACGAAATCAGAATTAGGGTCAAAGATCCAAGTTTATTTGACCAAGATTCATTTAGATACAAAACTATAAAAAGTTCATATCCCAAAATAAAAGCGGTATTTGGGAAACTAAAAAGCAGTTCAACAATGGAATTGCAGTCTTACAGATTCCCCAAATCTGATGGCTGGACAAAACAGAGTGCAAAATCTTGGATAAAAGAACATGGTAAGAAATCATTTGAATATGTTGAAGGTATTTCTGAAGAGGAAACAGCCACATTAGTATTAGAAGCTATAGAAAAAAGAAATACTGACTTATCTAAATTAATAGAGGAAGCTTTAAATAAAGCAATGGGAAAAGTACAAATGTAATTTTTAGGCCAGAGATGTTTCAGAAACATTAGGTCATAGAATATATAGATTATTTATTAACAATTACGGAGGAAATTTAAATGGACGAAAAAGCGTTAAAAGAATTATTAGAAAAAATGAATGCTTCTACAGTTGATAGTTTAGAAAAGGTATTATCTAAAGTCTTTGCAGGTGGTGCAGTTAATCCATTAGCTGGCAAAGAGGAAAAGAAAAAGACTTTTGAAGGTGATATTAATAGGAAGCTTGGTGAGTTTGCGATTGCTGCAAAGAATGCCGTAGTATCAGGAAAGATTGACGAGAGGTTGATTCAGAAAGCTCCTACGGGTATGGAGGAATCTGATCCTGCTGCTGGTGGGTACTTAGTGGCAACAGATGTTTCTCAAGCACTGATTGAAGATACTATGGAGACTGGTATTTTGTTACCAAGATGTAATAGGCTTCCTGTTTCTGCAACATCAAATGGTATGCGTTTTCACGCATTAGATGAAACAGCAAGAACGGATGGTAATCGTCAGGGTGGAGTTCAGGCATATTGGGAGAATGAAGCTGACCAAATGACAAAGTCTAAGCCAAAGTTCCGTGAGGTTAACATGAGGTTGAATAAGTTAACTGGACTTTGTTATGTAACTGATGAAATGTTGCAGGATGCTGCTTTCTTAGGTGCATATCTTTCTGGTAAATTTGTTAAAGAATTTGGCTTTAAGATTGATGATGCTATTATAAATGGTCTCGGTGCTGGTCAACCTCTTGGGCTTTTAAGTTCTCCAGGTTTGGTTAGTGTTGCTAAGGAAGCAGACCAGGCTGCTGCTACATTAGTATTTGATAATGTAGTAAAGATGTATAATTCTATGCCATTTAGGAACAGAGGTAATTCTATATGGTTAGTAAATTCAGAAGTAGAAGATCAATTACCTTCCCTTAAATTAGAGGGTGATACTGGGATGTGGCCAGCTTACTTGCCTCCTGGTGGTTTGTCAACTGCACCTTATGGGTTGCTCAGAGGTCGTCCTGTGATTCCTATTGAACAATGTGCTGCTCTCGGTACAAAGGGTGATATTCTTTTTGTTGATCTTAGTGAATATTACATAATTGAAAAGGGTGGGGTTGATTCAGCAGTGTCTATTCATCTTAGGTTTGATTATAATGAAACTGCGTTTAGGTGGACAGTTAGATTAGATGGTCAGCATATTAGAAATGCGTCTTTAACACCTTATAAAGGTAGTAAGAAACTTTCTACTGCTATATCATTGGACACAAGAGCCTAAATTTTTACTTATTAATAAAGTAGGAGGAGTTTTAATAATTTCTCCTACTTTGATATTTTAAATTTAATCGGAGGATACTAAAAATGTACTTAGCAAAAGAAGCAAAAATTGTACTTGCTAATGTCCCTGTTGATATTAATAACTTAGCAGTGACAGGTGATTATGTTAGCATGAAGGGTTGGAGTCATTGCACAATGATATTGCAGTTTGGTGCAGTTGGCACTGGCACTGCATTAACATTGAAACAGGCAACAGATGTTACAAACTCATTGTCGGATGAGAAGGCACTTAGTTATGATAAGATTTATATTAATGTTGGTCTGTCTACTACAACTTTGACAGAAACTACAGTCACAAGTGATACTTATACTGTAGGATCAGACCCTAATAATCTTTATGTAATTGAGATAGATGCTGCGGAACTAGATGTAAACAATGGATTTGATTGTGTGAGATTTAATTTAGCATCAGGAGCGGGCACGACACTTTTAGCAGCAACGTATATCCTCAGCGGCGCAAGATATTCAGGAAATGATGTTAACGCAATAATTGATTAGTAGTTTTTTATTTATGTAGTGAGGGGCAAGTTCCCTCACTACATATAATTTATTAATCTTATGAAAATTAAATATTAAATTAGTAATTTAAATGTGTAAACTTATAAAAGTTGTAGTAGTAAAAGAATATTGGTATGAAGGAAAGCACTATCTCAATGGTGAATATCTTTTTTTACCAATTGAAACATTAAATTTAATTGGAATGGAACATTTTATAATAATAAAAACTTTATCTGCTCCCCCAAAGGATAAAATGATAAGAGCATCAATTCAAAAATAATGAAAATAAAATTATTTATAATTAAATAATTTATAATAAATAGGAGGATATTACATTGGCGGGGACTTTGACATTTACTGACTCAAATGTACATCGTATAAAAAAATATTCTATTTCCTGGACGAGTGATGCCAGCGGAAATGCTACAGCAAATACTGCTTTTTTATCAGGGACACTTGAACGCATAAATTTCGTTCCAGGTGTAGGAGTAAGTGATTTATATGATGTTACTATAAAAGACTCAGATGGTGTAGATGTTTTACTTGGTGGTGGTGCTGATTTATCTAATGTAAATACAACTACTATGATTCCATTAATATCATCTAATAAAATGGTAGTTAATGAAAAATTAGCCATTGCTGTTTCAAATGCGGGTAATGCTAAAACTGGAACTATAACTATTTACTTGAGTAGAAATTGATAATAATTTTAAGGAAGAGGATTAGATATGAACTTTAAACATTTTTATTTAAGAAATAGTATGAAATTATTTCTTATATTTTTAGCATTATTTTGTTATTGTTCTTATATTAAAATAGTAAATGCTGACAACATAAGTGAAGGTGGTGCTACTTCTACAACTAAAGTTGTACGTGGTCACATGACTAAATCTATTTCAGAAATGTTTGTAGCCAAAGCTATTACAGGAACTTCTTCATATGTGTATAACCAGTCAGGAAGTTCTACAATTAATGATGGTTGGATAGATTGTAGTGGTTATCAAAATAAAAGTTTTGCATTAGCTGTTCCTACTTATAGTTCTGGATCATTAACAGCTAGAGTAGAAATATTAGCAGGATCAAGTACAATTAATACAGAAAGCGTATCAGTTACTTTTACAGCAATAACAACAGTTGGATATGCAGTATCAATAAGTGAAAGAGCAAGTAAAATACGAGTGGGATGGGTTGTATCCAGTCCAACAGGTTCTGGCTCTGTACATACTTCTGGTTATTTTGAGGACTAAGTTATAATGAAAAAATATTTATTTTTTATATTTCTACCATTATTGTTAATTGTAACATTGGGGGCATCTAGTGCTCAATATTGGACAAGAGTCCAAGAAGCACTAAATAAAATGATTGATGCATCAACAGGAAAATTTGCACGTGTTGATTATGTTGATAATACATCTATGTCTACGGCGGGATTACCATTAACTGGTGGAACTATTACTGGTAACTTAGATGTTACTGGTAATTTAAGTAGGGCAGGATATGTGACTCCGGTTATAATTAAAAGTCAATATGTAAATGCTATTATGACAGGCACTACATCTACAGAATTAGTTACATTTATAATACCTGGTGGTAAAATGGGAATAAATGGGTCTTTTGATGTTTATACAGAATTTGAATTTACTGATATTTCAGGACAAAAGAAATTAGATTGTGAGTACGGTGTTAATGATTTATTTGGAATTGATACCATTGGAACAACTGCTGTAGGATACAGTGCAATTACATCCCTGATTAATAAAGGTAGCACTACAAGTAATTTGAATAAAAAAATATTTAGGTCATATTTAGCAAATACAGATAGCACATCTATTGCTTCTTTTTCTGTGGACACAGGCACAGATACAACTTGGTCTATAAAAGCTAACAATGTTGATCCTGCAACAGGAACTATTACATTACATTATCTTAAAGTTATATTATATCCAGGAACTTAGTTAATACTAGTATATTTTAAATAATTATGTTTTAGGAGCATATTAATGTCACAATGGTCTGGGAAAGAAAGAAGAGCAAATATTATTACTTTAGATGTTGTAGAATTAGTGATGAGAAAATATTTAGATGAGTATAAAAAGGGTTTAGAAGATATGTGTGATAATAATGTAGAAAAAGGCTTTTATAAACATAATGAAGAAAAAGTACATTTAGATAAAGAGGAAAAGAAAAAATTATATGAAGCACATAATTATATTACTGCAAAAAAGAAATTAAGTTGGGGATTTTGGTTTCCTATTATATGTGTAGGTATAGCATCTATTTCTAATTTTGTGCTTTCTCTTTTAAGTGGTAAGTTAAAATAAATGAAATTTTGTAATTTTTTACTAATCTTTTTATTTTTATTTGGTTTTTGTTCACAGATTTTTGCTGATTGTAAAAATTTATGTTGTAAATATATTTATTGCATAATAACTAAAGAAATTCTTGATGATGGAAGATGTGTAAATGTCAAACATGGTAGGAATTGTGTTGTATTAGAAACTACATCTCAAAGTAAATTAAGGTATGTTGTTAATCCTAATTACGCAAGTATATTAGATGATTTAGTATTATGTGAAATTTGTGGTGGGGAAAATATAGAGTTAAATGATATTACTTGCAAAGCTTACTGTTGTGAAAAAGAAGGATATGTCTTAGATAGAAAACATAGAATTATTCATTTATTATCTTGTGAATTAATGGATAGATATTATGATGCAAATTATTGTTTTTTTAAAAAGAAAAATTATAAAATATTTGAGATGAAGAGTTTGGAATTTGATTATGCATGTGATGAATGTTTCGCGGAAATTAAAAGATTTAAATAAAAGGGGGGAAATAAGTAAATGTTTAAATTTTTTAGTATAGGTATAGTTATTTTATCTTTGTCTGGATGTGCTAGTGTTAAATATACAACTCCAAATGGGGAATCTTTTTCTTATAGAAGATTAGGAATTCAGAAATTAGATGGATTTAATTTAAGTAAAGATGAAAAAGGTATTGTATCTGTAGGATTTACAAAACAAGAAGGTGGGGAAAATATTATGGAATCTTTGAAAAATATTTCAGAAATTGCTGTTACTGCTCTTAAAAAAGTTCCTTAACTTCACACTTATATTTAGGAAAAATTAATGTCAATTGTAAGCATAGACGAAGTTTATGATTTTTTAGAAATAAATGAAGATGAAAATGCTATAGCAATTGCTGTGCATAATGCCGTAGAGCAATTCATATTAAATTATTGTAATAGGGATTTTGAAGCAGCAAATTTTGTAGAATATTATTCTGGGCTAGGCTCACAAAAATTATTATTAAAGAATTACCCAATTATAAATATAAAAGGGGTATACTTAGCCACTGCTGATGTTATAAAGATATATAATACCAATAAATATACTTCAGCAATAGTTTCTGTTGATTCTACTGGAATTAATTTAGAGTATAATGGCTCTACTACATCTGGTAATTTTACTTTTGCTACTAACACAACATTATCTGCATTAGAAACAGCTATCAATGCTGCTGGTAGCGGATGGGTTGCTGAAGTATTAGATGATTATGATACAGTTGTATCTACTGAATTATTAGAAATGTTTGGACAACATGCTATAAATTCTAATTATATATATTTATCAATTCCATATAATAATATGTCACAATATAAATGTGATAAAGTTAATGGAATTATTTATTTTTCAACAAGTTTAACTCCATATAATGAAATTACAGAATCACCTTTATTTCTAAGAGATTATTCTAGTTTTGTAGAATCTAATGAAGGAACTTTTGGTGCTGGGTTTAATAATATAATTATAAAGTACAGGGCGGGATTTGAAGAAGAAAATTTACCTTATGACCTTAAGTTGTGTATTTTAATGATTGTTAAGGATTTATATGACAGACAACAAGAGAGCAGTTTGGGTTTAAAGTCATTTCACCTTTCAGGTGTTATTAATAAATCTTTTGACGCAGCGGTTACTGAGAAAGTTATTCCTATTCTTAATAAATATCGAAAAGTTAACATATAATACTTGCAATTAACATATTGGACAAGGATTAAAATATTAATGATAAGCGGGCCAAAAGTTACTGTTGTATTGCAACAAAGAGTCAGAGTACCAGACGGGCGGGGGGGCAGCAATGATGTGTGGAACGATATTGAAGAATTTAAAGCTGTGTTATCCCCCGTAAGATTAACTAAAGAAGGTTTAAAATACAACAAAGAATTACGAGAAATTGATTACATTCTATATCCTGTTAAAGTTCCTTCTGTTACTATAAATGACTTTCACAGAATAACTTATAATGGTAGGATTTTTCAAATTAAAGCTGTAGATTCTCCAATGATGAACACTAAAATATTAAAAATCGGACTTTTAGAAATTAAATAAATATGTCAAAAGTCGTTTTTGATTATGAAAAATTAAAAATACATGCTATTGAATTAGCAATAGGAGTGATGAAGGACACCGCCTTTGAAATTAGAGATGAAGTAATAAAGTCTATGGTGGATAGTCCTGAATGGTCAGAAAAAACATATTACAGACAAGGAAGAAAACATCACCCAAGTATGCCAGGAAAGCCACCAAGAGTAGATTTTGGAAGATTACATGATTCTATGTCTGTAAATTGGTATGGTAGTGGAATGGCAAATGGGGAAGTTGGAAGCAGAGCACAAAGTTCAGATGGTGTATCAGAACCAAAAGCAGAAGGAATGGTTGTCATTGGAAGCAATGCCCCATCAAAAAGCAAAAGAGGCTATTTACTGTGGGAATTGCTGGAAATTGGCACAAAAAAAATGAAAGCTAGACCGTTTCTTATGAAACCATTACAAAAATACAAGAAAATTATAGAAAAACATTTACGCATTATGTCCACTAAAAAATACATACTTGGATTAGCTAAGAACTTTAAATAAATTAGATTATTGTGTAAATTTTATGAGCAAAAATATTGGGAACATTCTTTCGGGAATTTACAACTATGCAGTTCAAGATAAAGTTGTACATAATAAAGCAGTAATAAAAAATACATTCCAAGTTAATGATGTGATAACAGGTTCAGTTTCAGGTGCATCTGCAACTATAACAACAATACAAAATAAACATTTTGATTATACATTAAGTACAGGATTAAAGTTACAAGTTAATGATGTGATAACAGGTTCAGTTTCAGGTGCAAGTTGTACTATACCTATTATAAACCAATTACATACAACAATAAGTGACAGAATATATTTTCAAGAAGCAGAAGAAGAGGAACTTATAGATTTACTGCCTTATATTACATTTGAATTAGTTTCATCAGATACTTTTTCTTATTATACAGGACAGTATGAAACATTTGTTTTATCGTTTATGGCTTATTCTGACCAAGCATCATCAACACAAATAACTACTATAGATAAGCAACTTAATGATTTATTTAATAAAGATACTGAATTAATTATAACTGATTGGAAATTTCACAGTTTAATGAAAAGGGGCATGTCAAGATTTTTCAGGGATGAGAATAAGATTTGGATTTTAATTAACAATTTTGAAATTATTGTGCAATAATAAAAATTTTTTAGGAGGCTTTAAAAATGGCGGACGCAGTGATTAATTCTACAGGAGAGATTTTTTTTAGTAAATTAGTTGATACAGGCGTTACATTAACTAATAATGTATTGGATAGCACAAATGCTGTGGATGACACAACACCGGCAAATGGTAAATGGACATCAATGGATGTTACAGGAGCTACCGCTGCTGACAAAGTTGTATTATCCACACATACTACTGTAGCATCTGAGTCTGGGCCTGCTTCTGGTCTTACTATAGTAAAAATGGCTGTCGGTTCAGCATCTACTCCTATAGCTGGTGCAAGTGGAATAGCTTATGGAAGATTTGCTAGTGCTAATATATCATCGTATGATGCTATTTCTTTTTATATCCGTGTTGGAATGGCGTCACCAACAGCAGGAACAACTGTATCAACTTTACAGTTTGTAACTTGTTCTGATGCTGCTGGGGCAACTGCTGTAGAAACTTTGAATTTACCAGCTATTCCAGTAACAGATATGACTTTGGCAACTGATGTTGTGGCTGGGACTGGAGATACAACTCCTCCTGATATAAATAAATGGAGAAGAGTTATTGTAAAACTTAATTCCCCTTCATCTAATAACGCTTTGTTGTCTGTTGCTTTAAAGACAAGTGCGGCAATTTCAGCAGCTTGTAATATTTATATTTATCAGGTACGATTGCTTAAATCATTTCCTGGTAGGACTGGATTTAGCATATCTGAAACAGTTGATACTGTTGATGTGTCTGACTATCAATCACTTAGAACAAAAGAGTTTTCTGATACTTTTTCTAGTTGGACAGCAACAATTGATGGGCATAAAGAAGGTGCACCACCATTAGAAAAGAATAAAAAGTATGCTTTAGGTTTCTGGGAAGCTGATACTGTTGGACAAGCTTTTATAGGGGATGCTTTCTATACAGGATTCACCCCATCAGGAACATTTAATGATTCAGTAAAATACTCATATAGTTTTCAGGGAAGTGGAGCACTCTCTGTCCCGCTGGCATAAAATAAAATTAATATCTATAATACTTTTTCTGAATATTAATTAAAATATCCTTGACAAAAATCTAAAAGTTTGTTAGAATACTATGTTAAAGTTCATTAGCTAAAATACCCTAAATAGGACTCTCATAGTAAAGGGTTAATTTTAAGCCTGAAATAAATGCAATTATCTCATTGCTGGGATATGTAAGTCATTTATTTCAGGCTTTTTTTATTTATACACATATGCAAAAAATTAAAATACAGTCAGGAGAATATGCAGCTTTTTTAAATCCAAAAAATGAAATTATTGGTGGATGTATCTTTTTTAATATAGATAAGAAAAATGATAAAATTTATTGGACTAGTAATTGGTGGATTTTTAAAGATATTAGGGATATTAAAGTAGAGTTTTACAAAGCAGAGGATAATGCACTAAAACTTATTTGTATAAACAGGGCTGTATTAAATATCTCACATAATGTAAAACTTGGATTAATGAATAAAGGAAATATTCAAATTAGTTGCAATTAATTATACTTTTATTTTATTAAAGGAGTAGAAAATGTCATCAGATTTACAAATTCTTGCAAATACACCTAATACACTTAATTTAAATGGGCAAATTTATCGTGTCAATCCCCCTACGCTACAAGATTTAAGTGAGGCAGAATCTTATGGAAAGGAATTAAAACAGAAAAAACGTGTTGAGTATATAAAACAATATAATGAGCTTTTTTCACAAATGCCTAAAGAAATGTCAATGGAGGAGAAAAAACAAATAATTAATAGTGTACTTCCAGCAGATTTGACACCTAAAGATAAAATTGATTTGTTGGCTGCTATGCCAGATTCTTGGGATGATGAAAAGAAAAATAAACAAATACTGAGATTGGTATTAGAGCGTGACGGTGTAGAATGGATGGAAACTTTGTATATATTGTGGCTGTGTGTAAAGAAAAATCAACCAGATATTAAATTAGAGGATATTAAAAATTGTGTAACTGCTGATGATTTAGATAATATTTTAAAAGTTATCTCACCGAAGAAAGCTGGGGGCAGTGAAAAAAACGTATAGATAACTCAGAGTCTAAACCAGTGACTTTGGGTTTTATGTTTGCTTTGCTTAAAAAGTTTTATTCATTTCAGCATAAAGAAATTTTAGCGTTAACACAAGACCAAATCCATGTTTATATGGAACAGATTCCAGAAGTTATGATTTGGTTAGGAGAAGCAGAAAGAAAAGAATCAAAAATATTACAAAAAGAGGATATTGTAAAAATGATTAGAGAATTAGGACACCGTTTGCCAGAAAGTATAAAATAATATGGGAATAATCAGTGCAACTGCGTTTGCAGACGCTTATATGACTTTACGAGTTGATTCCAGTAAAATCTTTTCTGACCTAGCTGCTGGGGTAAAAACAGTAGAAAAGGATTTAGATAAGATCGGAAAACAAATTGGTGATAAAACTGGCTCTGCTGCTGGTAAAACTTTTTGGCAGAAATTCTTTGGTGGTGGAACTTTAGATGTTGTAAAAGGTTTAGGTATAGTTTCTGGTATACAGCAAATTACTGGCAGTGTAAAAAATATGGCTGGTAGTGCTATTAAATCTTTTATGGATTTTGAATTTGAAATGGCATCTGTAAAAGCTAAAGCTAACGCAACCACAATAGAATTTAGAGCGTTAGAGGAAGCTGCTAGAGAAATGGGAAGAACAACATTTTATAATGCTACTCAATCTGCGGAAGCACTTAAAGTGTTAGTAGAAATGGGCTTAGATGCACATGAAGCCATAGAAGCATTGCCTAAAGTATTAACATTAGCTACAACTGAAGCCATGAACTTAGCTGATGCTGCTGATATAGCTTTAGGTTCTATGCGTGGTATGGCTATGACTACAGGTGATTTGGACAGAATTGTTGATACTATAGCTTACACTGCTGCTAAATCAGCATCTACAGTTTATTCATTAGGACAAGGTTTAAAAGTAGCGGGTGCTGCTGCTCATATATCAGGACAATCTCTTGAAGATGTCTTAGCTGTGTTAGGAGGATTAGCTAACCAGATGATACGATCTGAAACTGCTGGTTTTGCCATCACTCAGATGATAGCTAGGCTTACCAGAGCAGCGTCTACAATGGGTGGAACTATAGATGAAACTGGCTCTACAATAGGTATGGCAAGACAAACTATCCAAAAGCTAAAATTAGAACTATTAGATACTGAAAAAAGATTAAAGCCCTTACCACAAATATTTACAGATTTAAAACTTAAATCAGCTTCTACTCTTGAGGTATTAAGAATATTTGGTGTATACACATATAAATATGCTTTAGCTGCTATTAATGCTAGTGATACTATAAATACATTAAATAGGGAACTTACAGATACAGATAGTTTAGTACGTGGTGCTGCACAACGAATGGCTGATATGAAATTGGATACTCTGAGAGGTGATTTAACTTTAGCTAAAAATGCTTTAATTGATTTAGGAATAGAATTAGGAAAGATATTTTCTCCAGTTGCAAGGGGGGCTGTTCAGGCTTTTGCAGCCACTATAAAAGGATTAAAATCTGCATTAGACGCTGTAAGAGGAAAAGGGGAGGGGGCTAGACAAAGGGCGGATATTAGAGAATCTGATGCTTATTTAGAAGGTCAGGGAATTATTCCTTCAAAAAGACAAAAAAATGTTTTTGAACAATTTAATGAAAATAAGCTTAATGGGGTAATAGAACGAATAAGAGATAAGGTCAGTGTATTAAAATATGATCAATTTGGTTTACCTGTTTTTGAAGAGGTGAAAATAAAGCCTATTGAAACAGACAGATTGCTAGATGAAGAGATTTTAAAAAGACAAGAAGCTTATGAAAAGAGTATGTCCAAAGTCTATTCACAGCAAAAAGTAATGTCACTTGCAAATTTAAAATTTCAACTAGATCAGCAAGAAGAACTTTTTGCTAAAATAAAACAAGATATAAATGCAGAGTATGATTTAAGAATATCTGGTAATAAAGTTTCAATGGAAAAAAATTTAGCTTATGAAAAAGAAATAACAGAAATGATAGCTACTGAAAATGAAAAAAGAAAAGAAGATTTAGCTGAGGTGGCAGCAGCACAATCACAAGCACACATAGAATTATTAGATAAATGGTCAAGATCAAACACTAAAGCTAGGATAGAGGAAGAGAATAAAGTAGAACAACATAATGCTCGTATAGCAGAATCATTTACAAGATTGTCTGAAGGAATGAAAACTAACTCTTCTGAATATTTTCAGTGGAAATTAAAAGCCTTGAATGAACAATATGGAAAAGAATTGGCAATAGTTAAAGATACTGAGGAAGGTAAATATCTTGTAGAGAAATGGTATGCAGAACAAAAGAAACAATTACATTATCAAGAAGTAGCACAGTCAAAAGATTTATTTGAGGGAGTTAAAGTAGGACTTCAAAAATTATCAGATGAGGGTGCACAATTTGGTCAAATAGGAATAGATTGGGTAAATGATTTAAAATCAGGTTTTCAATCAGGGTTTAGCACATTTTTTAGTGAGACATTAAAAGGAACTAAAAGTTGGGGGGAATCTTTAAAATCCTTATTTACTGATATTATAGGAAATATTCTTGATTCTTTTGCTAAAGCTGGTTCACAGTTATTGACTAATTCTTTGTTTAATTTATTATTAGGGTCTTTAGCAACAAAAACCCCAGCAGCAATGCCGGAGGATTATTTTACTAATGATATTGCTAAGTATTTTATTTCTGGTGCTGGGGCTTCAATAGGAACAGGGTATGCTACAAAACCTAAAGGATTTAAAACTGCAAATAGAATGAATAATAATTCTGATAATATGACACTTAATCAAGAAATTCATTATAATGTTTCAGCTATTGATGGGCAATCGGTGCATCAATTTTTTAGAAAAAATAGAAAACTTGTTCAAGAAGTTTCTGCTGAGGGAGTCAATAAAAGTAGAAGATTAAAAAAATTATATAGGGGAAATAATGAGTAATATGGATAATTGTAGTGCAGATACTATTTATAAGATAAAAAAAGGCATTGGTTTGTGTTATAAATTGGGGGATTGTTAGCTTGGATTTTGATAGAACTTATGCCACACCATCAGGTTCAACATGGCCTAAATTTCCAACTGGATTAGATTCATGGGGACAATCTGGTAAGCCACAATTAAGAACAACTACACAAGTAGGAAGAACTTGGGAAGAAAGTTATCCACCAATGAAAGCTAGTGATGCTAATACAAGAGCATTTATAACTTATATAAATCAATTATGGAATCAAAGAACTATTTTTGATATTGACCATCAACATTTGGGAAATACATTAGGAACTATTACTGGTGGTGGCGTTATTAATGGGGCAAGTCAAACAGGCTCTTCTATAACTGTTACTGTTTTGACCGGAACTGCAAGTACACATGCTTTAAAGCAAGGAGATATAATAAAGCTTCCTGGTATTAATCATATATTTGATGTCACTTCAAATGTGCTTGTTGGTGCAACCAGTATCCCAGTAAGTCCTGTAATAATTTCAGGACAGAGTCCTACTAATTCACAAGCAATAACTTATAATAGTGTAAAATTTCATGCTACCCTTGTAGGTGAATTGGTTCTTCCAAGAGCATCCTATGATGCTTATTACGAGGGCTTAGTTATTTCCTTCCGTGAAGTACCATAGTAAAATAAGATATAAAGGAATATATAAATTATGAGGGGGTATCTTGCATCTGCTGCTTCTATAGGAGCAGCTATAATATCAAATTCAGATAATTGGCCTGCCAGCACAACTGTTCTTACTGTTGGTGATACTATACAATTTGAATCTCACACAACTTCATACACAATAACAGTAGTCAGTGGAAGCACAAGCTCTTCCGGAATATTAACTTCTTTTGAATTTACCCCAACTTTATCAGAAAATGTTCCCGATAATACTGCCATTATATGCCCATCCCCAAGAACTATTGAATCTGCAATGAAAACTGCTGTTGCTGCTGAAACAGGAACAATATGTTATTTCATGCAATTTGATTTTGAGGATTTAAGACATATATCATCTTTTGCAAATTCATCTGTCAATCCTGGGACTAAAACTAAAGTAACAACTACAACAGCACACGGATGGACTTCTGGAAATGTTGGTATAACACAAACTGGTGAAACGTATGATGGGAGTGATTATGCTATTTCCAATGTAGGCTCTGATTATTTTGATATTACAAAGGTTTTTACTGCAACAGAAACAGGTGTAGTTACAAAAGATGCAACCACATATTTATCTACAACTACACATGATATATCATGGAATTCACAAACATGGCAAGGTGTAGGGGGATTATTGCAATTTGAAGAAGTAGCAGAAACTTCTGATATGCAGGCAAGTGGTATTGATATTCTATTATCTGGTGTAGACCAAGTTGTAACAACTTTAGTTTTAGGAAAAGCTTATAGAGGAAGATTTGTTAAAGTTTGGTTAGTACATATCAATACTTCAGGAACTATTATATCAGACCCATTATTAATATTTTGGGGTAGAATGAATGGCGGATTTGAAATAGAAGAAACAAGAAATGATGACACGCCAGGTACAGTAAATGTTAGAGGTAAGATGGAAGATAGAGTGGCTAGTATAAGTAAAGTTGCTGGTATAATGACTAATGTAACATCACATCAACATTATTATCCAACTGATAAATTCTTTTCTTTTGTTCCTAAATTAGTTGGTAAAAGGATAGTATGGGGAAAAGTATCTGCGGGTGTAGGTGCAAAGGGGGGTTTTTGTTTTATTTCCACCGCCACACTTTGTTCAAAATATGAAAATAACAAAGAATTATTTGATGATAACTGTCATGAACTCAATGTGTTGCGAGATTTTAGAGATAATCATTTAATAAAACTATTTGGTGGGGAAGCTCTTATTAAAGAATATTATAACATTGCCCCATTAATAGTAAATAAAATTAATCAACAATCTAATAATAAATACATTTATGAGATTATTTATACTGATTTAATCAAAGAAGTTATAAAATTAATAGAGAGTAAAAAATATATACAAGCAACTATTTTTTATAAAAATTTTGTGTACTGTTTGAAAAAAGCTTATCTTAATGAACAAGAAAAATGAACTAATAATTTGGGCATCCTCCAAAATAGGAAAACCATTTATTTGGGGCGAGTCCGATTGCAGCACACTTACACTTGAAGGAATATCAATTTATTATGGTAATGTTTTTAATTTTAAAAATATATGGAATTCTTTAAAAGAAGCACTAAGAGCATATAAAATATATGGAACCCCAATAAATATATTAACACAAGCTGGTTTTACATTAGTAAATAAAAAATATGAACAAACAGGGGATATTTTTGTTTTAAGCATAAAAAATTATTATTTGGTTGGAGTAGTTATCAATCAATCAGTCCTTGTAGCAGATGAAAATAAAAAAATAATATTAAGGCCTATTAACTCCTTCATTAATTATCTTTGTTTTAGAAAAGAAATAGAATGCTAACTCAATATGATATAAACTCAATTAATGAAGCAAAATTGCTTTGGGAAAATAATGTACAAAAAAAGTTTAAAGAAGGACATACAGCAATATTTAATTTATTAAAACCTATTTGGGATGACGGAACATATATAAATGTAGGCAATGATGTTTGTCCTTTATGTAGAGATTATTTAAAAAAAGATGGTAATTGTAAAAATTGCCCATTTATAAAAATATTAGGAAAATTATGTATAGAAGCTGGGGGCAGAACTTTTTGTAGAACACCAACTTTAGAAACTTGTAATAATTTCATTAAGAATTTTGATATTATGTTAGGGGAAATTTAATGGCTCTAGTACCACCAGCAGCAAAAATAATTCCATTATGGCTGAGTGTTTCTGTCTCTGCTGGAATGACTGCCCTTTCAGTTGGTTATAGATTTTTAACGCAACAAAAAGGAACAAAAGGAATATCAAAAAAAGACTGGGATTCTAATATAGTCTCCACAGAGCAACATCTTCCTGTTATATATGGCAAAGCCAGAATAGGAATATCCCCAGTATTTATAAGCTCTGGTGAAAATACTGCCACACATGCTTATAATAATATAGATTGGTTATTTTGTATTGCTGCTATTTGTCATGGTAGAATTGAATCTATAGAAAAAGTTATTCTTAATAATGAAGAAAAACACAGCATAATAGGAAGAAATGAAAATGGGGATATAGAAATTGATGAACATTATCAAGGTTTTGCACATTTTGGATGGAGGCCTGGTAAAACTAATACTATAAAAGTATATAAAGAAGTGAAAGAAGCTTTTCCTAAATGGGATGATGACCACTTAGGCAGTGGTGTAGCTTCTATCTACATGAATTTACGATATGATCCAGATAAATTTCCTGCTGGTATTCCAAATGTTACAGTTCTTGTTAAAGGAACTAGAGTACATGATCCAAGAGATGCTCTGTACCCAAATGATACCTCAGCTTACAGCACAAATCCAGCTTTATGTGTTTTAGACTACTTAACTAATACTACATACGGGGTAGGTGCTGAATCTGATGAAATTGATATAAATTCATTTATTATTGCTGCTAATTATTGTGACCAATTATTATCCTCAACTACAATTGATTACCCATCCGCACCATCTGCGCAATTAATAGATACTGATTGCAAATTATGGACAGGTAAATCTCAAGAATATTCTTATGCTTATGCTTTTGGTACATTATCAAGCACTGGGGAAAATAATCAACCAACATGGTCAGAAATGAGTGCCCTTTCAGCTATTTCTTCCTGTACAGTTTCAAAAGCTTATGGTGCTGTAAGATTATCAGGAATAGACACTAATGCAACTTATTCAAGAATTGTATTTAGAAAAGAATTAGCTACAAATCAGTATAAATATATTGGAATGATTGACCCAGATGATGACACAACTATTTTTGATGATAATGTCATTGAATCTGAATTAGGGACGGCTCATTCGGTTGTTAGTCCACCAAGCACTCCTGGTGTATTTACTGCTGCATTTAGAGATTTTACAACTTCAGCATTAGATGCTTCCAGATATTACAGATATAAAGTAACTTATGAAACAGCATCAGGAGAATCCACAGAAGCAAGTGATGCTTCTAATAAAATTAAAACAAAAGCTAATAAAAAAGCTGTAAAATTAAAAATACCTATTTCAGATGATAGTAAAGTAACAGTTAGAAAAATATATAGAACACATGGATTAGTCTCTGGGGAAACTCCAGCAGCAGTAGATTATAAATTATTAGCCACTATAAGTAATAATACACAAGAAACTTATATTGATTTATTAGATGACCCAACAGGAGCATCAGCACCATCTACAAATAATACAACAGTCTCACAAGTAAAAATGTTTACTTGTAATGGCATATTAGATACATCCAGAGATGTTTTAGCAAATTTAGAGGATTTATTATCATCATGTAGAGGAAGATTATTCTATGAATCGGGTAAATATACTATTGCAATAAGAACAACTGCTGTTCCAGAAGTATTTGAGCTAAATGAAGATAATATTATAGGGGATTGGAATTATAGAACTCCTGGTGCAAAAGATGTGTGCAATATTATAAAAGCATCTTGGACAAATCCAGACCAAAATTGGCAGACAGATTATGTTATATGGCCTTCTGCTTCTGATAATAATTTATATTTAGGGGATGATTATGGATTTAAGATAAGTAAAGAGATTGACCTTCCATTCACTGTTCATAAAAGAATGGCTAAACAAATAGCACAAGTAGTAAGAAAAGAAACCAGACAGGGTATAATGGTCACACTTACTGCTAAAGAAGAAGCTTTAAAACTAAAAGCTAATACAGTTGTAAAACTTACTCATTCATCACCTGGATGGACAGATAAATTATTTTGGGTAGATGCTATAAAGATATTACCTAATGCTACTGTAGGATTAGCTTTAACTGAATATGACGCAACAGTTTACAACTATGAAATAATTAATGCTGACACTCTTGGTGGTGCAGATACTACATTACCTAATCCAAATGACCCACCAGATGAAGTAACTAATGTAACTATTGTTGAGGAAGTGTATGGACTCACTCCAACTCAAATAACTAATGGTGAAGCTGCTGTAACTTCAATGCCTAATTGGAGATTAAAGATTACTTATACTGACCCAGCATCTAATTTTTGGCATCATTCAGATGTTTATGTAAAAAAAGGCTCAAATATTGATGCTACTACTCTAGTTGATTCACATAAATATATACAAGTTGGGCAAATAGATAGAAATTCTAATGGAGTATTTTATATATATTCAGTAGAACCCTTTATTACTTATTATGTAAAATTTGTATCTATTTCTACTTTTGCCCCCGCAATGCTAATAGATGATGCTACAGAGTGGAGTCATACAATTGAACCTGCCTTACCAAGTAATGTTGGGGCAGTGTCTGCTGTCAATAAAGGAAATGATGCTACTGCTGAAGGAAAGAATTTTGAAATATCTTGGGGGGGTGTAACAAGATTTGGTTCTGGTTTCTCTAAAAATTCGGTTGGAGCTTCTATACCTAAAATAATTGAAGAAATAAGTTATGATGTTGAGGTATACTTATCACCATCATTTACTATTAATGGTACAACTTATCTTGGAATAGCTGATTCTGTATTATTAAATAATGGTAAGAAGGTAAATACTCAATTATTAGGTACTTACAATACAAAAGAAACAAAATTTACATACACATATGAAAATAATATATCAGATATTAATAAATTATTTGAGAATCAAACTACAAATGCAAATTATGAAACTTTTTATGGACATGCACAAAGAACTTTAAAATTTGTGGTATACACTAAAGATACTAATGGTAGAAGATCTAAGTATGGCTCTTCTATTTTACTACATAATCCAGCACCTGTGATGACGGATATTAACGGGACTACAATTACTCCTGAATTCAAAGAAGGGCTAAGTTCTGTTGAATTTAGTTGGGAACACCCTTTTGCTGAGATTGATATTAGCCATTTCATGTCAAAATTAGTAGGAAAAGCTACTAATGATTCTGATTATGACGCAACCTCCCCTCCAAATGATACACTTACTACTGCATTAAATAATTCAACATTGCGAAAAAATTCAACAGCTTATGCAGTAGGAGCTTTTGTCTTTCCTAAACCTGCAAATGGACATTTATATATATGCCAGTCTATTGTAGGAAATAGTAAAACTGCATCAACACAACCAGTATTTGCTAAACCTTCAACTTCTAATGGTAAGCACCCAACAACAACTGATGGTAATGTAACATGGAAACACTATTGTATGTTACGATTCCAGAAAACATTTTCTGAAATAGATGTTTCTATAAATTCTGCAATAAATGAAGAGGATATAGCAAAAACTTCTTACACAGCTAAATTTAATAATTTAGACCCAAAGAAATCTTTCAGGTATAAAGTAACTCCTTATGATGTTTATGGAGCAGGAACACGGTCTAATATTGTTACAGCAGTACCAGGAACTACACAAGATATTACTGAGGATGAAGATATTGATGCTCCTGAACAAGTAACAGGCACAGGCACAGGTAATAAAATTATTTTATCAATTAATTCTAATAACAATGTAGTTATTCAATGGAATAAGCCTTCTGGAAATAATGCCACAGATGTTACAAAAGCAATTATTGATTGGAGAGCAAGGCAAGGAATTACTGGAACTCCTGTACTAGCTGTCAGACCAACAGGGGATATTCCAACATTAGGTGATGTTGATGAAGGTAATTATAATAGCACATCGAATTTAGTTATTGGAGAAAAAAAGAGCCGTGAAATAAACTTAGATGAAACTGAAACTCACACAAGTAATAAATATATAATAAAAGGGGCAAAAGTAGGATATACCTATTTTGCAAAAGTTAGATTTGAAAATAGCTCAAAAAAACAAGGAGCGTGGTCTGCTTGGGCTTATAATACAACCGCTGTTACAGGATTATCTAGTGATGACTTTGATTATGATTTTAAAAAGTATGTTTTCACTGGAACGTTTAGCGCAACAGATATAGATACTGTTTCATGGTCAACAGGAACGTTACAGTTTAAGAATACAAACGGTACAACCACAAATTATACTATTTCAAATGCTGGAAATACTGGGAATATGACTGAGGCTATGTGGATAGTCTGGCCAGGTGATGCTCCGAACGCAAACACAAAATTTAAGGCTTTAACATCGGCTCAATATTTGGCGGCTACAGGTAAAACTCCTATGGCATTTGCACAGAAGGGAGATACGGGACAGGTTGCATTCTTTTCAAGGTTTTCGGACAAAAAGGATTTTGCTATCAACTCTTCTTTTGTTTCTGCGGGTTCAATAATTACAGCACATCTTGCGGCAGCATCTGTGGAAGCCTCAAAAATGAATATCAATGGAACGCTTACAATGGGACATAGCAGTGGGGCAAAGATGTTGTTCCAAGATAGTAGTTCTGTAAATCGAATTAAGATTTCAGCTACAAATGGTGGAACTCCCAAAATGATTGTTAGTAAGTCTGGGATTGATGCTGATACAGCAACAGACCCAGATGATATGTTATTTAGTACGGATTATAACTCTTTCAAAATAAATACTACTGATAGTGGATCGGCATCAAAAACTTTCAGTGCAGCAACTGTATCTCCAGGAAGTGTAACCACCCAAACGGCTGTACTTGATGCAAGTGTTGGAAGTACATACAAAGGAGTAATTGGCTGGGCGTTATATGGATCAGCTCCAAATGACTGGATTAGAAATTTTCCGTTTATTTTGCATACCAATGGGACTTCATGGCAATTCTTTGAGGTTGCAGTATCCCCAAGCAATGGGAGCATAATTGCAGTTCGTAGGATTTTCAATTCTGCGGCGGCAGGAGATTATAGTGCCCCTGAAATTACAATGACAATTAATTGGTTTTTGTTAGATGATACTTTATCCTAAAATGATTTATTTTTCAGTAAATACCATTCTAAGTCAAACTGCAATTCAGGGAACTCATAAGATTCATCAGAAGTATTCCAGCATTCTTGAATGCAAATAATACTTTTATCATCCTTTGAATATGCAATACTTACGGCGAAATAATGAGAGGGGTTATTGAAAGTCGAAGTAATAGGAAGTTGCCTTTTGTATTGACCGTAGCTTCCAGCAATATTTGCAAATCCTGTAACATTGGTGAATATATTTTTTATCCCTGATTTTATTACGATAAACTGTGTTTCGATTGAACCTGAAGCAACTTCTATGGGCTCAAATGTAATAGACTGTTTGCCTCTTTTTACTATGCTGAGGGTCTCACTAGCGGAAGCAAATGAGCAAAATACAAACATAAAAGCGATTAACAATAAATACTTTTTCATGGTAGAGTCTCCAAAAAGGTTATAAATATTATTATAATATAGATGCTTTCATATATCAATATAAATTCTTTGCTAATTACTGTATTATATCTTGAAAATCAAATATGTCAAGTCAAAATTTAAAATAATTCTTGCAATTTTACTTAATCTGGTTTTAAATAAGAAGTTACAATAATATAATAACATAAAGGAATACAGATTTGGCTATTTACAGCACAGGAACAATAACATTAACACAAAATTCTACTACTGTTACTGGGTCAGGGACAGCATTCTTAACTAACAGTATTAAGGCGGGGGACTTGCTGAAACGTGACACAGAAACAGTCCCACTTATAATTGCTGCTGATGCAACAAGTGAGACTAGTTTAACTCTTCTTGCTCCATACTCTTTACCCACTGTATCAGGTGCTACATATCAAATTCTAACAGATTTCTATGATTATAATCTTGCAAAAATTTTTCCCGAAATGAGGGATAGTTATTATTTTATTAATGAAAATTTAAGGATTATCGCTGAACAATTAGCATTAGCTGGTGCATCTGCTTATCATGCACAAGTATTAACTAAAACATATATAGGAGTACCAGTACAAGGCACATTTTTTGGTTATCAAAAGTTTACAGGCGCAGCACAATTAAATAAAATAATAATAGCATCACAAGATGGTTCTATAACAGACAATGCTTTAGTATTAGATATAGAAATTAATGGTGCATTACAAGGATTAAATTTAACTGTTCCAGCAGGAAGCTCAACAGTAACAAGTTCGACTTTATCTTATATTGTAAGTGCAGGGCAAGTAGTTAGATATAAGTGGATTACTGCAATAGAGCCATGTGGAAGTAATTGGGATATAGATTTACATTATCAAAATAGTAGTGGTTTGGTTGTGTACTATGATTTTCAGAGACAAGTAATTGGAAATTTATATACAAATTTAGTTATTGGTGCAGCATATAAACCAGCACATAAAAGTAAGAAATTTGCACTTACGTATGAGTTAGATGATGCGGCAGAGGGGTCTACATTAATATTAGAATTATTAAAAAATGGAGCATCATTAGGAACACCTGTAACTATAACAATTCCAGAAAATAGTAAAACTGGGTATTTAGAGTTTTCACAGACAGAATTTTTAACGACAGACACATGCTCTTTAAAAGTTAACCAACCAGGAATTGTCGTTCCAGGGCAGAATTTGCGTTGCACGCTTCACAGTTATCACACTACATAATTATATTATTTATGAAAAATAAAAATATATATACAATTAAAATATATTCTAAAGGAGATTTAAAATGAAAGAGAAGGAATTATTGAAAAAATCAGGATTTTATACAATTATAACTTTAATCATTGTTTCTGTATTTTGGTTCTTGTTTTCTCTCCAAACATCTTTTGGATATAGTCCTGATGGTACTCCTTTAGATATTAAAAATGGAACTCACATTAATATTGGAACTGGAACAGATGGACTATTTGTTCAACCTGGTTCTGGTACTACTGCTAATGATGCAGAAGTAAGAATATATTTTGGAACGCAATCTTGCAGAGGCTCCGGAACAGTAGGATATGTTTTACCTGGTACTTTAACAGGATTGCCTTTTATAAGCTACTTATATAATAATGGTAGTTCAACTATAGACTTTAATGGATTTGGGCAAGTTACAGTTGGGGGTAGTGTTATAAGTGTTTCAGGAGCTTCAATAGCATCAAATAACGGTGCTGGTACAAATACAGCACTTGGTAATCCTACTCTTTTAGGAACAGGAACTATAACAGCAACATTTCGAGCTAATGGTGTTGATATAACCCCTACTGAACTTTCTTTCGTTAATAATGCAACAGGAGAGCTGCAAGGCCAGATTGATGCAATTGAAGGAACAATGTCTGTTCACGCACATACAGGCAGCGACGGAACCACTCAAATATCTCATAATAATGTAACTGGAACAGGCTCAACATCCCATACAACACTGGACACTTTTTATAATTCCAAAGCTCAGTCTTCTGGTCTTGCCTCTCTCAACGCAAATAGTCTTGTAGTGCAAAATCCTGTTTCTGCAACATCAACTGTATCTGCTGATAAAATTGTAATGACTGATGCTGGAACAAATACAATAAGTAACAATTGGTTGAAAGAGTCTGTATCCAAACTAGGACAGACAATTGAATTAGGTACGGAAACGAGTGGAAATACTGATAATATCACAGAGGGAAGTACCAACAAATATTATGAAGATGCAAGGGTAAATGCGGCAGTGGGGAGTTTAAGTGTAAATACCCATTCCGATGTTAATATCAGTATGAGTAACATTGGAGATTTTATAAAAATAGGAACAGGTAGTGTTCTTGTTGCAGGGTCATCTTCCGTAACTACAGCATTTTC